>Ga0302324_100002673_pt1 | contig 40727 bp, 39 predicted proteins | sample Palsa_T0_1_FD_201949 | JGI IMG/M metagenome (GOLD analysis project Ga0302324, IMG submission 201949) | Peat permafrost microbial communities from Stordalen Mire near Abisko, Sweden - Palsa_T0_1 | ecosystem: Environmental > Terrestrial > Soil > Palsa > Peat permafrost | place: Sweden: Abisko...
CCGAAATCGACTCCCCCGAGAACAACTTCGACAAGCTCGGCTTTCCCCCCGACCACCCCGCCACGGACATGCACGATACTTTTTATGTTCGGGGCCCCGACGTTATTCAACGCGAAGGGGGGGACAGGGGGGGCGAAGCCCCCCGTTGGGGTCGACGCGCAGGGGAGACCCGCAAGGAGGTGAGCGCGCAAAGCGCGCGAGGAGGGACGCAGTCCCTCCTGTTAAGAACTCATACCAGCAACGTTCAGGTGCGGGCCATGGCGTCGGTGAAGCCGCCCATGGCGTTCATTGCGCCGGGGGCTTGCTACCGCGTCGATGACGATCTCACGCACTCGCCGATGTTCCATCAGGTGGAGGCGTTCCTCGTCGACGAGCATGTGACGCTCGCCCACTTGAAGGGGGTGCTCGCGGAGTTCGCGGAGCGCTTCTACGGTCCCGGAACGCCCGTGCGCCTCAGGCCGAGCTACTTCCCCTTCGTCGAGCCTGGCGCCGAGGTCGATATCGGCTGCGTCTTTTGCAAGGGCGCCGGTTGCGCGGTCTGCAAGCACTCCGGATGGCTCGAGGTGCTCGGCTGCGGGATGATCCATCCCGTCGTCTTCGAGAGCTGCAACATCGACCCGGAGAAGTGGACGGGCTTCGCGCTCGGCATGGGCATCGAGCGGCAAGCCATGCTCCGGTACCGCATTCCCAACGTGGGCCTCTTGTTCGAAAACGACCCTCGCTTCCTCGCGCAGTTCTGATGAAAGCCTCCTATCTCTGGATTCGTGCGCTCACTCCCGGTCTGTCGGCAGATCCGAAGGAGCTCGCTTCACGGCTGACGGCGGCCGGCATCGAGGTCGAGGCCATTCACGAGTTCGGCAGCGGCGCGGAGTCGTGCGTGCTCGCGTGGGTCGTGAGCTCGCGCCCGCATCCCACCAAAAGTGGCTTGAAGCTCGTCCTCGTCGACCGAGGATCGCGGAACGCAGCTCCCCAAGAGGTCGTATGTGGCGCACCCAACGTCCCCGCGCCCGGTGGAGTCGTGGTTCTCGCACCACTCGGCACGCATCTACCCGCGAAAGGCATGACCATCGCGCGCCGCGAGATAGCCGGCGTCGCCAGCGAGGGCATGCTCTGCAGTGAAGCCGAGCTCGGTTTGTCCGAGGATGCGGATGGCATCATCGTCTTTCCGGCTGGCTACGCAGAGCCAGGCGCTCGCCTCACCGACGTCATCCCCGAAGCCCGCGACAGCATTCTCGAGATCGGCCTCACGCCCAATCGCGCCGACTGCCTCGGTCACGTCGGCCTCGCGCGCGAAGCCGCAGCTCTCTTCGGCATCCCGTGGAAGCCTGAGGCACCCGAGGCCGCCATCAAGCGCAGTGACCGGAGCGTCGAGAGCGATCTCGAGGTGGGCATCCATGACGCCGAGCGCTGCCCCCATTACGGCGCGGCCATCGTGTCGGGTGCAACCATCAGGCAGTCACCGCCCGGTGTTCGCTATCGATTGAGCGCGCTCGGGGTGCGCCCCATCTCGAACGTGGTCGACGTCACCAACATGATGATGCTCGCGCACGGCCATCCGCTTCACGCGTTCGACGCCGACAAAGTACGCGGCGCTCGCATCGTCGTTCGACGCGCAACGGAAGGCGAGGCGCTCACGACCCTCGATGGGACGGAACGCAAGCTCGCAGCCGACGATCTCGTCATCGCCGACGCCGAAGGCCCCATCGCCCTCGCAGGCGTGATGGGCGGTCAGTCGAGCGAAATCACCGCGCAGACGAAGCGCATCATCCTCGAGTGTGCGTACTTCGATCCGCGCGGGGTCCGGCGCGTCGCGCGGCGCCACGGGCTTCACTCGGAGTCGAGCCATCGCTTCGAGCGAGGCGTGGATCACGGCGACACCTCGCGCGTCCTCGAAGACGCTCTCGGCATGGCGTGTCGACTCACGGGTGGCACCGCATCCAAAGACATCCTCGTGCGCCGCGCGAAAGAGATCCCTGCCGTTCGCGTCACGATGCGTGAAGCCCGCATTCCGAGGCTCCTCGGCATCACCGTGCCTCGCGCCGAAGCCAAGGCGACACTCGAGCGCCTCGGGTTCAAGTGCGAGCTCCGGGATGGAGCCATCGACACGCTCGTCCCGTCGCACCGTCCCGACATCTTGCGCGAGGTCGACGTCATCGACGAGGTCGTCCGCGTGCGCGGGATGGAGACAGTTCCGGCAGCGCTTCCCGCGATACGCGCGACACGGGCTCACGGCGGCAGAGAGGCGCTCCATCGCCGTGTGCGTCAAGCCGCGACCTCGCTCGGGTTATCGGAAGCGCTCACGTTCGGCTTCACGTCGCGGAAGGCGCTCGCCGCGCTCGGTGCACCCGCGCCGCTCGTCATCGACAACCCGCTCACGGAGGATCTCGACGCGATGCGCACGAGCCTACTCCCCGGTCTGCTCGAAGCGGTCCGTCGCGCGCGTCGCCGAGGCGTCGACGTCGTGCGGCTCTTCACTACGGGGTCGATCTTCTTGAATCTGGAAGAGCGTCCGTCGTTCGCCGCGGTGCTCGCCGGCGAGCGCCCGGCATACCTCGCGCGGTCCGAAGCTTACGACGTATGGGACGCCTCCGGCCTCGCCGCCGCGCTCGTTCCACGTCTCGTTCATGCCAGCGCGGAGATCGTTCCATCGAGTGGCCCGTCCCATCTCCACCCACGTGGTCGCGCGGAGATTCACGTCACTGGAAAGACCATCGGCACGCTTGGACCCATCCATCCTGATGTGGTCGATGCGCTCGACCTCGGCGGCCCCGTCATGGTGGTCGAAATCGACCTCGACGCCCTCGTTGCGCTTGAGCTCGGGCACCCGACTTACACGCCGATTCCAAAGCATCCCGCCGCCACGCGTGACATCGCGCTCGTCGTCCGTGACGGAGTTCCCGCCGGTGATGTCCTTCGCGCGCTCCGAGAGGCTGCTGGCCCCCTCGCGACGGACGTGCGGCTCTTCGATCGCTTCGTCGGGGGCTCCGTTCCTCCGGGGCACGCGAGCCTCGCGTTCCACGTCGTCTACCAAGCGCCGAGCGACAGCCCGCGGACGCTCACCGACGTCGAGGTCGACGCAAGCCATCAAAAGGTCGTGGCCGAGATGGAACGGCGCTTTGGTGCATCGCTCCGAACGTGAGGCTCGCTGGCGAGCCGACGCCCCGAAGGGGGCTCCGGTGCTATGTTGAGGGCATGAGGCAGTCGCTCGCTCTCACGGTGGTTCTCGTGCTTGCCGGATGCAAGAGTCTCGAGGAGCCGCCACCGCCGCCATTCAAAGTCGCCATCAGCGTCGAGTCCGATCACGGCACGCCGCTCCCGAACGCGGTCGTCCAACGCAACAACAAGGAGATCGGCAAGACCAACGTCGACGGCAAGGCTGTCCTCACGTTCCACGGCGAAGACGGTGATCAGCTCGACGTCTGGGTGAAGTGCCCCGAGAACTTCGACTCCCCGATGAAACCGACGACGGTGATGTTGCGTCGTCTCGGAGACCCGACGAAGCTCGCCGAATATTCGGTGATGTGTCCACCTGCCGAGCGCAAGGTCGTCGTCGCGCTCCGCTCGGACAACGGACAAAACTTACCGGTGAAGTACCTCGGCCGTGACGTGGCGCGCACCGACGCGTCGGGTGCTGCGACGTTCATGTTGAGCGGCAAGCCGGGCGATCACCTCGACTTCACCCTCGACACGACCGACAAGGGCAACGAGATGTTACGGCCGCAAAACCCGACCGTATCGGTGGTCGTCGACTCGAAGGACAACTATTACGCGCTCGACCAACCCTTTCAGGTCCAGAAGCGAACGTTCATCACGGTCGCGCCGCATCACCCCACCGCCATCGGCCCAACGCAGCTGCGATACTGATTCCCAAACGAACCGAAGAGGGATAGCGTCGACGCCCCGATGGATCGTCGCGCGCTGCTTTTGGCGTTCGTCGTCGCACTGCTCGGTATCGTGCTCCTGGTGCTCTACACCAAGCGCTACGAACGTGAGATGTCTGGCGGCGAGAAGGTAAAGTTACTCATCGCCATCAAGCCGATCGAGCGCGGCAAGCCCATCACCGACGACCAGCTCTCGACACGAGAGATCCCGCAGGCTTACGTCGAAGATCGCGCCATCAAAGAGGTCGACAAACCGAAGGTCCTCGGCCTCCCCGTTGGGACGACCATCCAGGCCCAGCAGACGCTCATGTGGACCGACCTCGCCACCGCCAACGAGGAGCGGCGCGATCTGAGCTCGCTCATCGTCCCCGGGAGCCGCGCCTTCTCCATCCGCACCCGCCGTGAGGATGCCAGCGCCGCCATGGTGAAGCCCGGTGACTACGTCGACGTCATCGCGGTCCTGCCTGATCCGAACCAACCGGGCACGGACGCCCGCGCGTCAATCGTTCTTCTCCAAAGAATCCTCGTGCTTGCGTCGGGTTACGAGACGTCACCCGATGCGGTCGATCTCGCAGCCAAGGACCGGCGAGCATCCGAAGCCGTCCTCACGTTGAGCATGAAGATCGAGCAGGCCCAGGCCGTGACGGTTGCGATGGAGAAGGGCGGCCTCACGGTCGTCTTGCGCAACCCCAACGACAACATCCGTGAAGAGCAGCTCGGCAAGTACACCTCGAGCGAGCTCATCAAATCCGGGCCGGTGACGATCATCACGGGCCCGCGCATTCCGACCCAGATAACCGGTGGAAATCGGTGAGGAAGATGAAAGCCAAGGCCGCCCTCATCTGCACCGCAGTTCTCCTCCTCGCTACTGGAGCTTCGGCTCAGCGAGGGCGCCCACCTCCGCCAACGGGCAACGGAACGGGAGGCACCGCCGAAGGCGAGCGGGTCGAAGAGCTTTCCCTCGCGGTCGGTGAGACCAAATCCATCTCCGCAAAGGAAGTCCGCAACTTCTCGGTCGCAGATCCGGCCATCATCGACGTCCGCGTGAGCCCCGACGGGTCCACGTTCCTCATCGTCGGACGTAAGCCAGGCAGCACGACGTTCGTGCTCATCAAGAACGACGGGACGCAAACGACCTGGGCGATCAACGTCTCGACGCGTCCACCCGAGATCGTCTACCGCGAGCTCCAGCAGCTCCTCGAAGGGACGACGGGCGTCCGCGTGCGCCGCATCGGCGGGCGCTTCTTCCTCGAAGGCGGCGTCACGACGGAAGCCGAGCTCAAGCGCCTCACCCTCATCGCCGCGCTCTACCCTGGCCAAGTCGACAACCTCGTCCAGGTCGGGTCGGGCACCGGTGACCGACGCATCCTCATCCGCGTCGACTTCTTCTTCGTCAGCTACGACAAGAGCTCGTCGTACACCGTCGGCATCGGGTACCCCGCGGCCATCGGCGGTGACCAAGTCCTCGGCCTCAACGGGACGTTCGACTTCCTCTCGAGCTCCATCAACCCCATCACGGCGACGATCGCGAACCAGCCCCTTCCCCGCCTCGACATCGCCGCGAACAACGGCTGGGCGAAGGTGCTCAAGCAATCATCGATCATCACGTCGAATGGAGAGCAAGCGGTCTTCAACTCGGGCGGCGAGGTGAACTTTCGGCAGTTTGCGTTCCAGTCGACGTCCGGGATCCAGAAGATCGCGTTCGGCACGAACGTCACGTGCTTGCCACGCTACGATTCGACGACACGTGAGATCGAGCTTCGTTTGGTCGCAGACGAGAGCGAGCTCACGGACAGCGCGCTCACCGGCGGTGACTTGCCGGGGCGAGCCATCAACAGGATGGAAGTGCTCGTCCACATGAAGCTCGGGCAGGCCCTCATCCTCGCGGGCATCAAGAGCGTCTCGCAAACGCACACCGTCTCGGGGTTGCCGGGCTTGAGCCAAATCCCCGTTCTAGGTATTCTTTTCGGCAGCCACGCGAACAAGCGCGAGGATACGGAGAATGCCATGTTCGTCATTCCGAGCGTCGTCGAGACCGTTCCCAAGTCCTCGCTCGATTTGGTCAAGAACGCCCTCTCCGTGTTCGACGATTTCACGGGTGACATCGACAGCGTGAACACCTTCGACCGGACTCCGCCTTCGGCGAAAAAAAACGAGCAGTGACGTGAGGACGTCCGGCGAGGCGCGGAGCCGGCGATGAACGTCCAAGTGGTCGTGCAGACCGACGATGGTCAGGAGCGGAGCGAGATCTTCCAGCCAAAGGGCCCGATCTCGATAGGGCGACATCCGAACTGCGTGCTGCGGCTCGAGAGCGATCTCGTCTCGCGCCAACATGCCGTCGTGGAAGTGCGGGCCCAATCCATCATCGTCGAGGATCTCTCGACCAATGGCACGCTCGCGGGGGATCGGCTGCTCCGTCGCGAGTCCCTCGAGGTTCCGTTCGGAACGCCCATCGTCGTCGGCAACTTCACCATCTATCTCCTCGCCCTCGACTCGGCGCAGCAGATCCCGAACCCGTTGACGGGCGCGTATGGGCCGGCGCCGCTCATCCAGCAGACGGGCAAGAACGTTTCCATGGTCGGAGCGACCGGCCAGGTTCCGGCGGTCACGACGACAAAGCCAGCGGCTGCGCAGTCGACCGGAGCTTTGCCGCAGTTGAACGGCCGCGGGCAGCCCGCGCCCCTGACGGGAGCGCAGGAGGCTGCCAAGCAGCAGAAGGGCGTCGTCGCAGCGGCTGCCGAACGCGACGCGGCGAAGAAGGCCCGCGAGCGAGACGTCGCGATACGGCGAGAGATTCACAAGATGCTCCTCGAGCACCTCGACCTCGCGACGATCGACGCCGCGAAGCTCGAAGAGCCCTCGATGCGCCCCAAGGTGCTGAGCGCGCTTCGTCGCATCGTGCAGCAGCTCGACGTCAGCGGCCGCGTCCCGCAGGAGCTCGATCGCGATCGGTTGATCGGCGAGCTCTCCGACGAAGCGCTGGGCCTTGGCCCACTCGAACGCTTCCTCGCTGACCCGACCATCACCGAAATCATGGTCGTCGACCCCGAGACGATTTACGTCGAGCGCGCGGGCAAGATCGAGCTCTCCGAGACCAAGTTCACCGACGACGAGCGCGTCCGCGCCGTCATCGAGCGCATCGTCACCCCGCTCGGGCGTCGCATCGACGAGAGCTCGCCCCTCGTCGACGCACGCTTGAAAGACGGGTCGCGCGTGAACGCCGTCATTCGCCCCATCGCGCTCCGCGGCTCGTGCATCACCATTCGTAAGTTCTCGCGGACGCCGCTCACCCTCGAGAAGCTCGTCGGTTTCGGAGCGATCACCGAGCGCATGACGCGCTTCTTGGTTCGGTCCGTGATCGCCAAGCGCAACATCGTCATCTCGGGCGGCACGGGCTCGGGAAAGACGACGCTGCTCAACTGCCTCTCGGGCGTCATCCCGTCGAACGAGCGCATCGTCACCATCGAGGACGCGGCCGAGCTCCAGCTGAAGCAGCCCCACGTCGTCTCGCTCGAAACGCGCCCGGCCAACCTGGAAGGTCGCGGTGAGTACACCATCCGCGATCTCGTGAAGAACGCCCTCCGCATGCGCCCCGACCGAATCGTCGTCGGTGAGTGCCGCGGTGGCGAAGCGCTCGACATGCTTCAAGCGATGAACACGGGCCACGACGGCTCGCTCACGACGACCCACGCGAACTCCCCCGAGGAGGCCATCGGCCGCCTCGAGACGCTCGTGCTGATGGCGGGCCTCGACCTTCCCCAGCGCGCGATTCGCGATCAGATCGCATCGAGCGTCCACCTCATCGTCCAGCAGAGCCGCCTCTCGGACGGTAGCCGCAAGGTCACCGCGATCACGGAGATCACCGGCATCGGCGACAACGGCGACATCGAGATGCGTCCGATCTTCCAGTTCGTCCGCACCGGCACCGGCCCTGGAGGCAAGGTCATCGGCGACTTCCGCGCGACGGGCTACCTCCCCTCTTATCTGCAAGACTTCATCGTGATGAACCTCGTGAAGCCGGGGGAGCCATATTTATGAATCTTCACATGATGCGCGGCTGGACGGTCATCACCTACAAGTGGGCCGGGATCACGCTCGTCACGATCGCCGTGTTCATCATCATCTTGGCGGCGTTCGGTGATCGCAACAGCCTCGTCTATCGATACTGGGCGCGATACACGTCGTCGATCGAGCGCAAGCTCCGTCCGATGTTCATCTTCACCCCGGGTCGCGTCGTCGCCGCCGGGCAGCTCGCAGCGCTCTTCGTGACCCTCGTGCTCCAGCTCACCGTGGGCCTCCCGTACTTCCCGGTCTGGTTCATCGCGGTCTGCTTGCTGCCGTTGCTCTACATCGACAACATGCGGAGGAAGCGCTTGACGCAGATCGAGTACCAGCTCGACGGCTTCTTGCTCGCTCTCGCCAATTCGCTGAAAGCCATTCCCAGCGTCGGCGCCGCGTTCAACTCGGTCGTACCCATCCTCCAACCCCCGATGCGCGAAGAGGTGGACCTCGCGACGAAAGAGATGAAGGTCGGCTCGACGCTCGATCAGGCGCTCTTGCACATGGCGTCGAGAATTGGCAGCCGCCAAGTCGATTCGGCGCTCTCCGCAATCCTCATCGGGCGGCAGGTCGGCGGCAATCTCGGGCGTGTGCTCGAGACGACGGCTGCCAGCATCCGCGAGATGGCACGCCTCGATGGTGTCATCCGGACGAAGGTCGCCGAAGGCAAGATGCAGATGATCGTCATCGCCATCATGCCGATCTTCCTCGTCGGCGGCCTTTCGTATTCGTCACCGGGCTTCTTCGATCCGCTTCAGGCGACGCTCTCGGGGTACATGGTCACCTTCGGGGCAGGCGCGTGCTGGGTCGGGGCCATCCTCTGGGCGCGCAAGATCCTCGCGGTCGACATTTAAGGGAGCAGTCATGGGAATGATGGGAATGGGAAGTCTTCGCGCAGAAGTTTGGAAGCTGCTCTTCCTGGGCGCCGTGGGCCTCACGCTGTTCCTCATCGTGTACGCGATGGCCAGCGCGCCGACGCGCATCGCGAGCCGCCTCGGTCTCCGCGGCCTCAAGCGCCAACGCGCCCTCTCCGAGCCCGGCATCTGGCCGAACGTCGAGCCACTCGTCCGATGGCTCGGCGTGCGCGTCAGCGGCCTATTGCCCGAGGAGACTCGCGACAAGCTCGACGAGCAGATCACGCAAGCCGGCGATCTTCTCGGGCTCACGGTCGACGAGTACCTCGCGCTGTGCGTGCTCAGCTTCATCGCATCCATCGCCGCCGGTTTTGGTCTCGGCGCGATGTTGAACAACTACACCATCCCTGTTTTGTGCGGGCCGGTCGGCGCCTTCCTTCCGTACGTGCAGATCAGCGGCTACGCGCAAGACCGCCTGAAGAACGTCTCTCGCGGCCTACCGTACGTCATCGACTTGATGGCTCTTGCGATGGGCGCGGGGCTCGACTTCCCCGGCGCAGTTCGCCAGTGCATCGAGAAGTCGAGCAACCCGAACGATCCCATCATCGAGGAGTTCACTCTCATTCTGCAAAGCATCAACCTCGGGCAGACACGCAAGGAATGCCTCAACGAGTTCATGAGACGATGCCCTGTGGAGGCCGTGAAAGAGTTCGTTGGCGCGCTCGTGCAAGCCGAGGAGCGCGGCAATCCCGTCGCCGACGTGCTCCAGATTCAAGCCACATCGTCGCGCACGCGGCGATCGGTTCGTGCGGAAGAAATGGCAGCCAAGGCGGGTGTCGCGATGACCGGCCCGCTCGTGCTCGTCTTCGCGACCGTGATGATCCTCATCATGGGCCCGATGGCGATGAAGATGGGCGATATGTGACGCGGAGGATGACGTGAGCACACTGCGTTTTCAGATCCAACATTCGAACGGCCGCCAAGAGCAGGTCATGGTCGAGGCCGAGCGCGCGCTCATCGGCAGCGGAGCCCATTGCGAGATTCGTTTGCCCATTGATCAGGCCGCCGTCGAGCACATCCTGATTCAGGTCGGAGCGGGCGGTGTCTTTGCGCAGGCGCTGAACTTCGAGCCCTCGCCCACCATCGGCGGCGTCCCCTTCACGCAGGCCCCGCTCCCGGCGGACGCGGTGCTCGGCGTGAACGCGACGCAGATGCTCGTCTCGATCGCGGGCGACATCGTCGGCGCGGGCGGCGCGAAGCCCAAGGGCAAGACCAATCCGATGCTCCTCATCGCTGCGATGGCGGGCGCGTCGATCGTCGCGTGGATGTACCTCAGCGATGACGACGATCAGCGGCGCGTGGAGCCCCAAGAGTATCCGAAGCTTTGGGACCAAGGCGCGGCGGTCTGCGAGAAGAGCCCGAACGACGCGCTCGCCTTCGCCAACGAGAAGCGAACGGTGGCGGAGGCCAAGCGCGAGCGGCGCATGTTCCACGTCAAAGACGGCGTCGACGCTGTCCCGCTCTACGAAGCGACAGGAGCCTGCTTCGACAAGGCCAATGACAAAGCGGATGGGGACGCGATGCGCGAGATGGCCAACGCTCTCCGCACCGAGATCGACAGTGACTATCGCACCCACCGCATGCGCCTTCAGCACGCCATGCAGGTCAACGACTTCGAGACGGCCCGCCGCGAGGTGCGCACGCTGATCCAGATGACCGAAGGCAAGGAAGGGCCCTACGTCACCTACCTCCACGTCATCGACCGAGATCTGAAGCAGAAGCTCGGTCGCCCGTCCTGATCACACGCCAGCCTACGAACGGGAGTGCGGCCAGCAAGACGAGCGAGGGCTGAATCGACACCCTGGCGTGCGCACGTACCCACTCGGCAAAGAGCTCGGAGCCCAAGAGGACGAAGGCGATGAGCCCGAAGAGAGCGAGCCACTCAGGGCGTTTCTCGGGGAAGTGCTCCCACACCAGGATCAGTGGGATGGCGAGCACCGTCCAATCGTAGAGATAGGCATGCGGTGCGCACCACAGGCCGAGCAACACCGCGAGCGAGTAGTCGACGAAGAGTCGGCCGCCGCGACGCGCCCAAAACCACACAGCGAACGCAGCTCCGCCGAGGGCGAACGTCGCCGCGACGATCTCTGCGAGCCTGTCGTGGGATGGCAACGCGAGCATCCAAAACGAGCGCCATGTGTGGATCTGGGTGCGGTCGAAGGCGTCGAGCTGAAAACGCGGCAGGACGTCGATGGAGAGGTGCGCGTACATCTGCGTTGCCGCGGGGCTCGCGGCGTACCCGATGCCGAGAAGCGTCAGCGTGGCGGCCCCGAACGACACCCAGAAGCGAAGCGCGTTCCGCCCGCGAAAGTGCACCAAGAAAAACAGGAGCAGACCGAAGAGACACTGGGGCTTGAAGGTCAACATCGCGCAAGCGGCACCTGCGAGCGAGACACGCTCGCGGCTGACGAGGTGATAGACGCCCGCCATGATCGCGAACACGAAGAGCGTGCTCTGACCGGCGATCAACGCGAACGTGAACGGAAAGAAGCAGAACAGCAGCACACGCTCACGCCACGAAACCGGGGTAGCCAACCACCCGAGCGCGACGGACGCCAGCACGACGCCAGCAAAGCTCCACACTGCGAGCGCGTATCCGTATGGGATGTGCGCCAGCGGGACGAGCAGGATCGCCACGAACGGCGGACTGATGAACGGAAACGTATGGTAGGTGCCCGCGCGCCACGCGTGCTCCACGAGCGATTGGAAGTGAAAGTCGTAGAGGCGTGAGGCGTCGAGCTCGACGATGCGCGCGCCTGTGAGGAAGATCGCGAAGTCCCATCCGACGGGGAGCCCATCCGCTTGCCAAGCGCCACGCTGCTGGATGACGTGGACAATCGAGACGACGGGGTGGATCGCGAATAACAGGAGAAGCACCGGCCTCTGCGCGAGCGCTTGTCCGACTCGTCGGAGAACCTGCATTCGGATGGCCGATGCTACACTGCGCGGCTCACGAGCCACACGGCGAACGCGGTGCCGATCAGCACCGCCGGCGCGACGGCGAAGCCCCAATGCGCGCGCTGCCAATCGACGACGTCGAACCACAACACGGAGGCGAATGCGACGTAGGCCGAGAAGACCTGCCGCGAGACCTCGGCGCGCGCCATGAGAAGCCACGCGGGCAGCGCGGCGAGGACCCAGTCGTACGAGTTGCAATGCCATGCACCGAGCAACGTCGCGATCATGGATATGGCGACGAGCACGCCGAGATCGCGACGCCATCGCCACATCGCGAGGATGCACAACGCCAGTGTCGCGAGCGTGGCGGACGCGCCGAAGACGAGCGCGATGCGGGGATGGGTGGGTAAGAGCAACTCGAAGAACGTCCGCCACGTGTAGCTCTGCGAGAGCGTGAGGCGAGGGGCGTAAGCTGCGAACCGGAGGAGTGCGCTCGGGTAGGCGAGCGTCGCCTCGCGGGCGAACACGAGGCACACGCCGAGCTGCAAGAGCAGCCCAGCCGCGAGGCCCACGAGCGCACGTCGCGCGACCGGGCTCACCACGAACGCGACGGGCAACACCATGAGGAGCTGCGGCTTGTAGACCAGCAGTGAAGCGATCATCCCGGCGCGCACGAAACGACCTGCGGCGAGATCGCGATACGTCAGCGTGTAAAGGAGGAGCGCGAAGAAGACGAGCTGACCCTGACCTAACGCCGTGAGCGCTGGGTACGACGCCGTCACCCACAACGCCGAGCGAACGTCTCGCGTCGCGATGTGCGCTCCAATCCCAAGCGCTAGGAGGCTCGCCCCGCCTACGATGGAGAGCGCCACGCCGTGCGGCAGCGCGGCAATTGGCGCGATCTCCAGCGCGAGAATGGGCGGGTTCACGAAAGGGAACGGCGCAAAGCCCGGATGCGCTAGCGCGACGTGGGCTCGTGCCTGCGCTTCGAAGTCGTACATACCCGCGCCCGTATGGAGCAGACGTGACCCGATGCAGAAGCTCTCGAGATCCCAACCGAGGTCCTGGAAGCGCACGCCGAGACGAGCCAACCCCGCGACCACTGCCGTCCACATCGCGATGTTGACGGCGTAGAGAACGCGCCACGCACGAGGCTGCACTGCGCGATTGTGCCCGAGCGCGGTATGGCGCGCTCTGATATCATCTCAGGCCGTGTTCAAGCCGGTTCGACTCGTCTTGGCCGCCATCGCATTCTCCGTTGCGTGCGGTGGCAGCTCGCCGGGTGCGAATCCCGCGCACACGCTCGCCATCATGCGGAAGGGCGTGCAGCCTCAAAAGCTCATCGACGAAGGGCGGGCGTTCGCCGCCGTCGGCGACACCACCCGAGCCGAGCAATACCTCGCGGCCGCGATGAGCAATGGGGCTGACGAGGCCGTCGTCATCCCGCTTCTCATCAAGGTTTGCGTCCGCGACGGCAGGTACGAGCTCGCCATCGACTACGCCCAGCACTACACGCAGAAACATCCGAGCGACACCCGCGTGCGCTATTTGCTCGGCACCCTTTACGCCGCCATCGGCGACGGTGGGCGTGCCCGGCGCGAGCTCGAGTTCGTCATCAGCGCCAAGCCCGACGACGCCGAGCCGCACTGGGCCCTCGCCAAAATTCTTCAGGATCAAGGCAAAGACCCCGTTTTGGCCGATGGTCAGTTCAGAGAGTATCTTCGTCTAGCCCCAACGGGCGCGCACGCCGAGGAAGCCCGCGCTTCACTGACCAAGGAAGAGTCGAACCCATGAGCGGCGGCACCAACCTGATTTCAAAGGAAATCTTCGAAGAAACCATCCTGCAGTTCCTCGACCCGGTGAGGGTCTATCTCGAGGATGCCGCGGTCAGCGAGGTCATGATCAACGGGCCTGACCAGATCTACGTCGAGCGCAAGGGGCAGCTCGAGCTCGTCCCCGTGAAGTTCGAGAGTCGTGAAGCGCTGACCGCTGCGCTTCGCAACATGGCGCAGTTCGTCGGCAAGCACCTCGACGAGTTTCACCCAATCCTCGAGGGGCGCATGCCCGATGGCTCCCGCGTCGAGGCCGTGCTGCCGCCCGCTGCACCCGATGGCCCCCATGTCTCGATTCGACGCTTCTTCAAGGAGACGCTCACGGTCGCACGCCTCGTCGGCTTCGGGGCGCTCACGGAGGATTGTGCGACGGCGCTTCACGCGCTCGTCGCGAGCAAGCTCAACATCCTCGTCGCAGGCGGCACGGGTTCCGGTAAGACATCGATGCTCAACGCCCTTTCGTCTTTCATCCCCCAGGGGGAGCGCGTCGTCGTCATCGAAGACTCACGCGAGCTCCAGCTCCAACGCGACCACGTCGTCCAGCTCGAGGCGCGCCCACCTGACGCCAAAGGCCGCGGGCAAGTCAGCATCCGAGACCTCTTCCGCGCCACGCTGCGTATGCGGCCTGACCGCATCGTCGTCGGCGAAATCCGCGGAGGCGAGGCCCTCGATCTCATCCAGGCCATGACGTCGGGTCACGGCGGCTGCATGTCCACCCTCCACGCGACCTATCCACGCGACACGCTCACGCGTCTCGAGACGATGTCGATGATGAGCGACGTCGACATGCCGCTCCTCGCCATGCGCATCCAGCTCGCCTCCGCTGTGAACCTCATCGTTCAAACCGGTCGCCTCCAAGACGGCTCGCGCAAGATCACCCACGTTACGGAAGTTCTGGGCTTCGACATTCAAACGGAGACGTATCAAGTCGCTGACGTGTTCGTCCGCCAGTACCAAGGTCTCGGTCCGAAGGGCGAAGTGTTGAGCCGCCTCGTGCCCTCCGGGATCATGCCGCGGTCGCTCGAGCAAGTGCACGAGCACGGACTGGACCTGCCCCCAGCGATGTACGATGCTGCGAAGCGAGGTCCAGTCCAGGGCACGCATGGCTGATACCCCGGGAAGTCACATCCTCGAGATCCGGGCAGGCAACTCGCAGCGCTCTTTTCTCGAGCTGCCGCCAGGGGTGCCCGTGCAGCCGATGAGCATCGGGCGTGTCGGGATGTGGCAGATCGATGCGCCCGATGTCCTCGACGTGCACGCGTTCGTCTACTTCGACGGGCGGGCACTCTTCCTACAGAGCGCGAGCGCTGGAAATCCGGCGAAGGGCAACGGGCAGGCGATTGGAACGACCTGGCAACAGATCGAGATCCCGTGCACGATCGAAATCGGTCGTGCGCGTCTCGTGTACCGGACGGTCGACGAGGTCGACCCCGATGGTGACGAGGACAAGACCATCGCGCAGGCGGTTCGCGTGCCCAACGAACCTGCGCAACAATTCCGGCCAAACGTGGGCATGTTCTCGAACCGCGACAAGGGTCCGGATTCGGACGCGACACGCCTCCAGCCGATGATGCGCGAGCCCGACCCCACGATCATCGAAACGGGTACGCCGATGGCGGGCGTTCCCAAAGCACGTCCGGCAGCGGGTATGCCCGCGTGGTCGAGCAGCACGTCTGGACCAACCTCCTCGCCGACCGTCGCCGGTGCTCCACCCGCTCCTCCGCCACCACAGAACACGGGCTATCAAGGGTTCGGCAGCGTGCAGGTTGCCATGCCGCCAGCGCCCAACCCGATGATGCAAACGTTGCAAGCGCCGCTCCTCTCGCCCCTCGCGCAGCAACAGCCCATGTACGGGATGCCTCCGCAGATGATGCAGCAACCGATGATGCATCCCACGATGCCTGGCGGGAGTGGCCCGAACCCGACCATCCCCGCGGCTGCGGAGACCGGTCGCGTCGTATCGCAAGACCCCCTCAAGCAGGGGTTCAACCGAGCGCTGACGGAGTGGAGGGCGATGCCCCCTCTTCGCAAGGTCATCTTCGGGAGCTTTCCGGGCGTCGCGCTGCTCGTGTACTTCATGCTGTTCGACGACGATCCGCCACCCCAGCAGGTGCGACATCCAAAACCACCGCCGTCTGGTCAAGTCACCAGCGCGACGACGGGAGCGAGCACGATGACGGCGCCAATCGTGACAGCGCCGACGGCGGTCGTGACTGCCACCGGTCCGACGACGACGACGACAGTCATCACGACGAGCACGGCCACCTCCCCCCCCATCCCCACGGCGACCGTGACGACCACGGCGACAGCCACCGCGACGCTTCCGAAAGGGACGCGGACGCTGGAGCGTCAGGCCATCGATCTCGTGGCGCAAGGTCAGTATCCGAAGGCCGTCGAGATCTACGATCAGCTCGCGCAACAACACCCCGAGCAGCCGGCGTTCAAAGAGGCGGTACGTTTGCTGCGCCAACGCACGAACGGTCCGTGAGCTCGACTCGCTGAGCGTTGGATGGACCAGCAGGGCGATTCGTGGGTGATCCACTTACCCACGTTGCGCACATGTGGGTGACGATTTTATGAAGTGATTTCCACGCCATCGTCGTTGGCCTTGCCCATGCAATGGACACGTTCCGATGGCGGCCGACTCTCTCTCGACGAACAAGCTCGTTGCGCTCGTCTGCAGCGCCATCGCATGCGGACCGAGCAACATCCTCGGCGGCGATGACAACGCCAACAACAGCGGCGACGGCGGTGGGTGGGGCAGCAACACGACCTACAGCGCTGACGGTGCGCCGCAATCTGGGGAAGCCCAGCAGCTCTTCGAGATCGTCGAACCCGCCCTCGTCGCACAATGCGGCGGGTGTCACCAGAACGGTGGCGGGATCAACGCACCGACGTGGCTCGCAGGTCCGGACGCCTACGCGTCGATCAAAGCCTTCCCGGGAATCGTCGTCGCCGACGTGTCGTCGAGCTTGCTCGAGCAATCCCAATCCCAGCTACCCGGTGGGAACCACCCCGTACCCACCCTCACGATCGACAGCGCAGACGGAGGCGTATTCACCGAGGTGACCACGTGGCTCACCGCGGAAGCCGCGCTCCTCGCAGCGGTGCCCCTGCCGGCAAGCAACACCGTCAACCCCTCCACGGGCAGCGTCGATCTCTCGAACGCAGCGATGGGGATCAGTGGCGCGGCAATCACGTTCACGGCGACGCAGCAAGGTGACCTTCTCGTGTTTCAGAACGTGATGCTGGTGGCGCCCACAGCGAGCGGCATCCACATCGTCTCGCCGATCTTCGCGCAGATCCCGGCGACCGGACCGGAGATCGACAACACGGATTACTCGACCCTCGACCTCGAGGTGGCCGCGGGGCAGTCGGCGCAGATCACGCCCATCTTCTACTTCGTCGGGTGGACCGTCGGAAGCCAGCTCAAGATCGAGTTCCAAACGATCACGGCAGCAACCGTCGCGCCGTCCGATGCGGGCCCCCCAACCACCTGCACGGACTTGACCGACTTCCAAAACAGCGCCGCGGTCTCGATGAAAGCCAACTGCACGAGCTGTCACGGTGGTGGCAACGCCACCGCGACATCCTCGATGGATCTTACTGCCCTAGCCACGAACGACTACGCCACCGCGTGCACGCAAGCACGCACGCAGGTGAACACGACCACGCCCGCGCAGAGCAACGTGCTGCTCGCGCCTCTTCAAATGGTGACTCATCCAGTCAAGGTCTTCACGAGCTCCAGCGCGACTGGCTACCAACAGATTCAAACATGGGTGAACAAAGAATGACACACCATCAAAACATCGCGTACGCAGCTCCGCTGCGATGGCTCGCTATGACGGGCATGACGGTCGCTATCTCGGCGTGTGGGAGTGGAACCTCCAACACGTTGAGCGCCGACGAAGGCTCTGGTTCCGCCAACGGTGGAGCCGACCCGAGCTCGCCGGCGAGTGGCGGCACTCCGCAAGGGCAAAGCGGCAATGGGTCCGACCCCAACGCCGATCAGAACCCCAACCTCGATCAGCGCCAGATCAACTACGGCGAAGCGCTCCGCACGGCAGCGCTCAAGCTCGTAGGCGATCTCCCGACGCTCGCCGACATCGATTCGGTGACCGACGCGACGTCATACGCGGCGAAGATCGACGCGTACCTCGCCGATCCACGCTTCGTCGTGCGCCAGATTCAATGGTGGCGCGACACGCTCAAGACGGGTCAGCCCGGCATGCCCACCACGAAAGGCTCGCCGAGCTTCGACACGGCTGCGACGTTTGCGGCCGAGGTCGTCGCCAACGGCAGGCCGTTCACCGACCTCTTCACGGCGTCGACGATGACGTGTCCGAGCTTCTCGGGCACCGCGTTCGTCGACGCGAGCTGCCCGGGCAGTGCGCCCACCGCAGGCCTCCTCACGGACCCAGGCTTGATGGCGCAGTACTACGCGGACATGGCCTTCCGCCGCGTGCGCTTCGTGCAGGAGACGTTCGTCTGCTCGAAGTTCCCCGCGGAGTTCAGCTCGGCGCCGCAGCTCATGGGTGCTGGCGCATACACGAGCCCGTGGCCGTTCAACAGCATCACGGGCGGCACGACCGCGAAGATCAACTTCCTCGATACCTCCGCTGTCATCTGCGCCAACTGCCACACGACCGAGAACCACATGGCGCCGCTGTTCGGCCACTTCGACATGAACGGCGTCTACAACGCGTCCGCGTTCGAAGTGCAGGTCCCCTCCACCGGCAACCCCATCGCGATGCTCACGGACTGGCTTCCAGCGAGCGAGACATTCGCGTGGCGCAACGGCACGCCGGTCACCGACTTGCCGAGCCTCGGGAAGGCCATCGCTGCCGACCCGGACGTGACCAACTGCATGGTGACGCGTGAGTGGAACTACGCGATGTCACGCGGCGACGTGGTCAATGACCTCGCCACCGTGCCGACGGTCGTCACGGCTCCGCTCGTCACCACCTTCACGAGCGGCGGCCTCACCATCAAGCCGCTACTCAAAACCATCTTCACCGCTGATGACTTCGTCAAGTTCTGAGAGAAGGGAGAAGAAGACAATGAAAACAATCGCTCTCGCTCTCGTCCTCGTTGGTTGCAGCAATGCGCCGAACGACGCGTTGCTCGGCGACATGGACCCGAACTCGCTCGCGTCCGACAACAACACGCAAAACCACATGCAGGATCCCAACACGGGGCAAAACGGTCTCACCGACCCGGCCCAAGTCGCGCAGCAGAATCAAGCGGTGGGCTCGCCCGAGGTCGTCGCCAGGCTCCATGCCTGCTCGAAGATCACGTACGCAGCCCTCGGTAACATCTTGATGAACCGCGGCATCGACCTCAAGGCCACCGGCGAGAACTCGGCCGGCAATCTCTACACGGGTGGCCAGTCGGCGCTCGGCGTAGCGAGCTACTCGGGACGCGTTCCAGAGATGATCATCCCGTCGACGGCCGCGCTGTCGAAGGAGTTCGACATCATGGTCGCCGCGGGCCAGGAGATTTCCACTGACATCCAGGGAGGGACGCTTTCGACGCCCGCCTGCAACGGTACGCAATTCATCGACTCGAGCGGCAACTTCACCCAAGACGGCCTCACGTGCCTGATGGGTAAGCCCGCCACGGCCGACCACCTTGCCATCGCGAACGGCGCGGTTGCTGAAGCGGTCAGCCAAGGCCTCACCAAAGTCCAAGGGCAGCAGATCGCCATTTCGACGATCCTCGAAGCTGCTCACACCTGCGAATGATGAAGGAGACGTGTCATGGCTGATCAGCGATTGAAGGACCTTCGCGGAAGTGGCAGGCGTGATTTCCTCCGTTGGAGCGCAACGGTGGCTGCTGTTCTCGGACTCGAACGCGCGCGCTTCTTGAACGTGATGACCGACACCGCCGGTGTCGCTCTCGCGGATCAGGCGGCGTGCCCCACGACGATGCGCTCGGTGCATCTCGTCGCGGGAAACGGAGGGCTCGCGTGGTTCACGCAGCTCTTCCCCCAGGTGGACGTGGCGCTCAACGGCAAGCCAGGCGCGGCGTTCTATGCAATGGGCAAGGCGAAGACGGTGGCAGGCACCGACCAGCCGCTCGTCTACTCACCCGACTCGCCATTCCAAACCCTCGGGCCGACCAAGCAAATCTCGGCCTTCATGGCGGGCAACAACGAGACGCACACGTCGACGCCGATGAGCGCGTCGACCATCTCGACGAGCTCCGGCATGATCGCTGCGATTGCTGCGATCCAGCAGGCCAACCCGACGCTCCTCCCGGTCATCGGCATCAACCCCATCGTGTTCGGCACGGCATCGGGCGCTCCCGGCGTCGCGACGGTCGCGGACTCGGCTGGGCTCGTCGATCTGTTCAACAGCGCGGCCTCCCGCACGCTGCTGCAGACGCCCGCCGCAGCCGCGCTCAATGACTCCTACTACCGGACGTTCTTGAGCCTCAACGCAGCAGCTGCGCGTGCAACGCTCGTGACCCCAGGCAACACGGGCAAGGTGGCTGCGAACCTCCTCGGCAAGAACCTGAGCTCGCAGCTCACACCGACGACCGCGGACGACACCCGATACGGCGTCGTCGGCGCGCAGACGAACATCGTCGAGATTGCCCACGCGATGTGCACGGCAGTCAAGGCGTTCAAGCTCGGGCTCACGTCGTCGGTGATCATCCCCGCCATGCGCGACGATCCACACGGCGCGTTCAACAACATGGCTCAGCTCCAGGCCAACGTGACCGCGCTCGGAACGATCTTCAACGCGTTCATGGCCGACTGCGCCGCGACTCCGGACCCATCCGGATGTGGGCAGCCTCTCTCACAGGGTGTGGTGTTCACCATCCACGGCGACACACCGAAGGACCCGACCGTCGCCAACGGCTGGCCCGATGGCACGCCCTCGAACTCGAACTGGATGTACGTCTACGGCAACGGCTTCTTGAAGACGGGCTGGTTCGGGAATGTGAGCGCAGAACGCGTCGCCACGGGATTCGATCCCACGACGGGGGCGCTCGTGGCAGGTCAAGGCAGCGGGGTGACGTCAGCGCCCGCAGCAGCAGCAGCGGCATACGCCGTCGCCAAGGGAGACATGACCCGCGTGCAGGACTTCTACAACGGTCCGGCTCTGACCGGGATGGTCAACCTGCAACAGATGTAGGGAGCTCGGGTGCGATCACTCCATGGAGGTAGTGCGATCCCTCCATGGAGGTAGTGCGATCCCTCCATGGAGGTAGCGCGATCCCCATGCAGCTCGGGCGCGATCCCTCCATGGAGGTAGCGCGATCCCCACGTAGCTCGGGTGCGATCACTCCATGGAGGTAGTGCGATCCCTCCATGGAGGTAGTGCGATCCCTCCATGGAGGTAGTGCGGTCCCTCCATGGAGGTAGTGCGATCCCCACGTAGCTCGGGTGCGATACCTCCATGGACATCGTGCGGTACCTCCATGGACAGGGTGCGATACCTCCATGGACATCGTGCGCTACCTCCATGGACATCGTGCGCTACCTCCATGGACATGATCGACCCACCCACGTGGGTTGTGCCGTCAGAGCTTCAGATCGTCGGGCTTTACTGCGTTGTGAACGGCGGGAACCCGACGTAGTGCAGACACGAGGGCATGAAGATCATCGTCCGTCATCCCTCCATAGTTAGGCCATGGCATGCCATAGAGGGCCCGCCCCGTATGCTTCTTGCTGATGCCGTGCCGGATAGACTCGAACACCTCGTCGTCACTCCATGATCCGATGCCCGTCTCCACGTCGCTCGTGATGTTGGCGATGTAGACCTTGCCCTTGTTCGGGATCGGGAATTCGTTGCCGCCAGCCAAGTACATCCCTGGAAGGGGCTCGTGGCGCTTGTTGACCGTCGAGTGGCAGTCTCCGCAGCTGCATGCGACGAGCAGCCACTCGCCTCGCGCCTTCGCGTCGCTCGCGAGGGGTGCGGGCGGCGCGGGGGTGACGAGAGGCTTCGGGACGGCCCGGCCGAACATCGAAATCGGGAAATCGACCTGCATGCGACCCGGGTCGTTCGTGCTCGGCGGAAGCGAGCGGAGATACGCGACGACTGCGAGGGCGTCGTCGTCGCTCATGGCCTTTGCGTAGGTGGGGTAAGGCATGATCGGAAAGAGCGCGGAGCCATCCCGACTGACGCCCTCACGCATGGCGCGGATGACCTCGCCGTCGCTCCACCCACCAATGCCTGCGGTCTTGTCGCTCGTGAGGTTGCGGGACCGAATGCGGCCGGGAAAGATGTCAGGGAAGTCCCCGAAGTCTCGACCGACACCGAGCTGATCCTCCATCTCGGGATCTCCGGGCAGATCGGCATGAACGTTCGAGTGGCAACCCGTGCACCCGTACACGTGACGTGCGAGGTACTCGCCACGCTTGATCGACTCCGCGTCGGTGGGTGCGTGCATGTCGCGCACGGGCCCGACCTTGGGGCTGAGAGCGTAGAACTTCACCACGAGCCCAACCACGGCGAGCACGATGAGGCCACCCATGCCGAGCATGATGCGTTTGAAGATTCGCATGCTGCCGCCCACACTACACGATTCAGAACCCCGAGGCGGCCGCAGCGCAGGAAGTCGTGTCGAGGCCTGCGCCCAAAAGCCAGCTCGTGATGCACAGGTCCGCCGTGTCACCCGGGGCGATCGCGGGGCCGCCCTTGTGCGATTCGAGCATGAGCGGCTTCGCGAGGATGAGCAGGTCGGTCGGAGGATCCTCGCCAGCGACGACGCGGGACATCTCCTCGGGCTCGAGCCCAATCACCGAGTAGTAGTTCTCTGCGATCTCGTCGGGCGTCGTCGCGTTCACGCCGGGTAGGTTCCCCGCGTCGTTCGGGAGTCGCAGTCCGAGCCCGCTGTAGATGCGCAAGGGTCTTCCGGGCTGGCCGTGGCAATCGAGCGACCCACACCGCAGCTCGAACACGGGGCTTACCATCGTGAACTGACCTTGATCCGGCGCGAGGATCGTCGTCACGCGGATGCCGCCCCCATCGTCGTACGTGAGCTCATCCTCGTCGCATCCGATCGAGAGCAGCACCGCGGTGATCGCGAGGAGACGCAAGCGAGACCTCATTGGAGCACCGGGTTCACGGGGCAATCGTTCGACGGGGGCGGCGGGGTGTCGCTCGTTGCGTAGAGATGGAGGTGGCCCGCGCTCGAGTAGATCTGCAAGGACGTGGGATCCGCATCGTAGTGGCAGTTGGCGCACGACCGCTCGCGGCCGATCTGACCTTGCATCGTCGATGCGAGGCCGTTCTTGAAGATACGCACGAAGATGGGAAACTCTGGGTTCCACGTCGGGGCGCCCGCACCGAAGCCAGGGCGCCAGACGAAGAAGTTCCCGACGCAGTTGGTCTGAACCGTGAAGCTCGACCCCGACGAATCGGTGAAGGCGACCGTCGCCTGATCGACACCCACGGTGTTCTGCGGTTGCGCAAACACGGTCCCCGCGAGCGCAAACGGCGAGCTCGATGCAGGCCCGCTCGGGTCGTGGCAGACGACGCAGGGTTGCCCCGCGCGATGAAACTCGCCGATGGGGATGTTCGGGTCCTCCCCGGGCAGCGCGTTGATCGCACCGCTCGTGACAGGGTCACTGCACGACAAGAGCGCGATCGAAAAGAGGGTGTGTTTGCGTCTCATCACTTAGAGCCCCTTCGGGGTGTCGGCTCGCGAGCGAGCCTCAATCGAACTCGAAGTCCATTCCGACGGTGCCATACACTGCCGTACGCATCGTGACGAAGAGCGCGTCGAAGAAGCGCGTGTACATCAGGTCTCCGGCCACGTTCAGCCCCACCTGCGTCTTCGATTCTGGCGATGTGAGCGCGAAGCGCAAGCCGCCACCGCCCGTGAGCGTAATGAGTGGACCGAGCTCGCGATCGTCGCTGCGAAAGAGCGGCACTGTGACGCTCCCATCGGCGTTGAGCAGCGCCGAGTACGCGAGCGCATAGAAGCTCGCGCCCGTTTGCGCGTTGAGGCGGACGTGGGGCCAGAGGCGGATGCGCTTGCCGAGATCTTGCACCCAGCGGCCGTCGGTGGTGGTCGACGCAATCGACCACGAGTCGTAGTAAAGGCGCTGGTCGAGCCGCAGCGTGGCGTTCAGCTTGACGAAGCGCTTCGCGAGGCGGATGCCGAGCGCGTAACGGTCCCGCGACGTCGGGAGCTGCTCGAGCGGGCGAAAGGGGAGCCGATATTCGTTCACGAGGTCGACCGTCGCCCCGGGAGGAATGCGCCCCGCGATGTCGGGCGCGAACATGGGAATGTAACGATAGGGCTTCGATTGATCCCCACGCTCGAACTGCGTCGTGACGTCGACGCTGAGCAGCGTCGTCGCCGAGAGCACCATCGTGAGACCCGCGTCGATGGTGCTGGTGTCGAGCGTGTGCTCGAAGACGCTGAGCGGCGTGTCCGTGCGGCTGATGATGTCGTGCGAGAAGTTATAGGCGAGGCGTGGCGTGATGAGCTTGTCGTGGAAGTCCCCAGTGATGGCCCCGCCGCCGCTGATCGACGTGTAATCGTTTTCGACCGAAAGCGACGCGTTGCCCTGGATGCCGTAATTGCCAGGCTTGTAGCCTCCGGTGAGAACCCCCGCGAAACGCCTGTCACGAAACGCTGGCGATGCCTCGGACACGATGTCCGGCGAGGCGGCCGTGACGACGTCGAGCAAGAACGAGCCGCCGACGTTCCACCCCGCGGTGGGTGACGTGACCGAAACGTTGACCGAAGGCGTGGCCACGTTGACGGAGAGCGTGTCGGTGTAGCCGCTGAAGTCGAAGCCTCCCTTGACGACGATGCCCTGCCGGTTCTGCGGGAGACACCGGACGACCTCCTCTTGGTTCTTCGCTCCGAGCATGCACTTGAGCTGCCCAGGCGTCAGGTACTCCGAGGGCTGCGACTTGGCCGTAATGGTCACCGTGAGAAGCTCGCCCTCTTTGACGTCGTAGGTCTCCTCGAACGTCAGCGGGAGGCTGCTCTGGGTGCCTTCCGCGTGGGCGGCGTGCTTGCCCGGATCGATCGCGTACTTCTTCGTGAGCGCGGTGACGGGGATGGCGTGCCCGTCGAACGTGACGACGAGATCGCTCACGCCCGGTGGCGCGACGAAGGTGACGTGCGGGATGCGCCCGAGGAGATCATCGACGCGCTCACGGGCTGCCTTCATCACGGGGGCATCGCGTTTGGCGATGCTGTCCTCCAAGGCCTTTTGCGTATCGCGTAGGGCATCGATGAAGTGTCCGCTGCGCCTTTCGCACGACGCGAGGTGCAAACGCGTGCGGGGTTGCTCTTCGATCGCGAGGGACTTCCGGTCTTTGTCGATGCACTCGTCGAGCTTGCCCGCGAGGTCGGCGGTCAGCCCGGCGCTCGCGAGCTGGAAGGCCTCCGTGCTGTTCCAACCGGGGATGTCAGCCGCCGACGTGCGCACCATGCCGAGCACCGCCACCAGCAAGAGGGACCCCGTGAGGCGGCGCCAGATCCATCGCGGCGCGCGCCGCGGAGCAGGGAACACGGTGGCCTACACTAGCGGCACCGCCTCCACCAATCTAGTTGCAACCACAACCGCCGCCGCCGCCACCAAAACCGCCGGTCGCGCCTTCGGAGACGGCCCGCACGTGCTCGTCGAAGCTCGTCGCCATGTCGTCGGCGGTCATCGATGGATGCGCGAGCGTGCCACGTTCGTAGGGAGCCACCGAAACGCACCCAGTTGCCGCGGAAAGCGCGGCTGCGAAGAACACCCAAGCCGCCTTTCGAGAGCTCATGGACAGGGGTTTTGCAGGTTGTGGGCCAGCTTCTGAACCGTCGGGAAGGCTCGTTTCAGCAGGCTTTCGATGGGCTCTCGCGGCGGGGCTGGGTCCATTCGCACGGTGAGTGGATCGCCCGTCCCTCAGTCGAGAGCCGTTGGCCACACGAAACCCTTCTCATGCGCGGGGTTGGATGAGGGCTTGCGCAGGTATGCCAGGTGCTTCCACAATCGGGCATGCGCGTTGGAGTGAGCGTGGTCGTCGGGATGGTCCTTGGCGTCACGGCGTGCGACCTCGAGCCGGACACGAACTATGGGGCGCACTCGGGTCTCTCCAAAGCGAATCTACCGAACCCTCCGCCAGCCGAAGGTGGCGCCGATGACGGCGGGTTTCTGTGCGGAACACCCGTCGATGGGGGCACCTGCTCGGTCAGTTACTCGACGCAGATCTGGACGAACATGCAGACGACGTGGCACTGCAGCGATGCCATGTGTCACGGGGGAACGTCCTACCAACCCCAGCTCGACAGCGCGAGTGATGCATATGCCAACCTGATGGCGTACATGATCGGGTCGAAGCCCTACATCAACCCGTGCTCGACCGATCCCGACGCCTCGGCATTCCTGTGCAACATCCAGAACCCGTTCTGCGGAGAGGCTCAGATGCCCTTTCCCAACAACACGCTCGGCTCGGGTCCAATGTCGCCTTCGGACGTCAGCCTCGTCCAAACCTGGGTGACGTGCGGCGCTCCCAACAATTAGCGAGGCGGATCTAATGGAGCGATTGCTCGCGCGCCTCGAGCGGAAGCTCGGTCGCTTCGCAATCCCAAACCTCACGTACGTGATCGTCGCTGGGATGGCCGCGGTCTTCGTGCTCTCGATGCTCAAGCCCGAGTTCGAGAAGGCGCTCGTTCTCGATCTCAACGCGGTGAAGCACGGTCAGGTGTGGAGGCTCTTCACTTACCTCTTCCTGCCACCCAGCGCGCAGATGTGCGGACTGCCCCGCCCCCTCGTGATGCTCTTCGCGCTCTATTTCATCTGGCTCATGGGGACGAACCTCGAGAGCGAATGGGGCGCGTTCAAGTACAACGTCTTCTGGCTCGTCGGCATGATCGGCACGACCGTGTGCGCGATCATCGCTGGCGGAGGCGCGACGAACGAGTACCTCGGGGCGACGCTCTTTCTGGCGTTCGCGACGCTCTTCCCCGACTACCAGGTGCTCTTCATGTTCATCATCCCGGTGAAGGTGAAGTGGCTGGGGCTCCTGTCGGCCGTGGGCCTCGTCGTGTCGTTTCTGATGGGGACGTGGATGGCGCGCGCTGCGATCCTCGCGGCGACGGGCAATTACGTGCTGTTCTTCGCGGGTCACTGGGGCGCCTTCTTCAAGGAGCGGCGCGTCGTCGTGAGGCAGCGGGCGCGTCGTGCATCGATGGCCGAGCCCGCCACGCCCAAGACGAGCGGACGCACCTGCGCGATCTGTGGCGCGAGCGAGGACGAAGGCGCCGACATCCGCGTCTGCTCGTGCGAGAAGTGCGGGGGCGTAGCCCGCACGCTGTGCCTACCTCACGCGCGCAACCACTAAGGCTCTTTGGAGCGGAGATCGAGTGACGGGGCGACCGCTGCATCGTCCGCGCTCGCCTGCGCGAGATCGTGGACGAACGCCCAAGGGATGTACTTGGCAATCGTGAGCCCCCCGCGTTCGTCGAGCGACGGACCGCCCTCGATGATCACGACGTTGTCGGGACCATCGGGAGGATTGCCCGTCCAGCGGCCCCCGACGAGCTCGCCGTCCTTGTCGAGCGCAAGCGTCGCCGTGTACGCGAACGGCACGGGCACGACGCCCACGCGCATGTAACGCGTCCCGGTGGGATCCGCAGGGTCGATGACGTTCGCGCGGGCATAGGCGAGCGTCGTCGCGCTCATCGTCAGATCAATCGCCACGTCGACGACGGTGACGACCCGACCCACGAGCGCAGGGGCCATCGGAGTGTCTTTGGGTGCTCGCGGCTCGGACACGAGGCGCACACGAGCGTCCGCGACCGCGTAGTACTGGTTGCCTATGCTCGGGATGACGTCGATCACGAGCGACTGCCTCGCGATCCCGATGCGATTGAGCAGCGCGACGACGAGCACCGCGGGATTCATGCTGCACGTCGCGCCCGGGTCGAACGCCACCGTCGTGCACATGTCACCGATCAGTGTGTACTTCTGCGGCTGCGCGTAGGCGACCGCGAGCAATGACTTGACGTCGTTCGGATGGAAGCGAACGTGAGCCCCCGTGACCCCGATGACATCGACGACGCGGAACGGCTCGGGCTCGACGGTCGCGGCCGCGGCAACACCATTGCATCGCCCAAACCAGTACCGCGGCTTCGGTTTGGCGTTGTGCGTGAAGGAGAGCGCCTCGTTCGTCGCCGGAAAGTCGAATCGCCCATACACGAGGTCCACCTTCTCCGTGGGCGCGAGCGAGAAGAGCTTCTTTGGATCCGCGAGCCACCCGTGGGCTTCGCCGTCGGTGGGAGGCGCAAACCCGAAGAGCGTCCGCCACACGAGCCGTGGGGCCCCGTCCATCCAGCGACCGCTCTCGGCGCCGTACCACGACGGAAAGAAGCTCGACGACCACGCCGCGTGGCTCGGCACGAGCACGCGATCGAAGAGCCCGAGGGCACGGAGCGCGTCGATGCGCGTCACGAGCTCGTGGTCGGGCAGATCGTCGTGGCGGATGCTCTCGAGCACTCTCGCTTCGAAAGGCATCAGGATCCGCGGCACCGTCGGCCTGAAGAGCTCGGGCATCGTCGCGCGCAACGCAACCACCGAGGCGCCCCACACCACTGCGACGATGGCGAGCCGCATTCGTGGAGCGTCCTTGTCGAGCCATGAGACGATGAGCGCGAGCGGGATCACGACATACAGCACCTCGTTCGCAAACGTCAGCATCCCGAACCGCCCGAGGTACTCGTCGAGACCGAGCGGGCATGCTGGCAAGAGCCTGAATGGAAACGCGAGGCGCACGTTGGTGAACGGTGCGAAGAGCGCGACGCCGTCACCGGCCGTCGCTGCATCGAGCAGCCCATGGGATGCGCCCACGGCGAACAAGAACCCAACGATGCGCCACCACGCTCGACTTCCAATCCGGAGCGCGCGAAAGGCGAGCCCTCCTGCAAGCAGCGACACGACCGCGGCAAGGGCCAGCGAATGCGTCAGCCCGCGATGCCCGAGGGGCTCGTTCGGGCGCACCTCGAAGACGAGCGTCGCGAGATCCGCGTCCGGCCAGATCGCGCAGAGCACAGAGACGAATGCGAGACGACGTTCGAAGCCGGGAGGCGCCACCCGTCGGTAGAGGATGAGTGGGATCGCCGCGTGCGCGAGGAGCGAGGCCATTCAGTGGATCCGCGAGGCCTTTTCGTCGCTCCGAAGGCGCGAGGCCTTATGAATCGGAAAGTCGAGGCTGAAGAGCACACCGACGAACGACGTGGGCGCGACGGCGAGCGGCGCCCCGATGCGGCTGATGGCATCGAGGGGTGAGCCGATGTTCGTCATGATGCCGATGTTTGGGTCGAAGTACGGCGTCGTCCACGCGACGTGGGCACCCACGGCGAAGTACGGACGGTCAGCGTCAGCGAGGCCCGGATCGAGCCGATAGTACTCGATGAGATCCATGCCTGCGCTGAGGAGCTTCGAGAAGCGGACGCCGAAGTACAGCGTGCCCACCGCTCGAAACTCGACGTCGCCGAAGTCGGTCGCGATCTCGAGCCCCTGGCGATACTGGACGGTGACGGGCCCCGTCACGAGGCGCACGTCGAGGAAGGGACGCAGCGTCACGAACGTGGGGTCGAAAAGCGCGCGGTCCCACCCGCGCACGGCGATGGCTGCAAACGCGGTCGTTGCCGCTGCGTCTGCCGGCGCGTACGAGTTCGTGGGAACGACGAGCGACAGTCCGCCCCCGAACGACAAGCCGTACGCCGCCGCCCACACGCCGCGGCCCCAAACCTCGGGGTTGCCGGGGACGAAACGCGGCGAGCCGTCGTCGTCGTGACCGATCGCGGCGTCGTACGCCGCGCCGACGTACCAGCGGGCGGGCACGATGGGCATCTCGAACGAAAGCCTCTCGACGCGAACGTACGTCGTGCCTTGCGTTGCACCGTCGTTGTAGGTGACCGAGGCGAGCGCGCTCTCGATGGTGAGCTCCGGCCACCGGTGTGTAAGCTCGAACATCGTCGGCGGACGCACCGCGGCGTCATCTCCATGCGCAAGGGGAGTGAGCAGCGTCACGACCGCAGCCGCCAAGACGCCAAGAGCCCTCTCCCTCTTCTGGCGTCTTGGCGTCTTGGCGGCGTTCACATGCACTCCATCGTGAGAGCTCCCATGCCTAGCGCTCGCGCAAATGCGGTGTGGTTGTGGGTATGGCCTGGCCGAAGCACGCGCATGACACCACGTGGCGGGCCGTGATGGAGATACGCGTCGCCGATCAAATCGAGGAGCTTGTGACGCGCAGGCTCGTGGCGTGCAATCGGCGCTTCGCCGAAGATGGCGGCTTCCGAAACCACGAGGACACTCCGCGGCTCGACGTGGCGGGCAAGACCGAGCTTCGTGAGCTCGGCCACCTCCGACTCGATCGCGAACGTGCGGGCAGGGGCAATCTCGTCGATGAACGTGCCTCGGGCGCCATTCCAGCTCGCTTTGCGGTCACACGACGTGGGAAGCTCGACCTCCACGGACATCGAAGTCTCCTCCCCGGGCTCGAGCTCGTAGATCGACCCGCCGACCTCGATGCGCACGGGTCGCACGATACGAAGCGACGAGCGTTCGGTGGGCAGGCCGAGCTTCGCCACCCACGATGCATATTCGCGGGCCCCGCCGTCGAGCAGCGGCAGCTCGGCTCCTCCCGATACCCTCAGACAACACCCGCCCCGCACGCCAAGGCCTGCGAGAGCAGCCAAAAAGTGCTCGACCGTGTGGAGCTCGAAGGCGTCACACGCGATGCTCGTCGCGAAGCGTGTGCCGGAGACTTGAAACGCGTCGATTGACCGCACCACGCCCTCGCGCTCGAATTGCACGGGTCCTGCCGCCCGGACGAGCTCGAGCCTGACCTCCTTGCCGTGATGGAGGCCGATCCCTTCGACGATCACGCGGAGAGCTTGCCCATCCCGTCGCGATTTGGCTAGCGTGGACATACCAGACGTGGCCATCAAGTGCGTTCACATCACCCTCCGCGGGCGCGTTACCGGCGTGTTCTTTCGTGCAGCAGCTCAGCGCGAGGCCAAGCGACTCGGCGTGACCGGTTGGGTTCGCAACCGCAACGACGCGAGCGTGGAGATCCTCGCCGAGGGTGAAGAGGACTCGATCCGGGAAATCGTGAGCTGGGCTCATCACGGCCCGAGCGCGGCTCGCGTCGAGAACGTCGACGTGCGCTATCGCAGCTACAGCGGTGAGTTCTCGGATTTCCGAATCGTCGAATAGTGAAGCGCTCGAGAGCGTTTCATTCAGCGATGTCGCGAAGTTGGGTCTGGATTGTCGCGCTTGGGTTGATCCTTCTGTCGGGCACTGCTCGCGCGGAGAGCGTCGGCGACCTCGTTGCCAAGCTCGCACCAGGCAGCTCGGAGGCGCCGGCTCGAGCACTGTCGACTGGGCCGTTCGCGGTGGAGCAGTTGGGCGCCGAGCTCGATCTCCTCGCCACGACCGGGGACTCCAAGATCGGCGAGACGTTGCAGGCCGTGCAAAAGGCCGCGGGCGCGAAGTACTGGGCCGATGACTTCGATCTCCCGTCAGCGCTCGTGGGTCTCGGAGAGGCCGATGCGAACGCCTACCGCGCGCTTCTCGGAACTGCATGCATCTTGCGAGCGCTCGCGAGCGACGGGAGCAAAGACGCCGTCACGAGGATGATTCGCGTAGCGCCCGATCACGGCGGCATGTTGCGGTTCGAGGTGACGCGAAGAGTGAAGGCGCTTGGCGAGAAGGCCATCGCTCCGCTCATCCTTGCCCGGGCCGACAAGCGCGTTCGCGGGTTCGCGTGGTCGACCCTCGATGCGATGGGAAAGAAGATCCCCGGCGATGCAGTCCAGACGCGAAGCAACGACGTGCTCGCGGCGATCCTCGGGGCGTATGGCGCCACGAAGGACATGGATGCGCTCGGCGTCGTGATGTCGTTCATCGGCTCCGAACGCGATGAAGTGCGGAGCGCCGCTCGGGAAGCCCTCCTCGCTTACGGCGAGCTCGCTCTTCCAAAGCTTCGCGAGACGCTCACGAACATCCAAGGCGTACCGCCCCCGAACGACTGGAGCGCCGACCGCATCGCTCGCGCGGTGTTCGGCGTGCTCGACAAGCAGCGATTTGCAGAGGTCGACGCGCTCGTCGATGACGGCCTCGCGAAGGCCGAGAGCGGTGACGTCGCCGATGCAACAAAGAGCTTCGACAAGGTTCTCGCGCGAATGCCGTTTCACGTGCGCCGCGGGCTCATGGCTCCGGCCTATGCGCGCTTCGCCAAGACGCTCGAGGAGACCGACCGCTCGCGGGTACGCATCGCATTCCAGCGCTCGCTCGACCTCGATCCGAACGGAACGCACGCCTCGGAAGCCCGAGCGGAGCTTGCCGTGATGGACGGCGAAGACCTCGAGGCGCGCGGGATCGAAGACCGCGAGCCTTTCGAACGCGCGCTCTCGCTCGACCCGGGCAACGTGAAGGCCCGAGCGGCCCTCGACCACATCGACGCGGGTTCGCGCGACCGTGAAGGTCGCGAGCGCAAATGGCTTTGGGCGGCGATGGCCGCTGCTGCTTTCATCGTCGTCTTCGTGCTCTTCGCGCGCCTCCCTCGGCGTCGCGCTACATGACCCGCAACCCAGCATCTTTTGCGCCCCGAAAGTCCGCACGCTTCTGGTAGCGTGGTGCCATGATCCCTTCCCGTACGGTTTGCGCAACTCTTTGCCTCGGTGTGTTCGCGAGCTTCATCGCTCACTGTGGGAGCAGTACAACTACCGACGCCGGTACCGACGCTTCGATGGTGTCCGATACGGGCACGGATGCATCGTCGATGGACGTGTCGACGGACGTGGCGATGGAGGCCAACCCATGCGCCTCGGCCCCCACATTGACGTACTACGTGAACACCTCGACGGGTGATGACACCAACAGCGGTGCTGGCCCAACGTGCGCGTTCAAGACGATTACGGCTGCGCTCACCGCTTCGGCCGGCGCAACCCACGACAACGCGACGATCAACGTCGCAGCCGGCACCTACGGTGCGGGGGAGACCTTCCCGCTGATCGTCAACCACGGACGCTCGCTCGTTGGAGCCGGCGCGTCGACGACCAGCATCCAGGGATCCTCCTCGACCTACACCACGACGGGTACGGGCTCGTTCCTCGACACCGGCACGCACTTCTTGACGCTGCTCGTCGGCGACGTGCTCGGCGGGTCGAACAGCCTGGGCGCGACCACGATCTCGGGAGTGACGGTCCTTCCGGCAACCAGCATCACCACGCCGACGACGAACTATCTGGGGATGGTGTGCCTCGCGGGCAATGCCCCCAACACCGGAGCCGTGCTGCCACTTCCAACGCCGAGTCTCATCATGAGCGGGGTTACGGTCGGCCCGAACTTCGACACGGGTGTCACCCTCGCCTACGAGACGACCCCAGCGGCTGCGTGCAACGCCGTCATCACCGGCAGCACGATGACCGGCAGCAACACAGGGCTCATCACTGGAGGATGCGGAGGCGCTACGAACCCGAGCACCTCGTGGTCGAGCGCGCAGGTCGGTGATGGAACATCGGCCAACGCCAACACTTTCGCCGCCTCGGTGGTCGACGTTCTCGGATCAGGGTGTGGATCGATCCAGTCCATCAACACCAATCACTTCGCGAGTGGGTACCGAGGCATCGTGCTCATCAGCAACGCGGGGCAGTACTTCGAGATCCTCGGCAACACGTTCACGGGGTCCACCGTTGCGCTGCCGATGGGGATCGGCATCAACACCAACGCAGCGGCGGTGATCAGCAAGCTCAACGGCAACACCTTCTCGAGCATCTCCGAGACGGCCGTGGCCGACACGGCTGTGGGCGCGACGACGGGTTACGCGATCGCCTTCGGCGGCACGTCGATCTTGCAGGCCCACGCCAACGTGATCAGCGACAACGACAACGGCATCCTGCTGAGCGCCGCACCGGCGAACACCTTCGACTTCAGCGCTGACGGAGTCACGGCCGACGCCAACCAGATCTTCTGCAACTCCAAGCCGCCATCGCCGCCCGTGGGCATCGCAAACGGTTATGACGTGGTCCTCAGCTACACTAGCGGCCTCGCGGCCAACGCCAACTTCGCGGGCAACGTCTGGGATGACAGCGTTCCGACGACGAGCGTGTCTCTTACCGCGAGCACGAACGGAACGGACATCGTGACGGGCACGAGCCTCGGTGCCACGACCACCGGTGGAAGCGCGACGGGTTCCAGCTGCACCGGTGGGCGCGTCCACCAATGAGACTCCGAGCGGTCACGGCCGTCGCATTTGGCACTTCAGCGAAGAGGTATCGCATGTTCAATCGAGGGCGTTGCATTCTCGTAGTGGCATCCGCCGTTTGTCTGCACTGCGTCGGTGATGACAGCACGATGACGGTGGACGCTGGCATGGACACTTCCGTCTCCGATACCTCGACCGGAGACGCGTCGAATGACGTGGCGACGGAAGCCAACCCGTGCGCCACCGCGCCCACGTTGACCTACTACGTGAACACCGCGACGGGTAACGACGCGAACAGCGGAGCTGGCCCTAGCTGCGCCATGAAGACCATCACGGCCGCACTCATGGCCTCGAACACGGCCGCCCACGCCAACGCGACGATCAACATCGCGGCGGGTACCTACAATCTGGACGAGCAGTTTCCACTCATCGTCGACCGCGGACGCTCGCTCGTCGGCGCAGGCGCGACGATGACCATCATTCAGGGCTCGTCCTCGACGTTCAACACCAACGCGACGGGCTCCTTCCTCGACAGCGGCACGCACTTCGTCACCATCCTCGCGGGTGACCTCATGGTCGCGGCCGATGCGGGTGTCCCCGTTGGGGCGACCACGATATCGGACTTGAGCGTCCTCCCACCGACCACCATCACGATGCCCACGACGAACTACCTCGGCATCGTGTGCATTGCTGGCAACGCACCACCTTCGGGAGCCGTGCTACCGCTCCCGCCGCCCAATCTCATCCTCAACGGCGTGACGGTGGGGCCGAACTTCGATGCCGACATCAGCCTCAGTTACGAGACGAGCCCAGCAGCGGGTTGCAACGCGCTCGTCACGAACAGCACGATCACGGGCGCCAATACGGGCCTCATCACCGGAGGCTGTGGAGGCACGACCAACCCGACCACCTCGTCGCCGAGCGCTCAGATTGGCGATGGCCAGCCGGCCGACGCGAATACCTTCACGACCTCGACGGTCGATCTCCTCGGGAGTGGCTGCGGCTCGATTCAATCCATCAACTTCAACCACTTCAGCAGCGGGTATCGCGGGATTGTCCTCATCAGCGGAGCGGCTCAGTACTTCGAGATCCTGAGCAACACGTTCACCGGTGGCTCCACGTCGATGCCCATGGGGATTGGCGTCAACACGAACTCCGGCGCTGTGATCAACAAGCTCAACGGCAACACGTTCACCAACATCTCGGAGACGGCCGCTGCCGACACCGCCGTGGGAGGGACGTCGGGTTACGCCATCGCCTTCGGCGGCAGCATGATCCTCCAGGCTCGCAGCAACCTGATCGACAACAACGACAACGGCATCCTTTTGAGCGGCAATCCGTCGTCGACGATGTTCGACTTCAGCTCGGGCGGCATGACGTCAACGGCCAACCAGATCTTCTGCAACTCCAAACCCCCGTCGCCACCCGTCGGCATCGCCAACGGCTACGATGTGATCCTTGGGTACGGTAGTGGAAACATGCCCAACTTCCAGGGCAACACATGGGACGACGGAAGCCCGACCACGTCCGCGTCGCTCACGACCAGCCCTAACGGCACGGACATCGTCGGGACCAGCGTGGCAGTGACCACGGGTGGGGTCACGACGGGTGCCACCTGTACGGGCGGTCGCGTTCACCAATAGGGTGACGCGCGACGTCAGCTACTCGGCTTTGACGTCGGCAGCCGGCTTGGCCTTCTTGGAGGCCTTCTTCTTCGGCTTCTCCGCGGTGTCATCATCGGCGGGACCCTCGACGAGCTCGAGGGCTGCCATCGGCGCACCATCGCCTCGGCGCGGGCCGAACTTGATGATGCGCGTATAGCCACCGGGACGGTCCTTGAAGCGCTTGCCGAGGTCGATGAGAACCTTCTCGACGAGGTTCACCTGCTTCGTGTCGCCACCCTTTTCGGTGCGCGTCACGAAGCGTGGAATGTACGCCGCGACCTGCCGCTCGACGGCGAGACGCCGCACGCGAGCCTTGGTGTCGAGCTTGTCATTCGGGGTGTAGGCGGTCTCCCCGAGACGACGAGCCTTCGTGATGAGCTTCTCGGCGACGCGCCGGACTTCCTTGGCCTTCGCGTCGGTCGTCTCGATGCGCTCGTGGAGAACGAGGTTTGCGGTGAGCACGCGGAGCATCGCGCGACGATGCGCGGTATTCCTGTCGAACTTCCGCCCTGTATTTCGATGTCGCATGGGTTCGTGTGCCTAGTTCTGCGCTTGCTGCGCCTTCCAGCGCTCGATCATCTGGGGCCAGTTGTCGATCTTCATGCCGAGCGAGAGGCCCATGTTCTGGAGGATCTCTTTGATCTCCTTGAGGCTCTTGCGGCCGAAGTTCTTCGTCTTCAGCATGTCCTGCTCGGTGCGCTGCACGAGCTCGCCGATGAGGGTGATGTTGGCGTTCTGCAGGCAGTTGGCCGAGCGCACGGAGAGCTCGAGCTCGTCGACCGAGCGGAACAGGTTCTCGTTGAGCGGCTCTTCTTCGCTGCCGAGCGCGTGGTACGAGGTCTCTTCGGTCTCCTCGAAGTTGATGAAGATCGTGAGCTGCTCTTTGAGGATCTTGGCGGCGTAGGCGACCGCGTCTTGCGGCTTCACGCTGCCGTTCGTCCAGACTTCGAGGGTGAGCTTGTCGAAGTCCGTCTGCTGGCCCACGCGCGCGTTCGTCACGGTGTAGTTCACCTTGCGAATGGGCGAGTAGAGCGAGTCAATCGGGATGGTGCCGATCGACATCGTGGCGGTCTTGTTGCGGTCAGCGGGGACGTAGCCGCGGCCGACGTTGACCGTGAGCTCCATCGCGAGGGGGCCCTTCTTGTCGAGCGTCGCGATGAGGTGATCGGGGTTCAAGACCTGCAGCCCGTCGACGAGCGAGATGTCGCGGCCGTGGACGGCGCCGGGGCCTTCCTTGTCGATGCGAATCGTGTACGTCTTCGCGTTCGCCGCCTTGAGGACGACCTCTTTGAGGTTCAAGACGATGTCGGTCACGTCCTCGACGACGTCGCCGATGGTCGTGAACTCGTGGAGCGCGCCTTCGATGCGGATGGCCGTGATGGCCGCGCCCTGAAGGGACCCGAGGAGCACGCGCCGGAGCGAGTTGCCGAGGGTGATGCCGTAGCCGCGCTCGAGGGGCTCGCACGTGAACTTGCCGTAGAAGTCCGTGAGCGTCTCTTGCTCGACGGTGATGCCGCGCGGACGAATGAGGTCGCGCCAGTTGCGGGTGGTGACGTTGGGGCTCATGCGATCGTTTCCTTCGAGGTTAGAGACAACTCACGCGGCGATCCCGGTCGGGGCACGAATCCGCTCGTGCTTCCGAACCCGTCGCCTGCCCGTGTGGAACGCGGTTTCTACGGGAATTCCGGCCAAATGCAAGTAGGTACGAGAATCAGCGCGAGTAGTACTCGACGATGAGCTGCTCGCGGATGGAGGGCTCGTTGAGCTCCTCCCGCACGGCAGGGGCCTTGAACGTGCCCGTGAAGTTCTCTTTGTCGAGCTCGAGCCACGAGGGCATCGGCCGCTTCTCCACCGCAGCGAGGGCCGCGTTGATTTCCTTGATGGCGCGGCTCTTCGGGTCGATGGAGACCTTGTCCCCCGGCGCGAGCAAATAGCTCGGGATATTCACGCGTTTGCCGTTCACGAGGATGTGGTTGTGGCGGACGACCTGGCGGGCTTCGGAGCGCGTGAACGCGAACCCAAAGCGGTGGACGACGTTGTCGAGGCGGCTCTCGAGGAGCCCGAGCATCTGCTCTCCGGTGCGCCCCTTGCGGCGGGCAGCGTCGAAGTAATACGAGCGGAACTGCTGCTCGAGGACGCCGTAAATGCGCCGAACCTTTTGCTTTTCACGCAAGCGCACGGCGTATTCCGTGAGCTTCACGCGGGCGAGGCCGTGCTGCCCAGGCGGCTGCGGACGGCGCGTGTAGCTGCACTTGTCGGTGTAGCAGCGCTCGCCCTTCAAAAAGAGCTTCATGCCTTCCCGCCTGCAGAGCTTGCAGACGGGCCCAATGTAACGAGCCATGGTTTCTTCCTTCTGAGTGTGAAAACAGAACCGGTTTACGCGCAAAGCGCTTCGTCCCGGCTTGCGGTCGAAGACCGCGGGGAACGGGAGCATTTACGCGATCACCCCGGAAATGCAAGCGTTTCGCCGTCCGAGATGACTGGGACGTCGTACGAGTTGACTGGGACGTCGTACGAGTTGACTCGCACGTCGTATGAGTTGACTCGCACGTCGTATGAGTTGACTCGCACGTCGTATGAGTTGACTCGCACGTCGTACGAGTTGACTCGCACGTCGTACGAGTTGACTGGGACGTCGTACGAGTTGACTGGGACGTCGTACGAGTTGACTCGCACGTCGTACGAGTTGACTCGCACGTCGTATGAGTTGACTCGCACGTCGTACGAGTTGACTCGCACGTCGTATGAGTCGACTGGGACGTCGTATGAGTCGACTCGGACGACGTCCGGGGGAACGAAGAGAGCGCGGAGTTAGACGCGGCGGCGCTTGGGAGGGCGGCACCCGTTGTGCGGGACGGGCGTCACGTCACGAATAAGCGTGACCTTGAAGCCTGCAGTCTGCAGCGCTCGAAGCGCGCTCTCGCGGCCGGCGCCTGGACCCTTCACGAACACCGCCACTGACCGAACGCCATGCTCCATGGCCTTACGGGCGGCTTCTTCCGCCGCGAGCTGGGCCGCGAACGGCGTCGACTTGCGCGAGCCCTTGAACCCGCGGGAGCCGGCGCTCGACCACGCGACGGTGTTGCCGTTCACGTCCGTGATGCTGACGACCGTGTTGTTGAAGGTCGACTGAATATGCGCGATGCCGGTCGAGATGTTCTTTTTGACCTTCTTCTTGACCTTCTTCGCCGGCATGATCGGCGCGCCGTCGGGACCCACTTGTTGCGGTTTCTCAGCCATGATCGGTTCTCACTTCGGTGTGACGCGAGCTGCGCCCTGACGTGCCACTGTGCCCTTGCGCGGGCCTTTGCGGGTACGTGCGTTGGTGTGTGTGCGCTGCCCGTTGACGGGTAGCCCTCGGCGATGACGAAGCCCACGGTAGCAACCGAGGTCCATCAAGCGCTTGATGTTCGTTTGAACCTCGCGCCGGAGATCGCCTTCGACTTTGTAGACCGTCTCGAGGAGCTCGCGGATCTTCTTGATGTCGCCCTCGGTCAGCTCCTCGGTCTTCTTGTTCGGGGGGATGCCTGCCTTTTTGCAAATCTCGAACGACGTCTTCTTGCCGACGCCATAGAGGTACGGGAGCGCGTACGCGACGTGCTTGTGGTTGGGAAGGTCTACTCCTGCGATACGAGCCATGTCTGTTTCCTGCTCCGCGGCTTGCGCCGCGATGGTTAGCCTTGCCTCTGCTTGTGACGCGGGTTCTCACAGATGATGCGCACGACACCCTTGCGGCGAACCACCTTGCACTTGTCGCAAATCTTTTTGACGGACGGACGGACTTTCATCGGGATCTCACTTGTGCCGGTAGGTGATGCGGCCGCGCGACGGGTCGTACGGGCTCACTTCGACGGTGACACGGTCGCCGGGGAGGATGCGGATGTAGAACTGGCGCATGCGCCCGCTGATGGTCGCGAGGACGCTGAGCCCGTTGTCACATTTCACCTTGAACATGGCATTGGGGAGCGCCTCTTGAACGACACCGTCGAACTCGAGCTTGTCGCCCTTCGGCTCTTTTCGCTCTTTGCGCTCACTCGATCCGGTTCTCATTCAACACTTTCTCGACCGACTTCGTCACCTCGGCCATGCTCTTCGTCCCGTCGACGCGGCGGACGATTCCCAGTTTCTCGTAGTGGGGAATCACCGCGGCCGTGGATGCCGCATACGCCTGAAGCCGTTTGCGAACCACGTCCTCCTGGTCGTCGGCTCGATGCTCGAGAACGGCGTCCGGGGGCGGCGGGTTATACTTCAAGTGGTAAATCTGTCCAGTGCGTTTGTCGGTACGGCGCAGAACTGCGCGTTCGATCAGGAGATTATCGGGTACCTCGAGCACGACGGTGAGGTCGATCTGCTGCTCACGCGCCCCGAGCATGGTGTCGAGCGCCTCGGCCTGGGCGACTGTGCGTGGGAAGCCATCGAGGAGAAAACCCTTCTTGCAGTCGGGCTCCGAGAGCCGCTCTCCGACGAGGTCGACGACGGCCTTGTCGGGGACGAGGCCTCCGGACGCCATGATCTTCGCGAGCTCGGGAGGGAGCGACCCAGCGGCCTTGCGCGCGCGTAGGATGTCACCGGTCGACACCTGAGGGATTGCGAGCTTCTCGCAGACGAGCTTCGCCTGGGTGCCCTTCCCCGCCCCGGGAGGGCCCATGAAAATGAGCCTCACTCAGAACCTCATCCGAAGTCTCGCCGGCCGCGAATTCGCGTCGTACGACCGCCGCCGCCCGAGAGACCCTCGTAGTTGCGGGTCAGGAGGTGAGCTTCGATCTGGCTCACGGTGTCGAGGGCGACGCCCACGATGATCATCAGCGACGTGCCGCCCATCCGAAAGGGCACGTGAAACGCTTCGGTGATGATCGTCGGCACGACGCAGACAGCCGCGACGTAGACGGCGCCTCCGAGCGTGATGCGCGTCAGCACCTTGTCGATGTAATCCGCCGTCTGTTTGCCCTGGCGAATCGTCGGGATGAAGGCCTGCTGCTTCTTCAGGTTGTCGGCCACGTCGACGGGCTGGAACGTGACGGCCGTGTAGAAGTAACAAAAGAAGACGATCAGAACGACGTAGAAGAAGTTGAACAGCCAGTCCCCGCGGTTGAGCATCGCCTGCAGCGACGACATCCCAGGGATGTGGAAGTTCGACAGCGTCGCCGGGAACCCGAGGAGCGACATCGCGAAGATGGGCGGGATGGTGCCGCCCGTGTTGACGCGCAGCGGGAGGTGCGCCGTCTGGCCGCCGTAGATTCGGCGGCCCACGGTCCGTCTCGCGTAATAGATGGGGATGCGGCGCTGGGCTCGCTCGAAGAAGACGATC
>Ga0302324_100002676_pt1 | contig 40672 bp, 44 predicted proteins | sample Palsa_T0_1_FD_201949 | JGI IMG/M metagenome (GOLD analysis project Ga0302324, IMG submission 201949) | Peat permafrost microbial communities from Stordalen Mire near Abisko, Sweden - Palsa_T0_1 | ecosystem: Environmental > Terrestrial > Soil > Palsa > Peat permafrost | place: Sweden: Abisko...
CCGGGGATCAGACTACGTCATCGCGGAGCTCCCGGTCTGCAGACACGGACTGGGCGTGCTCCTTAGCGAGCGGATTTTCGAGTAGCTTGGGAGATCGTGGAGGTACAGCCGTGAGGACGCTCGCAATCGCGATCATCGCCACCGTCGCGCTCCTGTTTGCGACGCCGGTCGTCCACGCTGACTCAACCGGATGCGCTCCGACGGTCGAAGCTACGGATACCACTGGAGCCGCGTGCGCGCCGGGCGAAGCCGAAGAAACCGAAGAAGAAGGCGCGGAATACGAAGAAGTGACATTCGAAGAAGTGCGCTCCCTTCTCGGTGCGTCTTCGATCCCGGGCGAACCCGCGCCCACGAGCGCGACTACGCCGTCAGCGCCGACGCCAGCGGCGCCGACGACTACGACGAAGCCCATCAACTGTCGACGCGCGGCTGACGCGACGATACGCGCCGAGGTAAAGCACATCCGCAAGCTCAAAGGCAGGCGCAGACGCAGCGCGGAGCGACGGCTCGACCGCGCGCTCTGTCGCCGGGCGGCTTAGGACCGTACGCAGCTCTATTGACACGCGTTATTGCAAGGCTTGCGAAGCGGACGAGAAAAGAGGAACATCTCTGCGACGAGATGGCAACCGGGGTGACGGAGCACCGCGACTGTGGGGGGCAGCCGCCCCGCTGAACGGAGGGAACCGTGAGCGCTAACACGAACGAGCGGGCGGCAAGCGAACGAGTGGAGCGCCTGGAGCGGGCGCTCCAGGAGCGGGCGCGCCGGCTGGAGATCTTGGACAGACAGGCCATCGCCCGCCGGGAGACCGAGGACCGGCGGCTGCAGGAGGAAGAGGGAAACTGAGCGGCTGGGTCTATCGCTTCGGGCCGAACGCCTCAGCCATCCGCGTGTCCAATAGCTTCTTCACGAGCTCCTTCGGCAGCGGTTGATCGACGGGGAAGTGCAGTGAGCCCTTTGTGCTCGAGTATCCCTCGGTCTCCGTAGCAAGACGGCGGATCACCGAGCCGCTGTGGGGCAGATAGCTCAGGTGGCTCTTGAAAGCCGCGAAACCGGCAATCGTCTCGCCCCTGAGCTTGAATGCGGGCATGCCGTAGGAGATGCACTGTTCTGCGTCAGGGACGATCGCAGCGATCGTGTCACGCAGGTGGGTAAGCGTTGCTCTCTTGGGCTCATCAAGAGTGCTGAGGTACTCGTCGATCTCCCGTTGGGGCACGGCTAGAGCCTCGTCACTACCATCGAGCTGTGAGCGGCCAGAGAGTGCCCGGTGGTGTCGTGCATAAGCTTCCAGCGGACCTGCGTTCGGCGCTGGTTGCCAACGCCACGGCACTCGACGCCTGGGCGGATATCACGCCCTTGGCCCGCAACGAGTTCATCTGCTGGGTCGAGGATGCAAAGCTCGAGCCCACCCGAGAGCGCCGCATTCGGCGGACGCAGGAAGAGCTCGAGGAAGGCCAGCGCCGGCCATGCTGCTGGCCCGGGTGCAAGCACCGCGAGCGCACCGGTAGGCAGCAACCCGCCTAGGAGCATCCACCGGACGGATCCTGCTGCTGAACTCGGCGTTCACTCGCGCTCGCCGCCGTCCCCACTCGACCGCCACTGAGGGGGCGTCCAGTCCCCCTCTGGGTCCGTGGTCTGCCCGACCTCGATCAGGTGACCGTCGGGGTCGCGGATGTAGCAACGGATCTCGTACGCGTGCTGCTTCGGCGGCGTCAGGAATTGAGCACCACGGGCGCTCCACTCGGCGTACACGGCCTCGATGTCCTTGACCCGGATGTTGAGGAAGCTGCTGACGCGATCGGGGTCGGGTGGCGTCTCCAGAGTGACCGCGGGCTTGTCGTCGGTCGGGCCTCCGCCCCCATTGATGACGATCCAGCTGTTGGCCAGCGCGACGTTGGTCGGTTCTCCGGAGCGTTCCAAAGTGCCACCGAGTACCTCGGTGTAAAAGTGCCGAGAACGCTCAACGTCGTCCGAGACGATGAAGTGGGTCAGCACAAGTTCCATCAGGAGGATTCGAGCAGCTGCTTCGCGTGCGCCAGCGCCTCGGCCAGGCTATGCGCGCCGACAACGACCGCGCCGCCATCGCTCGCCGGCTCGATCCTGAGGACCAGCTCGCCGTCCTCGAGCCGGGTGAAACCAAACAGCCTGTCACCCGCCCAGAACTCGGCGGTGCCGAACTCGGCCTCCTCGGGGCTCACGACGCTGACGTCGAGTTTGTGGCGAGAGTGCATCGTTCCAGTCAGTCGGGTTTCGCCCATGAGCCTACTGCCGACGGCCGGCCGAAGTCGTGGAGCCGGAACGCGGGCACCTGACCGCTACAGGCCGGCCGCCTGCAATGCCTCGTCGTGATCGGGGAAGGCGCGGATGCGCGAGCACCGGCTGCCGCGAAAGTCGAATACCGCCCCGAACGGCGCCTCCACCGGGGCGCCGCTGACTCGTCCGCGGCCCTCAAGCCGCCCAAGAAACAGGGTGCGGTCGCCGAGATCACGAAACTCCTGCGCGACCAGTCGGATCTCCTCCCAGGCGTCCCGCAGCTCCTCGAAGTGACTTTCAACGCCTTCGCGCCCCAGGAAGCTGGCGCGCTCGAGTGCCGTGGCCCCGACGGGGTACCACTCGAAGTCCGGTGTCGCGCACTCCACGAACCCATCGACATCGAGCCCGTTGAACGCCTCCACATTTCGCCTGGCGATCTCCACGTTCTCCCGCGACACGCCCTACCCCCGCTCCTGCGCGCTCACACGAGGGCCGGGATGACTTCAACCGCGAGCCGCTCCAGCTGCCGCTGATCGTCCGTGAGCGGATTGAGCAGGACCAGCTCAGCGCCGGCGTCCGCAACCGCGCGGATCCCTGCTACGCATTCCTCCGCGGTGCCCGCGAGCATGTGCTCTGACCAGGCGCCGCCGCCGTAGTGATGTTTGAGGGCGTCCTCGAGCCGCCTTCGCGCGAGGGCGGGATCGTCCTCGATGTGCACGTAGACACGCTTGCCGAACCGGAACTCACCTGGGTCGCGGTTCTGGACGGCCAGCTCGTCCTTCACCATCGCGACCTGCTCGGCGAACCGAGCGGTGGTCTGGGATCCCGCGCCCATGAACCCATCGCCGTGTCGCGCGGCTCGCCGCATCCCGGCGGGCGCGTTACCGCCGAACCACACCGGCGGGTACGGCTCCTGCACCGGCTTGGGCTCCATCGCCGCTCCGTGGAGCCTCCAGAAGCGCCCCTCGAAGTCGATCTGCGCGTCGGTCCAGCAGCTCTTCATCAACGCCAATGCCTCGTTGAAACGCGCGACAGGCTTGTCCGGGTCGACGCCGAAGGCCGCGAACGGTCGCTCCCGCCCACCGGCGGCGACGCCCACCTCCACGCGACCATGACTGAGGCAGTCCAGCGAGCTGATGGCCTTCGCGAGGTGCAGCGGGTTGTGCAGCGGCAGGACGAACACCGCGCAGCCCAGCCGCAACTGTTCGGTACAAGCCGCGGCATAGGTGAGCGTCTGGAGCGCCGCCAGGACGCCGGCTGCGCCGATCACCTGCTCCTGCACCCAGCCGCTCTCGAATACTCCGAGCTCCTCGACGCTTCGAAGGTGGGAGCGGAAGGCCGCCTCGTCAAAGCGGCTGTCGCGAGCGTACTGCGGAATCGAGATCGCGAATCGCACGGACCGAGAGCTTATTGCCCTGACGATCCGCAGCCGGCTGCCCGCTCTTGGGCAACACCTGGGTGCGCTCGACCCGTGTAGGCGCGGATCACATACCCGAGGAGGAGGATCGCCATGCCAGTCCTGGTTCGACACCGTGCCCCGATGACCCAAGCGCAGTACGACGAGTCCGCGCCGGCTCTAACCGCGCTGCTGAAGCAACAGCCGGGCTTTGTGGTGCACGTGGCATATGAGGATGCCGGCGGTTTTGTTGTCGCTGAGGTGTGGGAGACGCAGGAGCAGCACGACACCTGGTTCGAGGCCAACGTGAAGCCAAACATTCCGGTCGAGATCACGCAAGAAACAGTCGAGCTTCACAGCGTCCACACGCCATAGAAACGCTCACGCCGTTTGGCTGTCGGCGCGTTGCCGGCGTGTGGCTAAGTGTTGGGATGTCTGGTGATCGCCGGCATGCCAGGCAGCAACGTCCCGTGTGAATAGGTCCAGATCGTGGTTGCGCGACCGGAGGCGCAACAGGTCTCATCGGCTGAGCCGTAAAAGAATTCGCTGGCTGTGATCTTTCCGGGCTTGATCGCTATCTCGATCTCCGTCGGCAGCTCTTTTGAAGGCTGCACCTGGGGTGTCACGGTGCCGACCACGGACAGCCTTCCCCCACGCCCGCTGAAGATGACCCATCCGTAGAGGAGCACGCCGTCGGCTGTCCCGCCGCCGTTGTTGCAGTTGACGGCGAGGCCCGCGTAGTCGCGCCCGCCGCCTTCGAGATCCCCGAAGAGGACTTCATCCGGGAAGCTGTCCACCGTCACGCCTCGCCTGCCAGGGAAGGAATCCCCCGCAAACCGGGCCGGGATCGGGGAAATGAAAGCGCTTCCATGGTGAAGGCGAATCGGCTTGGAGGCGCCACACACCGAGCCGGGCAGCGTGACGCTACCCCAGCCAACCCTATGGAGATCTATCGCTGAGGCAGCCAGCGCCGGACGGCCGGGCTCGCTGCCAAATCCAGCTACGGCACTGCTCAGCAGAGCAGCTCCCACCGCCAGGGAAACCCATACAGCTCGGGACACCCACGGATGCTGACACACGGGCTCCTCATGGCGCACTGCGATAGCCGTCCCCAGCACTGGCGCGAATGGCCGGCTCCCGTCGAGGGTGAACGAGCGCACCCCACTCGCGTGTCGTGCTGTTGCGAGCTCGGGGTTCCGGTTACGCAGGGGTCTCTGCCGGCCGCTGGGCGCTGACGCCCCTCGCAACGCGGAACTCCGCGGCGACCTCGCGGGTAGCCGCCTCTGCGCCGAGCGGAAATACGTGAAGCGCATCCACGCGCGAGATGCCGGCAAGGCCGGCCGCCAGTTCGCCCGCCAGGTCGATGCCACCGCCGCGACGGATCTGTGCCAGGGCCTGCGGCGGAATCGCGACGCCCGGCAGTGCGCGGGCGCGCTCTGCCATGCGCTCGCTGCGCAACAGTGCAACGCTGGCGTAGAACCGCACGCCCGCGAGGATGTCCTCGGCGGCCGAGAGGAACGCTTCGAGGCGCGCGAGATCGAAGACCATCTGCGACTGCACGAAGGTGGCTCCAGCGGCGATCTTGCGCCGCAGGAGCCGCAGCTCACGGTCGACCTCCTCGGCGAAGGGATTGACGACCGCCCCGATCGCCAGCGGGTGCGGGGCGCTCCATCCCGACGCGCTCGCAATGAGCTGGGTGGCGGTCATGTCGCCCACATGTTCGATGCCAGGAACCGGATCGCCCTGCATGCAGAGGACCGCCTCCGCGCCCAGCGCCGCCGCGCCCACGACCTGGGAATGCAGGGCAAGCCGGTTGCGATCACGGCAGGAAACGTGGACGATTGTCCCCACGCCCTGCTCCCGCGCGAGCGCGACCGCAGCCAGCGGCGACATCCGCGGCTGACCGGCGTGATTGTCGGTCAACCCGACGACGTCGACGGTGTCGGCCAGAACAGCGATCCTGCTGCTGACGCGCGCGCCATCGGCCTCGGTCGGCAGCGAGATCTCGGCGGAGGTCAGGGCGGTGAGCGACATGATCGCTGAAGCCTAGCCCGCCGGTCCGTTCCGTCAAGACCCACGGCGCCAGTACCGCAGACGGTCACGCAGCAGGTCCTGCTTGCTGCTGACTCGATGCGCGAGGCCGAATTTGCGATCACGTCCGTCCGTGGCCGTCAGCATTTTCAGCGTGGCATTCGCTCACGTCTCGCCTGCGATGCCTGCTGCGAGCGCGATCGCGGCAAGGTTCGCCGGCGCTGGCTTAGTGCACAGGGAAGGATCGCCCGCTACGAGCCGGGCACGGTGGGTGCGAGGAAGAAGATCCGGGCGGGCGGGATCGCTTCCCATGAGACGACGGCCCACGTCCGCCCGCGGTATTTGACGGTGCCCTGACGGGGGATGCGCGCCGGCCCGGCACCCGCCAGACGTGCCGATCCGGATCGCACGAACACCCAGCCGCCGGATATCCACTGGAGCAGGTCACGGAAGCTGTTGTAGCGTGACGAGAGCGGCGTGAAGCGGGCGGCAATGTGGTGGGCGACATTGCTCCAGGCCGCCTGGCGCACGGACGCACAACTGCTTGGCGGAAGTGTGCTCGCCGGGGTGGGCACGAACAGCGCCACCTTCAGCGTGCCCGCTGGGAATGCCGTGGTGTTAAGGACCGCGGTCTGATATTCGCTATGACCGATGGTGAGCGATTCTCTGTTAGCGAGCGAGGCCGGCGGCGGCTTCAGTGTTCCCATCACGAATGAGCCCGCACGGTAGAGGTCGATCGGGACGCCGATGAAGCGGCTGACGAGCTTGACGTAGCCGAGATCGTCCTGCACGGACATGACAAAGCTGCCCACGGTTCTGCCTTTGAATCGCAGCGTGCCCGATATCGGAGCGATGATGTCGGGGCCGCCGACGTCCGCCAGGACGCGCCCGTACTGGATGACGCGCAGCCGCACGATGTGCCAACGCGGCGTGTAGACGAGCGCGTGCACCGCCGCGTACACTGCCCGCTGATCCCCGTGGTCGAGCGCGTTGAGCAGTTCAGCCGAGCCCGTCACGTGAGCGATGTCCACGCCAAGCTCTGCGCCGCTCAGCTCTCCGACATAGATCCGCTGCGCAACAGAATCATCGACGCTTGAGATCGTCGCCGCCGTCGCGGGGCCGCAGCGAGCGCTGGACGCGGCCGGCACCGCGGCGCGGCCAGTGGAGGGGAGGTCGATGTCGAGCGTCGTGGCGAGAATCGCGACGATCACGCCCACGCTCAGCAGTCCCGACGCGAGTCCGCGATACCCGCGCCCGTGCCTTTCGCCGAACATGCCCGAAATGCTCGCCTGCCAGGCTTAGCGCCACATGAGCAACGCGTGAGAGCTATCACATCTGAGAGCCATCACATACTTGTCACTGAGTGCTGGGCTTTATCTAACGGGCGCCGGTGCCGGAGGGCGAGAAGAGTTCTGGTGCGCCCGAACCGCCAGGGAAACCCCCGTGGGCGGCCTGGAGCCGTCCCTGCCACACCGCCTTCGCGCCGAGATCGCCCGTCCTGAAGCACATGTAGCCGGCGCCGACCGCCAGCAGCACGAGCACCACGCGCAGCGCCGTGAACACCGGCTTGGGGGAGAGCAGACGGTCGACGATGCCCAAGCCCGTTGGCATGCCGCCGGAGATCCGCTGCGCGGCGAAGGTGACGATCAGCGTCGCGGTGAAGAGCACATAGATGTAGGCGAGGATGTGGGCGGCGTGCGAGTGTTCGGAGATCAGCTGGGCGGCCGGACCCTGCAGGTTCAACGCGGCGCGCAGCGCGGCGCCGGCCTGCATGGTCAGGAAGATCGAGCTCATTGCGATGATCGACACCACTGCCAGGGCGATCCCGTAGCGCGCGAACCAATCCCGCTTGACCATGAACACGACTGCAGCCACGACCGTGGTGGGAATCAGCACTACCGGCACATGCACGAACAGCGGGTGCGCGGGCAGGCCACTGTAGATCGTGGTGATCCGGATCCCCACGGTGATGAACCCGAGAAACGCGAGCAGCGTCAGGACGAACTCCGCGCGTCGCCAGTCGACTCCGGGCCGCCGCGGCGCTGAGATGGTCTCGCTGTTCACTCGCCGGAGAGTAGGGGCAACTCGTTAAGCCACCTCTAAAGATGAGTGTTCTCTCATATTCGACCCGCGCCCGAGGTAGGCCACACCCGCTGCCGGGGATCTCGAGTGCATCGGCGGCGGCTTTCTACGGAGCAGACTTCTTAAGGGTGAGCGAGGGGACTCGAACCCCCGACCGCCTGGACCACAACCAGGAGCTCTACCAACTGAGCTACGCCCACCACGGGAAGTGCCCGGAGTTTAGCGTCCGCTGGGCCTCCGCTGGGCCGGCTCAGGCGCGGCGCATGCGGATGGCGCCGGGCTCGCCGGGCGGGGCCCAGCTCTCATGGGCGCGGTGTACGGCCTCGAGTTCCGCGTCCGCCACCTGGGCGCCGTCGGAGTTGGGATCGGGATGTCCGCTTTGGTCTGTCTCAGCGGGGTGCAGGAGCACGATCAAGCGTGATTTGAGGAGCGATCCGACCGCGGTTTCAGCAAGCAGGAGGCACTCGCCGGGAGAGCGGTCGGGGAAGCGTTTGGCGGCCAGGCGCCACGCGTAGTAGAGCGGCGCCGGCCCGTCGGCGAGCATGGACAGCAGCTCGAGGCCGAGCGAGTCCGCCTCGAGCGCCGCATCGGAGGGGGCCGGCTGCTCGGCTGTGCCGGAGGGGCCACGCGCCGCCTCCTTGGCAGCCGTGAGGACACGCTCGCTCACGTCCTTGCCCTCGCGTTCGGCGATGCGCCAACCTCGACCCATGGTTAGCTGATCCAGCGGTATCTCGGGACCTTCGAGGATCCTCAGTTTGGCCGTGCTGGGATTCCATTGGCGCCCTTCGAGCTCCACACGCGGCTCGGTCGTCCAGGCGTGGACGATCGCGCCGAGCGCCCCGTCGTCGAGGTTGAAGTGACAGAGGTTGTGGAAAGACTGGCGGAGCTCGATGTGAAACACGGGTCACAGGCTCTCACGTCCTCGCCAACGGCGTCGATGTCGGGGGCGGCGAGACCTCTGGGCCAGCAGCGCACGCTTCGCTGCCAGGCAGGTCGCCGAGTCGGGCGCGCATGATGCGCACGGCCTCAGGGTTGGAATCGATGAGCACGTAACGGCGGCCCAGCTGGGCGGCCACGGCGCCGAGCGTGCCGCTGCCGGCGAAGAAGTCAAGGCAGCGGTCGCCGGGGCGCGTGGAGGCCTGGACGATGCGGCGGAGGATGCCCTCGGGCTTCTGGGTGGGATAGCCGGTCTTCTCGTGACCGTTGGTTGGCACGATGGTGTGCCACCAAACGTCCGTGGGAAGCTTTCCCCTGGCTGCCTTCTCGGGGGTGACGAGACCGGGGGCCATATAGGGCTCGCGGTCGACGAGCTCGGAGTTGAAGTAGTAGTTCGCGGGGTCCTTGACGTAGACGAAAATGGTGTCGTGCTTGGCGGGCCAGCGGCGCTTGGCGCGGGCGCCGTAATCGTAGGCCCAGATGATCTCGTTGAGAAAGCCCTCGCGGCCGAAGATCTCGTCGAGCAGAAGCTTGCAGTGGTGGGCCTCGCGGTAGTCGATGTGGAAGTACAGAGTGCCCTCGCGGGCGAGCAGCCGCCGCGCTTCCACCAGCCGCGGCGCGAGAAACGCGAGGTAGTCATCGAAGCGGTCGCGGTAGGAGGACTCGGCGAGGAGCTTCGTGCTGTAGCGGCGGCCCTGGAAGCCCCTTCGATCGCCGTCCCGATCTGCCACCGTCTGCAGGGTTTTGCGAGCCTGCGCCGAGCCGGTGTTGAAGGGCGGGTCGATATAGATGAGCTGAAAGCCCTCGGTGGGCAACCGCGGCAGCAGCTTCAGGTTCTCGCCGAGCAGAATGCGGTCGGCGTCAGTGGATTCACGTGGGCCGCTCACCGTAGGCGAAGGTTATGTTGAGGTCCCGATGGAGAGGAGTGGGAAGCAATTACAGCTCGTCCCCGAAGAGCAGTGGATGTCGCCGGCTACGAGGGCCGTGGCACGAGCCCGCGCGAACGCCGTGAGCTCCTACGTGGGCACCACTTCGATCCATTGGTAGGAGCGACCGCAGAGCGCGCGCCAACGTGCCGAAGGAACTACGCGCACGGGCTGCTGGGCAGGGGCGCTGGCCGGAGTGAGGAACAGGCCGTAGAGATAGGCTGAGCCACCCTCGCCCGGGGCGAGGGTGAAACCTTTGCGGGCAATCGACAGGCGATGGCGCCCGGCGGAGAGCGCCACGGGCAGAGGGGTCATGGTGTTCAGCACGACCGAGTTGCCGCCGAGCTGGGCACCGAGCGATGCGAGCGGGTGTTCGTCCATGCTGATGCTGAGCGTGGGCATGATCTGGCCCTGCAGCCACACGTCCCAGACGCCGGCGCGAGGGACTTCAAAGACCGCCGACAGCCGGCCGGGGGTGATCACGTTGAGCCCTTCTCGCACGCGGCCCCAGGCGACGGGATGCGAGGATTGGGGCAGTGAGATGTGGACAATCTGCGGCGAGCCGGAAACGACCAGATTCCCGCGATCGCGGTGTGCGAGCCCAGCCAGACGCCCGATGCTGGTGCACTGCTGGGCACTTCCGGCGGACAGCCCGACAGCGGCGATGGCCGCCGGGGCGCCGCGCCTGCGGCCCCACACTTCGTAGTAGGTGCCCTGCCACAGCAGGGCGTAGGCCGACGGCGGTCGGGCGGCGGAGGGGTCGCGGCGCGTGACGATCAGCGGGTAGGCGCGCAGGCTCGCGGGTGGCAGGCGATCGAGTTCGACGGGGTAGCGGTAGTCCCCGCCAGGCCCAAGCAGCGCCGGAGGTCCGTAGATGAAGTTCGGCCCGCCCACGTCGAGGTCGCGCAGCTCATAGAGCGAGTATTCGTCGAAGTCCGTGAACAGCGTCGGGCCCTGTCCGGCGAAGCGGTGATCGATCGATTCGAGCTCCTGATAGCGCGCGGTGGGCGCAAGGTTCGTGCTGTGGTACTGCATCGCGTCGGAGGCGATCACGCCGGCGAACAGCGCGAGCGCCAGCAGGGGCGCCGTTAGGCGAATCGCAGAAGTGCGCAGAGCTCCCACCCCTCCCCAGGCGAGCAGGACGACCAGGGGGCTAGTGAGCATCAGGGTCTTGGCGTTCACCCAGGTCGTACTGGACTGGCTGACGCCGAACCACACCAGCAGCGTCAGCGTAAGCCAGCCCGCCAGCGTGTAGTCGCGCCTGCGGATCACGCTCACCGCGCCCAGCAGGGCGGCGGCGCCGGCGATGACTATCAGCCCCGCGGTGATCCCGAGGTCGCCATCCGTGGGCGGGTGCTTGTAGGTCCCCCACACCCATATCCCGAACACCTGCGCGGCCCGCAGCGGCGTGGCCAGGTTCCCGGGGTTGGCTGTGGTGGCGATGTTCTGGGCGACGTTCAGCGATTTCGACGCCTCCACCCAGGTGGGCAGGGCGGCGAGCAGCATCACGATCGCCCCGACGGCTGTCAGGCGAAGCAGCCGCCACGCGCTTCGGGGATCGGCGGCTACGTCGCGCAGCGCCGCCACGGCGAGGATCGCGGCCGCTGCCGCCACCCATACGCCGAAGCCGACGCCCAGGGCGGACACCCCCGCGGCGGCGACGAGGGCGAATGGAAACGCGCCCGTGGAACGCCCGCGCAGCCAGTGCGGATACAGCAGCGTGAGCACACCGAGCGTGAGGATCATCCCCAGCGAGGTGATCTCCTTGATCGAGCCGATCAGCTCGTAGCCGTAGACGAGCGCCGGGACGGTTGCCGTGAGCGCCGCCAGGGCGGCCCAGCCGCCGTCCAGGCGCATGCGCTGCGCGAGCAGCCAGGCCGGACCGGCGGCGGTGGCGAGCATGAACGCGTTGAACGGCTGAAAGGCCCAGATCAGGGGGATGTCCAGCAGCACGGCACTGCCGCCGAAGAGCGTGTCCGCTCCGGAGGGATATCCGGTGTTGTAGTAGTGGTTGAGGTACTGGCCGAAGGAGTTGCGCAGATCGACGTGCGCGTAGTCCTGACCGTGGCTCAGGAGAAAGCTCGCGCCCATCATGTGGAAGGCGGAGTCCGACAGGGTGAGGTAGGAGGAGAAGCTGGGCCGGCCCGCCAGCAGAACCGGCGCAAGCGCGAGAACGTAGGCGACCACGGGCGCGAGCGGCTGCCACCGCCACGTCCGCCAGCGCAGCGCGGAGGTCCGCACCCGCGAGGACCCCAGCGCGAAGCCGGCCACCGCGACCGCGGCCATCAGGTAGGGAGTGGTCGGCGCGAGCGCGGCGAAGTAGGTGGACAGCTGCGAGACCGCGATCAGCGCCGCCGCGCCTACGGTGGGGAGCAGAAGGGCCGGAAGAAAGCCGCCGCTGCAGCGGTCCACGAGCAGCCCGGCGCCCACGCACAGCGCGGCGAGCACGACCGGGTAGAGCAGCGTGGCGAGGGCGAACATGGCCGGATAGCTATAGCGTGCGCCCGACCGTGGTGCTTCCGGTCGAGGGGTATCAGCTCAAGGGAATCTCGTCGAGGGCTTACGAGCATCCGGCCGATCGCGCGGCGACTGCGGCGCTGAAGACGATCCCGCATCTCGACTCGGTCGTCCGCAAAATCATCGAGTTCGGCTACGAGCGGGCCCTGCGCCGGGGCATCCTCGGCTCGGCCGTGCGCCTGGGTGAGGATCAGCTGAGCCACGTCTGGCGCGCGCACGCGCGCGCCTACGCGACGCTCGATCTCGAGCCGGTGCCGGAGCTGTATCTCACGCAGTTCCCGATCGCGAACGCCTTGACGATGGGCGCGGGACAGCCGATCGTGGTCGTGAACTCCGAGCTCGTGCAGCTGCTGGACTCCGAGCAGCTGCGCGGGGTGTTCGCCCACGAGGCCGGGCATGTGCTCTCAGACCACGTGCTCTACAGCACGGCCCTGGTGATCCTGCTTCGCCTCTCCGCGCTGCCGGGCATTCCGGTGCCGCTGTTTCCGCTGCGCACGGCGCTGATGGAGTGGTCGCGCGCCGCCGAGCTGAGCTGCGATCGCGCAGCGGCGCTCGTGATCCGCGACCCTGTGGCCGTCTGTCGAACGCTGATGGTGACCGCTGCCGGCGCCGAGGCGCCGAACCTCGACCTCGACGTGTTCATGCAGCAGGGCATCGACTATCGCGAGCAGGCCTCGCCGTTCGACCGCATCTCGCGACTGCTCTCTGACCTGAACCTCACGCATCCGATGTCGGTTCAGCGCGTGCACGAGCTGATGGAGTGGGTCCGCTCTGGCGAGTACGACCGCATCGTGGGCGGCGAGTACCTCTCGCGCGACGAGCCGCAGAGCGCGCGCGCCGAGGCGAGCGACGCCGTCGCGCACTACGTCGAGCGCTTCCGCGAGAGCTTCAGGGAGCTTGGCTCCTCGATCGAGGACACCGGCGAGCAGCTCAGCGAGTGGCTGCGCAGGGCGCGCAGCAACGATCGCATCGAGGAGGATTGAGGCCACACCGGATTCGGACGGTGCGGCCGGCTCAGCAATTGACCTACAGCGGGCTGAGCATGACGGCGGTCTCGGCACGGATGGTGGCCCGATCCTCGGCCTGCAGCCCTCTCGAGAACTCGTCGATCTTGCCCTTGGGACCGGTGACCGTGAAGCCGACCTGTGTGGTGAGCAGGTGGGGGTGCTCGATGATCGTGCATTGAAGGCCGAGCTGCTCAGCCCAGGCGAGCATGCTCTGCTCGAATTCGGCTCGGATCATCTTGCCTGAGCTCACCACCAATGTGCGTGTCTCGATCGCATCGTCGTCGCGTTCGGCGGCCTCCTGGATCCGCTCGTCCTCGGCGGTCGGTGGCGGGTCGGTCTGGCGCCAGATGTCGCGCTCGTCATCCCAGTGACTGACGCGGATGCTCGCGCCGATGCCGTCGGTTTTGAGCGCATCCTCGATCGCTGCTCGGGCCGACGTGATCGTGGCCTCGCCGGAAGCGTAGGCGAACAGCAGATTCCCGTCGTGGGTGATGACGACGTCGTGCGGTACGGCCGCCTCCACGTCATGCACGAAGTCGGGCCCGCGCAGGCGTCCGAGCAGGCGGGCTGGTCCGCCGTGAGTGTCCCCCACGTCAAGCTGGGCCTCAAGCCGCCAATCCTGATCATCTGACACGTTTTGCTCTCCGATCTCGTTTTCTGCGAAGGGCGCTCAATTGTCGCCACCCATCCCCCGGTCCTCGCCACTGAACGGCCGGTTGACCTCGTCAGAGTAGAACCAGATGTTGAATCTCGTAGACGGCTGGGCCGCTGGAGGGCGGGCTCGACGAGCCTGTGACCTCCGCGATCGCCGGGCCGAGCCGGTCTGAGTCAAAGCTTAGGGCGTCCTGCTCGGACTCCCACACCTCCACGATCTGCCATGTCCCGTTGGCCTCGGCGGCGCAGTGCATCACGAGCCCCTCGGGAGGGTCGGCCTCGACGCCCACCTTCGCGTCGACGGCCTCATAGGCCTCCCGTGTCATCCCGGGAGGTTGGATCAGCCTGATGATGGCCACGGTGCTCCTCTGGTCGCGGTGCAGTCCGCCGACAATACGATAGCCGCCGCACGGGAGCCATCGTCAGCGTTGCTCATCGACGTCGATCTCGCGCAGCTGCAGGGAATCGACGTCGCAGACGAAGCCGCGAACGAGGTCGCGGTACGGCAGGAAGGGGGAGCGGCGAACGCGCAGCACCGATTGACGCACGTCGGCGTCGACATCCGTGAACGACTCGATCGCGAATGCGGGCGAGACGCCGGTCGCCTCCTGCAGCTCGGCGCGAAAGCCGTCGTCGGTGAGCGCCTGCATGCCGCAGTCGGTGTGATGGATGAGCATCACCTCGCGCGTGCCGAGCCGCCGCTGGGATACGGCCAGCGAGCGAATCACGTCATCGGTGATCACGCCGCCGGCGTTGCGAAGGATGTGCGCCTCGCCATCGCGCAGGCCCAGCGCGGAAAAGACGTCAAGGCGCGAGTCCATGCACGTCACGACGGCCAGGGCGCGGCTGGGCCGCACGTCGAGGTGGCGGTCCGGCCGCGAGGCGGCGAAGGCTCGGTTGTTCTCGACGAGCTCATCGACCACGTTCATTGCGCGCACCCTAGACATTGCTCGGCATGTTTGCCGTCGCAGGTCAGGCGCGCGGGGCTGCCCAGGCGCTTCTCAGGGCCGTAACAACCCGGCGGTCGCCGCGGCGCTACCTTTTCGCTGCAGCATTCATTCCCCCGGTCTGCTGCCGCCCGAGGGGCAGGGACGCACTGAGGAGGAGCGTCACGGAAGCCCGGCCTGGTCCGGGCTTCGGGCGTTCGTGAGAGCCCCGCCTGTGACCTGTGTCCTGGTGTTCTGGTGGCTGGGATTTTTGTTGACTTCTGTGTTGTTGGTACCGGCGAAAAGCACCATATGCAGGTCATTTGCGATGCCCCCGGCTGGATTCGAACCAGCGACCCTCGGATTAGAAGTCCGATGCTCTATCCGGCTGAGCTACGGGGGCCTGATCACGCCCTGACCGGCGCGGGCACTATTCTGCAGACCCGCTTGGCCGTTTCCATCGTGGCACGTACTTAGGCAACGTTGAACAGAAACCTGTAAAAGTTGGATCTGTGAGCGACGTGGTAGATGAGGCCGAGGAGGACCTTACGCGCAAGCAGCGGCGCGAACAGTCGCGCGCGCAGCGCAAGGAACTGGAGGAAGCCGAGGCGGCAAGCGCGGTTCGGCGCACCCGCTTGACGAGGCTTGGAATCGTGGTGGCCGTGGTCGTCGTGGCGATCGTCATCGTGCTCATCGCCACGGGCGGCAGCAAAAAATCGAGCATCCCCACGACGGCCTCGGCGAAGAACCAGAGCGTTGCCCTGGTCACCTCGACGGTCGGTGGCATCCCGCAGAACGGGAACGTGCTCGGCGATCCCAATGCCCCGGTCACGCTGGTGTACTTCGGAGACCTGGAGTGCCCGATCTGCAAGGAGTTCACGCTTGAGGCGTTGCCCTCGATCATCCAGAAGCAGGTCCGCACGGGCAAACTGAAGATCGAATACCGCTCGCTTGAGACCGCGACGCGGGAACCGGAAGTCTTCAAAACCCAGCAGGTCGCAGCGCTCGCGGCCGGCAAGCAGAACAAGATGTGGAACTTCGTTGAGACCTTCTACCACGAGCAGGGAGAAGAGGACACCGGCTACGTCACCGAAAGCTACCTCCAGGGCCTGGCCCAGCAGGTGCCGGGCCTGAACCTCGCCACGTGGACGGCCGACCGCGCCGAACCGGCGCTGTCCAACCAGATCACCGCCGATGCACAGACGGCCAATGCCTTGGGCTTCAACGGCACACCGTCGTTCGAGCTCGGCAAGTCCGGACAGACGCCCGAGAAGTTCGAAGCGGGCACGTTCAGCGAAGCTGCGCCCTACGAAGCAGCCATCGAAAAGCTGGCGAAGAGCTAGGCCAACGATGAGCGCCCGGGCTCTTAGGCTCACGATGCTGGTCCTCTCGGTGATCGGCTTGGGCGTGGCCAGCTATCTGACCTACATCCACTACGCCGGAATCAATCCGGTGTGCACCGCCGGCGATAGCTGCCTGAAGGTCCAGACATCGGTCTACTCGCTGTTGCTCGGCGTGCCCGTCGCGCTCATGGGCCTGATCGGCTACGTCGCGATCACGGCGTCGCTGATTGCCCCCGAAAACGAGACGACCAGGTTCGCAACGGTCGTGTTCACCGTCGTGGGCTTCGGCTTCAGCGCCTACCTCACCTACCGCGAGTTGTTCTCGATTCACGCCATCTGCGAGTGGTGCGCCTCCAGTGCGGTGATCCTGACGGTTCTGATGTGCCTGGCGATCTGGCGATTCCTGCGTGGAGATGCTCACACAGGACCGGTCGCAGCAGCCAGGGGGACCGCCCGCCAGGAGCCGGCCGAGCCGGTCGGCGCCGCGCAGTCCTGATCGAAGACTCCCCGTACTCCTGAGATCAGGGCACCACTTCGGTGACGCGGGGTCAAACCCCGCGAGCGCTGGTCAATCCGTCCAAATCACCGACCATTGAGCCGAGCAACGTGGCCGTTTGGCCGACGGGGTGGACAAGGACATGAGCTCCCCCACGACCAGCATCGACCCGAAGGCCGGCACAGGCCTTGCCGCAAGCATCGGCGAGCAGGTGGGCACGGGCCCACCGCCCGAGGGCGAGGCGCGCATCGCGCGGCTGTTCGAGATGACGAGCGACCTGCTGGCGACGATCTCGCTTGACGGCCACTTCACGTTGCTGAACCCTGCCTGGGAGCAGCTGTTGGGCTGGACGCTCGAGGAATTACAGGCGCAGTCGATGCAGGAGTTCGTACACCCGGACGACGTTGCGCAGACACCGGCGCTGATGCTCGACGGCAGCGGGCACCCGGGACGCGATGAGAACTTCACCAATCGCTACCGCCACCGTGACGGTTCCTGGCGCTGGCTCCTGTGGAGCGCGCGCTGCGACGGCGAGACCTGGTACGTCGCCGTCAAGGACGTCACCGACCGCAAGTGGCTCGAGCGCCAGGCGCTGCATGATCCACTGACGCGGCTCCCCAACCGCATGCTGCTGATGGACCGCACCCGCCAGGCGCTCTCGCGCCTGCACCGCGGTCCGGGCGTGGTGGCGCTCCTGTTCATCGACCTCGACCGCTTCAAGGCCGTCAACGACAGCCTCGGGCACGACGTCGGCGACAAGCTGCTGATCGCTGTGTCCGGGCGCCTGGAAGAGCTAATGCGAGACAGCGACACCGTTGCGCGGCTCGGCGGCGATGAGTTCGTGATCCTTGCCGAGGACATCGAGTCAGACGCCGAAGCGCTCGCCCTGGCTGAGCGCGTTCTGCACTCCATGAAGGAGCCGTTCGCCGTGGGCTCTGCCGAGGTTGCGTTGCTCGCGAGCGTCGGCGTGTCCGTTTCGCACGATCCCGAAAGCGACCCGGAGAGCATGCTGCGCGAGGCCGACACCGCGATGTACCGGGCCAAGGGCGCAGGCGGTCGCAGCCTGGAACTGTTCGACGAGAGCCTGCGCCAGGAAGTCAGCGCGCACCTGAAGATTGAGGGCCGGCTACGTCACGCGTTGCCGCGGCACGAGCTGGAGCTCGCCTACCAGCCGATAATGCCGCTCGCGGGTGGCAACGCGGTGGGTTGTGAGGCGCTCGTGCGCTGGGACCCTCAGGGCCCCGATCAGGCCAGGGCCGGCCAAATGCTTCCGGGGACGTTCCTCCCGCGGGCCGAGGAGAGCGAGCTGATCGTGCAGATCGGCGACTGGGTGCTGCACGAGGCCTGCGCCCAGGCGGCCATCTGGCATCGCGAAGGCATCCAGATCCCGATCTTCGTCAACGTCTCGGCGCGCGAGCTGACCGAGCTGGACCTCGCCGAGCGGGTGCAGCGGGAGCTTAAATTCTCGCGGCTGCCGGCACGCGCCCTCTGCCTGGAGGTCAGCGAGGAGGCGATCCTGCGCGACCCCGAGCGCGCGCGAGTCGCTTTGAGCGAGGTCAAGCAGCTGGGCGTCGTGATCGCGCTGGACAACTTCGGCGCAGGCCAGTCCTCGCTCAGCCTGCCAAGGAACCTTCCACTGGACATACTCAAGCTCGACCGCGCTCTGATCCAGGGCTTCGAGAACGATCGCAACCGCAGGGCAATGGTCGCGGGGATGATCACGCTCGCCCACGAGGCCGGCCTGAAAGCCGTGGCCGTGGGCATCGAGACCAACCGGCAGCTCGCGGTCGCCCGGGAACTGAACTGCTCGGTGGGGCAGGGCTTTCTGCTGCACGAGCCGGAGCCGGCGGATCGGCTGCGTCTCAGAGAAGCGCCAGGAAAGGTAACTTCCCCGCCATGGCGTCCCCAGGTGCGAGTGCGGGGCAGCAACCGCTAGAGCCGGTCGAGGATCCGGTCGTCGATCGGCAGAAGCGCGCCGCAGCGCAAGCAGCGGCCGAGATGGTCGCCGACGGCATGCGCGTCGGGCTTGGAACCGGCACCACGGTCGCCCACCTGCTCCCGGCACTGGCTGAGCGGGGCTTACGGGAAGTGAGCTGCGTGGCGACCTCGCCGGCGACGGAGCGGGCCGCGCGCGCGCTGGGAATGACCATTCGCACGCTCGACGAGCTCGGCGAGCTCGACGTGGCAATCGACGGCGCTGACCAGATCGACCCACTCGGCTGGCTCGTCAAGGGCGGAGGTGCGGCGCACACGCGCGAGAAGATCGTGGCGGCCGCGGCGCGGAGCTTTGTGGTTATCGCCTCCGCCGAGAAGGCCGTGGACATGCTGTCCGCACCGGTCCCGCTGGAGGTGATGCGTTTTGGCATGCAGAGCACGCTTGCCGCCCTAGCCCCGGCACGGCTCCGCCCGCGACCAGCGGACGGATCAGCAGACGACGGGACGAGCCCCTGGCAGGAGAGCCCGGATGGTGGGCTGATCGCCGATTACCTCGGCCCGGTCGGAGACCCCCGCGAGCTCTCACGGCGGATGAGCGACACACCGGGCGTTGTGGGGCACGGGCTGTTCGCGCCGGAGATGGTCAGCGTGATCCTGATCGCACACGAGGATCGCGTGGAAAGGCGCTCGGGCGCCAAGCTGGAGAGCCAGCCGTAGCGCTAACCGACACGCTCGAGCGGCCGGAGCTCCTCGGAGGAGGACACCGGGTGACGTGCGAGCACGCCCTGCTCGTCGACCACATATGCGCCCATGCGTGCCAGCGGCGGCGAATAGACGTGCAGCGTGACCGCCGGCGCGGTGCCCGCGTGCAGGACCCGGTGGATGTCAGAAGGCGAGAAGTGGAACGTCTGCCCGGCCGCGAACGCGCGATCGTGCGGCGCGCCGTAGATCCTCAGGCGTTGCTCGCTCACGGCCCCGCTGACGACCGCGACGGCGCCCGAGGACACGTCGTGATCGTGAAAGCCCGTGTCCTGCTCATCCATCCAGCAGATCAGCCACGCCGTCACATGCTCGTCGCTGAGGAGCTCCTCGTAGAGCCGTTGGCTCGAGTCGTGCCTGACCAGGTCGATCCATAGCTCGGGCCGGTCGGCGAGCTCGCCCACGAAGGCCTCGAGCTCCGGGCCCGAGAGATCGCGGCCGCGCGGTCGGGGTACCCATGAGAAGGGCTCGGGCGCGACGGCAGACGCAGCGGAGGTGAGGGCACGCGGCCTCATTGTGCGATCACCGCCGCTGCCGACCCAAGTGCGCGGAGCGTGCCATCAGCGATCGGATCCCAGTCGAGCGCGGCGGGCATTCCGAGCTCGCCCGGCTCGACGACCGGCCGGTCCGAGCCGTACAGCAGCTGCTCGGATCCGACGACCTCCTCGAGCATGCGCAAGGCGGAGAATCCGTATGAAGACGTGTCATAGAAGACCAGTGGGTCGTGGGCGTGCGGGGAGGGACCGCCCCGCGAGGAGAGCCGCTCTGCGTGCAGTGGAGCCAGCCCGGCGAGCATCGCGAACACGACCCGCAGCTCCGGGTGCTGAGAGCGTCCGGCGGTCAGAAACGTGAGCCACGCAGCGTGCATTCCGGCGACGTAGCCGGTCAGCGCCGGCCACCACAGCGGATCGCCCAGCGAGGCCTGACCGACAGCTGAAGCGGAACCCGGCCCGGGGTGGATGAACAGTGGGGCCCCACGCTGCTCGAGACGTCCGAGCAGCGCCTGCAGGCGGGACAGGGCGCCGACACTCGAGAGGGCTCCAGCGGGCAGCGAGAGACCGACGCAGCCACGATCCAGAGCGCGATCCACATCGTCGGGATCGGCGCGGTCGAGCGCGACGGCTCCCCACACGCCGAAGGGACCGCCGAGCGACAGGGCAGAATCGTGATAGGCGTCGATCAGAGGCCGTGACTGCGCGCGCGGCAGCGCCTCGATTCCAAGCGGACTCGAGAGGCATAAGAGCGCTCGGTCCAGACCGTCCTGCTCAACGAGAGCCGCGCGACTGGCGGGCCGCTCGCTTGAGAGGTCGATCACATACGGACGCTCTCCTGCGAGGAACAGCACCGTCAGCCCCTGCTCCCTGCGGACGAACGGAAGCTCGCTGCGCTCCGCCAATGCCGCGACCAGCGGCTCGGTCCATATGTGCTGGTGCACGTCGATCTTGATCATGGCCTGAAGCACTCCAAACGCCCGGAGGTATCGGTCATCTCAGCTAATCTCAAGATTGCTGATCTGTTTTATGCAGATTAGCAGATGCGCCAAGAACCATGGCCGCAGGCGGGCAGCCGGAACGGGGAACCGAGGAGTCGAACCTCGCGTTGCGGTTTTGGAGACCGCCGTGTTACCGATACACCAGTCCCCCGAGGAGCCGCAATTCTAGGCCGATCCGCCGCCCGCGGGGCGCCCCTCACAGGCGCTTATAGGCGCCGCCACGGCTAAAGCCGCCGCCCTTGCATGCCGAGATCGTAGTAGCCACGTATGTTCTTGTGACAATGCGCACTTTCTTTGCCACGCACTTTTCCAAGCGCCCTCTTTCGCGGCGCCCTTCGCGAACCCCGATCCCTCGACCGGCGCGACCGAAAGCCGACCGTGCCTGGCGCGTCGCCGAGGTGGCAGCCTCGACGCGATCGCAAACGGGGATGACCCTGATCGAAGTCCTGATCAGCGCCTTGATGGTCAGCGTGATCGCCATCGGGACCTTCACGGCCTTCGACACCGCGGGCCGCGCCAGCCAGGACCAACGCACGCACGCGCTCGCCGGCCAACTCGCACAGGCCGATGAGGAAAACCTGCGCAGTCTCACGCAGAGCGAACTCACGACCCTCACCAACACCACGTTGATCGCGCAGCCAGAGTCCGAAAACGGCCTCTGCCTGAAAGAAGTCGCGGGCGGAAAATGGGAATACACGACGACGTCCATCCAGACGACCTACAACAACTGCAGCGCGACCGCCTTCGCGGGCGAAAAATACACGGGCGTCGTCTTTCTCGTGACCACCTCCGCGCGCTTCGTCTCGGCCTCGACGAACTCGCTCGCGTGTGAAACGTCCGGCACGACGACCGACTACATCCAGACCACGTCCTCGGTCCGATGGCCGTCCCTGTTGAGCACGCGCCCCGCGGTCACGCAGTCGAGCATCGTCAACGACAGCGTCACGGGGCTCCTGGTGAAGGTCTTCAACCAGAATCACGAAGCCGAATCAGGCGTCACCGTCAACGTCACCGGCACATCGCCAGCCTTCAGCTCGTCGCAGACCACGCCGCCGGCCGGCTGTGTGTTGGTCAGCGGAATCACGGATACGGCCGTCAAAGTGGCGGTCTCAAAGGCAAGCTACGTCGATCGCGCGGGCAAGTTGCCGCCGAAAGAAGAATCGGTGACGCTCGTCCCGGGCAAATCCGCGACCGTCGAATTCACGATCGGCAAATATGGCGAAATCGAAGGCGAATTCGTTAGCGAAAACGCGGTCACCAAAAAACTCGAAAAAGCGGAAAGCGACACGTTCTATGCCAGCCAGAGCAACATCACGCCTCCTCCCCTGGACTTCGTCCAGGGCACTGACGGCACGTACAAAGAAAAGGAGACCCTCGCACAGGTCTTTCCCTTCGCCCTGCCCGCGGCGCCCCATGAACCTGAAGCCTACACCGTCTATGCGGGCGACTGCGAAAAAAACAATCCCCACGAAGTCAACGCGTCCATCCCCCTCGGAGCCGCGAATCTGGCGCTGGTCAGCCCCGGAGGCCTTGCGAAAGTGACACTTGAAGTGCCGACGATCACCGCCACGATCTACAAGCGCACCAAAGCCGAAGTCGAAACGGGCAAAACCGAAAAGCTCACCAGCGACGCGTCGGCTGAGATCATCAATACCGAATGTCCTGCAGCGCCCTCCTCACAGAACCAGAGCACGCTGACCAACAAGCACAAAGTGACCGTCACGACAACCGGAGGCATCACGCCGCAGTACCAGCCGTACGCCAAATCGCTGCAGCTGTGCATAGTCGGTGAAGTTGAAGCCGGAAAATTCTACCGGACCCTCACGACCTTTAAAAACGAAGCCAAAGCCGGCACGGCCGTCGCCGTCTATATGAAATCCGGCGAAGGCAAGACAAAAGCCTCGGAACTCACAGCATGCACCTGATCCCGATCCCCATTCGCCTGCCCTCGTTCGCCGCGGAAGAGCTCGGAACCACGCTGATCGAGCTTCTCGTCGCGATGCTCACGGGCATCGTTGTCCTGTTTGCGCTCCTGGCGATCCTCGAGTTCTCGACGAACCAGGACGCGCGCATCAGCGATCGCGTCCAGGCGAACAGGCTCGGGCGTGTCGCGATGGCCAAGATCGTCGATGAGCTCCACTCCGCCTGCACGGGCTTTGAAGCGACGGCCATCCAGGCCCCCAGCGAAACGCCCGCCTCCCCGCTGGCTTCGACGGGAGCCACCGACCTGTGGTTCGTCAGCGCCTACGGCAACACAAACAGCGGTTCGTCCACCGACGCCGAACCGATCGAGCACGACATTCACTGGGCGGCCACCGGAGCCAAAACTCCGACGGGCCAAGCCCTCGGCACGCTCACCGACTATCGCTTCAAAAGTACCGGCGGCTCGCCCGCAAAATGGGAATTTCAGCCCCTTACCGCTGCCAATGAGACCGCAGACGCTCACGTGCTCTCCACAAACGTGATCGCGCCGACCCAGCCGAGCACGCCAACCCTTTTCCACTACTTCAAGTTCGAAAGCGAAACCAGCATTAAATTTGTCGAACTCACGAGCGCGCAGGCCGCCGCAGCTGCCGGCAAAGGCGAAATCGTTCAGGTTTCCATCAACTTCACTCAGGCACCCGAAGCGACGGACACCAAACCGAGTAGCGCCATCTCGATCAGCGACACGGTCCTACTGCGCTTCAGCCCTACCGAAACCGGAACGGAAGCCGAAAACACGCCATGCGCCTAAATCCGCTCAGAGCCCTACGCCGGCTGGCGGCCGACGAGCACGGCTTTACCATGTTCTTCGCCCTGATGGTCATGCTCGTCGGCTCGCTGCTCGCCGCCGCCGCGTTTGTCGCAACCAACGAAGATGTCAACCTGACCCGCTCCTACACCAGCCAGCAGAAGGCCTACTATGCCGCGCTGGCCGGAGTCGACGCGTACAAATTCCAGCTCACCGCCAACCCCAACTACTGGCTGACCTGCCCCAAATCAGAAGCTCCCGTGACCAAAGCCGCCAAGGTCCCGGTGCCCGGCAACACCGAAGAGGAATACGAAGACACGACGCTCGGGGCGAACGGCCACGCGCTCTGCACCTCCGGGGCCCAGGCGACCATCATCGAAACCGCTGGCACGGCGGCCGGTACGTTCCGCGTCGAGTCGACGGGGTTCTCCGGCGGCAAGAAGCGCTCGATCGTCGCCACCTTCACACATCCCGGCTTTCTCAACTACGCGTGGGTGAGCAACTTCGAAGTCGAAGACCCGAGCACCTTCACGCCAGAACCCGCACACTGCGCGTACTATTACAATGAACGAAAAGAAATCGCCGAAGGAAAAATTTTGATCGAAGGCAAACACCTTTCGAAAGAGCTTGAAGAATGCCCGGCCATCCCCTTCATCGGCGCAGACGAAATCAATGGACCCTTCCACACCAACGACGCAGTGTCTCTGTGCTCGGAATCCGCCGGCAGTCCGTCGTTTGGCCGCAAAGGCCACGCGCCCCCTGACGTTCTCGAATTTGACGAGGGTTACTATCAGGACACACTCGACTTTGGCTGCGGCGGCAAACTAGAACTTTTTGGCAAATACACCAAAGAAGGCGCCACGCTATACCCGCCCGGGACCGACAACGAACTGCTCGAAACCGCAGAAGCCAAATTCAAAGGACGGACGGTCATCGAACTGGAATCGAAAACCACCCCGAACACGATGAACGTCACGACGTGGAATTTCACGAGCAAAAAATATGAAACGAAAAACCAGAATATCCCGAAAAACGGCGTTGTCTATGTGGAAAACGAAAAATCGTGCGGGATCAAATATTCCCCCTTCGTGGGCGACAAAAACTATGAAGAAAACGAAAAAGAACCCGGTATTTCGTGCGGCAATGTCTATGTCAAGGGCACCTATACCGAATCGCTCACGATTGCGGCACAGAACGACATCATCGTGATCGGCAGCATCACGACGACGCACGAAGGGACAAACGGCAAGCCCCTTGAAAACGCCACGCTCGGCCTGATCGCCAACGGCTTCGTGCGAATCTACCACCCGGAGCCCGCGACCTCCACCCGCTCGGGCTGCAGCAACGGCGGTACCAACCAGACCACCACAACCGACCCGCGGAAATGGGGCTCGCTCACAAGTCCCGTGATCGACGCGGCCATCCTCAGCACCGACCACTCCTGGATAGTCGACAATTTCATGTGCGGCGCACCCCTTGGCACGCTGAACGTCTGGGGTGTGATCGCCCAGGACTGGCGCGGGCGTGTGACCGAGGGTGAGGGCGGCGGCGGGTATCTGAAGAACTACAACTACGACGAACGGCTCAAAACCAAACAGCCCCCGAACTTCCTAAGCCCGACAACGACGTCCTGGTACGTGACCCGCGAGACCCAGCCCTGTGAAGGACCGACGACCGCCGAAGGCGGGAAATGCCTGGTGCTGTGATCAGTTTGCGCCCAGAGAGACGGGCGGGTTCGATGTCGCCGCGAACGCCTGGGCGGTCGCTCGGCTAGCTGTAAATCCTGAGCAGGTTGTTCATCCGGGCCTCCTTGGAGGCTGGGGGTGTCAAAGCCACCCAGTCCAAGGAGGACACCGGATGAAGCTGCACGCTAACGCTCGCCTCAGCGTGAAGGGGCGCGAGTTGCTGGTTGATCGGATGCTCATGCAGGGTTGGTCGCTGGCGCTGGCGGCCGAGGCCGCCGGAGTCAGCGACCGTACGGTCTGCAAGTGGGTCGCTCGTTTTCGCGTTGAGGGTGAGCAGGGGCTGCTTGATCGCTCCTCGGTGCCGAAGAACTCTCCCTCTCGCACTCCCGAGGAGCGGGTCCAGGTAATCGCGGCGCTCAGGCGCTTGAGGATGACCGGCGCTGAGATCGCCGAGTGCTTGGGGATGGCGGTGACGACCGTCTCGGGGATCTTGACGAGGATCGGGATGGGCAAGCTCGGCCGGCTGGGGATGGAGCCCGCTGTCCGCTATGAACGCACCTGTCCGGGGGAGCTGATCCACGTTGACGTCAAGAAGCTCGGCCGGATCGCCAGACCAGGCTGGCGCGTCACGGGCGGGAAAAGCAGCCGTGGGGTGGCTGGCTACAACAGCAAGGCTCACAAACTCGGCTGGGAGTTCGTGCACGTCTGCGTCGATGACGCCACCCGTCTGGCCTATGTCGAGGTCCTGGACGACGAGAAAGCCACGACCGCGATCGGCTCCTGCGCCGCGCCATTACCTTCTATGCCTCGCATGGCATCAGCGTCCGAGAACTCCTCACGGACAACGGCGGCGCCTACCGCTCGAGCATCCACGCTCTCGCCTGTCGTGCGCTAGGAATCAAGCACCGGCGGACCCGTCCTTACCGCCCTCAGACCAACGGCAAGGCGGAGCGCTTCATCCGCACGATGCTCTCCGGCTGGGCTTACGGCGCGATCTACCGCGACAGCAGCGAGCGCACCGCAGCCCTATCCGACTGGCTGGAGCGATACAACTGGCGACGACCACACGGCGCTCTCAACCACAAGCCGCCCGGAGCTCGTCTACACGAGCTGAACAACCTCCTCGGGTCTTACAGCTAGCCGGCCAGCGGCAGGTTGCGCTCGACGTGCTCGGCGTCGCCGACCGCCCAGCCAAGTCGCTCAACGAGCTGCGCAGCAGCGTGCCGATCGCGAAGGTGGTCAGAGCAGATGCTCTCATCGAGCAGCACCGGCGCGTCGGGTCGCTCGCCCTGATCGCTCACAACGATGATTCGGGCCATGAGATCGTTCTCCCTGGTTGATCCTGCAGTGACGGTTCGCCGGTCGACTCCCCCTCGAGCACCCAGCCGCTCGGCAGCTTGATCGCCTGCTGGCCGTCCATCTCGAACTACGCTTCGACGCTACCACCGGACCCTGGGTCGGCGACGGCTCCTGGACGCATGGGGCCCGCGCGCCGAGCGGCGCAGCGCCGGCCCGCTTGGGGCGGGCCTCCCGCAAACGGCGCCCGGCGAGCCGGGATGTATTAATCGCTCCATGGGAGCGGCCAGCGAACTAGTCACCGGACGGCCTCTGCCGGCGGACGTCGAGGCTCGATCACCGCGATGGACCGCGCGCCTGCGACCGCTGCTGGACCTCGCGCTCGTCGCCTGGCTGATCTGGCTGTTCGATGCCTTCAACAACCTCGCCCCGGTTCGCCAGGCGCTGGCCGTGCACGACGGCGACCGGATTCTCGCCCTCGAGCGCTCGCTGCATCTCGCCCCCGAGCACACTCTCAACACGTGGCTCTCAGCCCAGCCGGCGCTGAGGCAGATCGTGGTGTTCTGGTATGAGAACGTGCACATCGGGATGACCCTTGCGGTGCTCGGCTGGCTGTGGTGGAAGCGGCGCGATCTGCTCGGGGTGATGGAGGCAACGCTGCTGCTCGGGAGCCTCATCGCACTGGCCGTGTTCTGGAGCTTCCCGGTGGCGCCTCCGAGAATGCTCTCCGGCGGTTACGTCGATCTCGTGGCGTCCGTGCACCACCTGCCGGTGTGGCAGTTCGGGTCGGTGGCGCTACACGCCAACCAGCTCTGCGCGCTGCCCTCTCTCCACGTCGCCTGGGCGACCTGGTGCTCGATCGTGATCTGGCAGATGAGCCGCCGCGCATGGGTGCGCACGCTGGCCGTGATCTATCCGCTGCTCACCACCTTCGCGGTGATGTCCACGGCGAACCACTATCTGGCGGACGCTGTGAGCGGCGCGGCGATCACGCTCGTGGTGTTCTTCGCCCTCAGCCGCGGGCCGCTCGTGCGCCGAGCCCGTCGATCACAGAGCGTCCGGGTGCGTGACCGGAACACATCTTCGCGAATTAGCTTATTCGGAGGGCTCGTCGACGTCTTCGTCTCGGGAGCGTCACACTGCTCGGAGCGCTGCCGCGAGTACTGGACCTATCGGCACGGAAGCTCTGCCATCAGAGAGGAAGGTACGATGGAAGCTATCGCCGTCCGCGACCGCCACGCTGGTCCGGCTGGGCTGTTCCTGACGGAGTTGCCATATCCGCGGGCTGCCGAGAACGATGTCATCGTACGCGTCTATGCCGCTGGGTTTACCCGTGGGGAGCTGGCTTGGGCGGGGACGTGGACTGATCGCAGCGGCCGGGACCGGACGCCGAGTGTGCCCGGGCATGAGGTGTCGGGGGTCGTCGCCGGGCTGGGCTATGGGACCACCGGCCTGACCGTCGGGCAGCGAGTGTTCGGGCTGGCCGATTGGACGCGCAACGGGACGCTGGCGGAGTACGTGGCGGTGGAGGCGCGCAATCTTGCGCCGCTGCCGATGGGCGTCGAGCATGCAGTCGCCGCTGGTGCGGTGATCTCCGGATTGACGGCATGGCAGGCGCTGTTCGACCACGCCCGCCTGGTCGCTGGGCAGACGGTGCTGATCCATGGCGCCGCGGGCGGCGTCGGCTCGATTGCTGTGCAGCTTGCCCGTCAGGTCGGTTCCCGGGTGATCGGAACCGGCCGGGCCGCCGACAGGGCCCGTGCGCTCGATCTTGGCGTCGATGAGTTTGTGGACTTGGAGACGGACCGCTTGGAGGACGCCGGCCGGGTTGATGTGGTGTTCGACGTGATCGGGGGGGAGATCCTGCAGCGTTCGACCGCGCTTGTGCGCGCCGGCGGCACGCTCGTCACCATTGCCGAACCGCCCACGATCCAGCCTGAGAACGGGCGGGCGATGTTCTTCGTCGTTGAGGCCGATCGCTCCCAGCTCGCTGAGCTCGCCCAGCGGCTGCGCGACGGACGGCTGACTTCGAATGTGGGGGCCGTGCGGCCGTTGGCCGAAGCTCCCGCCACGTTCGGCCCCGACGCTCCGCGCGTGTCCGGGAAGACGATCATCCGAGTCACCGAGGGCTGGTAGGCGACTGCGATCGACGACGTTCTCGCACCGCTGGGGGGAGTTGCGCGTCGTTGACATTGCAGGTGTCAGCCCTGCTCGTGCTGGAGACCCGAGATTCGCCAGCGCGAATCTTGGGGTCGTGAGGAGCCGCTGCTGTAGCGAGCAGCAGCTCCTCCTCCTCGTTGCAGCGGTCGACTGGGATTGGTCTGGCAGACTCAAGGACGATGCCGCAGATCACGACGCCAGACGGCGTCACGCTTGCGTACGAGACGTTCGGTTCATTGACTGCCCCACCGTTGCTGATGGTGATGGGGTTCGGTTCGCAACTGATTGCCTGGCCGCGGGCGTTCTGTGAGCGTTTGGCTTCCGCGGGACGTTTTGTGATCAGCTTTGACAACCGCGATTGCGGACTGTCATCGAAGCTCGACGGTCAGCCTGTCGATCCTCGCGAGGTTTTCGCGGCTGCTTCAGCCGGGGAGCTGCAGAAGGCCCGGGAGCTGGCGCCGTACACCTTGAGCGCGATGGGCGCCGACGCGCTCGGCCTGCTCACGGCGCTGGGAATCGAGCGAGCGCATATCGTCGGCGCGTCGATGGGTGGGATGATCGCCCAGACGATCGCGATCGAGCATCCCGAGAGGACGATTACGCTCACGTCGATGATGTCGACTACCGGTGAGCCTGAGTTCGGAAGGTCCACGCCGCTGGCAGCTGAAGCGTTGCGTACAGCTCCCCCAGCTGACCGTCAGGGATACATCGAGGCGGTCGCCGAGAAGTCCCTGGTCTGGAGCTCGAAGCGATACGCCGATCTCCCGGCAGCTCGAGCGCTGGCAGCCGCGAGCTATGACCGCTCCTACCACCCGGAGGGCAGGGCTCGCCAGCTCGCCGCGATCGTCGCGAGCGGGTCGCGCGCCGAGGGATTGCGCAGTCTGCGGGTCCCGACGCTCGTGATCCACGGGCTCGACGACACGCTCATCGATCCAAGCGGCGGCGAGCGGACGGCAGCACTCGTCCCGGGCGCTCATCTACTCCTTCTCCCGGACATGGGCCACGACCGACCCGCGCCGCTCTGGCCTGAAATCTCCCAGGCGATCGTCGAGCACACGGGCTAGCCACCACGCCCGACCCGACACCCGCAGATCATTGGTCGCGGTGAACGCCGCAACGTGTGCCCGCCGTGTATTACGCAGGTCGGCGCCCTCGGCCCCAGTCGTGCCACCGGCCGCGAGCTTGACCACGCCGCGGTGCTCGACGCTCCTTAGCGAAGCTCCTTCAGGAGCCCGGACAGCTCAAGGCGGGCTTGGGCTTCAGCGTGCATCCTTGGCTCGAAAATCTCGTAGTGGGCCTTGCCCGCGGCCTTGGCGGAGTACATCGCGGCGTCTGCGTCACGCAGCAGATCCTCTGCCGGCCCCTGATGGGCGGCGATCCCAATACTCGCGGTCATGGATGCGTCACGGTCGGTAAACGTGAACGGCACCTCAAGCGCGCTGATGAGACGCTGGGCGATCTCTACCGCGGCGCTCACGGGCGCGTCGTCCTGGCAGATGATTACGAACTCGTCTCCGCCCAGCCGCGCCGCCGTGTCGCTCTCGCGTAGCGCGCCGCTGATGCGCTGGGCCGTTTGGACCAGTAGTGCGTCTCCCACGTCATGGCCGAGGCTGTCGTTGACGACCTTAAAGCCGTCGAGGTCCACGAACAGAACGGCGACTCGTGGCTCGGTAGCCCCGGGGAGCGCTGCTCGTAGGCGGTCGAGGAACAGCGTGCGGTTGGCAAGGCCGGTAAGGGGGTCGTGGAGCGCCTGGTGGCTCAGCTTTGCCTCACTGTCTCTGAGGGCGGAAACCGTCGTCTCGAGCTCGTCGAGCAACCGCTGCTTGGTGGCGATATCAACGGCATGGCCATATGCAGCCGAGATGGCGCCGGCGACGAGTTGCACCGTGCGTACGTCATTGCTGTCGAACGTTCGAGCTTCGGGAGAGTTAACATTGAGGACGCCCACGATCTCGCCCCGATGGCGCAGCGGAACGATGATCATCGAGCGCAGTTCCTGCGCTCGGCAGGCAACCCTGTCCACCCTCGGATCGGTCTCTGAGTCCTCGCAGTAGACCGCCTCGCCCGTCCGAAAGCAGATGCCCGACAGGCTCCCATCACGCGGCGTGCGAATCGCAACGCCGCTATCGCGGCCAGGGCCTGTGCGGTACTTGTATGCAATCTGATCGCCTTCGATGATCCCCGCGCTAGCGGCACTCGCACCAAGCAGGATGCGTGCCCGGTCGAGGATCTCGAGCACCACGTCCTGCACGTCGAATTCGGTGCGTTCGACCTCGCGATGCAGGGAGACGATCGTCTTCAGGCGCTCGGTGTCAAGCGCCACTGTGTTCGTGAGCTCGCTGCGCACGGCGATGATCGCTGCGCCCGAGGCGACGAACGTGCCCGTGAGCACGATCGTGTGGCCGAGCGACGCCCCTGTCAGCGCACCTCCGTCATAGATAAGAGGCAATAGGTTGGCGAGGACCGAAGCGAGGAGCACTCGTTCACCGGCCCGGCGCGGCAAGAACCAGGCGCCGAAGACAACGTAGAACAGCGCAAAACCCCGAAGTGGCGAGCCGGCGCCGCCGGTCGCAGCGACGTCCGCCGACACGACGCCCAGCGCGAGCGCGATGCCAACGGGATACATGAATCTCAGTCTCAGCCGATCGGGCAGCACGACGATCAGCGCCGCGCATAAGATGGCCAGAGCGCTGACGGAAAACACGATCGCCTCGTGCCCTCGATTCACATCAGGGAGAGCGAGATACAGCGGTCCGACGAGCGCCAATGCGATCCACATCCCGACCGCCACCTGCAGGGACCGGTCTTTGGGAAGCCAACGTCGCGGCTCACTCGTGGCAAACGTCATCATTCAGTATCGGCCCTGCACAACTCGGCTTGAGGGATCATTCGAACCATCGGCGACCGGTTGAGCGGCGCTCGCGCCATCAGCTAGGGATTCCGGGCGCGGATTACCGGCCTTTCCTGTCGATGCGGGCGAGAGGACTCGAACCTCCAAGGGCTTTCGCCCACCGGCTCCTAAGGCACGCCACAGGCGCGCGGATCCCGTTACTACGGGACCGCTCGCGCGGTTGGAGCACGTTCAGGCGGCCTCTGCGGGTCCGTTGTTACCCGATCTGTTACCCACACATGCCTGGCGACTAACGACTCAGGTCACTAGTAGCGGAACGTCACGCGCCAGGCGGCTGGCAGTGCCGTTGTGGTTGGGTCGATCCTCACCTCGAGGTAGTGGCCTGCAGCGACCGGGGTGCTCGAGCTGTCGGTGCAGTGCGTTTGGCCGGCCAGGATCGTGCATTTCTCGAGCGTTGCGCCGGTCGTGTTGTCGATCACATCCACCACCGCTTGCCTGCCCGCGGCCGGCGCCTTGTTCGTGGTCGCCACGAGATTCGTGACCGTGCCGCCACCATTGGGCACCGGCCCTTCCAGCAACCTGGCATCGCTCGAGTACCCGAACGCCGGCACGGGTGCCGGGCACGCTCCCATGTTGTTGAAGTCGAAGATGGTGTTGCCGAGGCATTCCCCTGGCCAGACATTGGGATTGGCGGTGTCCATGAATGTCGCCACGTCACCGCCTGCGCCGGCCGCACCGGTCGCGCCGGTCGGGCCTGTCCCTCGTTCGCCCGTCGCGCCTTTTTCACCGGTCGCACCTTTCGCGCCGCTCGCGCCGGTCGCGCCGGTCGCGCCAGCCGCTCCCGCCGCGCCGGTGGCTCCAGCCGCTCCCGTCGCGCCGCTCGCCCCCGTTGCGCCGCCCGCCCCGGTCGCGCCCTTTTCACCGGTGGCGCCCCGTTCGCCCGTCGCGCCGGTCGCGCCCTTTTCACCGCTGGCGCCTTTGGCTCCTTCGCTTCCGCTCGCGCCCGTTGCTCCGGCTGGGCCCGTAGCACCCGTCACGCCTTGAGCCCCCGTCGCTCCCGTTGCTCCCGTGGCGCCGGTTTCACCCGTCGCTCCAGTCGGCCCGCTGGCACCGCTCTCGCCCGATGCTCCGGTAGCGCCGGTTTCGCCTGCGGCTCCTGTGGCACCCGTTGGACCCGTCGGCCCGGTCGCCCCGGTCACGCCACTCGCGCCGGACGCGCCCGTTTCACCCGTCGCTCCGGTCGGCCCGGCGGCACCGGTCGTGCCCGCCGCACCGGTAGCGCCCGTTTCGCCCGCGGCTCCCGTGGCACCCGTCGGACCCGTCGCCCCGGTCACGCCACTCGCCCCGGTCGGACCCGTGGCACCCGTGGCACCCGTGGGACCGGTGGGACCCGTGGGGCCGGCCGCGTGGGACAGGGCAGGAAAGGCGATCAGCGCGAGCAGCACGGCCGCGGTCAGCGAGGCGGCCATGCGGAGGCGTATGCCGGCGAGGGAAATGAGGGAATTGATGGAGTTCATGGCTTCATATGCCGCCTAGTAGCGGAACGTCACGCGCCAGGCGGCTGGCAGTGCCGTTGTGGTTGGGTCGATCCTCACCTCGAGGTAGTGGCCTGCAGCGACCGGGGTGCTCGAGCTGTCGGTGCAGTGCGTTTGGCCGGCCAGGATCGTGCATTTCTCGAGCGTTGCGCCGGTCGTGTTGTCGATCACATCCACCACCGCTTGCCTGCCCGCGGCCGGCGCCTTGTTCGTGGTCGCCACGAGATTCGTGACCGTGCCGCCACCATTGGGCACCGGCCCTTCCAGCAACCTGGCATCGCTCGAGTACCCGAACGCCGGCACGGGTGCCGGGCACGCTCCCATGTTGTTGAAGTCGAAGATGGTGTTGCCGAGGCATTCCCCTGGCCAGACATTGGGATTGGCGGTGTCCATGAATGTCGCCACGTCACCGCCTGCGCCGGCCGCACCGGTCGCGCCGGTCGGGCCTGTCCCTCGTTCGCCCGTCGCGCCTTTTTCACCGGTCGCACCTTTCGCGCCGCTCGCGCCGGTCGCGCCGGTCGCGCCAGCCGCTCCCGCCGCGCCGGTGGCTCCAGCCGCTCCCGTCGCGCCGCTCGCCCCCGTTGCGCCGCCCGCCCCGGTCGCGCCCTTTTCACCGGTGGCGCCCCGTTCGCCCGTCGCGCCGGTCGCGCCCTTTTCACCGCTGGCGCCTTTGGCTCCTTCGCTTCCGCTCGCGCCCGTTGCTCCGGCTGGGCCCGTAGCACCCGTCACGCCTTGAGCCCCCGTCGCTCCCGTTGCTCCCGTGGCGCCGGTTTCACCCGTCACGCCGGTCGGCCCGCTGGCACCGGTCGCGCCTTGTGCGCCGGTGGCGCCGGTGGCGCCGGTTTGGCCCGTCGCGCCGGTCGGCCCAGTCGCACCGGTCGCGCCTTGTGCGCCGGTGGCGCCGGTGGCGCCCGTCGCGCCGGTCGACCCGATGGCACCGGTCGCGCCCGCCGCACCGGTGGCGCCGGTTTCGCCTGCAGCTCCCGTAGCACCCGTGGCACCGCTCGCCCCGGTCGCCCCGGTCACGCCACTCGCGCCGGTCGGACCGGTCGGACCCGTCGCACCCGCGGGGCCCGTCGGACCTTGGGGTTCGGGCGTCACGGCGATGTCGATGGGCTGCGAGCCCGCAGGGACGCTCGCGGGGGTCTTCGGCGTGAGCGTTTCGGTCACCGGCTGGATCGTGTATTGCGAGACGCCATTGGAGTCGAGGTCAGTGACATAGAGGCTCTCGCCGCTCGTGCTCACAGCGATGCCGCGAGGTCCTGTGCCCGAGGCGACGGTCGCGGGGGTCTTCGGCGTGAGCGTTTCGGTCACCGGTTCGATCGTGTACTGCGAGACTGCGCTGCTGCCCTCGTTGGCAACGTAGGCGCTTTTGCCGTCCGGGCTCACCGCGACCCCGGAGGGACCTGTGCCCGAGGCGACGGTCGCGGGTGTCTTCGGCGTGAGCGTTTCGGTCACCGGTTCGATCGTGTACTGCGAGACGTCGGGGTCGCTGTTGCCGACGTAGGCGCTCCGGCCGTCCGGAGTCACGGTGATGTCGTCTGGCCCCCCGCCCGTGACGACGGTCGCGGGGGTCTTCGGCGTGAGCGTTTCGGTCACCGGTTCGATCGTGTACTGCGAGACGGTGCTGGAGGAGTTGTTGCTGACATACAGGCTTTTGCCGTTTGGCGTCACGCCGAGGCGAACGGGATCCGACCCCGTACCGATCGTCGCGGGGGTCTTCGGTGTGAGCCTTTCGGTCACCGGTTCGATCGTGTACTGCGACACGGAGTCGGAGCTCTGGTTGACGACGTAGAGGCTTTTGCCGTCCGGGCTCACGACGATGCCGCGGGGCGCCACACCGGTGGAGACGGTCGCGGGGGTCTTCGGCGTCAACTTGCCGGTCACTGGTTCGACCGTGTACTGCGAGATGTTGTTGGTGCTGCTGTTGGCGGCGTACACGCTCATGTCGTTCGGGCTCACAGCGATGCCGTCGGTGAACGTGCCAGCGCCGACTTCAGCTGGGGTCTTCGGCGTGAGCGTTTCGACCAACGGTTCGATCGTGTACTGAGAGACCGAGTTGGAGCCTTGGTTGGCGACGTAGGCGCTTTCGGCGCGCGAGGACGCGGTCACGACGAGGAACGCGAGTGCAGCCCCGCCAACCGCCAGCAGCCGAAGCGCCTCCAGAAATCGGCGCTGCGCCCTCGCCGGCGCTAGGCCTGCCCCACGCATATGACCAGCTACCCCCCGCATGCCGCCTCCGGTGCTGCCATCCGTTTCAGTAGCGAACCGCCGCTCCACGAACGGCGCGAAGATAGCAACTCCGCGACAGGAATGTCGTGAGCTGCGTAAACGCCGTCGAATGTCTGACAGCGAGCCCTCCAGGTCGAGCAGCCAGCGCTCCACGCCGCCGCATCGCCGCCGAGGCCGTCGCCCGCGTGCAGAATTCGAAAAACGAGCGAATTACCGGGCCCTTTCTGTCAGTGCGGGCGAGGGTGTGTGGTTTCAGCAGATAGGCGACATATGTGTCAGGACATAGGAGACACCATCGTGAGGGGGTCTTCTTGTGGACGGGGCGCGGTATCTGGTCGAGGCGCATGTGTTGGAGGGACGGTCGGTTGGGGAGTTGGCGGCTGCGCATGGGGTGCATCGCAGCTGGATCTACAAGCTCCTGGCTCGCTACCGCGATGGGGGCTATCAGGCGCTTGAGCCGCGCTCGAGACGGCCGCGCTCTTGCAAGCACGAAACGCCGCCGGAGATCGTGGGAGCGATCGTTGCGCTGCGCTTAGAGCTCGAGAGCCACGGCCACGACGCTGGCGCGGAGACGATCGCCTACCACCTCGCTGGAACCTATAAAGACGTTCCCTCCCTTTCGACGATCTGGCGGATTCTCAGGCGTGAGGGGCTCGTAGTCGCAGAACGCCAGAAGCGCCCGCGCTCATCGCTGATCCGCGCAGCTCAAAGATCGTCGGGATTGCCCGTAGCTCGTGCAGCCGGTCGTCGCTGCGTCGCACTGACGGTGGCACCGGACGTGCGGAGACTGCGCGTGCGCCTCAAGTAGTGCACGCGCGCCGCCGATGGGTGGTAGTGAAGCGCCGCTCACCGCTGTTCATCGGCCTCGCCGCAACAATTGCGCTCGGCATGTCGCCAGCGCTCGCGAGCGCCGCCACCGTGATCACGCGTTACGCGGGTATCTCCGGGCAGGACGCCAGCCCGACACCGGGACTGGCGGTCAACTCGAAGCTCAGCGAACCGGAGGCGGTCGCGGTCGACTCGCGCGGCAATATCTACATCGCCGACACCAACAACAACGTCGTCGAGAAGGTCACGCCTACGGGCATCCTCACGGTCGTCGCGGGCACCGGAACCGTCGGAGTTCCGGCGGCGCATGCGTTTCCGCCTTACTCTGGCGTACCGGCCACGAGCTCAGCGCTCAACGAGCCGACCGGCGTCGCAGTCGATTCGGGCGGCAACCTCTATATAGGCGACACCGAAAACAATGTCGTTGAGAGGGTCACGCCGGGTGGGAACCTGACGGTCATCGCCGGCACGGGGTCCGAAGGCCCGCCCTCCTCAGAAGCCTTCCCTCCCCACGCGGGAGTGCCTGCGACGAGCTCCGCGCTGCACGGGCCCGAGGGCCTGACACTCGACTCGGCGGGCGACCTGTACATAACCGACGTCTACAACAATGTGGTCGAGAAGGTGACGCCCGCCGGGACGCTTAAGGTCATCGCCGGCACCGGGACGCTCGGCGCTCCGGCTGCGCACGCGTATCCGCCATATCCGGGCGTCGAAGCCACGACCTCCGACTTGCACTATCCCGAGGGCGTCGCGGTCGACGCGAGCGGCGACGTCTACATCGGCGACGTCTTCAACAATGTCGTCGAGAAGGTCACGCCGGCAGGCATCCTCTCGGTGATCGCCGGTACGGGAACCGAAGGTGCGCCACCCTCGCAGGCGTTCCCTCCGTCCGCAGGATCCGAAGCGACAGCGTCCAATCTGAAACGTCCCGAGGGCGTAGCGGTCGACTCAAGCGGCAATCTCTACATCGCAGACGTGCAGAGCGGGCTCGTGTTGAGGGTCACCCCCGGCGGCAGGCTCTCGGTCGTCGCCGGCACCGGCACGGTCGGAGCGCCGACCTACGGCGGTTCGCCGCTGGTATCGGCGCTGAAATACCCCGACTACGTCGCTGTGGACTCAAGCGGCGTGCTCTACGTGGACGAGGAAGGAAACAGCACGATCGACCGCGTCGGCCCGGAAACGGCGGCGGCGCCGACCGTGACGAGCGCCACCCCCGGCAACGGGACCGGGACGATCGACTTCCTGCCTCCCATCAGCGACGGGACGAGCCCGATCACCGGCTATGAAGCGAGCACCGACGGCGGCGCCACGTGGCACGCGATCTCGACGACGGCCGGGTCCGGAGAAACTCTTCAGAGCGAGCTCACCGGGCTCACGGACGGTGTCACCTACCACGTTCTCGTGCGCGCCGTGAACGGGTCGGGCGCCGGCGCAGCGAGCAACGTCGCACCCGTCACCCCCCAGGCGCCCTCCTCCACCTCGGCCTCCCCCGCCGGGAGGCCTTCGACGCCCGCCCCGAAGGCCTCCGCCGCGTGCCTCAGCCGGCGCGCTGTCACCGTGCACTGGCGCATTCCCCGCGGCCTGAGACCCGGCAGGATCATCGTGGCCGTCAACGGCAGGACATACAAGACACTGCCGTCGAGTGCGCGCAAGGTCACAGTCAGCTTCGCCGGCCGCTCCGGCCCGGCGCCGGTCACAGTGCGTGTGAGCACCCGCACTGTCAGGGGCCTGACGCTCCGCACCGTGCGCGCCCTTCACCTCTGCACGAGCCCCAGTTCCCCACTGACTCTCACAGACCTGTTCCTGCAGCGGTGATCTGAGCGCGCCTGCCGGGCGCGACATCGCGGCTGTGCTCTACGCGCTTTGCCGAGAGCTGGGTGAATGGGCCAACCAGCCACGTCGGGCCATCTCACCGAATCGCTACGCCGTCAACTCGCGCCAGTCTCGATCCGCCAAGGTCCCGTCGAATAGGAAAAGGCCCGGATTGCCAGGCCTTTTCTGTCAGTGCGGGCGAGAGGACTCGAACCTCCAAGGGCTTTCACCCACCGGCTCCTAAGGGCGAGCACAAGCGCGCAGGCACCGTAGATATGGGCCGCTCGATGCAGTTGGAGCGCGTTCTGGCAGCTTCTGCTCTCCCGTTGTTACCCACTCCGTTACCCACAGCGCCCCATGCCCTCCTGATCGCACGAGTACGCGCTCGAGCTCTGCTGGGCGCTCCCCGCGAGCAGGCCGTCCGGGCGGCCAGCCAATCCCGCCGGGAATCTGCAGATGACTCCGGCGAGAGAGTAGCCTGCAAAGCATGTCCGCGTTTCAGACAGAGCGATGCGGCAAACACCGGAGCGCCACGCAAGGCGATGGCTCCGTAACGCCTGCCTCGTCGGGGGTCTTCGCGAACATCTTGTGCGCAAGTGGTGGCACACGCCCAAGCACGGCGACGGCGAGGATGGCCACTTCGCTGTCGGGACCCAGCGCCGGGACGCGGGAGGAGACGGTCGACTAGTGGGTGGTTGGGTGAGACGAGAAGAGCGGGCTCTCAGGGCCGCACGTGATCGCGCCAGAGCGGCGGATGATCGCGCCAGAGCGGCGCGCGATCGCGTCAGATCGGCCGAAGAACGTGACGAGTGCGGCGGCCCAAAACGCCGAGCCCGGAAACGCGACCCGCGAATGAACGGACTGAGCCTCGTGAATCCTGCCGGACTAGGAGCAGCTGAAGTGGACGCGACACCTGCCGCGAGCGGATCCCCGCTTTCCGGCGGACATCTGTTAGCGGCGATCTCGACGAGCATCGTTGGCATCCTGCGCAATCACTACGGGCGCGGGCCGATGAAGGCCAAGACCTACGTGCTCGACGACATCATCGTCGTGGTGATGCGTGGAAGCGGCTTCACCCCGCTGGAGCAGACGATCATGGACGGCGGTGAGCCCGACCGCGTCATCGCCATGCGGGAGGACTTTCAGCGGGTGATAGCCAAGCTGTACAGGGAGACGATCGAGGAGCTCACCGGCCGCAAAGTCCTCGCGTTTCTTAGCCAAGCCCACGTCGAGCCCGACATCACCATGGAGATCTTCTTCGTCGACGGTCCACTCGAAGGTTTCGGTGTAGTTGCGGCCACCGAGCCCGTCGACTAGCAGACGTCGTCTGAAGGCGTTCGAGGCGTGCTGGCGTGTCGTGACCGGCCCGGCGGTCGACCAACGCACGCAGTTCGCCACCCAACGGGCTCTCGGAGCTCAGGGCTCAAGCTCGCCGCTGCGTTTACGTGACACCGGGCCCCGCGGTAAGACAACTCCCGAATCGACGTTAGCGCTACGCTTGCGCCATGGGGTCCGCCCGCGACCCCACTGACGAAGAGGCCAAGGACACAGCCCTGCGGCAACTTCGTACGGCATCCAGGGAGATGCTGGCTGCGTTGGCGGAGAAGCTTTGCGACGACGCGCGGCGGGCCGGGGCGACCGAGCAGGAGATTTGGGACGCGATCGCACGCTAAGTGGCGCGGCGTTGGCATCGGAACGCTCTGCCGCATCGCTTTTCGGAGGCGGTGGCCGCGTGCGTATGGCCCCCTTGAACTCGAGAACGTAACATTCATCACAAACTGTAGGGTGCAGTGCTACCGTTGAGAGCGTCTACGGATTGGGCGGGTGGGCCTCGTCGAGGACGCATCGCCTAACCACTTGGGAGGCTGGCCATGGCCGAGCACCCGTCAGCAGGTCATGCTGGAGATACCAGTCGCGGGATGACCGATGAGGAGCGCCGGATCGTCACCCTGGCAATGGCAGGCGGGGATGATCAAACGCTGGCTGATCGCGACCAAACCCTTTCGGAGACTGATCAGAGTCTCTCCGATATCGATCAGACGACGGCTGACGCCGACGGGGGTGCCTCTGACGTGGAGCAAGCCGCCGCGGACCTCGATCAAGACGCCGACGATCGCAATCTCGGCGCAGAGACGAAGTCAGCCGTGCACGAAATCACCCACAAGCTCCGTAAACGCGGCGCCCGCAAACGCCGCCGGGGAGAGGAGGCTCGCGCCGAGACCGCCACAGCTCGCGACGCGACCGCCGACGCTCGCGACCAGATAGCAACGAAACGCGATCACATCGCCACCGGCGCGGACCCGACCACTAACCTCGAGCGCAAGTAGAGCCTGCAGGGGCGGCCTCGGCGGCTCGTCGCGAAGCCGCCCTCGCGAAGCTTCGAGTCTCCTGGCGACCGCTCGCAGGAGCTCATCGCCGCCATCGTGGCCGCGCGGAGCTGTAGCGATTTAGGTCTCGCCTGGTGTCCGACACTGTGGAGATCGGCTGGCTCGATGAGCCTGAAGAGGAGGACTACGCTCTGACAACGGCCGGGAGTTCATCGCCGAGTCCACGCGGCTGTGGCTCGCTGGGCATGGCGTTGAGCCGATCTTCATCGAACGCGGTTCCCCGCAGCAGAATCCCTATGTGGAGCGCTTCAACGGCACGATGCGCGACGAGCTCCTGAACGGCGAGCACTTCGACAGCCCGCTGGAGGCCCGCGTCATGATCGCCGCGTGGGTCCGCGAGTACAACACCCTGCGTCCTCACCGCGGCCTGGGCTATAAGACGCCCGTGGCGTTCTATGAGGCGA
>Ga0302324_100002678_pt1 | contig 40662 bp, 31 predicted proteins | sample Palsa_T0_1_FD_201949 | JGI IMG/M metagenome (GOLD analysis project Ga0302324, IMG submission 201949) | Peat permafrost microbial communities from Stordalen Mire near Abisko, Sweden - Palsa_T0_1 | ecosystem: Environmental > Terrestrial > Soil > Palsa > Peat permafrost | place: Sweden: Abisko...
ACGCTGACCGAAGTGGTGTCCCGCATGTCGATCTACATCCCTCTCGTCGTCGCGGTTACGTTCCTTCTGGGCTTTGTCGTCGAGCGCACGGATTCTCTTCTGCTCGCCGTCACGCTACACGAGTGGATCGATATCGCTGTCGACAGTGGTGGAACCTACCTGATGTGGGCTGCGCTGGCGTGCATTCCGCTTTGGCTTTGGCTCATCTGGACGTGGCCCGATCGAGCCAGTGTCCAGATGCCTACATCGACAAGTGAAGCACGAGAGATAAAGCAAATCGTCGTCAGCCGCGAGTAACGCGGTAGCGTCAGCTAAGAGTTGCGAGTGGCTCGTCGGCGCTGGGGCAATCGTAATGTTGGAGAGGGAAGTCAAGCACGAAAGGAAACGATGATCGAACGAGGGCAACGATCAGCCGCGAAGATCTTCGCGGTGACGTATCTTCTCAGCTGGGCCATCATCGTGGTGGTGTTTCCGCGCTTTTATGCGCCTTATCTGGTTTGGGAGAACGGCGAGGAGACGGCGCGTCACTTTGTGCACCACGAAGAGGCCATCCGCATCTATCTGGCCGGCGCCTTTGTGCATGGGGTGGGAATGATTGTGCTGCTGACGGCGCTGTATGTGCTGCTGCGGCCGGTCAACCGCGGGATGGCGCTGTGTGCGGCCCTCAGCAGAGTGATCTACGCGGTCTTCTGGTTCATTTTTATCCTGGACGTGCTGGGCGCGCTGCGGTTTTTGGCGGGAGCGGGCGCGCTGCGGGGGTTTGGGCCGGATGGGCTGGCAGCGTTGGCCGGAGCGCAACTGGATGCGGGCCGGGATGCCTATTACATTGGCTTGGCGTTCAACGGGTTGGGATCGGCGCTGTTTGCCTGGGTGCTGCGGCTTTGCCTATCTCTTGTATCCGAGATTTGGGGCGATCCATTCGGCGAACTGGTACGAGTTGCCGCCGATGACCTTCGACTTGCTGCTCTGCTTTTGGCTGCTCTTCCGCAGGCTGAAGTCGCCGGAGACGGTGTTGGCTCCTCCTTCCGCGGCGTGACCGGGGAAAGAGAAGCTCTGTGAAAAGTCGGTTGACGACAGGCCGAAGCACGTTTCCAGATTCGGCCCGGCTAGGCGTTCATGACGAGAGACGCGACCCGTTACCTATCCGTACAACAAGGCTCAGTAACCGAGATGCCGGAGCGCCATTTGGGCGGTCCGCTTAAGTTCCGCCTTCGTCGAACCGTTGGCTGCCTGGACAGACAGACCGGCCAGCATCAATGACAGAAAGCGCGTGTAGTCGTCCACATTGACGTCCTTGGACAACTCTCCGCTCTTTCGCGCTTGCAGAATGCGCTGCTTCATTGCGACCTCATTCTGTTTCCGTATTTCGGTCATGAGATTTCTCGCCGGCGTAGCATCTACACCGCACCCCATCGACCCCGCCAGCGACATACAGGTCGAAGGATGGCCAGGCGTGGTGAGGAACACGACCGTATTGTCGAAGAGCGCACGAACCACCCTGTCGAGGGTCGGCTCAGCCAGCGCTTCCGCCGCATATTGCGCGCGAGTCTCCAGATAGCGCCTGACCGCATGGGAAAACAACGCGTGCTTGTCACCGAACGCCGCGTAGATGCTTGAGGGGTTGAGGCCCATTGCCTGGGTTAGGTCTGCCATTGAAGTACCCTCAAAGCCCCGCTCCCAAAAGAGCAGCATCGCCGCCTCCAGGGCTGCGTCTTTATCGAAGCTGATCGGTCGTCCTGTTTTTCCGGTCCCGGTTTTCATATGTTTGTCCGTCACTCTCTATATTAGAGTCGAAAATTGTGCACCCGATGCAGCTAGCCTGACATCTGTAAGGAGTGTTACGTAATAGGGCAGACGCTCAAAGGGAGCCGCTCTCGGTGAGAGCGGCTCTGCACCTCTACTGAGAGAACTCTGTCGCACCACAACGTCCCAGAAAGTTTATCGGGGGAAATCATGAACAGATTCGAAGGAAAAGTTGTTATCGTCACCGGGGCTGGTTCCGGTATCGGCGCTGCCACGGCGCGCCGCTTTCTGCGGGAAGGCGCGTTCGTCGTCGTTAACGGACGGCGTGAACCCAAATTGCACGAAACCATCGCAGGTTTTGATGAAGCGAAGTCACTTGTTCACCCTGGAGATGTCTCCGATGAGGCATACGTGAAGCGCCTTGTGGAAGACTCGGTCAACAAGTTTGGGAAGTTGGACGTGTTGGTCAACAACGCGGGGATGGCGATCTTTGGCCCCTTTGCCCAAACCACCACACAGGACTGGCGGAAGGTGATGGGGACTGACCTCGACAGTGTGTACTTCGCGTCCCGCGAGGCATTGCCTCATCTTTTAACAACGAGGGGTTCCATCGTCAATCTCTCCTCCGCGTCCGGTCTCGGCGGAGATTGGGGGATGAGTTCCTATAACGCGGCGAAGGGCGCCATAACAAACTTCACACGCGCCTTGGCGCTGGAGTATGGCTCGCGTGGCGTGCGGGTCAACGCCGTGGCACCGAGTCTTACCTCCAGCGAGGCCACTGCCGATCTTGAGAAAAACGAAGCGGTCATGGCAGCATTTGTCGATCGCCTCCCTATCGGTAGAGCCGCTAAACCGGATGAAATCGCAGGCGTGATTGCGTTTCTCGCGAGTGAGGACGCCGTCTTTGTCAATGGAGTGGTGCTTCCGGTCGACGGTGGACTCAGCGCGTCCAATGGACAGCCTAACTTCCTCTCGCTCCTAGGACAAGGCTAAGATCTCCATTCCTACTCCCACCTCCTCGCTGGGATCAGCGTGGCTGTCTAAGACTGCTCAGAGCCTTTGCCGTGGAAGACATTTCGCTTCTCATCCACGAATCCAGTGGGTCCGGTCGTATATCTTTCAGGATCTTTTCAAGAAAGGGGAATAAGAATGTATGACCACGTGATTTGGCCTCACCAATATGACCCGAAGACCTCGGCGATCTACGCGCTCAACGACATTGACGTGAAGGCGCCGCCTGAAGTGGTATGGAGGCTGCTTGTCGATGCCGAGAATTGGTCGAGCTACTTTCCCGCCGAAGATCAGGTCAAGATCCTGACCGGTGAGCCGGAACTGGCGCTCGGAACCAAATACAGCCGGGTGACGGTTGGTTTTCCCATGCACCTTATCGTGACGGAGTATGTGCCCGGCCGCAGGCTCTCGTGGTCGACACTGGTCGACGGCGACGAGACCGGTTCGAGCGCCTTCCACGGCTGGGTCATCACTCCCACTGAGAATGGTTGTCATGTGCTTTCCGAGGAGACGCAGCAAGGCCCCTTCTTCCTCGAGGAGCTGGGGCGCAAGCATCCCGGTGCGCTCTACCGCTATCACCAGGAATGGGTCGAAAGGCTTGCACTTGCGGCAGAGGCTGAAGCCGCGAAGGTGAAGGGCTGACCTAGTAATCTTGCTGCCGGGAACCGAGCTTCAGCGCGCCGGTTGCCCGGCTGCCCGGCGCGGGGCCAGCCCGGAGACGTATCATGCCATGCGCGCCAGCCAACCCGGCGCCCCATTTGCAAAAAGGAGAATAATACATTGGCAACGAGTGACATCGAGAAGGTATTGACTATGCTTCAGGGCATCGGTTCTGGAGCCCCAGACTTTGCGACCCAGCACATCAGCCCGAAGAAATACATAGAGCACAATCCGCGCTCCGCCGACGGCGTTGACGGATTGAGAGAGTACATCAGTCAAGTGTCGAAGGAAAACCATCATTTCAAGATGGTGCGAGCGTTTCAGGACGGACCCAACGTCGTCACCCACGGGGAGGGGCTGATACTCGGTCAAAACATCTTCTTCGACGTCTTCAGATTGGAGGAAGGTCTTATCGCCGAGCACTGGGTCTTTTCAGCAAAAGAGGCTCCTCCCAATCAGAGCGGACACACGCAGACCGACGGCCCAACTGAGGCAAAGCTCTCAGAGGACACAGAGAAGAACAAGTCGATTGTTCGGGAATACTACGAGACCATTCATGTCTCTGGGGATCATAGTAAAATTCCGCAATACTTTTCTGGAGATCACTGCATCCGCCACGAACCGGGCGTCCGCGATGGAGTCACGAATTTCAGACGTGACCTGAAAGAACTTGTTAAACACAGAAGCATCGACGAGATCAAATTCGTGCTGGGACAGAAAGACTTCGTTTTTATAGCTGCCAAGGGATCGCATGAGGGCAACCCTTGCCTCTACATCGACCTGTACCGAGTTGAAGACGGGAAGATCGCTGAGCGCTGGGGATTCCCCGAAGAACTTCAGCCTCAAGAAGATTCGAAAAACAACAACGGCGTGCTCTAGGTTCGGCATTTCGGAGGTGGCCAAGGGCCTTGATCTGCTCGTCCTAGTGGACTGTAACAGCTGATTTGGTAGAGCCGCAGGGGCTAAAGCCCAATTTTTTCTCAGCCCTTTGTGGCCCGACTAAAGTCGTGCCCTGATACAAAGCATGATAGCCTCTGACCCCGGAAGGGCGGCGCATTTGCGCAGATTTGGTTCTGCTCCCAAATCAGCGGTTACAGGCCACCAGCGATACCCATGAGTAGTATGCCTTCACTTCCAAAGGATCTGCTTGGTGAGCCGATTGCTGCGCTCTGCGAAGCGGCACATCTTGTTTATTACGAAATGATAGGCCCAATACGATACGAGTCACTGCCGCCAAGACTCGAATACAGACCAGAAAAACAGACTTTCACGGGGCATTTTGCCGCGATCAAGGTAGCTGAAAACCCGCTTTGCGAACCCGATAAAAGACATCAGCATTCAGTCGCAGCACGCCATCGGCAATTACGGAACGCACGCGCTTGTGGATTTTGATTTTCGCTTCTAGCAGGCTGCGGAAAAACTCTTCATAGGAAGGGCACGGCTTCAGCCGTGCCACAAATTTGCCATGCGCTACGCGGCTTTAGCCGCTGAGGTACGGTTCTTTCCAGCGGACATCACAGACGAATCGAGAAAAAGCGTACCTCAGGGGCTAAAGCCCGACGTATTTTCGATCATTTGCGGCACGACTGAAGCCGTGCCCTTCCCAGGGAGAGTTTTTCCGCAGCCTCTTTAGCCCCTGAGGTACGCCTTTCCTGCCCGGTGCCGAGTTTTTCTGCAGCCTCTTTGGCCCCTGAGGTACGCCTTTCCTGCCCGGTGCCGACTTTTTCCGCAGCCTCCTAGCAAACCTGCCTGCCACCCGAACGGATGCCGTTTTGTTGATTACAGCGTATCCAGGAATTTGTTCATTTCAACCAAGACTTGGCTTTCATTGGAAATGAAGATGTAATGGCTGGCATTCGGGATGCGGATGACACGCGCGGTTGGTTGGCCTCTCTCAAATGCACCAATCTGGCTGGCCTGATTTGCGTCAGCCGCAGCCGCTGCTGCGATGTTCTTGGGCGTGTCCAAATGGAAGTTCGGACCCTTGTTTTGCGGATAGCCCATGATAGCAAGAATGGGCAAGTGGATGGGTGCGGTGTAGTGCTCGGAGCCTTTGATGATGGAACTGCTCGCTTCCGGCGCGGCATTGGGAGCGCCGACACTACCGTCCGTGTTTGCCAGAAAACTTTCGTGAGGTTCGGCTTGGGGCGGAACGCCGCCAACTGCAAGCGCTAGTCTCTTCGTCATGGCTGTAAAGTTGGCCTTGTCCGCTGCGCTCGGGGGAGCAAAGGGCGGGAGAGGATTCTCTATACTGTTCGCTTTTCGGCTCAAATTTTCTTCGAACTGCGGCAGCGCAGCTTTTACCTGAGTCATCAGCATCGGGTCTTCAGGCGTTTTGGCAAGGGCATTGATCTTCTGCTGGAGGTCCTTGAGAGTGGCTTCATAGTCGCCAGCCGCGTTGTAGAAAGCATAGGCGTAGGCGGCGTCCAAATAGATCAATGCAGAAACGCGTTCGGGGTGACGCGTTCCGATGGAGCTAAGTTCCTCACCTCCGATCGAGTGGCCAATGAGCACCGGCATTTCGATCTTGAGTTGACCCATCACGGCTAGAATGTCGTCCGCCAGCCGTTGCGGAGTGTAACCGGTGTTGCTGTGCGAGGACCTGCCGAATCCGCGTCGCGTAATGGCGTAGACATGATGCTTGTCAGTGAACTTGGGGGCGAAATCGTCCCAAATATGCGCGGTGTTACCGAGACCGGAGAGAAAGACAATCGGACGCCCCGTGCCCCCCCAGTCCAACACTTCGAGCTGGATACCTTGCTCTACGGTGATCATTTCGCTGCGGTGAGGTGAGGGATCGCGCCAAGCGTTTGTGGAAGTGGTCTGTGCTGCGCCCATCTGGCTACCGCCGAGAATTGATACGAGCAGCAGGAACATCGCGCTTGCAAGATTCACAGATTAGCTCCAGCTAAAGACAGTTCCATGCATAAATCAGGCAGGGCAATGATTCGGATGGATCTTGTGGACTGTAACAGCTGATGCAATAGAGCTGCAGGGGCTAAAGCCCAATTCCCTCTCAGCCGTTAGCGGCCCGACTAAAGTCGTGCCCTGATACAAAGCATAAGAGCCGCGAACCCTACAAGGCTCGCGCATTTCGCAGTTTTGGTTCTACTCCTGAATCAACTGTTACAGTCCACCAGTTTCCACAGCCAGTTGCCGCAAAGCCGGCTAGAGACATGTGACTTAGGTCGGCTCCCCGGCAATTCTATTACGACCGCTTGGCGGCATTCGGTATCCCATTAAGCGGTTTCAAGTTTTTGCATCAAATACTAGTTCCGATAATTCGCTGGCATGTCTCGGCGAGCTCCTTTCCGAAGCTGGCTAGCGCAGAATTCCCGTAGCGGCCGAAGGCGGTGACCGGATCGGCCAAACGGACAGACACGGTTCCGTCCGGCAGCTCCGTAACCAGGAGTTTCAGCGGGGCTTCCACCATCGCGCTCCAATCCATCTCCAATACACGTACAACGAGCTTGGGATGAAAGAAGAAAATCAGTCTCGATCCGCCGATCGATCGGCCAATGCCCTGGAGTGCCTTTTGCGGATCTATCTCATTTAACACCCTGAGGCCGGCGCCCTCGATCTCCTTTCGCAACCTGGTGATGACCTCCTCAAAGCTTCGCGTGCTGAGGTGGCCGCTCTGGAATGAGGCTGCTTCCATCCCCGGCTTTCCGAATGTAACCGTAGACGCGCTGCCCAATGCTGCACTTGTACCCTGATCTTCACTCATTTCCATGTGCCTATTATCTCCGTCCAGCCTGACCCCAACAAGATCTCCTGTCGAACCATGAATAAAACTCCGTTCGGCGCGGCGCGTCTTAGGGAATGGAACTATGATCTTGAGGAATGCGTATCCTCGAGAATAGCTGGGGGATAGCTCGCTCGCAGGAGCGGAGTCAAGGGCTCGGGCCTTGTAGTCCTTTTACAGGGGGGAATATGAACGCAGACTTTCGGCTTGCTCTTCGCCAATTGCGCAAGTCTCCGGGATTCGCGGTGGCCGCGGTGCTCACCCTGGCGTTAGCCATCGGCGCCAATGCCATCGTCTTCAGTGTGCTGAATGCCCTGGTGCTGCGCCCACTCAAGGTGCCAAACCCGGACAACCTCTACATGCTGGAACGAGCCTTCGAACGAGGCAGTACTCCCTCGCATTCGTATCCCGATTACCTCGACCTGCGCGATCGAAACCGCAGCTTCCAATCCCTGGTTTCCTATGACATCGTTGGCGGCGTCGGACTCGACACCGGCAGCGGGAATGCTTCCGTCGTCTGGCCGTATTTGGTCAGCGGCAATTACTTCGATTCTCTGGGCGTCCAACCTTATCTTGGCCGGTTCCTCCATAGCTCCGATGAACATGGGAAGAACAGCGTGCCCTACGTGGTACTGAGCTATGCCTACTGGCACAGCCGCTTCAACAGCGATCCTGCCGCGGTGGGCCGCACCGTTCAAATCAACAAGCATCCCTACACCATTGCCGGGGTCGCGCCGGCCGCCTTCCGCGGCACCGAGCTCTTCTTTGCGCCTGACCTGTGGGCGCCGCTGGTGGACATGCCGCAGATAGCCGGAGATGATCCGCTGGACAATCGTGGCTCCCATTTCACCTGGGTCATCGGCCACTTGAAGCCTGGGGTGACAGCAGCCGCGGCAACAGCGGACCTGAACACCCTTGCCGCCTCTCTGGCGAAGTCGTATCCAAAACAAGATGACGGCCTGAAATTCACATTGTCGCGGCCGGGCCTGGTGGGAAATACGCTGGGCCATCCCGCGCGTGCGTTTATGGCCGGACTGATGCTATTGGCAGGACTCATCCTGCTCGCCGCGTGCGCCAACCTCGGCAGCCTCTTTGCCGCGCGAACGGCGGATCGCTCGCGCGAGATTGCCGTGCGCATGGCTTTGGGATCGCCTCGTCCGCTTATCCTCCGCCAGCTTTTCACCGAAGCGGTTTTGTTGTCTGTGGCGGGAGGAGTTTTTGGCATGGCGGGCGCGGTGGCGATTTTGCGTGTGTTGAGCACCTGGCGGCCGATTCCCGACATCCCCATCAATGTGCCGGTTAATCCGGATGCAAAGACCTACGCTCTTGCGCTGTTGCTTGCCCTGTTCAGCGGGTTTTTCTTTGCCTTGGTCCCGGTCCGTCAAGTGCTGCGTACCGATCCCTGGCAGATCATCCGTTCGGGATCGACAGGTATCGGCAGCCTGCGCCGGTTCACGCTGCGGGATGTGCTGCTTGCCCTGCAAATCGCCATCTGCGCCGTTCTGGTCACGTCTTCGCTGGTTGCGGTGCGCGGCCTGGCACGCTCGCTGCACAGTCATTATGGTTTCGAGCCCGAGGGTGCGATGCTGGTCCATACCGATCTGAACATGGCCGGCTATGACGGCGATCAGCGCCCACAAATGCAGCGGCGCATGCTCGAGGCCGTGGCGGAAATCCCCGGCGTCACCGCCGTCGGCTATGCCGACCGGCTGGCGCTCAGCATCGGCGGCAACGACTCTTCGGTTTTCCGCGACACCACGACCGATTACCGCCCGACGAATTCGGTTGCAGATGCGCAGCAATTCAATGTTTCACCAGACTATTTCCGCGCAGCGGGGACGGCCATCCTGACCGGGAGAACTTTTACCCTGCACGACGACACCAAGGCTCCCACAGTCGCTGTGGTCAATCGTGAATTTGCGCGCAAAGTGCTGGGATCAGTCGATAAGGCCATCGGTAGCCATTTCAAAGTCTGGAACGGGACGCGGGTGGAAGTGGTGGGCGTGGTGGAAGACGGCAAATATGAAACGCTGACCGAAGATCCACAGCCGGCCATGTTCTATTCCTTCCTGCAGCAGCCAAACAGCAATACCCGGATTGTGGTTCGATCCCAACGTAGCCCGCAGGAGATCGCTGCCGCCTTGCAGCGGACCCTGCACAGCCTCGATCCTGCGCTGCCGCTGGAGATCAAGACCTGGAGCAGTGAACTCGATTCCGCTCTGTTTGCCGCCCGTGTGGCCACGGTGGCGCTGGGAGTGATGGGCCTGTTAGGCACGATGCTGGCCGTCACCGGCATTTTTGGAATGGCATCGTATGTGGTCACCAAACGGCTGCGCGAATTGGGTATTCGGGTGGCTCTGGGTGCAAATCAGCGCAAGGTGCTTAGCGCTGCGCTGGGGCGGGCTTTCCGGCTACTGGCGGTTGGCTCGGTCGCGGGCATGATCCTCGGGGTGATGGCCACGCGTGTGCTTTCCTTCATTGTTTATCAGGCGACGCCGAAAGACCCGATCGTGCTCGGCGGCGTAATCCTGACCATGCTGTTGGTAGGTCTGGTGGCAGCCTGGATTCCAGCCCGGCACGCGCTCGCAGTCGACCCCATGATCCTGCTGCGCGAAGAATAAAATCCCGAGCTCAACCGTCCATGACAGCGGGTTCAGGCGCACTCAAGTCTGGACGTTGCGGGTTATTCTTGCAGAGCGAAACGTACTGGGGTTGAAGAGTTCAGGCGGACTTCTCGGTTCGCATCAAAAAGCGAAGGGGACGGATTCTCTTTCGAGATCCCGCCCCCTCGATCCGATTTTTTGAAGATCCGGTTCGGTCACCGGATCACAAGAGTGTCATCGCAAAATCCTTCGAGTCCCACAAACTTCGCGGTTCTCTCAGTCTTCCGTTCCAACATTCGTTGCAAGAGCTTCCTGTCTGCGCCATTCGTAGCCGTCCAGTTTCCCGGAGGCTCCGCGAGTCTCGTTGCCGATTCTCCTGGTAGCCGGAGTCCACTCTCTCCCTGGAAGATTGCTCTTCCGTTGATTTAAATAATACTCGCGTCCTCTATGACAATTGCGGGCTCTGAAACATTTTGCTATGTGGAAATGAAGTGACTTAGTGTGGAAATTGCACCTAGCAAGTTGACCGGCAAAGTTGCTCTTCCAGATCACTCAGTAGAAAGAGTGTAACTTGGATGTCGACAGGGCCGTGGAGGGGCACAGAGAGGTTTGAAAACAAGAAGCCGAGTGCGGACCAGGGAAAACTCCGTGTCGACATCTGAGCGGCCGTCGGCAACCATGGGTGCCGCCCGCTTACTCTTAGCCGCAGACATCGCCGGAACCATGGTGTTCGCAGTAGAAGGCGCAATGGCGGCTGTCAATGGGAATCTCGACCTCATTGGAATCCTGGTCCTCGCTTTCTGTACCGCCTTGGGAGGAGGGATCATCCGGGATATTTTGCTCGGGTCTCTTCCCCCGGCCGCGCTTCTCGATTGGCGTTATCCTACGATCGCCTTCACCGGCGCGCTGCTTACCTTCTTTTTGCACCACTATGTGCGTGCCATTCCGATCGCCGCCATCCAGGTTTTAGACGCTGCGGGTCTGGCGATCTTCGCCGTTGCCGGCACATTGAAGGCGATGCTGCACAAAATGAATCCCTTGGTCGCGGTGATGCTGGGCACCATCACCGGCGTTGGCGGAGGTACGATGCGGGACGTTCTCTTGAATCAGGTTCCTACCGTCTTACGCTTCGAAATCTACGCCACTGCTGCACTGGTGGGCTCCGCTTGCGTGATCGCTGCCAGAAAGATGCGCTTTTCTTCCGACGTGGCTTCCGCCATTGGCGCGGTTACTTGCTTTCTTCTGCGGCTGGTTAGCCTATGGCGGCACTGGAATCTGCCCAGGGCACTGGGACAGTGAGGGTGCTACTCTCCGTACCTTGGCGCCGATAAGGATCTCAACCGGACCATCCATAAGCTGCTCGAGACCCTCACCTGGACAACAAAAATCTCGGTGAAGGGATCTGCTGTTTCTTCGCCTTGGCGATAAGGCCACCCACTGATAGGCAGCTTGCTGCCCAAGTCAATCTCTTTCAATTTCAAGAAGTGGCCCTACATGCCTCGAAGCTTCCATGAGCGCTTCGGATCCGGCTCTCCAACTCGTTCAACAAAGAATCAAACTCCGGATGTCCATGCAAGGCGCTCAGCCAGGCATCTGCATGCAAGGTCTCTGGCGCGCAGACAAAGCCCGTCTCTGCGGCCCGCCTCAGCGTTTTCGCGGCCGCCTCTGCGTTCCCAATTTTCCCGTAGTGTCGAGCAAAATATATGAGGATCTCTGGCTCGCGAGTTGCGTCTGCTCCTTCCATAAGCCCGACAGCCTCAGCAGTTCTGCCTTCAAGAACGGCCAACAACGAAGCCATGAGCGCGGTCATCAGCGGGGATAAGGACATCCGGTCAAGGCGCTCTCGCAGCAGGTCGACCGCGCGCCTCTTATCACCCAAAGCGGCCCAGGCCGCGGCGTCCAAATAGTAGGCGGCGCGTCCGCCATAGGTCTCGATTGCTGATTTGTACTCGCCGGTAAGAAATAACGTGTGGGCAATGCTGGTAGCGACAGCCGGGTCCAACTCGCGGGCCCGTTTGTGTGCCGCTTTCGATTGCTGCAGCATCCCGCAGAAGCGAAACACTTGAACCAGGCTCATGAGAGATTCCGGCTCGTCTGGATGCCGTTGAAGCCGTTTCAGCAAGCGACACATCGCCTCAGTCGCGTCGCCGGTGTCTACCTGCACAAAAGTATAGAACTGGTGGGCCGCTGCAAGGTCTGGATCAATCGTAAACGCCCGCTGGAACGTTGCCTGGGCCAGTTCGACATTCGTCAGCGAACTGCTGCTGAATTTATCCAGGAACCAGCAGCATCTTCCCAGCCATGCCCACGCGGGTGCAAAGTTAGGGTCTTCGGCCAGACAGGTCCAATAGAGATCGCGTGCCAGAGATACCGACTCCAAAGAACGTTGAACAGTTAGTTCTTTGGCTCGTGCGAATTTCTCATAAGTGGATCGCGCCACGCCTGGCTCGCCTTCAACCGGCAATTCAAACCGGTACCCATGCTTGGAGACAGTTCGGATCGTATCGCGGCCCACAATCTTTCTCAAGGAAACAATGGTGTTGGTCAGATTCGCTTCACTCACATGGACGGATGGCCACAGGGTATTGATCAGCTCTTGCTTGCTGACTAGGTGCTCCGCCCGGCGGACCATGCAAAGCAGAGCGTCGAAGGCTTTGGGTTGGAGCGGTATCGGCTTGCTGGCTCGCTTCAGGACCCGGTCGCCAGGGTGAAGTTCAAAGTCGCCAAACCGGTAGGCTGTATCGACCGAACTTTGATTTTTCTTTGAAAATCCCTTTGCCATATGTGGGGTCCGCAGCCTGCATTCAAGCCTACACTGCTCGCATGACGACCTTCAGATTACCGATTTTCCTCCCCACCGTGCTGAACCTGAACCTGAGAGTGAATGTGACGATGGTCATACTTGCGATGGGTGCTCTGGGTTTGCCGGCGAAACACGCGCTTTCCCAGACAGGCCAGGCTGAGGCCAAAGTGGATTCGCCGCCGGCATTTTCCTTGCACGACGGTCAACACGACTTCGATTTCAACATTGGCGTGTGGCACACTCACATCTGCAGAATTCTCGATCCCCTTTCAGGTTCCACGCACTCGATCGAGCTCAACGGAACCGTCACCGTACGGAAAGTCTGGGGTGGCCGCGCACAGCTGGAAGAGATTGAAGCCGACGGTCCCAAAGGCCACTGGGAAGGCCTGACCCTGTTTCTCTACAATCCTCAGTCTCGCCAGTGGAGCCAATCCTTCATCGACAGCAAAATCGCCGAACTCGGCTCGCCCCTCATTGGCTCCTTCCAGGATGGGCGCGGCGAGCTGTTCGCCCAGGACACTTTTCATGGCAAGTCCGTGTTGATTCGGGGCGTTTGGTCCAACATCGTGCCTGATTCCCATCATTTCGAAGAATCGCTTTCCAATGATGGCGGCAAGACCTGGGCGCCCGCCTTTATCGGGGAATTGACACGAGAAACGCAGCCGGCAACGACAGCACCGGGCTCCAACACAACTACTGAAGAGGGCCAGCACGATTTTGATTTTGACTTCGGCACCTGGAAAACCCACTCTTCTCGCCTGTTGCACCCGCTTACGGGATCGCAAACCTGGGCTGACATGGACGGCATTACCGTGGTTAAGAAAGTCTGGGACGGCCGAGCCAACTCGGCGGAATATAAAGCGGATGGTCCAGCAGGCCATGTCGAACTGATGGCCCTGCGCTGGTTCAATCCAACCACTCATGAGTGGAATCTCGACTTCGCCACTCCCCAGGTTGGCACCTTGGGAATTCCCGGGGTCGGTGTCTTCAAGAACGGACGTGCCGATTTTTACGACTATGAGCCAATCAATGGGCGATCCGTCCTGGTGCGGTTTTCCATCTGGAGCATTACAGCCAACACCGCACAGTCTGAGCAGGCTTTCTCAGCCGATGGAGGGAAAACCTGGGAGGTGAATTGGATCAACAAATACAACCGGATTGGAGAGGAATAAAGGTGCCAGCGTGTAGATGCCAGGACCAGAGCTCTAGTCCCAGACCTCCTTTGCGACTTCAGCTACCAGCTGCAGTTTGGCCCATTGATCGGCTTCCGTGAGCAAATTACCTTCCATTGTGGAGGCGAACCCGCATTGCGGGCTGAGAGCGAGTTGTTCCAATGGAAGTATCTTGGCGGCTTCGTCAATGCGTCTGAACAGATCCTCTTTACGTTCCAGGGCTGCGCGCTTGGTGCTGATCAGGCCAAGTACTACGGTCTTTTCTTTGGGCACAAATCGCAGAGGCTCGAAACTGCCGGAGCGCTCATCGTCGTATTCGAGTAGAAATCTATCGACGGCAAGTTCATGGAACAGGCGTTCGGCGATCGCATCGTAGCCGCCCTCGGCATACCAATGGCTGCGATTGTTTCCGCGGCAGAGGTGAATGGCGAGTGTAACGCCTGGCCGGCGTGCAGCGGCGAAGCAGGCATTATCAGCATTCAACGATGCTGTGAGCATCTGCGCCGGATCGACCCGCAGTTCCTTCTCCATCCACGCAGTCCACTTGGGATCGAGATAGTAACTGTAGCGCGGCGCATCAATCTGCAGGTAGGAAATACCACTGGCAGACAACGTCCTCATGTCGTCGGCCATGATCCCGGTGATGGCATCAAGCAGTTCGTATGGGTCGCGATATGCGGCATCGGTGAGGCCGTACTTGAAGGAGATCGCCGGAAACTGAGTTGCGCTGGGCAAGGTCATCTTGATCGGGCCGGAAACGTGTTGGCGGAGGAAAGGCAGCTCGTGCCCAGTGATCGGCTCGCGCTGCTTCAGCCGGGAGGTTACGATCCCGTTGATACTGCTCACCGCAGTGGACTGCGTGTTGTGCGCTTTCTCGTCCCATTTTCGCGAAACCCCATCATGAAGATCAAATCCCTCCACCGCGTCGGTGAAGTCGCTCATGAAGTTGCTACGGCGAAGCTCGCCATCGGTAAAGACTTCAAATCCCAGTTGCTTCTGTTTCTCGAGCACATGCAGAATATGGCGATCCTCCAGGGCATGTAACTCGGAGAGGGAAGTGGGCGATTGTCTTGCCTGAAGTAATTCCGTGGGTCGAAGAAAGCTGCCTACATGGTCTGCACGATAAGGAGATGACATAGCGAATCCTTTCCATTGAGTTCTTTCATCTAGTTGCTTTCCGGGATCGTCTCTCTTTCGACGCAAACATCTGGCGTGCGAAATCGACAAAGTTCAGGATGGTCGTGTTTGACTCATCCTTCCGCCAGGCAACGTGCGCTTCCACCGCTGCGGAAGGATTGGAGAGCGGAATAGCGGTCAACCGGTCAGCAAAGGCCGGATGGCAAGGATGGCTGCCCACAGCGATGTAAATACCCTTGCCGGAATTCACCAGAATGGCCCCAGCTTCATCATGAGGCGTTGTTTCCGTGGGGATGATTTTGGGATTGAGCCCAGCCTCGCGGTACAAATCAAGCGTCTTGTCATACACCCCCGAGGAGATGTTGCGTGCGATCAGCAGGAGAGGTTCGTTGGCGAGCTGTTTCAGGCCGACGCGTTTTTGCTCGGCAAGCGGACTGGACCTGCGCAACACAACCGATAGCCGCTCGGTAATAATCTTCTCCGACGTCAGAAAGGACTTATTGATCGGCGGACGCAGAAAGCCGACATCTATTTTTCTGGAGATCAACGCCTCTGATTGAAAACCGGATGGAATGTTTACGACATCCAGTTCGACATCCGGAAACAGCGGAAGATGGCCATTGATGACGCGGCTGGCAGCATCCCCAAGTCCCATGCCGATGCCAAGCCGGACCGTGCCGGTCTTTCCTGTGTTGGCCTTCCTTGTAGCCTCGATGGCTTGCTCGGCACGCTGCAAGAGAGCGCGCGCTTCTTCGAGAAAAATGCTGCCGGCGTGGGTGAGAAAGACTTTGCTTGAACTCCGCTCCAGCAACTGTACACCGAGTTCCTTTTCCAGTGCGCGGATCTGCCGGCTCAGCGGCGGCTGCGCAATGCGCAACCGCCGCGCCGCCTGGGTGAAGTGCAGAAGTTCGGCAACCGCAATGAAATAGCGTAACTGGCGGAATTCCACGAAGCGGATTGTAGCATCCGGATTTTCTCGACTGCGAATCACCAAAGGGATGATACCTAAAAGGTATCGTACAATAGTCAAAAAAAGTATTGACAAGTCTTCCCACGCGATGCGAGAGTGTGTCCCGATCCGTGGCTGCCTGCTTTGGCCTCACTGGAGGTGTATGTGCTCTACAGATATCAGCGGATAATTCCCCTTCTGCTAGTTCTCATCGGACTGTCCGGCTTTCATTGCCTGCTTGTGGCCCAAGTGGGAACGGGCACGATCTCCGGCACCGTCACCGATACATCTTCCGCCGCCTTGGCGGGCGCCATTGTTTCCATACGCAATGTGCTAACCGGCACCGCGATCACAGTCACTACCAATGCACATGGACTCTATGAGGCGCCTGATCTGGTGGTTGGGACCTATGACGTGCAGGCGCAGGCAGGCGGCTTCCAGACGCAAATCAGCAAAGGGGTGGTGCTCAGCGTGGGTAGCAATCCGATTGTCGATTTCTCGTTGACCGTGGGCACGGCAAGCGAGACGGTGACGGTGAACGAAACGCCTTCGCAGGTGCAGACTACTTCTGCTGAGATCTCAGCGTTCGTCGGCCAAAGGCAAATGGAGGACCTGCCGCTGAACGGACGCAACTTCGAACAATTGATCCTGCTGGCGCCCGGCGTGCAGACCATTACTTCCGGCGCGCAGACATCGTTTTATGGGCGCGCCCCCGGTTACTCAATTGCCGGATCGCGCCCGGAAGGGCAGGAGCTACTCCTGGATGGAGCGGAAATTCAAGGCTTCTGGGGTCACGGGGCCGGCAACAGTATCATCGGGACGTCGCTGGGCGTGGAAGCCATCGGAGAGTTCCAGTTGCTTACCAACTCCTACAGCGCGCGCTTCGGTGGAAGCGGCAGCGTGATGAACGCGACCACGCGCTCTGGAACCAACGACCTTCACGGCGAGGTATACGACTTTCTCCGCAATAGTGCCTTTGACGCCCGCAACTACTTCAACAACACGAACTTTCCTCAAGATCCGTTCCGTCAAAACCAATTCGGGGGCACCCTGGGCGGCCCAATCAAGACGGGTCGCATGTTCTTCTTCGTCAACTACGAGGGGATTCGCCAACTTCTTGGGAGCACGGTACTGCCTACGGTGCCGGACACTCTGGCTCGCCAGGGCATAGTGCCGTGTGCGGTTGCTCCAGATCTGCCTTGTGGCAGCAATGGCACAGTCACAGTACCGGTGACTCCAGCTTCGCAGGCCATCTTGAATCTGTATCCGGGGGTCGGTCCTGGATCGACAGAGCTGGGTGGAGGCATCGCACAGGTCGTTCTCCGCGGGTCACAACCGGCGAACGAGGACTACGTGAACACGCGAGTCGACTACACTCTGTCGCCCAGCAATTCGGCGTTCGTCCGCTATGTCTACGACAATGGCTCGCTGAGGGAGCCTTTCGCTTCCCCTCTGGGTCTCTACCCGGAGCAATCACAGGGACGCAATCAGTACGTTACGATTGGAGACCGCGGCTCTCTGTCCTCCAATCTGGCAAATGATGCGCGATTTTCCTTCGTGCGGACTAAGATGCGCGCCTTTGTGACCAATACAAATCCAGCTCTAGCGTTTTTCGCCTCCTATGGGGAGACCCGCCAGGATGGAAGCATCAATGTACCGGGCATCAGCGGAATCGGACCGACCGCGTTCACGCCGGACTATGAGATTCAGAACAACTACATGCTGAACGACGATGTGTTTTTAACCCGCGGCACCCATTCCTTTGAGTTTGGGCTGGGGTTTCTCCGCCAACAGAGTCCGCTTTCCAATGGCTTCTTCGATGACCAAGGCTGGAGTTTCCCTAACTTCGAGACCTTTTTGGAGGGCAAGGAGGTGCGCCCGACCGATCCTACCATCACCCTTCTGGGTGCTTTGCCAGGCAAGGCAAATTCGAGTCGCAGCTTCCGTGAAGTGGATCTAACACCCTACTTTCAGGATAACTGGAAGGTTTCACCCAGGTTGACGCTAAACCTGGGACTCAGATACGAATACGTCTCCAATCCGGTCGAGATCCACAACCAGCTGTGTGCCTTTATCAACATCACCAACCCAGCGACTACGGGATGCGCTGCTGTGTCGCACGTGTTTCAAACCAACCCCTCACTCAAGAATTTTGATCCGCGCGTCGGCTTGGCATGGGATCCTTTTCCCGACCACAAGACCTCGATCCGCGCGGGAAGCGGACTCTTTCACGATCCGATCCAGGTGAGGACATATCATCCGGCCTACCTCTTTGCCGGGCCTTATCAGACTGGCGTGGCGGTCTGTGTTTTTTTCGTTCCGTGTTCCTATCCGGTTCCGTTTGCCGGAATTACGGTGCCGATTCCCACCATCGGCGAGGCGCTGGAGTACAACCCCCAGGTCTCTCCCTTCCTTTGGCAGTACAACTTGAGCGTCCAGCGAGAGCTTCGCGGGGGCACGGTGGTTACCGCCGCCTACGTCGGCTCGCACGGATACCATCTTCTGGTTCAGAACGATTTGAATCCTCCCATTCCGCAGACGGTAAATGGGCAACCCTACTACTTGAACGCGACTCGCGCCAATCCGACCCTGGGCGCATTGTCTTTCAATCGCCCCGTGGGGCCGTCCTGGTATAACTCGCTGCAACTCTACGCCACCCATAACTTCAGCAAGGGCCTGCTCTTTCAAGCTGCTTACACTTACTCCAGGTGTATCGATGAAGGCTCCCATTCGACCGCCCTTGAGAACACCAACGACCCCGACCAGGCACAGTCGAATCCGTACGATCTGGCCGCCGACAAGGGACGCTGTGACTTTGACATCATGCATAACCTGGTGGGGAATGCGCTCTATCTGCTGCCGTTCGAGGGAGGTCGTTTGACCAAGGGATGGCAGATCGGCGGCCTCCTCAGCGCGCGCAGCGGAAGTCCCTTCACCGTAGTGGATGGTTTCGACCAGGTAGGCCTGAACAACCCGGCGGGAGGTCAGGGACCAGACGAACGTCCTGATCTTGTCTCCGGCCGGAGCAATAATCCGGTCTTGCGGAGTGTCAAGCAGTGGTACGACAGCTCAGCGTTCGCACTGCAGACCGCAGGCTTTCTGGGAGATCTGGGGCGAAACACGGTTGTGGGACCAAGATTCGTGGACATGGACACATCGTTAGTGAAGGACACGTCGATTGGCGAGGGAAAGATCCTGGAACTGAGAGCGGAGGCTTTCAACCTGTTCAATCATCCAAACTTCGGCTTGCCCAACCAAACGCTTTACACCGCGGTGTCGGCCAGCGGCGCAGGAGTTGCGAACCCGACCGCAGGCCAGATAACCAATACCGTGGGCACTTCGCGCGAGTTGCAATTCGCACTCAAGTTCAAGTTCTAGCCGTGAAACCGGCGAAAGGTGATGAGCGGATTGATGAGCAACCGAACAAAGTGCAGCGACCTAAACGCAGTGGTGCTGGCCATGATTCTGATTGGCGTCCGGGCGCAGGCCGGCGCACAGACTTCTGTTCCCACGCAGAAGCCGCAAGCCAAAGACTGTGTGGCGTTGACAACCATACATCTGGAGAACGCCCTGATCATCAGTGCGGAAGAGGCGCCCGAGGAAACCGTCGTAGCTCCCTTTGGGCCACAAACCGCGCATTGCCTGGTCAAGGGAGAAGTCAACAAACACATGGGGGCGGATGAGGTGGAGTACGGGGATCGCTTCGAGTTGCGGCTGCCGGATGCATGGACAGGCAGGCTGCTATTCCAGGGCGGAGGCGGCCTTGATGGGATGGTCAGTCCGGCGGTAGGAGCGTTTGCCGTCGGTTCCGGTGAAAAGGATGCACTGAGTCGTGGCTACGCGGTTGTTTCTACTGATGGAGGACATCAAGCGAAAAGCCCTATGGACGCCTCCTTCGGATCGGATCCCGAGGCGCTTGCAGACTACCAATATCGCTCCACCGATCGGGTCGCGACGGTGGCGAAGAAGATCGTCGCCCAATATTACGGGCGCTTGCCGCAGCACTCCTACATGGTGGGTTGCTCCAATGGCGGCCGCGAAGCGATGATTGCGTCGGAGCGCTATCCCAACGACTTCGATGGCATTGTCGCCGGCGACCCCGCCTTTGACCTCACACGAGCAGCAATCGCCGAGGCCTGGGCCACGGCGCGCTTTGCCGAGATTGCTCCCAAAGATGCGAAAGGAACTCCACAGCTCCAACTGGCGCTTTCGGATTCCGACTTAAAACTTATGTCGACGGCGATTCTGAAGGCATGCGATGCGCTGGATGGTCTGACCGACGGGCTGATTGAAAATCCGCAGGCATGCCGATTCGACCCTGCAGTTCTGCAGTGCAAAGGGGAGAAAAACGATTCGTGTCTTTCTCCCGGCCAAGTGCATGCGATTCAGCAGACCTTCGCCGGACCGAAGGACTCCGCGGGCGCTCCGCTTTACTCCGACTGGCCTTATGACGCGGGAGTCGACGCCCCAGGCTGGCGGGCGTGGATACTCGGCACTGCACAAATGCCGCCGATCAATGTGTTGATCTATCCCCAGTTCGTGAACCACATCGCCCTGGGGCCAGGCGATCCGCAACTAGCCAATGCCTTTGCCTTTAACTTTGACACCGACCCGCCGCGCATCGAAAAGTCGCAGGACGAGATCGACGCCACATCGCCCCAGATGACCGCGTTCCGCGACCACGGCGGCAAGATCATTTTCTACACTGGAATGAGCGATCCGGTTTTTTCCGCCAACGACCTGATCCGCTACTATCGGAATCTCACGCACGATCATGGCGGTATGGATCATGCGCGCGCATTTGCAAGACTCTATCTCATCCCGGGAATGAATCACTGCATGGGTGGTCCGGCGCTCGACAACTTTGACGGTCTGACCGCGATAGAGAATTGGGTAGAGAAGGATGAGGCCCCGGAGAAAATCATGGCTACAGGAAAGACGTTCCCGGGGCGAAGCCGTCCGCTCTGTGCCTATCCCGAAATTCCACGGTATAAAGGAAGTGGCAGCTCAGAGGATGCGGCGAATTTCGTATGCCAGAACCCGTAAGCGTCATCGGCTTGGCAACGGCGCACCGAAGTTCGAAATGGAGTAACTCAGACCGGGAAGAGGAAGGATGCAATGTCGAATTACGAGGGCCGCTGGAAGACTGTTCGCGTAGAAGCCGAGGAGGGGATTGGATGGGTCATCCTGAATCGTCCGGAGAAGCGCAACGCGATGAGTCCCGCATTGAATTTGGAAATGCGCGATGTGCTGGAGACGCTCGAACTCGACGGTGCGGTGAAGGTACTGGTACTCACGGGGGCGGGTGAGTCCTGGTCGGCGGGCATGGATCTGAAGGAATATTTTCGCGAGATCGATCAGGCGCCGGAAATCATACAGGAAAAAGTGCGGCGGGACGCGTCCACCTGGCAGTGGAAACTGCTGCGGATGTATAGCAAGCCAACTATCGCGATGGTAAACGGCTGGTGTTTTGGGGGAGCCTTCTCGCCGCTGGTGGCCTGCGATCTTGCAATCGCCTCGGAAACGGCGGTCTTTGGTCTTTCGGAAATAAACTGGGGCATCCCTCCTGGCAACCTGGTGAGCAAGGCGCTGGCGGATACAGTCGGACAGCGCAAAGCGCTCGAATACATCATGACCGGAGAAACGTTCACCGGGAAACAGGCTGCAGAGATGGGCCTGGTCAACCGGGCTGTGCCGCTGGAAAAGCTGCGCGAAGAAACCGTCGCCCTGGCGCGCAAACTGATAGAGAAGAACCCGGTCGTTCTGCGCGCAGCCAAACATGGGTTCAAGCGCTGCCGTGAACTTACCTGGGAGCAAAGTGAAGACTATCTTTACGCCAAGCTGGACCAGGCCCAGCAACGCGACCCGGAGCACGGCCGGGAAAAGGGACTCAAACAGTTTCTGGATGAAAAGAGCATCAAGCCGGGACTCGAGTCTTACAAACGGTGAGCGGCTGCAATCGAGCTATCGGGCCGGAGGAAAGATGCGATGTGTTGAGTTGCTGATAGGTGGCCGATCGGTCTGCGCACACAGTGGAGCTACGTTTGACCGCATCGATCCGTTTACCGGAGAGGTTGCGTCGCGCGCCGCGGCAGCCACCATCGAAGATGCGGATGCCGCAGTAGCGGCGGCCCAGGCCGCGTTTCCAACCTGGAGTGCTCTCGGTCCAACGGAACGCAGACATCGTCTGAATGCCGCGGCCGATGTGATCGCTTCGCTTGCGGGGGAGTTCATCGAAACCGGGATCGCGGAAACCGGGGGGACTCGGGGATGGTATGGCTTCAACGTGATGTTGGCCGCCTCCATGCTGCGTGAAGCAGCCAGCATGACGACGCAGATCACCGGCGAGGTTCTGCCCACCGATGTGCCGGGCAATCTCGCTCTCGCCATTCGCCGGCCTTGCGGTGTGGTGCTCGGCATCGCACCCTGGAATGCGCCGGTGATCCTGGGTGTGCGTGCGCTGGCCATGCCGCTGGCCTGCGGCAACACCGTTGTCCTCAAAGCTTCGGAATCCTGTCCGGGAGTCCATCGGCTGATTGGTACAGCACTACAGCAGGCGGGATTAGGAGACGGCGTTGTCAATGTCATCCTGAATGCGCCGAGGGATGCTGCGGCGATTGTCGAGCGGCTCATTGCCCACCCTGCCGTGCGGCGAGTGAACTTCACCGGCTCGACTGCTGTGGGGCGGATCGTTGCGCAGATAGCGGCGAAACATCTTAAGCCGGTGTTGTTGGAACTGGGTGGAAAGGCACCGCTGCTGGTTCTGGAGGATGCGGATCTCGATGCCGCAGCGGCTGCGGCCAATTTTGGCGCATTTGCCAACCAGGGACAGATTTGTATGTCGACCGAGCGCGTACTGGTCGAGGAGCCGATTGCCAATCAGTTTGTGGAAAAGTTGGCTGCACGGGCGCAGACAATCCATGCGGCAGATCCGCGCCGCGAGGATGCGGCCCTGGGCACTTTGATCAGTGTCGATGCAGCCGCGCGGATTCACGGGCTGGTGGCGGACGCAGTAGAGAAGGGAGCCAGATTAGTTGTGGGCGGACAGGTGGACGGGGCAGTTATGCAGCCGACGATTCTGGATGGGGTTACCGCGAAGATGAAACTTTATGACGAGGAGTCCTTTGGTCCGCTGGTGGCAGTTATCCATACCAGGGACGAGGAGGAGGCAATCCAAATTGCCAACAGTTCCCCCTATGGGCTGTCCGCCTCCGTGTTCAGCAAAGACACTGCCCGCGCCCTGCGCGTTGCTGCCAGGATCGATTCGGGTATTTGTCACATCAATGGTCCCACGGTGCATGATGAACCCAACATGCCCTTCGGCGGAGTGAAGGATAGTGGCTACGGGCGCTTCGGTTCCAAGGCTTCCATTGCGGAATTCACTGATCTGCGTTGGATCACGGTGCAGACGGATGCACGTCACTACCCCTTTTAGCGTGCAGTCCCGATCGAGTCCCCTTTTACGGGAGGTCCACTCCAGGAGATGAAATTGAGCCACCCTACACAAGCAGACGTCTCAACATCGTCGCTCGGTCGTCTCTTGCGTCCGCGTTCTATTGCCTTGATCGGGGCGTCCGCGAAACCCGGATCGCTGGGGGAAGGTGTTCTGTCGAACCTCGAGCGGGCGAATTTCGCGGGAGATATTTATCTCGTGAACCCGAGGCGGGTGGAGATACGCGGCCGCCCCTGCGTGGCGTCGATCGATGCGCTGCCTGAAGGGATCGATTGTGCGGTGCTCGCCATCCCGCGCGATGGAGTACTAGAGGCTGCTGCTGCCTGCGCACAGCGCAAGGTGGGCAGTCTGATTATTTTCGCCGCCGGTTTCGCCGAAAGTGGTGAACCGGGCCGAGCGGAGCAGGAGAAACTGGCAGAAATCGCGCGCCAACATCACATGGTGATCCAGGGACCCAACTGCCTGGGCATGGTGAATTACGTAGACGGCGTTCCGCTCACCTTTGTGGTCACGCAAACCGAAGCGGCGTTCCAATGGCCGGGCGTCGCCGTGGTTTCGCAAAGCGGCGCCATGGCCGCAGTGTTGGGCGTGAACCTGCGTCATCATGGATTGCAAATCTCATATTCCGTTTCGACCGGCAACGAAGCAGCCAACGGCGTGGAGGATTTTGTCGAGCACCTGCTGGAAGACGAGCGAACCAGCGTCCTCACCATGGTGGTGGAACAATTCCGCCAGCCACGGCGTTTTCTGGAATTGGCCGCCCGCGCACGATCGCTGGGGAAATACATCGTTCTGCTCCATCCAGGCAGTAGTAGCGCCGCCCGAGCATCAGCGGCCACGCACACCGGAGCCATGGCGGGCAACTACCAGGTGATGCGCACAAAAGTGCGTCATGCGGGAGTGGCTTTGGTGGATACGTTAGAAGAACTGGTGGATGTAACGCACTTGCTGCTCCGCTGCCCCTCGCTGCCACGACGCGGTGCAGCCATTCTGACGGAATCCGGCGCGTTCAAGGCAGTGGCACTCGACTTATGCGAGCGGATCGGACTCAACCTGCCGCAGCTGAGCGGAACAGCTGCTGCCGGCCTGCAAAGCGTGCTGCCCGACTTCATTCCAGCGACCAACCCGCTGGACGTGACAGCACAGGCCCTGGTGGACTCGGATCTTTATCGGCGAACTATTCCGGCCTTGCTCCAGGAAGACCGATTCGGAAGCCTTGTCCTGGCCATCATTCTTACGGATGAAGTCACCAGCAGCCTGAAGTTTCCGCCGATCCTGGATGCGATCCGCACCCTGCACCCGACGAAGCCGGTCATTTTCGCCAGTCTCGACGAAGGGGCTCGGTTCCCATCTGACTATGTGGAGGAGTTGCGAAGCCTGGCAGTTCCTTTCTTTCCCTCCCCGGAGCGCGCTCTGCGAGCACTCGCACGCCTGACTGATCTTGCTGCGCAAGATAGCCGCCGTAACCCTGAGAGCTCGGGGTTGAAGCCCAGCGTTGTCATAGGCAGGGGTGTATTGCCGGAGTATCAAAGTAAGCTGGTGCTCGCCGCGTTGGGTATCCCCATACCCGAAGGAGCTCTGGCGCGAACTCTCGAAGACGCCAAATCGATCGCCGCAGAAATCGGATTTCCTGTTGCCTTGAAAGCCCAGGCCGCCGATCTGCCGCATAAGAGTGACGCCGGCGGCGTGGTGTTGGGCTTGAGCGATGAGGCTGCCCTGGCTGTGGGCTGGCATCGCCTGCAGCAAACTGTCTCTGCTGCCAGGCCTGAACTTGTTCTCGATGGCGTGTTGGTCGAGCGCATGGGGAAGCCGGGCGTCGAGCTCATCGTTGGCGCGGAGAATGATCCGGATTGGGGCCCCGTGCTGCTGGTGGGCTTTGGCGGGCTACTGGCGGAGGCGCTGCACGACGTGAAGCTGCTGCCACCGGAACTCTCAGTGGAAGCCATCATCGGCGAACTCTACACCCTGAAGAGCGCGGTGCTGCTGCGCGGCTTCAGAGGTTCGCCCGCACTGGATGTGCGGGCAGCGGCGGAGATTGTGCAGGCGCTCGGCTCGCTGGTGAGGTCACACCCCGCCATTCAGGAGATTGACATCAATCCCGTCGTGGTCTACCCGGAGGGAATGGGCGCGGTGGCCTTGGACGCCTTGATTGTGTCGAATTAAGTATCACAATGCTATAAGAATGGGTTATGGCAGTCTCATTCTCCGGTAGACTCTGATGATTGCATAGCTTGGAAGGCGGTTAGTTGAGAAGCCTCATGCGTTCGATCATCGCCATATATGCAACCGTCGTGGCAGTCGCGATGGCGGTCGCCGCCGCAGGCGCCCAGAGCGGCGTTCCTGGAAAACTGCTGCCTGGCTTCCAGGCCATCCAGCAATCCGATCTACGCCGCGATCTCACTTACCTCAGCTCCGACGAACTCGGCGGCCGCATGAGCCTCCAGCCTGGAGATGAGCTCGCCACCAGCTGGATTGCCGTGGAGTTCGCCAAAGCCGGCCTGCTACCGCCAGTGAACGACGAGCACGGCAAGCCTGGCTACCTGCAGCCCGTCACGCTGATCGAATATCGTCCCGACCGCGACGCCTCTTCCATGACCCTCTTCCGCGCCAGCAAGTTGACCGTCTTCCATGCTCCGGAGGTAATTGGGACTTACAAGCATGCGGTGGACATCACCGCGAGCGTCCTGTTTGCCGGCTTCGGCATCACCGCCCCCGAACTGGGTTACGACGACTACGCCACCGTCGATGCCCGCGACAAAATCGTGCTTATCTTTGATCATGAACCGCAGGAGGATGATCCCCGCTCGATTTTCAACGGAACCGGGAACACGCGCTACGCCACCACCCGGGTGAAGGTCCTGAATGCGCAAGCTCACGGGGCGGTGGCCGTGGTCATCGTAGCCGAACCGAATCGCAAGCACCTTACCAATGCGGAGCGCTACGCGCGTGTCGGCTCCAGCGCCGTGCGAAGCATACCCTTGCCGCTTCAGGCTATCCAGGAGGATGAGGTGCATATCCCCTCCGCGGTGGTGCTCGATGACGTGGCCGCGGAGCTGTTCGCGACCGCGGGTATCACCCCCAGCGCCGCACAAACAGCGATCGATCGCGAGCTCAAGCCGCAATCTCGGCCCTTGCCGGCCACCACCCTTGCTCTCCACTTCCGCAACAGCTCCGAACGCATCGGCGTCTCCCATAATGTGGCGGGTCTGCTGCCGGGTAGCGATCCGCGGCTAGCGCCCGAAACCATCCTGATTACCGCGCACCACGATCACGATGGCATGGCTGCGTGCGCCGATCCCCAGCATCCGCCGGCCAGTACGCCACCCGATCCTCATCCGTGCCCGCAAATATGGCATGGGGCCGATGACAACGGTTCAGGCACCGTAGGCGTGGTCGAGCTGGCGCGAGCCTTTGCGGCCAACCCTGCACGGCCCAGTCGCTCCATTCTCTTTGTCGTTTTCGCCAGTGAAGAACGCGGCCTTCTTGGCGCCTACTGGATGGCTGCCCATCCACTGCGCCCGCTGGCCACTACCCGGGCGCAGATCAACTTCGACATGATCGGGCGTGATGAGGCGCCCAGCCCGCAAACCGACGGGCTGATCAAAATTCCAGACGACACCACCAACCGGCTCAACCTGATCGGCGCGCTCTACTCGCCGGATTATGACCGGACGGTCAAGCAGCAGGACAAGGTGGTGGGCTTGACGCTCGATGACCGCTTCGACCACGAATCGGCATTGAATGTGTTCTTTCGCTCCGACCAGTTTCCTTTTGTGCTGCATAACATTCCGGCCTTCTGGTGGTTCACCGGGTTTCATCCCGACTATCACCACACCACGGACACCGTCGACAAGATTGATTTCTCCAAGATGCAGAAGATACTCGAGCTCGCCTATCTCACAGCTTGGCAGTTTGGCACCCAGCCCACACCGCCGCGTTTTGTGGCCAATCCGTCAGGTGCATCAAGTCTTGATAAGTAGTGTGAAGGCGGGACCAGAGGCGTTCCCACAAACGCTGCTAAATTAGCAGTAGACCATGATTTATCCCACAGATGATCTTCGTATTCGATCCACCAAAGTTGTGCTTCCCCCGGTTTTTCTTGAAGAAGAGTTGCCGGCCACTGAGCGGGCTTCCGCGACCGTTTTTGAAGCCAGGAATGCGATCGTCAACATTCTCAGGGGCAGCGATTCCCGCCTGATGGTGGTGGTAGGCCCCTGCTCCATTCACGACCCCAAAGCGGCGCGAGAATATGCCGGCCTGTTGCAGAGCGCCGTTGCCCAGTTCTCGAAGGAGCTTTGCATCGTCATGCGAGTCTATTTTGAGAAGCCGCGCACTACGCTCGGCTGGAAGGGACTGATCAACGATCCGTATCTCGACGAGTCGTTTCGCATCAACGACGGGTTGAGGCTGGCGCGGCACCTGCTGCTGGATCTGGCGGAGATGGGCGTTCCCGCCGGGACCGAGTTTCTCGACATGATTTCACCGCAATATGTAGCCTCGCTGGTGAGTTGGGGAGCGATTGGTGCGCGCACCACGGAGAGCCAGGTGCATCGGCAGCTCTCGTCGGGGCTTTCCTGCCCGGTCGGCTTCAAGAACGGGACCTCGGGCAATGTGCAAATTGCGATTGAGGCCATTGTCTCTGCCGCCAATCCGCATACCTTCCTCGGGCACTCGAAGACCGGGCAGTCGGCGATATTGTTCACCGCAGGTAATCCGGATTGTCATATCATCTTGCGCGGCGGCAGGCAGACGACGAATTACGACGCTGCCGCCGTGGCGCAGACTGCAGAGCAGATGGAAAAAGCCGGCATCGCGTCCAGGATCATGATCGATTGCAGCCACGCCAACAGCAACAAGGACCACACCCGTCAAGGGCTGGTGTGCCGCGATGTGGCAGCACAAATTGCCGGCGGAGACGGCCGCATCCTGGGGGTGATGATCGAGAGCAACCTGGTGGCGGGGGCGCAGAAATTTGAACCAGGCAAGCCACTGGTGTATGGGCAGAGCATCACCGACGCCTGCATCGATTGGAGCGAAACACACGGACTGCTCACGGAGTTGGCCGCGGCCGTTCGCTCGCGCCGGGGATGAACAGCAAACTGATTTTCTTGCAGAGCGAATCATGGGCCTCTAGAGCCCCTGCGGCTCCCCCGTTTACACAACTCTGTCCGGGTGCCCCACGTTCTTCGATTGCTTTCCGCCGGCTTAACCGCAATGGTTGGGGCTTCGCCCATCTTTTTCGGCCCACGTACGCTGGGGCGAACGTGGGGCACCCGTACAGAGTTGTGTGGAGTGGGAACGTTTTTTCGACCGAGGAGTCATGGGCCTTCGGCCCACCTAAGAGGATGAAGTTGGAGCGTGTTTTTTGACCGAGCGAATCGGTCCTGCGGTTCTTTCCCAATTTCAGTCGAAGGTGGTTGGCCGCTCAGGGTGCGCGGCATGCTCGAACATGTGCTCTATCTGGAACTGGGTGATGCGCGGGGCTGAGAGCTTTGGCAAAGCATCGCGGCGGAAAAATGCCACCTCGGGTGTTTCGAAACTCGGCGTGGCCTCGCCGCCAACCAGGTCGCACAGAAAAAACAGCTTGTAGGCGTGGGTCGCCTGCGGCGGGTGAGGATGCTTGTTGCGGTCGAAGATGGCCGCCAGTTTGCGCGGCGCGACATCGTAGCCCGATTCTTCTTTCACTTCCCGCACCACCATGGCGCTGGGCGACTCGCCCACATCCGCCCACCCCCCGGGCAAGGTCCAACCCCCATCCTCGCGCTCGCGCACTAACAGAATCTGGTCTCCTCGCACCACAGCGCCGCGAACCTCAATCTTCGGGGTGGCGTAGCCGCTTTCATTGCGAAACAGGTCGAGCACCTTCTGCGCGTCCGGCATGCCGCCGCCGGCGGCCATCATCTCCGCCGCAATTTCCTGCAATTCCTGGTAGCGCTCCTGATCGTAGTGATCCCGGGTGAAGGTGAGCCCGGTCTGTGCGATTGCCTGAATGCGCTTGGTCCATTTCAGCCATGACGGGTCCTCCTGGTGATCCATGCTTCTCCTCAGTCATTTTGCTTCGCACGCCGTATGCGGCGTACCTCGTCCATCCGCTGGGCCAGCAACTTCTCCCGTCCTTCAGAAGTGGGATGGTAAAACTCCCGGCCGCGCAGATTGTCCGGCATGCATTCCATATCGGCTACCCGCCCTTCGACATCATGAGCATACTGGTAGCCCTTGCCGTAGCCAAACTGCTCCATCAGGGGCGTAGGCGCGTTGCGCAAATGGAGCGGCACCGGCTCGGCGCGATGGGCTTCGATCTCTGCCGTGATCTCTCCGTAAGCCGTATAAAGCGCATTCGACTTCGGCGCCAGCGCCAGGTAGACCGCTGCCTGCGCCAGGGCCAGGTCGCCTTCCGGCGATCCCAGAAACTCCATCGCGTCGCGCGCCGCCAGTGCCATCCGCAGCGCTTCCGGCGCCGCCAGGCCGATATCCTCCACTGCTATCCGCACCAGCCGGCGGGCCACATACATCGGGTCTTCGCCCGCCTTCAGCATCCGTCCCAGCCAGTACAGGGATGCGTCGGCGTCACTGTTGCGAATGCTTTTGTGCAGGGCGGAGATCACGTTGTAGTGCTCTTCGCCCTGCTTGTCGTAAAGCAGCACCCGTTGCTGCAAGGCGTTCTGCACTGTCTCCCGCGTGATTCGCCCACCGGAGGTCAGCTTGGCCGCTGTCTCCAGCGCATTGTAGGCATAGCGCGCATCCCCATTGGCGTAGCTGGCGATCATCTCCATGACCTCATCGTCCGCGGTCACGTTGAGCTTGCCCAGGCCGCGCTCCTTGTCCGCCAGCGCGCGCTTCAGTAACTGCACCAGTTCCTTTTCGCTGAGCGGGTTGAGCCGGTAAACGCGGCAGCGGGAAAGCAGTGCGGCGATCACTTCAAAGGATGGGTTCTCGGTGGTTGCCCCAATCAGGCGGATGGTGCCCCGCTCCACATAGGGCAAAAACGCATCCTGCTGGGCTTTGTTGAAGCGGTGAATCTCATCGATGAAGAGAATGGTGCGCGAGCCGAAGCCGGCAGCTTTCTCCGCCTCCACCATCACCTGCTTGATTTCCTTGATGCCGCCCATGACCGCGGAGAATTCAATGAAGCTGGCCTGGGTAACCTCGGCGATGATCTTGGCCAGCGTGGTCTTGCCCACGCCGGGAGGACCCCACAGAATCATGGACCCTGCGTCGTCCCGCTCGATTTCCACCCGCAGCGGTTTGCCCGGACCGAGCAGATGCTCCTGGCCTACGTAGTCGTCCAGGGTGTGAGGACGCATGCGCTCCGCGAGCGGAGCCCCGCGGGCGGTCTTCAGGGTGCTTTCGTCGGGAATCTGGCTAAACAGGCTCATGCATCTATTTTGCGCTGACGCATGGCTTGGTACAGCAGTACGCTGCCCGCGACGGCCGCATTCAGGCTTTCGACCCCCCCGGGAAGGGGAATGGTGACGCGCCCATCGGCTTGGGCGATCCAGGCCTCGGGCAACCCAGAGCCCTCGTTTCCCAACAGCAGGGCACTGGGGCCACGCAGATCGGCCTCGCTGTCGCCATCCCGCGCTACCGCGGCGAATATCCGTACCCCATGCGCGCGCAGGGTGGCAAAAGCGTCCTCAGCGGTTAGCGTCACCACCGGCAGGCGGAAGGCAGATCCTGAAGACGCCCGCAAGGTCTTGGCGTTCCACAGGCTCACGGTGCCGGGGAGCAGGATCATCCCGCTGGCGCCAAACGCTTCCGCCGAGCGCACCAGCGTTCCCAGGTTTCCCGGGTCCTGCAGGCCGGCCGCGATCACCACCAGCGGGACGCCCTTCAACATTGCCTCCACCGTGAACTGGGGGGCTTCCACCAGGGCGGCGATGCCCTGAGGATGCTCGGTTAGGGTGGCACTCTGAAAGACGTCCTCGGTCACCATCAGGACTTCGGCATTGCCGACCGCAAGGTGTTCCAGCAGGCCCTCGTTCCCGTCGCGCACAAATAGAGTGTGCAGCCTGAGGCCGCTCTTCACTGCTTCCTCGGTCAGGTGCAAGCCCTCGACAGCGATGTGGGGAGATTGGACGCCGCGTGCCAGGCCCGCGCGCAGCTCTTTAATGCGGCTATTCTGCCGGCTTTCAATCCGTCGCGGAGCAAGAGACTTCATGGTGAGTGAACTCACCGCGATTGTAACCGCCCAGCCAGGCGGCCGATTAAGCCGGAACCAGACTCGCCGCGCGGGTCACCGCAATCACACTGATGTCGTCCTGCTGGCCAAAGCTCTGCGCGGTCGCCGCCAGCTCGGATGCGCTCAGGCGAGCCTCGAGCAATTCCTGCACCCGGGTAAAGCCGAAGAGCTGCCCTTGCTCGTCCATGGCTTCCACAATGCCATCGGAAGCCAGCACCAGGCGGTCATTTTCCTGTAGCTGGAAATGAGAGACCGTGAACCCGGCATCCTCGATCACCCCCAGTGGCAGTGCACCTTCCACCTCTAACGGCTGGCCGTTGAGATACGGCGGCAGATGGCCGGCATTGGCCAGGGTGACGGCCCCATCGGCCGTAATGCGCATGGCGAGACAGGTGGCTGCGCTCCCCCACGGCCGAGCAGCCGCCGGTTCAGCGCGTGAAGAACAAACAGCGGATCGGCATTCATTTCGCAAGTGCTGCGGATGGCCCCAACCAGCAGCGCAACCAGCATGCCGGCCTGCAAGCCTTTCCCCGCTACGTCACCGGCGACTATCAACAAGCTGCCGTCGGCAGCATTTGGCAGGATCTGGAAAAAGTCGCCGCCCACCTCACGCGCCGGGAGATACTCATTTTCAATCGTCAGCCCAGGCACGGAAGGAATGGCCTCCGGCAGAATCACCCGCTGCACTTCTTGCGCCTGCTTCACATCCAGGGCCAGCAGGCGCTGTTGCTTGACAGAGAACAGCAGCCGGCGCAGGGCTGGGTAAAGTAGAAGCTCGGCCGGCGGCCGGCAAACTTGCCGAAGCTGCCGACCAGCTTTCCATCGCCGAAGAGTTGATAGGCATCATCCACGTCCTCCGGGCCGGCTAAGGCCAATTCCTGGCCCGGCACGACCGACACCTGGACGCGGATCCGGTACCAGGCGTAGCCCGAGTAGCCGGCATGCCCGCGTGCCGTCCAACCTTTTACATAATTGGAAAATCCTCCCAGGGGATCGTTCACTCCTTGAGGGGTCAGGTCGACCGTCTCCCATTGGGAATCATCGAAGCCCGGTGCGGCCCAGAGGGGCGCGTGGGTCGATGGGTCGATCGGCGAATCACCCAGAGTAAACTTCCACGGTCCATAGAGCCGGACGTCAGACCGGCCGAGGGTGACATGGTTTGGTGTCTGCGGCTGATCCGTTTGAGCCAAGGTGATGGGACTGAAAACAAGGCAGGCCAGCAGCGCAAGCAGACAACGGGAGCGATTCATGGAGTGAAACCTTCCCAGGTTGTAAAAGCCGATGCAAGCACGATAGCAATGGAATTGCCTGCTGTCTCGCAATATCGACCGGTTAAGCCGGAACCAGACTAGCCGTGCGGGTTACGGCGATGACACTGATGTCGTCCTGCTGGCCGAAGGTTTGCGCGTGGGTCGCCAGCTCCGCAGCGGAAAGCCTGGTCTGCAGCAATTCCTGCACCCGGGCAAAACCGAACAGCTGCCCCTGTTCGTTCATGGCTTCCACAATGCCGTCAGAAGCCACCACCAGGCGATCATTTTCCTGCAGTTGAAAACGGGCGACACTGAACTCAGCGTCCTCGATCACCCCCAGCGGCAAGGCTCCTTCCAAGTCGATTGGTTGACCGTTGACATACGGCGGCAAGTGGCCGGCATTGGCGAGCGTAACCGCTCCATCCGCGGCAACCCGCATGGCAAGACAGGTGGCGTGTGCTTCCCCGCGGCCGAGCAGCCGCCGGTTCAGCGCCCGGATGACGAAGAGCGGTTCAGGATTCACCTCCGCTGCCATGCGGATGGCTCCTACCAGCAGCGCGACCAGCATGCCCGCCTGCAATCCTTTGCCGGCAACATCCCCGGCCACAATCAGCAAACTGCCGTCGGCAGGATGGGGAATAATCTGGTAAAAGTCGCCGCCCACTTCGCGCGCCGGCCGATATTCGTTCTCAATGGTCAGGCCGGGCAGCGCGGTGATGGCCTCCGGCAGGATCACCCGCTGCACCTCCTGCGCCTGCTTCACATCCAGCGCCAGCAATCGCTGCTCGCGCACCGAGAGCAACAACCTTCGCAGCAGCAGCACAAACAGCACTGCCGTTAGCAGCAGGTTCGCCGTCTGGGCGAGGGTGACCCGGATGCCGAACGGAAACCAATTAGCCCTTATATGCAGCAGGAGCAGTTCGACCGTAAACAGCGAAACAATCAGGAGCACGACGGCCGGCAGAACCAGCCAACCCTCCGCACCCTGGCGGCGAATACCCCAGGCCACGATCAGAATCAAAACGATCAGCAGCGCAAGGCGCACTGCGAGGGAGATGGTGTGGAAGACGTCCGCCACCGCTATCGAAATGTAGGGATACAGCAGGTCTTCTCCGATAATGGTCGAGACCATAAATGCCAGCGTCAGTACCGCAACCGCCCCGGGCACCCAGGCAGGGCGTTGCAGACGGAACCATACCCACCACACCATGACCCAGGCGCCTAGAAGAAACGGCGTGATGAAGCCGTCTTGCACCACAACATCCGTGTTCGCACTCAGAACCTGGCTCCAGGCAGCAACCACGATGAGAGTGTTGTTGATTACCAGCAGAACGAAGATGGAGCCCATCCACACGTACACCGGGTCGGAACGGTCAAAACGGGTCAAGCTAAAGGCGACGATGGCCAGCAAAAGGTAGAGAAGCCCCTCGACAACGTCCGCGACATGGTTGCGGATAGGTTCGAGCCAATGCAGTTGGTACCCGGCGGAAACAGCGCGCGCATCGCCCAGCAGCGGCGCCGTATGCAGGCCCCCGGTGTCGGCCTGCGTCACCATCGTGTCAGGCGCCATCCACAGCCGAAAAGCCAGCACCCGCACCGACGATGGAGACTGGGCGCTCACAGCCGGCAGGTCGAACATCATGGGCCGGGTAAAGTAAAAGATCGGCTGGTGGCCGGAGAACTTACCAAAGCTGCCTACCAGGGCTCCGTCGCTGAAAAGCTGGTAGGCATCGTCAACATAGGATGGTCCGGCGAGGGCCAGCTTTTCGTTTGGCTGGGCCGTCACCTGCACCCGCATGCGGTACCAGGCGTAGCCCTCATATCCGGCATGCCCACGCGCCGTCCAACCTTTTACGTAGTCGGAAAATCCCCCCAGGGGATCGAGAACCCCTTGCGGGGTCAGGTCGACCGTCTCCCATTTGGAATCATCAAAGCCGGGCTGGGCCCAGAGGGGTGCGTTCGTCGCCGGGTCGATCGGCGAATCGCCCACCCGAAATTTCCACGGACCGTAGAGCGGAACTGAGGACGGACCGAGGGTGACATGGGTCATTTCCTGCGCAGGTGCCGTTTGCGCGTGCGCCGGGATGGTTGCGAGCAGGCAGAGCAAAAGCGAAAACAGACCGCGGAAGCGATTCATCGAACGGGAACCTTTCCGTCACATATCCGATGCAAGCACTATACAGAAAAGGCTTTAGTGTGGGGCATGGCAGAAGGGGACCACCTCGGCACGCGGTTCTGGTAGTCTCGATGAGATTGCACCAAATCTGTTCTGGGGTGTGGGGTTATCTTGTTAGCAGAACTTGTGCGTGTGGATCCGGACGAGCCGGAGCAGGATCGGATCGACTACATCGCCGGCTGCCTGCAAAGCGGCCAAGTGGTAGGGATTCCTACCGATACGTTCTATGGTTTAGCGGTCGACCCGGTCAATCTCCGTGCGGTCGAGCGCATTTACGAGATCAAGACTCGTCTCAAGCACAAGCCCCTGTCTCTTCTGATCGCAAACGCGGCCCAGGCCTACGGTCTGGCGCGGGATCTGGATGCCCGGTTTGACCTTTTGGCAGAGCGTTTTTGGCCCGGTCCGTTGACGTTGATTGTCCGCGCCGGCTCGCGGTTGCCGTTGCGTTCTACGGCCAACACGGGCAACGTGGCCCTGCGCGTCCCCGACGCCGCGATTCCGCGGGCGATCGTGGAAAAGCTGGGCTTACCCATCACTGCGACTTCGGCTAACCTGCAGGGCTTACCCGAGTGCAACTACGCTGCCTGTGTGCGCGAACAGATTGGGGATCGCATTCCGTTGATCGTCGATGGCGGTGCCACCGGTCGTAGTGTGGCGACGACGATTGTCGATCTTTCCGTTGAGGGTCCGTGGCAGATCCTTCGCGAGGGAGCTATCCCTACCCACGAGATTGCCCTGACACTCCAGCGCTGAGCGGATGCGATGCGGTCGACCATTAAGAACGGAGCATTGTTCACCACCCGGCGTTTGCTTCGCTGGTTGCTGGCTGCGGGCTTGCTTTGCCTGGGCGGCTGGTTTCTTTGGCTCTACGGGCAGATTCATTTCTACGCCACCCATGATGAGGCGCGCCCCGCGGACGCGATCGCGGTCTTTGGCGCGGCGGAATACGATGGTCGTCCCTCGCCGGTGTTGCGAGCCCGTCTTGATCATGCGCTTGCTCTTTATCGCGAACGCCTGGCGCCGTTGGTGATTACTCTGGGTGGCGGCGGCGATGCGCACGATTCTGAAGGGGGTGTGGGCCATGATTATCTACTGGCCCACGAGGTCCCCGAGGATCAGATTATCGCCGAGACGCAAAGCACGAATACGGAAGAATCTGCGGCTCGGCTGGCCGCGATTGCGCGCGAGAATCATCTCAACCGGATTCTTGCCGTGTCGGACGGAACTCATTTGTTCCGCATCCGTGCTCTTTCCACCAGCATGGGGTTGACGGTATTTACTTCCCCTCGTGCCGAGGCCCGGCCTCTCGGATTCTGGGATTCCGCCAGGCGGCTGATGCATGAGATGTTCAGTTACACTCTTTGGCGGATAAGGGTGCTTTGATGCGTATTGCGGCTACTCTGCTTTGTATCAGGGCACGACTTTAGCCGGGCCGTAAATAACATGGCCCTACCCGGCTTTAGCCGCTGAAGTCAGTCTCCATCGATTCCTCATGGAGAGATCCAACCAGCCGGGTTGAACAACTCTGTCCGGGTGCCCCATGTTCGCACCAGCGTACGTGGGCCGAAAACGACTTTTTTCGATTGCTTTCAGACGCGGGCAAAATGACAGGCATTGGGAACCCGATCAGTCCAGAACCGCCTGGGCCGGGGTTTTAGCCATGGAAAAGCCGATCGTATGCACGCTGCCGGAAGGGGCCCTCGCCCAACGGCGAATCGAGATACACGCGTTATTTGAAAGCCACACACCATCCCAATGGATTGGAACTGGAGTGGATGTTCTCTGAGGAGACCGCACGCTGCTTGCTCGACTTTATTGGGGAAAGCCGCATGAAGTTGCGCGAAGCCGACAAACTCGACAGGAAATCCCGGGGAAGCCCATCGACTGCCTTGTACCCGCGGCTGAAAGCAATCGAAAAAAGTCGTTTTCGGCCCACGTACGCTGGTGCGAACATGGGGCACCCGGACAGAGCGGTGATAGGGGTAGGGTAGGTTTGTGAGGGGATGCCGGTTACGATCAGACCAGGAGGCTGGTTGGTTGCGGGATAGCGCTCAAAAGCGCGTTCATTCCACCGTAATCGCCACTGCTACGGTCACAGTCTGGCTCGCCGCGCCGGGTGAGCTGACGGTGATGGGAACACTGTAATTGCCCAGCGGAGCATCATGATCGCCGCGGCCGCATCCGCCCATCGCGGCGATGCAGGCAAAACAGACACAAAACAATGTCAGCCTCCGCTTACGGCGTCCGATGGCCAACAGCCCGGCAAAAGCAGGCAGCCAAAATGCGGTCGCCATGGCCGTCGCCGGAACCGCGGCCGTGTTGATCGTAAGTGTGTTGGTGGCTGCCGCGCCGGATGAATTCAGTGAGATGGACGAGGAGGCGAAGGTACAGGAGAAAAACTTGGGAAGAGTTCCACAGGAGAAGTTCACCGGGCCAGTGAATCCGCCCTGCGGCGTAACCGTCACGGTCACTGTTCCCGTGCCGGCAAATAGAATGGAAAGATTGCTCGGGTTCACGGTCGTGGTGAAGCCCGGGTTAGCAATCGTTTCCGTCAAAGCTTGCGAGGTGCTTCCGGTAAAGTTTGTGTCTCCGCCATAAACTGCGGTGATGGTAAACGTTCCCGCAGTGCTGAAAGATGTGGTGAGGGTGGCCACGCCGTTGGAGAGCGTGCCGGTCCCCATGGAGGTGGTTCCGTTATAGAAGGTGACCGTGCCGGTCGGCACTCCTCCGGCGCCAGAAACGGTGGCGGTGAAGGTAACGCTCACCCCGGTTTCCACGTTTGCCGCGGAAGAGGTAAGCACGGTGGTGCTGGCGGTCTTCGCCTGCGCCGCCGCCACGATCAAAGAGAATGACGCGGTTGCGGTCACAGGGGTGCTCTCTGCGTCGGCAACCTGAACGGTGAAGGTGGAAGTGCCGGCGGCGGTGGGTGTTCCAGAGATCACCCCGGTTGCCGGGGCCAGCGACAACCCCGCAGGCAGGCTGCCGGAGGTGACGCTCCAGGTGTAGGGCGCGATTCTGCCCGTCGCCGTTATTGTTTGCGTGTACCCAATGCCCACCGTGCCCGCAGCCAGAGTGGTCGTGGTGATGGTTAGCCCCGACCATTGCGGAGCGTTCACCAGGGCGTAGACGTTGGGGGTGCCCAAACCGGTGGCGAGATCATAGCCGGGGGTGGCCGCGAAGGCGGGTGCGGTGGCAGTGTCGGCGGTCGAGAGCACTCCATAATAATTGGGAGTGGTGGTCAACGAGCTTCCCGAGCTGGTGACCGTAATTTGGTAACCGTAGCAGTTCTCATCATCCGATGCCGGATCCGTACTGGTATCGGTGAACACGCCGGCAGAGGTGGCGCTGCCGGTGCAGGGAACTGAGGTCGTTGCCGTAACGAAGGGGGTTTGTTGCTGGGTGGCCGGGTCAGGGTTGGGCGTTCCACTGACATCGTGGAAGTAACAGGCGGGGAGAACGCCGGTGCCCAGGTACGCGGCACAGGTAGCGAGATCGGGCTGCGTGGTGCTGCTGCTGGTGATGAATTGCTGCCCCGCCAGGGGATAAAGAATGTTGTTAGCCTGCCCCTGGCGATCCCCGGTCTTCTGGTTGATGAGCGCCATGATGCCGGAAAACGCCGGGGCGACGAACGAAGTGCCGCCATCAGTGTCTGCGAACACAGTATTTGCATTGGAAAAATCACAACCCTGGCCATTACCCGAGTAGCAGAAGATCAGGGAATGTCCCCAGTACAAACCAGAGGATGCAAACATGGAGATATCCGGCAGGGCGCGTGCATTGCCGGCCGGCAGTCCAGTCACTCCGCTCTGCCAGCCAGGCCGGGACGATACCGTGCTCAATCCTCCACTCCCGGCAGAACGGATAAAGGTAGGCTGAATAAGGAAGAAGTTTACTGGAAGCGTGGAGGCGTAGGTGCAAAGACCATTGGCTCCGGAGCCGGAAGCAAAACTGGTGCCATTCTGTTGATTGAATGCCTGCAGCACCAAAGGGCTGCCGCAACTTTCGTTCCACGCTGTCTCGGGGATGTAGGACTTGGCACTCTGGAGAGTGCTGCTGTTGGTTGCCGACCAGTAATTCGCGGTTGTGCCACTAAAGACGTCACTGAAGTCGGTGCCGCCAGCGGCTATATTGTACGGGGTCGAGGCTTCGCCGCTGACTCCGAGACCGTGGTTGACGTAAGTAAAACGAATCGGTTCATCGCATTCCGCTCCGCCCGCATCGCCCGCGGCAACCACTACGGTAATGCCTTCCGCCGCTGCTTGCTGCCACAGTTGAACGTAGAACTGGTCGGACTCGCTCTGAGGATCCTGTTCACAGTACCCATAACTGGAATTCAGAACCGAGTCCTGTTTGGCGTGGGCTGCGTCCTGCACAATGTAGCCGGCAGCGAGATCGGTGCCCGAAGTGACACCGCTGTCGGCACAAGCCACAAAGTCGATGGTAGCGTCGGGCGCGGTTGCGCCGGCCCATTCGGCATCGATGTAGCCTTCCAGATCCGGGGAAGAGGGATTGGGGGCCGCGCACACCGTGGTGGGAGGATGATCGACTACCACCGAACCGTTAGGACCCAGGGCCGAGATCCCAAACTGATCGCGGAAATTTTGAATATCGCCGGCGGCCAGATCGGTATCGCCGATGACTCCGATGGTCTGGCCGGTGCCGATGATCTTTTGCTGCCAAACCTGGTTGATGTTGTAAATCTGGGCGAAGTCCTGGGGCCCGACAACGTAGTCTGTGCCAGCCCCATAATTGGTGGTGAAGTGGCCCTGCGCCATATGCGACCACTTGCCGGTCGCCCGATCGAGGCGCGCCACCATAGGCTTGTGGGCTACGGCTTTCGGATGAAAGTCATTCAGAGCGCGAAACCCAGACACCACGTTGGCCAGGGCAGATGGAATCAGCGGATCACTTGCATTCGCAAAATGCTCTTCGCCGCCATGCTGATAGTGATGGATCTCGGTGTGAAATGTGGCCGCTACCTGCCCGGCTGTGCCACTGAAATCAATGAAGGTGCGTCCTGCGGCCACCCGGTTTACCGTGAACCCATGCTGGGTAAGCCAGCCGGTGATGAGGTCGATGTCCCTGGCGGATGGGCCAAAGAGCGCGCCGTACTGTTCGGGGGTAAGCCACTTGTGGAAATTGGCTGAATGGGGATCATATTGCTCTTGCATGAAAGAGTCGAGCGCGCGCTGTTGCGCTGCCGCACGCCTCAGCATCATCAGGACGTGCTCCTGGGGAAAATCATTAGCCACGCGGCCCAGGTCGGTGCTGGTTTCTGCCGAGGGGCTCGGATTGCCCATGAGCCGCTGCAAGTTCGACTCGACGATGGGCCCGGAGATCTGCGGCGCAGCCGCCGGTAACGAGAGATCAAGGGATTGCGCAACGACCCTGCGGCTGGTCGCAAGGAGAGTGAGAACGATGATCACAGAGACGAGCAGACTACGAACGGTTAGAAGCATCAGGAGCCCTAAGAACCAGAGTTGCTAGAGAAGGTCTACCAGAAGTGAGGAGGTAAGACAAATAAGTGATCACGATGTCGAAAACATTTCCAGGACAGAGCATCCACACAGAGATCTCTCCACTGCGCTCCCCGGATTTCCTGTCGAGGCCCGTGGCTTTGATGATCTGCATGCGGCTCTCTTTACGGAGAGCCGCACAGCCCAGGACTTCGTCCTGGGTTATTCTCGGTCGTCCCTAACGGGACTGGTTTCTGGGTTGAGACCCGGTTCCCAGGACTGCGTCCTGGGCTACTCTCAGTCGTCCCTGCGGGACTGTTCCTAG
>Ga0302324_100002679_pt1 | contig 40656 bp, 37 predicted proteins | sample Palsa_T0_1_FD_201949 | JGI IMG/M metagenome (GOLD analysis project Ga0302324, IMG submission 201949) | Peat permafrost microbial communities from Stordalen Mire near Abisko, Sweden - Palsa_T0_1 | ecosystem: Environmental > Terrestrial > Soil > Palsa > Peat permafrost | place: Sweden: Abisko...
AAGCCTGCCACTCACCGTCCACTTTTCGGAATTGAACGTCCGGCTCGACGAGCCTGGGTTCCGTGCGGTTATAACGCAGACCCGGCCGCGGATCGAGCCGCTTGATCACATCCACGGCGCGCTTCACCAATTCGACCGGGCGGTTCAATGCGCGCGCCACTTCTTTGAGCTGGTTGTTTTGGAGTAACTTTAAGTGATCGGCGATAATCTGCTGCGCGAGAGTGTTCTGCGGGTCGATCAACTTGAGCTGCATCAGCAGGCATTCCTGCAAATCGCGCGCACCGATTCCCGGCGGATCAAACTCATGCACCATGGCCAGCGCTTCTTCCACGTCGTCCATGGAATAGTTGCCCGCTTGCGCGAGTTCATCGAGCGAGGCGGTTAGATAGCCGTTCTCATCCAGGTTGCCGACAATCGATTCGGCGATTTTGCGTACGGTTTCCGTGCAGATGCTGACGCTGAGTTGCCAGTTGAGGTGGTCGGCCAGGCTCTGCGGTGAAGAGAGGAATTTATCGAACGAAGGCTTTTCGATTTCCTCGCGCTCGCTGTTGGAAATCCTCTCCGCTCCGGAATCGAGGTACTGGGTGAAGAAAGAGCCGAAATCGAATTCGTCAAAAGGGTTTGCCGGCGTTACTTCTGGAACTTTTTCAGTTTCCTTCTTGAGGAAGGCCTCGTCGGTATAGCTCTCCGCAGTGACTCCGTCGTCTTCGGTAGCTTCGTCGAGAACGGGATTCGCCATGATCTCTTGATTGATCATCTCGCGAAGCTCTAAACGGTTCAGCGCTAAGACGCTGACCATCTGGACCAGGCCGGGCGTCAGTATCTGTTTCTGAGCGACGCGTAGATTAAGTTTGGGTTGGAGCCAATTCATAAATTCAGTTCAATTCAGCCGAAAGCCTTCTCCCAGATAAATGCGTCTCACCTCGGCGTTCGTAGAAAGCTCTTTGGGCGTTCCGGCGAACAATATTTTGCCGTCGCTGATGATGTAGGCGCGATTTGTGACCGCCAGCGTCTCGCGCACGTTGTGGTCCGTCACCAGGACGCCAATTCCCGCCGCACTCAAATCCGCGATGATTTTTTGTATGTCCACAACCGTCAGCGGATCAATTCCAGAAAACGGCTCGTCCAGCAATACGAACGAAGGCGACAGCACTAGCGATCGCGCGATTTCCAGGCGCCGCCGCTCGCCGCCCGACAGTACATAGGCTTGGCTGTATCGCACTCCCTCGAGTCCCATTTGGGCCAGCAACTCCTCCACCCGGTCGCGCCGCTGTTCCGGAGTAAGAGGCAGCGTCTCCAGTACCGCGAGCAAATTTTCTTCCACCGTTAACTTTCGAAAAACCGAAGGCTCTTGAGGTAGGTAGCTGATGCCGCTTCGGGCCCGGAGGTACATCGGGAGGTCGGTAATATCCTCGCCGTCCAGTAAAACGCGCCCATAGTCCGGACGCGCTAGACCGACCAGGATGTAAAACGTCGTGGTCTTTCCGGCGCCGTTCGGCCCGAGCAACCCCACCACTTCGCCTTGCTGAATCTCCAAACTGACGTCGTTAACAACTTTCCGACCTCTATACGACTTGCTTAGATCGGCGGCCTGGAGTTTCAACATGCCGGCTCATTACTCAACTCGGTGCCTGGTTATCGTGCGCGAACTCTCTTTTGAATCAATCAAAATCGTATCATTGGCCACAAAGAAGGTCAACGAATGGCCCGTAGTTGTGTCGCTTGAGGCATCCGTAAGTGTCGGTTTTCCACCGGAAAGGACGAATTTCCCGTCCGAAGCGGTATATTCCGCCTGCTCGGATGTCCCTCGGCGGTCGCCCTGCCTGACCATAACGCCTCCCAGGGCCAGCGCGCGGTCGAGCTGGCGGGCTCCCAGGGCGCCGGCAGGCACCCCGCCGCCGGCCGCGGCACCCGGTCGAGCTTGAGGTTCCTGCCCAGGCGTTAGAAAGACGTCTAGGGTCGGCGATTGCAGCGACCCCTGCTGCGAACTGGCGGTAACGCCCCCCTCCAAATGCGCCTTTCCTGAGTCACTCCAATAGGTCAGCTCGGGAGCCCGAATTTGCCATATCGTCGGTCCTGCCGGTGTTCCGGTGAGTTTTACCGGAGATTTGGCCGATGGGGAGCTCGGCGACTTTCCAGGGGGAAGCTTCGGCCCCGTTCCTGGGGAGTTTGGGATTTGCCCGGAAGCCTGCGGGAATATTGCGACTACGCCGCCAGAGGCGATCAATTTTTTTTCGTCGCGCCAGATTTCGATCTGCTCCGCGTCCAACACAGATTCGCCCTGCCACATGCGAGCGTGCCCGGAATAAAGCGCCCGACCGGTCGTGTTCGAGGCGCTGAGGGTGCCGGAAGAAATGTGAGCGGGGCCCGCACCCAGATTTACTTCGTTATTCTGCGCAGATGACAGGTAGGTGGACGCCACGCCACCCGTCGCGCGAATTTCTCCAGACTTCTGATCGATCGATACGCTTCGCGCAGTTGTACGGCTGGTTGAATCAAAAAGCACAGGCGAGCCGTCGAGAGTGACGAGATCGGTCGCGCTGACAATTCTGGTGCGCTCCGCCGTGGCTTGACGATCGGCCTGTTGAAAATGCACATTCCCGCTCTCGTCCAGGGTTTCCCATTCGCCGTTCGCGCCAAAAACGGCGACGAGTTCCTTGGCCGTGCTGACTTGCGGCGCTCCGGAGCCAATCGTGCGATCTATTTCCGTGCCGGAATGTCCGAGTAATTTCGCCAGGCGCCCCTCACTGTCAAATTCCGTGACGAATTTCCTGGCATGCAATTCCGTTGTTTCGCTGCCACTTTTCATTTCAATCGCGGCCGGCGTCAGTGTCTCGGCGCTTCGAGCGCGCGGCTGGCTGCCTTGCTTTCCATCGCCAAATATGACGCGCAAGGATTCCGTTTTCAAAGTGCGCGACTGGCCGTCCTGCCGGGAATCAAGAATTGTGCCGCCGCTGGTGGTCATCATACGAATGATATTCTGCGGCGCCATCGCAAGTTCCACATGCCCGCTTGAAAAATGGTCCGTTCCGGCAGGGGCCTCGCGTGTTCCTTCCACGTGGCCATCGGCTAGCAACTTCTCTATCCAACCCGCCGAATTGAGGAATGCTTCGAACTGGTTGCCAGAGACCGTCGTCCTACCTCCGGCCCCTGCGGAATGAATCACGGGATGCCCTTCGGCGGTAGCGTGTTGCGCTCGGAAATCCGCGTCGAGATCGATCGTAATTCTGTCTGCGGAGAGGTCGCGGTTACCTTGAGTAACATGAGCAGGGGCGGAAAGGATCACCTTGCGTTCATCGCGTCGAATCTCAAGACTGCTCCCGGTCACATTCACCGGAACTCCGTTCGTTCGATCGGACGGCGAAAGGTCCATTTGCACATCGTGTTCCAACAGGACGATCGATTTTTGAGTGCTGTAGGTAACACCCAGGGCATGTCCGTGGCCCTGTGGAAAACGGAAAGCGACCGGATCCGGAGTGGAAGCGTCGCCGGTTTCGCGGTTGAAGGTCAGATCGCGAGTGGTGACGTGAATCACTCGGTCGCCGTTACCGGGAGGTGGATTTGCGCCGGCTAGGTCGATTTGCACATCACCCTCGCATCGCACCGCGCCTGTCTTCGGCTCGTAACTGCATTGACGCGCATGGATATTGTCGTTCCGGTTTCCCTCGCGCCCATAAATGGTCATCCATACGTCGTCCAGCAGATAAGTGTTCTGATCCTTGTACTGGGTGGCGTGCGAAGCGCGGACCGTAAATATCGTGCGGTCACCTTCCACTTTTGAGAATGTCGTTTGGTCCGATTGCTGCTGCACCGTTGCCGGCACGGCGCGAGGCTGTGCTTGACGCGACCGAGATTCGCGTATGCGGCGCTGCGCATACACGCCAACGACAACCAGAGAGATCATGCCGGCAGCGATTGCCGCCCAACGTGCATATCTCGCTGCTTCTTTATTCTGCAATGCCGATTCTCCGTCGCTCTCGCGCTTCCAACTGCATGCGAGTTTGGCAAGCTGTGTGGATCACCACGCATCCGCGTTCATTGAAATGTTAGAAGCTGATTATAGGTGAGAGGTTTCCAGGCAACAACTCGTGAGAGCGGCGTTATTCACCGTGGGCAAGTATGCCCAGCCCGGCAGCGGCGACGCTGTCGCGCGTCGTGTTCTTAACCAGGTACATGGCCTCATCGGCCAGGTGGAGCAGCTCCGCCTTGGTGCGGGAATCCGTAGGATACGAGGCCACGCCCACGCTGGCCGTAATGTGTACGTTGATGCTGGTATCCTTCAGCCAGACCGCCTCTCGAATCAATTTGTGCAGGCGGCGTGCCACGCCAAATGCGTTTTCCTTGGATGTCTGCGGCAGCAGCACCACAAATTCGTCGCCGCCATAGCGGAACGCGAGGTCAATCAGACGGCACTTGTCCTTCACGGCTGCGCCGATCTCCGCAAGCAACTTGGAGCCAACCAAATGACCGTAGGTGTCGTTGACGTTCTTGAAGTGGTCCAGGTCGATAAAGATCAGCGAAAACTCAAACGCGTAGCGGTGCGAGCGATAAATCTCAGTATCCAGCATGAAATTCAAATGCCGGGCGTTATAGAGACTGGTGCAGTCATCCGTAATCGTGAGTTCGTGGATTCTCTGAACATGACGCGCATTTTCGATCGCGATTGCCGCATAATCCGCCAGCGCTTCCAAAAGCGCCAGATCGCGCTTGCTGAATCCTTCAGGACCGATGCAATTAATCAGCTCGATTACTCCCAGGCACTGATCCCGGAAACGAACGGGAACGGCCACGATCGAGCGCGTTTCCATCTTGGTCTTGGAGTCCACCTGTTTGAAAAACCGGGAGTCCGTACTGGTGTCCGGCACCACCACCGCTTCGCCGGTTTGGGCCACCCAGCCTGCGAGACCCTGCCCAACCTTGATGCGCACGTCCTTAAGCGCTTCGGCGCCTTTGCCCGTAGCGATTTGAAAGAAAAGTTCTTCTTTTTCCAAGTCCATCAGGAGTAATGACCAGGTGTCGGGCCGCAATACCTCATTGATCTTTTCCATGATCGTGCGGAGCACTTGGTCGAGCTGGAGGGAGGACGTGAGGGCTTTTCCCAGCTCATGAAAAACAGTCACCTCGTTGGTGCTTTCGGGGATGTCCGGACCAACGCCCGGACTTCGGCGCCTTTCAACGCCGGCGAACGGCCGGTTGTCCGTGGATCGCTTTATGCGTTCAGCAGCCACACGTTCCTTGGGGTCTGGAGAATCTTTGGGCAACCTTCTCATTATAGAGAACGCTTTCCGCTATTCGCAACGGGCTTAACGGCAGCGATTGACGAATGGCCAATAGGGTGGAATCGCGATGATATCTGGCGAACATTGACACTCCCGCGACCCGCGCCTATATTTTGTGTGTCAGTCGGTCCCAGCGGATGTCTTCTACACCTTTCGGTGAACATCTAAAACGCGAGCGGGAAATGCGAGGAGTCTCTCTGGAAGAAATTTCCTCGGCCACGCGCATCGCCCCGCGCTTTCTGGTGGCGTTGGAGAATGAGCAATGGGACCAATTACCCGGTGGCGTTTTCAATCGTGGATTTATCCGCGCTATTGCACGCTTCCTCGGCCTCGATGAAGATAGCTTGGTATCAGAATATGCGCTGGTTACGAAAGGCCGGACCGAACCGGGCGTCGTAGCTGACCCTCCGATCGAATCGGGCAGGCGCTACCAGGAGATTACGCTGGTAATTGTTTTAGCAGTCTTACTCATTGCGGGCGCGGTGTTCGCCGCGGTCCACTTCGGCCCGAGGCTTGCCGCCCGGTGGCATAAGCATTCGGCACAGTCGGCTAACATGCCGGTGCCGGTCCCTGGAGAATCCCATTAGCGCTGATCTCCGCGACAGTATCCGTACCGGCCACGCGACGGCGGAACAAAAGCTCGCGGTTTTTTCCGGCGGGGGTACGCTGGCGCCCGAACATCGCGCGGAGTTACTTACACTTCTTACAGCCGATTCCGATCCTGCCATCGCCGAACGCGCTCAGAGCGTCATTTTAACCCAACCTCTCGAGCCTTTCCTTCTCGCGCTGGCGAATCCGGATGCGGACCCTCGCCTGTTCTCCTATTGCGCCGACAATTTGTCTCAGAAACCGGGTATTGCCGACGCGCTCGCGAAGAATCCCGCTTGTTCCTCGGGGGTGGTCGCGCACGTGGCCTCGCGTTTGAGCGCCGCCGGAGTACAAGCGCTGCTGGACGATCTGGACCGGCTTAGCTCCGACGCGCGATTGGTTGTCGCGCTCACTCATTGCAAAGCCGCGACGCCCGAACAGCAGGAACTGCTGGTCGAATTACAAAAGACTGAAGGACTGGCGGTGCCGGAGATCGAAGAAGCTGCCGCTGAAATCGAGCCGGACGTAAAGAAGCGAGTAACCCTGCTTCAGAGACTTGCGCACATGAACGTGGTGGAGCGAATCCAGCTCGCGCTCAAAGGCGGTCGCGAGGAACGCATGCTTCTGATCCGTGATCCGAATAAAATCGTGCAGCGGGGAGTGATGCAATCGCCGCGACTCACGGATCTTGAGGTTGAAAACTTCGCCGCCATGACCAACGTCTCCACGGAAGTCCTGCGCATCATCGCGGCGAGCCGCGTCTATATGAAAAGTTACACCGTGGTGAAAAATCTGGTGAGGAACCCCAAGACGCCTCTGGATGTTTCGTTGCACCTGCTGCAGCGTCTAAACCCTTTTGACCTCAAGCTTCTGTTATCGAATAAGAATATTCCGGAAACGTTGCGCTCTACGGCCGCGAAGCTTCATCGCCAGCGGTCCTTTGCGCGGCCTAGCACCTAATGCGAACTTGAGTTCGGGGCGCCGCTGACGGGCGCAACGGCAAGAGAGGATCTCACCTTTTTCTTGTATTCTTCCGCCTTCGCGAGGATTTCTTTTTCGTCTAACGTAAGCATCCGCCGGTCTCTCATCACGACATTGCCGGCGATCACCACTGTGCGCACGTCGCTTGCCTTCAACGCGTAAACCAGCTCCGAATATACGTCGTACATCGGAGTGGCGTGCGGCGCGCCGATGTCCACCAGAATCAGGTCCGCTTTCTTGCCCGTTTCGAGCGAGCCGATAATCTTTTCCAGATGCAGTGCGCGCGCCCCGTTGATGGTGGCCATCTCAACCACTTGCTTCGCCGGCAACGCGCGCGGGTCCATCCGGGCCACTTTCTGCAGTTTCGCCGCAAGGTCCATTTCTTCGAACAAGTCGAGATCGTTGTTGCTCGCAGCGCCGTCCGTAGCTAGTCCAATGGGCTCGCCTGCCGCCAGCATTTCTGGTACAGGCATCACTCCCGCAGCCGTTTTCATGTTGCTGGAAGGATTGTTGATGCAGCCCACGTTGAAATGCGCCAGCGTGGCAATGTCCGCCTGGTCCACCCAGATGCAGTGCGCTCCAATCAGATCCGGGCCGAGAATGCCGGCGCGTTCCAGGTAAGCTACCGGTGTTGCGCCATGTTTCTCGCGGCTTTGCTCCAGTTCAAATTGCGCTTCGGCAATGTGAATCAAAATTGGTGCGCCATTGCGGCGGGCCAAAGCCGCCGCATCCTGCAAAGTTTTTTCGGAGCAGGTGTAGATCGAATGCGGGGCCACCGCAGCGATAATCAGAGGGTCGCCCTTCCAGTGGTCCAGATATTTCTGCGTGTAAGCCAGCGCTTCGGCGGGAGTCTTATTGTCGGGTGCGGGAAAATCGATGATGGTCTCTCCCAAGACACCGCGCATTCCCGCATCTTTGGTTACGCGCGCCACAACATCCTCGAAATAATACATATCCGCGTACGTCGTGATGCCGCCGCGCAACATCTCGAGCACTCCCAGTTTGGTCCCCCAATTGACAAAATCGGGAGTAACGTTGCGCGCTTCCGCAGGGAAAATATACTTTTGAAGCCATTCGTCGAGCGCGAGGTCGTCGGCCAATCCGCGAAACAGGCTCATCGCGGCGTGCGCGTGACCGTTAATCAGCCCCGGCATCACGAGCGCGCCATGCGCATCGAGCGTTTGCGCGGCCTCGAATCGGCTCTCGATCTCGGCACGCGGACCTACGGCGACAATCGAATCGCCGCGAATGGCCACCGCGCCGTCTTCAATCACTCGCCGCTGTGCGTCCATGGTGACGACAGTTCCACCGGTGACCAGCAAATCTATTTTGTCTTTGGCGGATGCTGTCGAAGAGAGAACCAAAGCCGCAACGCAACAGATCAGCGCGGAAGACACGAAGTTCGGGCAGCTCCTCCAAAAACAAAACCTTTTTCTGATTTGCATTTTTCCTCTGGCGCGTGGAAAATCCCTACAGAAATGCGGAATCAAAGGGCCGCGGCAACAGTTTCGCAGCGCTCTCGCGCTCGACGTTGCCTTTCAGGTTTGCAAGAATCACCGGCACGTCTCCACAGAATTCCCAAACGATTTGGCGGCAGGCCCCGCACGGAGGCGTCAGCGCATCGGTATCGGTTACAACCGCGATCGCTTCAAATCCACGCTCGCCTTCTGACAAGGCCTTAAATATCGCCACGCGTTCGGCGCAGCAGGTAAGCCCGTAACTTGCGTTTTCGATGTTGCAGCCGGTATAAATTCTCCCAGACTTCGCGCGCACGGCTGCACCCACGCGAAAATCCGAAAACGGCGCGTGCGCGTTTTCCCGGGCCTGTTTTGCGGCTAAGATTAAAGCGTCATATTCGCCCATGACTTGCCTTTGGGACGCCAGCCAGCGGCCAGCCTCCACTTTTAATTTTTATCCGCCGCAATTCGCGGAATAACAGCGCGGAGAAGCGCGATGAATTGGCCCTTCACGCGCTCGCCCGTTTCCAGCACTTCGGAGTGATCCAATGGCCGATCCAAAATTCCCGCCGCCATATTCGTGACGCAAGAAATCCCAAGGACGCGAATTCCCATGTGGCGCGCCACAATCACCTCCGGCACCGTGGACATTCCGACCAAATCGGCGCCAATGGTCCTTAAGTAGCGAATCTCCGCTGGAGTTTCATAACTGGGGCCTGGAAGCGCGGCGTACACGCCTTCGTGCGGTTCGATGCCGAGCCGCTTGGCCTCCGCCAAGGCGATTTCGCGATACGAACGCCAGTACGCCTGCGTCATATCCGGAAAACGCGGGCCAAAGCGTTCGTCGTTCGAACCGGTCAGCGGATTCGCACCCTGCAGATTAATGTGATCGCGGATCACCACCAGCGCGCCCTGCTTGAACTCCGGATTAATCCCACCCGCTGCATTTGTCAAGATGGCAGAGCGCATCCCCATCCGTCCGAAGACGCGCATTGCAAAGCCCACTTCGCGCGCTGAATAACCTTCATACAGATGAACGCGGCCCTGCATCGCCGCAACGGCGATACCCTCTGCTTTTCCGATCACTAGAAGGCCGGCGTGTCCAATCGCCGTTGAGCGTGGAAAATCTGGAATTTTCTGGTAAGGGATGCGCGTGGCGTCCGTCAACTCGTCCGCGAATCCGCCGAGTCCCGAGCCGAGTACGAGCGCAATCTTCGGGCGCAACTTCGTTTTCGATAAGATGAATTTCGCAGCGCGTTCGGCCCGCGCATATTCCGTGTCCCGCGCAGAAGCCTTCGAATGAGCGGCGCTCATCGCAGCATAACTCCCACGATGGACGCAGACATCAGATTCGCCATGGTCCCAGCCAGCATGGCGCGAATGCCAAGACGTGCAAGTTCAGCTTTCTTGTTCGGCGCGAGTGCCCCAATGCCGCCGATCTGTATGCCGATCGAGCTGAAGTTCGCGAAACCGCACAGCGCAAACGTGGCGATGGTAAAGGATCGCGGGTCCAGACCGTCTTTCATTGGCCCAAGCCGCTGAAAAGCGACAAGTTCATTCGTTACCATGCGCAGCCCGAGCAAATTGCCAATGGCGTGGCAATCCTGCCAGGGAATGCCGATGACCCATGCGATAGGCGAAAAAAGCCAACCGAAAATTTGCTCCACGCTTGACGGGAACCAGGAAATTCCGATATGCGTCAGCCCGTTGTGGACCACACCGAAAATTCCATCCACCAGATAAATCAGCGCAATAAATGTAATCAGCATCGCGCCCACGTTCACGGCCAGATTCAAACCATCAATCGTGCCGCGGGAGATCGCGCCCAGCGCGTTCGTATCGCGTTCCAGGGGTGCCATTTCCACGCGGCCGGAAGTTACGGGGATTTCCGTCTCCGGCACCAGCATTTTTGCGAGCAAGATAGTTCCCGGCGCGGTCATGATCACGGCGGCGAGCAAGTGCTTTGCTTCGACACCATAAAGGATGTAAGCCGCCATGATTCCGCCGGACACGTGCGCCATGCCGCTCGTCATCACCGTCATCAACTCCGAGCGTGTCAGCTCGGGAAGAAATGGGCGGATGGTTAGGGGGGCTTCGGTCTGGCCCATGAAGATACTGGCGGCGACGTTGAGGGATTCCGCGCCGCTGGCGGCCATCAGCCGCGTCATCACACGCGCAGCCTGCTTGATGATGAATTGCATTACGCCGTAGTAATAGAGCAGCGCGAAAACCGCGGCGATAAAAATAATCGTGGGCAGGACTTGAAACGCAAAGAAAAAGCCCATCGGCGAGCCTTTCTTGCCAAGGTCGCCAAAAACAAATTGCGAGCCGAAAAACGCGAAATCGAGCACCCAATTGACCGCGGCGCCGGCTTTCTGAAACAGCAACCGCCCGTATTCCCAGCGCATCACCAGAAACGCGAATACGATCTGCAGACCCAGGCCCCAGGCGACGGTCTTGTAACGGATAGCCCGGCGATTGGTGGAAAACAGAAACGCCAGGCTCATCATGGTAATCATTCCCAGAATGCCTACGAAGCGGTGCATTCGACGCAAGCTCCTTTTTTGTGCCGCGCCAGCTTACTCGGTTTCTGTTGCACCAATAATTTTTCGCACCAGCGGCGAAATCGACGGCGGCTGCTCGCCAATTTCAAAGCTTCGCGACAACAACTCCACCGCGTGTGGCAGCCGAGAATCCAGGTTGTAGTGAACGGTGCAAAGATTCGCGCCGACCTCAACCCTGTCGCCAATCTTCTTTTCGAACACGATTCCCACACCGGGATCGATCGCGTCTTCTTTCTTTTCGCGTCCGCCACCCAGCGTCATGCTGGCAATTCCCACCTGCTCGGAGCGAATTGCGGTCACGTAACCGGACTGACGAGCGGTTATCCGTGCCGTATGTTTCGCGTGCGGCAGCCGCGCCGGATCGTCCACAACGGCTGCATCGCCGCCTTGCAAGCGAACGATCTCGCGGAATGTATCACGTGCGCGCCCCGATGTAATCATTTCCACGGCGAGCTTCCGTCCTTCGTCCACCGTCTTGGTTCGCTGCCCCAGGAAAAACATCCAAGCCGAAAGTTCGTCGCAAAGTTCGCGAAGATCTTTAGGCCCCTGGCCATGCAGAATCTCGATGCATTCCTCCACTTCCAGCGCGTTGCCCACTTTGCGGCCCAGGGGCTGCTCCATATCGGTGATTAGCGCGACGATCTTCTTCCCCATACGCGTTCCGGTTTCGACCATCAATCCCGCCAGATATTCGGCGTCCGACTGGTTCTTCATGAACGCGCCGTCGCCCGTCTTCACGTCCAAAACCAGCGCGTCAATTCCTTCCGCCATTTTCTTGCTCATGATCGAGGCGCAAATCAGGTAGGGGCTTTCCACCGTGGCAGTGACGTCGCGCAGGGCATAGAGCTTTTTATCCGCGGGCGCGATTTCCGGCGTTTGGCCAATCAGAGCGCAATGGCACTTCTCCAGCACTCGCCGAAATTCTGGGAGACCCAAGTTGACGTTGAAGCCCGGGATCGATTCCAGTTTGTCCAGCGTTCCGCCGGTGTGCCCCAGGCCTCGTCCACTGATCATGGGAACGTAGAGTCCGGCAGCCGCCACTACGGGCGCGATCACGAGTGACGTTTTGTCACCGACACCACCGGTGGAATGTTTATCCACTTTCGCTGCGGGCAAATCCGGCCAATCGAGCACCACGCCGGAATGAAGCATCGCCTCGGTGAGCGCGGCAAGCTCCGCGCTGCTCATCCCGCGCCAAACCACAGCCATCAGCCACGCAGCAATCTGGTAGTCGGGAATGTGCCCGCGCGTAACTCCCTCAATGAGAAACTCAATTTCTTCGCGGGAAAGTTCCACGCCGTCGCGCTTTTTGCGGATGAGGTCAACAACTCGCATGAGGTAGGATACGCGGCCAAACTAGCATCGGGCGCAACACACGTCAATGAGCGTGACGATCGGTCGTGGGACACTTTCCGATTGGCGCCTGTACCAAGCACCAGGGCTCGTCTCAAAACAACCCAACGTGGGCATTGTTGGTGTACTGACTACTTATCAGTCGTAATCAGCGTTTCGGAGGACTTGCTCGACAGAATCGACTGGGTATAGCATCTTACTCAATGGAACAAGTAAAGCCTCGAAGAAAGGAACTCTTCGTCTTCATATGGGGAGTTCTCATCTGGGGTGGTTCAACCGCACTGGCGATTACTTTCTTCGACTGGTACACAACCCATCAGATCGCCGCGCCCCACAAGATCGTTGTTCGGTTCGTACTATTCATGGCCACAGGAATTTTGATGGGTCTCTTGCTGTGGAATAGGCTCGAGGCGCTAGATCGCAAGAAACTGACACGAACCGGAGATATTGTGCGATTCGTACTTTTTATCAGCCTAATGCTGGGGCTTGTCTACGCTCTATGGGCTATGACCCGTCATTGACTCCAATTTCGCCGAAGCAGAGCCGTTGGAAGTTGCAACTAATGCGCGGCACCCCCTACGAAATTTGATTAGAACTTGGGCGGGCGAGCAGCGATTTCCGCTGCAACGCGTTGTACTTCGTCGTGGACTAGGCCGTTGGAGACTAGGATTGAGGAACCGCCGGGATTGTACGGGCCGCCGGAAAGATCGGTGACGTTTCCGCCTGCTTCGGTGACGATGAGCATACCGGCTGCGGTATCCCAGGACTTCAGGCCGAACTCCCAGAAGGCTTCGAACCGGCCGCAGGCCACCGAACACAGATCGAGCGAAGCAGCGCCATCGCGCCGCACACCATGCGAACGCAGCGTAAATTCCCAGTAGTAATGGATGTTCAAATTGTCGGTGCGCTTGTGCGTGGGAAATCCGGTGGACACCAGACTCTCGCCCAAACGCTCGACAGAAGAAACGTGGATCGGTTTTTGGTTTAGGTATGCGCCCTCGCCGCGCGAAGCGTAAAACATTTCGTTCGCGACAGGATTGAAGACCACTCCCGCAATCGGTTTGCCGTTTTCCAACAAGCCAATCGAAGCCGCAAAGCACGGATAGCCGTGCGCGAAATTTGTGGTGCCGTCGAGCGGGTCTACATGCCAGACGAACGCCGAAGCCGCGCCATCCTTGCCTGAACCTTCCTCCGCGACGATCGCATGCTGCGGAAAATCACGCCGCAAACGCGCCACAATCGCCGCTTCCGAGCGCCGGTCGGTCTCCGTGACCAGGTCCACGTCGCCTTTGTACGTGATTTTTTTCGGGCTGGCGTGGCCGGACAAAATGATAGCCCCCGCCTCGCGGGCAGCTTCTATTGCGGTCTCAAGGAATTTGTTCATGATTGTGAAGTGCGAACCTCGCGCGAAGCCGCCGCGCCTTTATCGCGGCGCGGCCGCGGTGAAATATTCCTTGCGGTAACGCACCGTAGCTCCCGACTTCACCTGCAGCGTGACGTGACGATGGCTTCCCGGCGGCGGCACGGGAGTCGGATAGTATCCCAGCAAATATTGCGTCCGCAATTCGCGGTCGATGCGGTCAAAAGTTGCGTCGAGCTGCTCCATTTCGTCCACCATGAACATGGCCCCGCCGGTGCTATCGGTAATCGTAATTAACGCATGCTCGCCGGCCGTATTTCGCCCGCTTTCGTTTGCCGGCCGTATCACGATGGAATAAAGCAGAGCCTCCGACGCAATCGCGGCTCGCCGCGCGTCTTCAAACTTCGAAACGCTTGTCGTTTCCCCTGCATCCGTGACCATAACGATTGCCCGCCGCCTGTCTCCAGGACGCCGCCGCAGCGAATTCGAACCCAGCACAATCGCATCGTAGATGGAAGTTCCCGAGCCTGAACTGATTCGGCGGACTGCTTCCTGAAGTTTCGGCACATCGGCGGAAAACTCCGAAAGCTGGGTGACTTTTTCATCAAATTCAAAAACGCTCAGCGTGTCCCCGGGCCGCACCACTTGCCGGACGAAGTGAGCGGCAGCTTCCGCTTCAAACTTCATGTCCTTATACGTGCTCATGCTCGAATCAACCATCAAAGCAAGATCCAGCGGACGATTGGTTTCGGCTTCGAAGCGCTCAATTTTTTGCGGTACGCCCTCTTCAGAAAGTGCGAACACATCTTGGGTGAGATCGGGAATCGGCCGGCCCTCGGCGTCGATTACGCTCGCAAGAATATTCACGAGATTCGTCTGCACGCGGATCACGCCGGACTGCTTCGGTTGTTGCGCGCGCAGAGACACTGCCAGGCCGGCACATGCTAGAAATCCAGCGGACAAACTGGCGACGCTGAATCCAACTGCGCGAAGGGTTTTCTTCATTTGTTTGTCGAAGAATTAGATTCATCCGGCCGGGAATTGGCTTCCTGAGAGGCTTTCTCGCCTTCGGCCCAAACCGCGCCGTCGGCAAAAAACTCCTTCTTCCAGATCGGCACCGCCCGCTTCAGCGTGTCAATGGCGTAGCGGCATGCGTCAAACGCAGCGGCTCGGTGCGCCGAGCTTACGGCAATCCATACACTGGTTTCGCCAACCTCGAGACGTCCGAGACGGTGAACGATGGCCAGGCGATGAATTGGAAATTTTGCGCGGATCTGCGCGCCGATCTCGCGCATTTTAGCCAGCGCCATCGGCTCGTAGGCCTCGTACTCGAGGTAAAGCGTGCGCCTTCCCTTGAAATTGTTGCGCACGAAACCGTCAAAAACTACGACGGCGCCGTCTTCCGGACCTTTCAAATTCTCGAGAAGCTCGCGCACCTGGATTGGCTGGTGCACGAGTTGAAACACGTCATCGGTAACGGTTGCTTGCCGGCCGCCGCTGACCGGCGGCAGAAACGCCACTTCGTTGCCATCCACAAGCGGAGCTCGCCATTCGGCATATTCCTGATTTACTGAAGCTGCGATTGAACTTCGAAATTCAGCGAGCCTCGGAAACCGCCGCGCGTAACGCTCGAAAAGATCTTCCACGCGAGCGCCTTCGGAGAGGTCGGCCTCGTCCTCCGCCGCACCTACGATTTCTTTAAGTTGCCCAAAAAAAAGCACTCGCACGCGCATCAGGAATTCATTCTATCGCGCAGAAGGCTTCAAAGCGATGCGAGAGTCCCGGATGGTAGCGGGTGAAACGAGCCATGCGGCGCAAACTTTCACATTTGCCGGCCTAAGCCTCCAAATTGCGCTAAGATTCGCAATCGACGAAGAAAGTGCGGGACGCCGCATCCAACGCTACATTCCCGACTTATTGAAAAACAACAAATGCTGCGCGCCTCTTGGACTAAACGATCGGGAGATTCCTCGGTCCGGTGCATCCCGTTCGGCGTGACTGAGTGCCTGGAATTCGCGATCGGCACGGAGGGGATTTCATGAAAGTTCTGATTTCCGGTGGATCGGGACTCGTGGGAACGGCGCTGACGGAATCGTTGCGAAGCGATGGGCATGCGGTGTCTCACTTAGTTCGGCCCGGAGGCGCAGCCTCCGCAGGCGACATCCGTTGGGACCCAGCCAGTGCATTCATCAACCTGAACGCGATGGAAGCCGCCGACGCGGTCGTAAACCTTAACGGGGCCAGCATTGGCGGTGGTAGATGGACACCCGAGCGAAAAAAAATCCTTCGTACCAGCCGAGTGGATTCGACGCGCTTTCTGGTGAGCACTCTCGCGCGCCTGGACCGGAAGCCGCGCGTATTCGTTTCTGCCTCCGCAATCGGGTATTACGGCAATCGCGGTGATGAAACTCTCGAGGAGTCAAGCGCGTCAGGAAGCGATTTCCTGGCGGAGCTCTGCCGCGACTGGGAAGCGGAAGCCATCCGCGCACAAGCAAGCGGCATCCGCACCGTATTAACACGCTTCGGCATCATTCTTTCCGCAAAAGGCGGAGCGCTAACGCAAATGCTTACTCCCTTCAAATTGGGATTGGGCGGACGGCTGGGAACGGGGAAACAGTGGATGTCCTGGGTGGCGCTTGATGATGTAGTCGGGATTCTGCGCAGCGCGATCTCAAACGAACAAGCCAGCGGGCCCGTCAACGTGGTGGCTCCAAACCCGGTGCAAAATTCCGAATTTACGCGCGTGCTTGCGAGCGTTCTTCATCGCCCGGCAATTTTTCCAGCCCCGGCGTTTGCATTGCGGCTCGTTCTCGGCGAAATGGCCGATGCGCTTCTGCTCTCAAGCCAGCGAGTTCACGCAGAACGCTCGCCTGCCGCAACATACGCTTTTCGATATGAGAATCTCGAGCCAGCCCTTCACGCAATTCTCACAAAGAAGTAACCATTTTGCTCGTCTTCGCCGACTCACCGCCAAGGTAGTTCAAGAGGCGGGGCGAATCACTTATAACGTTACCGCCTTATTTCAATACGTTGAGAACAGCCTCAACTTTTAGCACGCGCCCGGTAAGCGGATCCGTCGCCACCGTGGCTTCGGCTTCCTGGCCATCGCGAAGAAGCAGGGTCAAGTCGCCACGGAATTGCCGGATCATCGGCTCGTTACCCGGAGGCGGCTCGCCGGCGGTCCAATCCTTTCCCCCATCGATATGGCCGTCTTTGTCTCTGGACGGGACATACAAGGAAGACCGATCTATCCTCAGCTCCACACTGAATCTACCGGGGGTTGGGAGGACATGATTCAACCGGTAATCGATATTGCTGACGTCGATGTTCGTTCCCACGTCGACATACGTCAGCGAATTGTCTCCTGTCTTTGAGGTCGTTGTGTTGACCGGAACGCGAACGCCTAAGCGCAGAGAAGACGTCAAGGGTGCACGGCTCAATACGAACGGAATCGAGTAAGGCATGCTGCTGATCTTCTTGGTCCCGTCATACTCGGTCAGGACAATTTGGAGCTTTGCAGGCACCATCGCTTCGGGAGCGGTCGTCTCGGCGGCTGGCTTGTCTTGAGCCTTGGCCGCTGGTGCCGCAAATAAAAGGAGCACAGCGCACGCCCCGAGCCAGTCTGAAACTCTCATTGGTTGCCTCCGACAAACTAAAGTTTTAAGTGCTGTACAAGAGACGCCGCCGTGCGTGGTTTAGTTCAGAAGAGGCTAGGCCCCTTGTCTGAATCCGCCACGGGCGTCTCTAGCGGTTCCAGCGGGGTAATTTCAATCGGTTTTAATTCAAGCGGCTTCTGCGGTTCCTGTTGTGCGGCATAAAGCTGTTCGCTATCGACAGGCCTGCTGTGTACCGCCTCGTAAAACTGCACGACAGCGAGAAGTTCTCCCTTGGGAACGAGGACTTCGGGCTCGCGCCGAATTCTGGACGAAGGGACTGCGCGCGATACGACTTCCTTTCGAGAATGATCTGGAATCGTAGTGGCCTTCAGGAAAGCAGTCGCGGCGTTCGGAGACGGAGACGTTGTCTGCACAGCTTCTGTCACGGTTGGAGTAGAAACACGTCGGCGCGGCAAACCAGTGATCACAGCTATCAATAAAGCGGCGAGAACAACGGCGCCCACAGCGTAGGATAAAGGTTGGCGAGATGCCTGCTCCCAAATTCTCCACGCGTCCCAACTCCAGCGCTTCGGAGCAGGTTCAGCGGCAATTCGCGCGCGCAGGCGGGTCATGAATTGTGCTGAAGGTTCTCCCGCAACCAATGCTTCCACGCCGAGATCTACCTCGCTACCCACGGCTTTGGCGTGATCGTAAGCTTCTCGGCAAGCTTCGCACTCCGCCACATGCGCCAGCGACTCGAGTTCGCGCTTGGGGCTCAGCTCGCCCAGCGCAAAATCATTGATGCGCGCCGTCATCTGCTCGGATTTCTTTTGACAATCCATTCCAGGCTCTCCGCTAGTTTCTTCCGCGCTAAAAATAATCGTGACTTCACCGTGCCATCCGGCAAGCCGGTGAGTTTTGCCACTTCGCTGGTGTTGTAGCCTTCGATGGCTGCGAGGGTCATCACCAGCCGCAGCTTTTCGGGCAGGGCGTCCAGCGCCCGCGCCACCTGACGCTCGAATTCCCGAGCGGCGGTGACATTTTCGATTTCAGCGGCGCGCTGGCTATCCAGGAACGCAGCGTGTTCGCGACGCTCGCGCCGGCCGGCCGCTCGAATGCGATCGAGCGCCAGCCGCCACGCCGTCCGCACCAGCCAGGCGCGAAAGCGTTCGCGGTCCCGCAGGCGATGAAAATTGCGGTACGCACGCAGCATGGCTTCTTGCGCCACGTCTTCTGCTTCCGCCGGATTGCGCAGCACACCCAGCGCGACGCGATACGCCAAGGTGGGACAGTCAGCCAAACGCCGCTCGAACTCCCGTTCGAGTGAAGCGTCCTGGCTCACCGCGCTACCCGAAAAACTGGCTGCGAGCGCATCCATCTTGGTCCCACTAAGCCAGACGCCGGTGACGGGGTTTCGGTTCACTTGTTTTGGAGAGAAGAAACAGATTGATTACAGGTCCAGCCGCTCGAGCAGCGCTCCCAGATTTGACCCGTCCACCACCAGGTCGGGGCGCTTGGTGGCGAAATCTTCCACCTCATCGAGCGCTTGAAATAATCTCATCTTTGCTACCGCGTACTCCTCTGTCCCAGTAAGCGCGCGCCCTGTCCGCTTCGTCCACAAATCCAGAGCGTCGCGGCGTACAAATATGCGGACCGGGAACATCGACTTGCGGTCGGCGGAAACGTAATAGACGAATTCGTTTCCTGCGGCGCCGTCCTGTTTCGCGGGATGCACGTCTTGGAACTGGTATTGGTAAACATAGCCACTTTCCGCGGAGTAGGCCTTAATTCGCCGCACCGTCTCTGGTTTGGACATGCCGGCATTATTCGGCTGCGCTCTTTTGGTGTCAATCTCTGCGTTAATCCACAAGCCGCTCCCATAATGGGATTGCATCCTTGCCATTGCGGGAATGAAATATTGGAAATCGCGCCTCTAACCGGCCCGTGAGTTTCGTGCGCTCAGTCCTGATCTTTTTCCACAAGTGCGTAACTTCCGTGTGCTCCACCGCTTACATCGAAATTTAGACGCGGGTGAGTACTCGCGATATGAAAAAAGAATGTGCTCCGCTTTGGCACACCTGTTGCCCTACTGATTTTTGTGATGTTAGTTTCAGTCCAACTGAAAAACTGGCGGTCGGATCACCTGCGCGATTCGAATTCCAATGTCTGTGCCTCCCGAACGCGTCTGCGAATTCTCGCCCTCAAAATTTATTGGTATGTTGTGTCAATTCTCCCAATCGCGCTCATCGGCTGCGGTTATGCGGGTACTCCACCTTCGCCACCGCCGCCGAATGTAGTGGTTGCGATTCAGCCTGCGAGCGCCAACCTTTTTCTAGGCCAAACGCAGGCATTTCAGGCCACCGTCACCGGCAGCACGAACTCAAACGTCACGTGGGAAGTAAACGGCGTTGCGGGCGGCAGCGCAGCCACTGGAACAATTTCTTCCGTTGGTCTCTTTACTGCCCCCGCAATTCTGCCTCCCGGCGCGAGCGTGAGCGTCACGGCAGTAAGCCAGGTCAACCCAAAAGACAGCGCTTCAGTCACCGTGACTTTGCAAGACAACATCGTGGTCAGCGTGCTCCCACTGTCCGCGACCCTATCAACAGGAGCGGCGCAGGTGTTCACAGCAACAGTTACCGCAACAACGGGCAGCTCTTCGACTGCCGTTACATGGAGTGTGAACGGTGTAGCGGGAGGCAATTCCAACGTTGGTACGATTACCGCGAACGGCTCAGCGACTGCCGTTTACACTGCACCTTCCGAGCCGCCTGTATCCCCAACGGTGAGTGTTACGGCTACCAGCGTCGCGGACAACTCGAAATTCGCGAGCGCCGCCGTCACGATTGTCTGCGGTGGTGCGAGTTCAATTTCGCCCGCGTCTGCGAATGTCGCGCTCGGCTCAACGCAATCCTTTACAGCATCTTTCTGCCCCGCGCCTACTTCACCGATTGTCTGGGACGTGAACGGAATACCCGGCGGCAACACAACGCTCGGAACGATTGTCAGCACCAGCGCGACGGCGGCGCAATATACCGCTCCCACAAATTTGCCTCCGAACAATCCCGTCACCATCCACGCAGTGGCAGGCGGCGCCACAGTGTCTGCCACCGTGACAATCGTCAGCGCCGTCACGGTTGCAGTTGCGCCCTCCGGCGTGTCGGTCGCGATCACCCAACGAGCTACGCTAACTCCCACGGTCGCCGGCACGTCGAACACCGCCGTCACGTGGTCAGTCAACGGAATCCCCAATGGAAATACAATCCTCGGGCAAATCTGTCAGCTCGCCACGGTTCCATGCATCGCACCGACAGGGCCCGCTTCCGGCAGTGTGGATTTTCTCGCGCCTGCGGTGGTTCCCACATCCGATCCCGTCACCGTCACCGCATCGAGTGCCGCCGATCCCACGCGTAGCGGCACCTCTATCGTCATCATCACCGGCCCAACGGCGGCAGCGTCCGTTTCCATCTCGCCACCTTTCGCATTCGTCGCTCCTTCTACGGCTACGCTTTCTCAGCAACGCTTCGTCGCGACCGTCACTGGCAACTCAAATACGAGTGTGACCTGGATGGTCCAAAGCGCCGTGCCCGGCCAAGGCTGCTCCGGCGCAGGTTGCGGTTCGGTGGACGCAACCGGTCTCTACTCGGCTCCCACTTCGGCTCCTTCGCCGAACGGTATATCCGTGATCGCCACGAGCGTTGCCGACGCCACGAAATCGGCCACAGCAACCGTCGCCATCACCTCGGGCCCCGCAATCGAAGTGATCCTTCCATCCAGCGTGATGGCCGGCGCGGTGGAAGGATTTCCGTTCTCGGTGCAAGGGCTGAATTTCGTGGCAGGCTCCGGAAGCGCAGCGTCCACGATCCTAATTAACGGCATAGCGCGCGGGACCACATGTCCCAACGCGAATACTTGCACCACAGCGCTCAATCCAGCAGACGTAGAATCCGCCGCTACGCTGACAATCCAAATCCAGAATCCGGCTCCTCAGGCGCAACTCTCGAATCCCGTCCCATTCGTCATCGTGCCGTTCGACGTCTCTGTCGGCGTGATTGCTCTCAGCGCGGGCCAGTCTGCATCTACCGGCACCAACATCATCGTCACCGAGCCCACCACTGCAGCGGCCTCCGCCCCCATCGAGGTGGACTCAATCGGCTTTCTCACCGCAAATAGCTGCGGGGTGCAAGCTTCGCCGCTCACCGTCACGCGTCCTTCTTCTGGCACCTCCACCGTGAGCCTTTGCATTCACGGGAATTTGCTCGACCCCACTTTCACCTATGTTTTCACCGGGCCGGCCGGCGGAGACATAAGCGTCACCGCCTCCGCCGTCAATGGGCTGTTTCCGAACACCATCGAGCTCGATCTGCAGATTTCCAGCGCAACACTTCCCGGCGTGCGCACGCTTTTCGTCACCACATTGAACAACGACCGCGCAGCAGCTACAGCAATGTTGGAGGTGCAATAAAAATGAAATGCAAAATCGGATTACGGCGTCCCTTGCTTATCGCGCTATGCGCTTCCCTGCTCGCGTGCGCCAGCGTAACGCCCACCACACTCGCCCATATGTCGGTAGCCAAGTTAACGCACGTCTCCCGCCTGATTCTTCGCGCGCGCTGCTTGAAAAATTCCACCGGGTGGGATGCGGGAGAAATCTGGACGTTCACCGCGTACGAACCCACGGAAGTTTGGAAGGGCTCCGCCCCACCGCGCGTGAGCGTGCGTCTGCTTGGCGGAAGAATCGGAAACCTCACCTCGAATGTCTCCGGCGTTCCGCGCTTTCGCGCCGGAGAAGATGTGGTGCTTTTTCTTACCCCCACAACCCTGGGTGATTTTTCAGTGGTGAGTTGGGTGCAGGGAACCTTCCGTATTCATCATGACCAGCGCAGCGGAGAAGACACCGTCGCCCAAGACAGCGCCTCTTTCGAAACGTTTGATCCCTTCACTCGAAAATTCGCGGCTTCCGGCATTCACGATCTTTCTTTGCAAGAATTGCGCTCGCAAGTGGCCGCCGCGCTGCGCCAGGAATCGGGAGCGCAAAAATGAGACGAGCGATCGCATGCCTCACAATAGCGCTGTTTTCTGCGGCAATGATTTTCACGCCTGCAGTACAAGCTTACAGTTTCGTTTCCACTGTTCCGCAATCCGGTGGATGCCCACAGCCGAACAGTTGGAACCTGTCGGTTAGTTCGCCGCTCGACCGCCAATGGAGCACTTCATTGCCGTCGCTGATCTCGCCCGTGATTCTCACCGTAGCGAACGCGGGCACGTCGGCACAGCTCGATGAGATCGAGCAAGCCATCTCCGATTCCTTTTCCGTCTGGGCGGGAGTCAGCGGCACGACCTTCAACGCAATCACATTTCCGGGCCTGGAAGCTCCTTTGGCGCGCGTGACGAACCCAAATTCCTGCACCAATGACGCGGAAAGCAACGTCGATGGCTCGAATACCATTTGCTTCAACCAATCGAGCGCCGCATTCACTCCCGGCGTGCTGGCCTTCACCCGCACGTTTACCGCAAACGCTCCGGGCGCCAGCGTGGGCACCAGCGGCCCCGCTATTTTCGCCGGCCAAATTCTCGATGCCGACACGCTCTTCTGCAACACCGGCGAAGTAATCTTCGCCACTCCCGCTGCGTTAGCTACTTCGCCTGGCGCATACGATCTGGAATCTCTTCTTACTCACGAGCTCGGACACTGGATGGGCCTGGATCATTCCGCGGTAATTCGAGCGATGATGTTTCCCTTCGCTCCGCCACCAGGCCAATTCCTCGGCTCTCGCCCCACGGCGCAGGCGCCCGACGGCCCGCTAAGCGATGACGACCGCACCGGTATCCGCGTACTTTATCCGGACCCGAACGACACAGTAAATATCGGAGCGATTCGCGGCCAAATCCTTCCGGCGAATCCATTCGCGCTGGCTGCTCTTCCCGCTCCGTCGATGGGTTCTTCCGTCACCGGAATGATTGGCGCGCAGGTGGTGGCGGTGGACGCGGACACAGGCGCGATCATCGCCGGCGCTTTCTCCAGCGGGAGCTGCAACGCATCGAGTCCACCCACGCAATTCGATGGCTCCTACGATCTGGAGCGCCTGCCCGTGGGACGCAATTACAATTTGTACGCTGAACCGCTGGTTGGTATTGCGCTTCCGGCTGACTTCGTTGTTCCGGGGGACCTGTGCTCGCAGGACGTGACGCCGTCGTGCACTGCGCCGGCCGCAAATACAAATTTCAACGTGCGCACCCTGCCGGCGGCGCCCTAGCTGTCGAAAAACTCTGGTCTGTTCATACGCTGTCAGGCTTCCGCCGTTCGAAGGCACGAACACGCCGAAAACAAAAGCGGCTCCCACGAGACGGGAGCCGCTTGAGGTTCCTCTTGCGAACTGTTTTACTGCGTCGGCAAGAGCTCCTGCGAGAATCCGATCGTGTTGATGGAGCGCAACGACGGAGTTCTCGGAGGCAGATATTGCGGCCCGAGTGTAAAGTTTTGATCGAAGGTGTAGTGCCGGTCCGGCGGACTGTATACCGCGCCGCCGGTTTTATAAACTCCAGTGCCCTGCCGGTTGTAGTAGAAGCTGACAAGCGAGCCCTGGTAATAGCATGCAGGCCAGACTTCGAGAAACCGCAGGAAGTTGTGAACTCCACCGTCCGTTCCGAAGTCTTCCGGCTGCCCTGCCGGCTGGGGAAATGCGATTCCCTTTCCGGCGATCAGCGCTACACGATAGGCGGTTTGCACTGCGTTGCGGCTCCCCGCGTTGTAGGGAAAAGCAAAGGAGTTGACGTCATTCCAGTTGTCTGAAAGCAACGTCACTGCGTCCGCCGCAACTGCGGCAGCCACGCTATTACCACTCCACGATCCGTCGGCCGGCGCGTTGTAATCCCCCTGGATGTACACCGGGTTCTCGGCTACCACGGTCAATCCGCAGGCTATTGGGCCGCATGAAGTGCCGAGATTCAGGGTCGCTCCGTCTATGATTTTCAACGCGCGGCGGAAAAAGACCGGCGGATTTTCTCGCGCCTCCTGAGCATTCGTGTACACAACTCCGGGCCAATTATTGGAGCCGCCCGGAACAGTCGGGGCCGGACACACGGGGTTTGCTTGTAGAACGGTGGTCAAGTAGGTTCCGTTCCACAATGGCGCTACCGTCCAGTTGCTGCCGCCCACGGCTAGCGGATAAAGGGGAACCGTTTCAGCGCCGCCATATGTGCGAAGGACGGGAACGGTGTCGCCTTCAAGGTTTTCGCCCTGCTCCACAACGCCATTCGGACATCCGTTGTTGGCATCCGATACGTTGACGAAGTCGTCGAATCCGAAGCTTCCGGTCTTCGTGTTTGCCGCGTTCGGATCGGTCCGTTCACCGCGGCGATCCGAGAAATAAATAGTGAATCCCGTGCTGTTGTTGAGGGCCAAGCCCAATGGGTTCGTGTTAAACCACGCAGCCAGGTTTCCCGCGTCCAACTCTGTGTAATACATCACGCCTTCCGCGGTTATCTGATTCCCTGGGTTTCCGCCGGGACGGTATATCGATTCGCGAGCATCGAAGAGCGCCATGGGCCAGTAGTCAACTCCCGCGGTGGTTGCGGTCCCGCAACCTCCGCCCGGACTCGAAGTGGACGGATTATCCCGCAGGCGCTCAAGCCGGATGATGGCGTGAGGGCTTGGGTCGAGGCAGCCAATTTGCGATGTAACGTTGGGGTTGGTGGTCGGACCCTGTGCGACGTTACCCCCTAGACCGGGGAGGGTTGTTGACGGAACGTACGCGCCCAGAGGATTAATATTCCTTCCTGTAAAGCCCATATTCAGGATCGCCTGCGTGATATCAGCCCAGGCCCCGCCCGGATTCTGATATTCGATTTTAATACAGCCGGCAATCATGGGCTTGGCCGTCTGAATCCAGTAGCCATCGACGCTTGAATAAGCGCCGCCAGCGCCGGACATCGGAAGCGGAATCTGCATTGCAGGCACGTTGTTGGCACCTGAATACCAAATCGGAAACGCACCAGGGGCGACTGCGAGCGTGGCCAAATCCACGGGATCTGTTGCCGTACTGACCGACTGCTCCGACATCATGTCCGCGTTATGACACGCCCCTCCACCGCCTGGCGTCACGCCAGACGGATAGTCATCCAACAGAATCCGTAGAGTCGCCTCCGAAAAATACTGTTCGTTGAATTCCGCCGCAGTCTCGCCCGGAACCGGGCGGCGAATCAAGGAAATGGGTGTGGTGATTCCGCCCAACGCCGTTGACGTTAATGTCAGGGTTGGAACTCCATTCTGCAACTGGCCGTTATAGTCATTTTGTACGTTGACCCAACTCGAGGCTATCGGGGGGCCGACGTTCACGGTGGGGCTCACACCGTTGATCACGCTGAAGCTACCGAAGGCTGTGCTGCCCTCGTTCAATGCCAAAGCACGCCATTGGGCATTCGTGTAGCTCGGGCCAGACGGCAGCGTGGCAGGATTGGGGGTGGTCGCGATTGACACTACGCCGGAATAATCGCCACCGCCGTTGATTGTATAGCCATTTTCGAGGTTGGTGCGTATGACGGCACCGACGGCGGTTACCTTATCAGCTAAATAGAGGGGGCCGGAATTAGCAGCTAGCCAAAGATTGCCATTGGTATGAACGCGGCCTCCGAAATCAAACGGAGGGCCATTGAAATAACTCAAATCTGAGTCCGAGTAAATACCAAACTGGAACACGGGAATTGCCACCACTTGCACTTGCCGCTGCAACTTCACTTCCGCGCCCGAGCTGGTTGACTGGGCGGCCACTTCAAGAGTGAACGGTGTGATCAGCCCCTGCATGCCCGCGTACGGGCTTGGCGGAAGCATTGTGGCATTTTGCGAAACCGGGACGCACGGACTGACGAGCGGAGACCCGCATAGAATTTGATAGGTCGAGACACCCGAAGCATCGAGATATTGAATACCCGAAATTACGGGAGGCAGCGCGGTGATGGCGGCCATGTCCGCGGGAGAGAGCGAGCCGTTCGTGGCAAATTGATTTCCCACGTCGGCGGTCAGCTTCTCCATGCCCGCTTCCGCGCCATAGAACGCCGTCTCGCGGAACTGATTATTTCCGCCCAGCCGCTGATCGGTCATCACCATCCAGCACATGCCCACCGCTATGGCGGTGACCAGGATCAGAACAAACAAGGCGGTTATTAGTGCAATTCCTTTTTGACGTTGAGTTCTCACTGCAAATCTCCTTTAAAAAAACCGCTCGGAAGCGCGCTTTACGCGTCTTATGGCGCCGTCGCCGATGACGCTGTAGTGAAGGTATCTATGAACGACAGGCTGCGGACGCTGACCTGTGTGCTCAAATTGTTTCGTAAGAATTGCGGAGATGTAGAAGCCTGGTACGGCAATTCCGATCGTCCCGCCAGGAACACATTCACGGCGCGAATCTGTGCGGGAGTATCGGGGAGTTGCGGAGTCGGCACATTGCCGGGCCCCAGGGGATAAACTCCAAGACCGGGATAGCTCGAGCCGGTAATGTCATAGCTGAATGAGAGGTTCTCGATATTGTCCGCGATTGCTGCCGGGGGATTGGCCGCGGCGATCCCCGGTGCAGGATAGTTGGGATAATTCACCTGGCGTATCAATTGCGGGTCCGTAGGATTGGTGGTCGAATCGATGTAATAGGTAACCATCCAAACCCGCGTGATGACTGTAGGCGGAAAGCCGCCGCCAGCGTTTTGCAGTTGGGCTACGGTGCCATTCGGCTGGCCGGTCGCGTTGAGGCCGGCGGGGTCCCCGCCGCCAAACAATATTGTCTGTCCGGCAACCCCGGTTACGTACTCGAGGGCGGTGCCGTTGGAATTGTGAAACATGATCAGATTGCCGACCGTAATCGGCCGTGTCACGCCTGGCATCACGAAACAGCCCACGTCCAGTATCACTGACCCTCCGACGGGATCGATCGTTCCAGCGCAAGAGGGAGGACCCACGGCTTGCACCACCGGAAAACTGTAAAGATAGTGGCCGACCGTATCCTGAAGACTGTTGTCTGCATACAGTATGTTGATTACGTCGGTCTTTAGATTGCCGTCCAGGACTCCGCCCGTTACTGGGTTGACGGTTGTTGCGTCCTGGCCGATTTGCGAGCCTGGCGCAATTGCGGGCATCAAAGTGAAGCCATTCCCAACGGGGTTTGGGAAGTTCGGCCCGGTGGGCGGAAACACTCCCGGCCGCACGATGGCGGAGTTTCCAACGGCGTCGTAGGGCACGGAGACACCGCCCTGCGGAATTCCCTCGCCTGCTTGCAACAAATCCTGAACCATGAAATGCATTCCGGCGCGGAGATTTTCCTGTGTGTTCGCCTCGTATGCCACGCCTTGGGTGGCATGTTGCGCTTGGAGTAGCGCGCCCACCACGACTCCCACTACGGCGACCAGGATGGCCATCGATACCATCAACTCGATTAATGTAAATCCGTTTTGCCGCTTCATTCCTGTACTCCTCGGAACACTAGAATGCCGAAACATATGTTTCGAGCTGGTATTGGCGCTGAAACTTTCCGGTGGTGTAGTTGATGGTTATCAGCACGTCGCGAACATTGCCGCCCGGATCGGCCGCAAGGTTGGAAATGGCGATCGTGCGAGTGAAATTCGAAAGCGGTACGAAGATGTCGTCCCCAGTCCCCAGCTTTCCGTCAGGCCCGGGGTAAACGATGTAGGCGGGAGGGGCTCCCACGTCGTTCACTGAGCCGACAAGTCCGTCGGGTCCGGGCTGCAGCAGCGGGATAGGTCCGGCCAGAAAAAGGCCATTAGGATTCGTGCCGCTGACGTTCGAGATCTGCGCGAAAGTTGCATTGGCGCTGTACTTCGCCGTAAAAATCGCTTCTGCCGCTTCCTCTGCCTTCTGTTGAGCGATGAAATCGTCCTGCGAGCCCTGCATGTAGGACAACGAGTCGTAGAGCATCGCTGCCAGACCCAGAATGCCTACTGCAAGGACGACGAGCGCGATGAGCGTCTCGAGAAGGCTGAAGCCTGCTGCCAACCGTCTTTTCGCTTCCTGCATTTTCCCAGTCTCCTTCATAGTTGAAACCATGCTGTCCCGTTGTACTTCCAACCGCGAATTCTGCCTGTACTGCCCAGGACCGTGATTGCGCGGTTCGCCGTTGTTAGGCCGGTGAATCCGAGGGAAACCGTCCCGTTGATAGGTTGAAAGGTCAATCCGTCCACCAGCTCACCGTCGCTCTGGAATAACATGCCCCCGATGGGGCCCGGATTTTGTGCTTCGAATTCGATGGCGCTGGTATTTCCGAAAGCGTCCGGGGTATCCGGCAAAGCGGGATCCCTAAAAAACTGGGCGGGAGCTTCAATAGGTGTCGTGCTTAATACGACGTCTGCTCCTGCTCCCACCGGGCCGTACGGGGGAGCGTTCCTCTCGGTCATCACTACCTGATACTGAGGATTTCCGGCAACCACGACCGTAGGAAACGTAACTTGGACGTAGCGGCGATTCGCGATGGAATATTCTCGCGCTTGCCGCAGCTGATCGATAACTTGACGCATGGCCGTGTCGAACCTCGCATCCTGCAGACTGGGCTGCAGAGCCATGATGGCCATCGCCGAAATGATCAGGATCAATGTGATCACTACGCATATTTCGATCATCGAGAAGCCGCGCTGACCGCTTGCGCAGCGCTCTTTCAATTGGGAATTCAGCTGCGACTGTTTCACGCTTACACCTTTGAGCCGCCCGAAAGTACGCGGGCCGGCGTTGGAATCCGGTTGCAGATGTGCACTTGATAGGCCATGCGATGAGCACCATAACTCTATTAAGTTCTGTGGTTTGCAAGGAGTGACAGGAAGCGTCAAGAGGGACCTCGAGTTTTTCGGGGTGGAAATGTTACCGTTGAGGTGGTGCGCTACCTGGCTAGTTTGCTCTCGCGATTCTACTCGCGGAAACGGTTGTCAATCCCAACTCGTAATTTTCGTAGCGGACAGCCTTCCGATGCGTGCGAGGAAATTTGAATTAACCTATTTCCCGGAGTCCTGTCACCTTAATATTGCCGTAAGGCTTAGAAGCAGATCTGCATCGCGCGGGGCGCTCCCAGTGTTTTTCCGCGTGCGTCTTCGCGATATGCTGCGAGGGAACTCGAGCGTTCACGCAAAGGAGTCGTGCGCATGAAAATCAACTTGGAAAATCGGATTATTATTTTGGCGAGCGTGATAGTGGCGGGATTGGTGGGCTGGGGAATTTTCCGGCATCCACAATCCACATCCTTATTCGGCATGCTAAATGGGGAGGTGCGCCGGTTTTTGCAATGGCCGCTTTTTAGCATCGGGAAAATACCGCTGACGCCGCTGTTTCTGGTGAAGTGCACGGTGTTCCTGATCGCGCTGTCAATTTTCTCGCGTTTATTTCGGAACTTCCTGAGCAACAGAGTTCTGAAACACACGTCGATGGACCGCGGGCAACAATACGCCTTCGTGCGCGCGACGGGCTACATCATTTTTGTGCTGGGCTTGGTTATTGGTCTGGACACGACCGGGCTAAACCTGCGCAGCCTTCTGGTGGTGGGCGGCGCGCTGGGTGTTGGGATAGGATTTGGCTTGCAGAACATCGTGGCTAATTTCGTGGCGGGTATCGTGATTCTGTGGGAAGGGCCGATCAAGCTGGGCGATTTCATTGACGTCGGCAACACGCACGGAGAAGTAATTCGGATCGGCGCGCGCGGTACCTGGGTGCGGACGTTCGACAACGAAGTAATAATCGTGCCAAACTCCGAATTCATCAACAGCCGGGTTGCCAACTGGACAGCGAACGACCGCACCGTGAGGTTCACAATTCCGCTTGGAGTTTCTTACGACAGCGACCTGCACATGGTGCGCGATGTGCTGCTGAATATCGCAAAAGGCAACGAGCATGTTCTGACCGATCCCGCGCCCGCGGTAATGGTTACCGGATTCGGGGACAGCAGCGTCAACATCAGCCTGCGAGTTTCGACGACGACCATGACCGACCGCACCGGCTACCTGAAAAGCGACTTGTTCATGGAAATCTTCCGCGTCTTCCGTGAGAAGAAAATCGAGATGCCCTTCCCGCAGCAGGACGTGCACGTGCGTTCGATCGACGCGCCGCTCGTGATGTCTAGCCCTCCGGAAAGAAAGACACCGGCCGCGGCGGGAGAAAACGCAGCATGAAGCGGCGCGTGCTAGCGAAAAATTTGGACATCGCGAAGCTTTGGTAAAAGGGCCGAGTACGCTAAACTCTGAAAAGCTAAGTAACCTTCGGCGCTATGGTGCAACGGTTAGCACGCGGCCCTTTCAAGGCTGAAATACGGGTTCGATTCCCGTTAGCGCTACCAGAACTTCTTCCTTGACCTGCTTCGCTTCCAACTTAAAGAAGACCATCCTCGTTTCAGCGGTGCGATAAGCGCCATCTCCAAACTGTATCTAGCTCGGAAAGATTTCTTACTGCAATCGCTGTTCTTGTTCCGGTGACAACTCTACCCAAAAGCGCGTGGCATCGCCGGAGATGTGCAAGAGCAGACGCGATTCTGCTCCGACTGGCATGGCGTTGTTTGTTTTGAATAGGTTAGGGCGGCGCCCATGGACAACCAATCTGAGGGTCGCTCGATCCAATGGTGCTTTGCCGTACCGTCTCCGCCGTCCCGCCGACGCGCGGCAAGCTTAGGAGAAATGAGATTACGAGTTCTACGCTATGAACGAGGTATAATCGAATAATCCGGCTCGCGGCGCAAACGGCAATTAAGGACAAATCGGGACAAATCGGGATATGAGCCCTTCGGACAGCACCCCAGGCCCTAATAGACGCCTCGACACTTGGAAAGAGATTGGCGCATTCTTTGGCCGCGACGAACGCACGGTAAAGCGGTGGGAGATCACGCGTGGGATGCCAGTCCATCGTGTCCCGGGCGCGGGGCGCGCGAACGTCTATGCCAACACGGACGAGCTCGCCGAATGGTTGAAGGGTAAAAACAATACCGTCGAATTTGAAGCTGAGACCAACCCTGCCGATCCCGAGGGAGGAGCGGAAGCCGAGTACTTCGTGGAGCCTACCGCCCCCGATTCCTTATTAGCCGATCCTGTTGTTAACGATCGGCGGGTTGGCGAGCGCCGCAACGCGGGGAACGTCCGCCGCACATCGCCGCTATTCGACCGCCGGCTGCGCGAATTCCGGTATTTTGCAATTGCGCTGGTAATCTTGGCAGCGCTCGCGGTCGTGGCAATTACCCGCCGCAGTTGGTCTGCCCGAGCGGCGCGCAAAGAGGCCGCGGTTTCACAGCCGCACGCGATTGACCCGGAAGCGGAGCAACTCTATCTAAAGGGAATCTATTATTTTAATAAGAGGACGCCGGAGTCTCTGAATCAAGCAGTGGACTATTTCACGCAGGCGGTGGTGCGCGATCCACAGTATGCGGAACCCTACGTGGGAATGGCCGACAGTTATAACTTGCTGCGCGAATATTCCGTGATGCCGCCGGGCGAAGCGTATCCACGGGCGGCCGCGGCAGCCAAACGCGCGATTGCGCTTAATGATTCACTCTCAGGAGCGCACAGTTCCCTCGCATTCGTAGATTTTTATTGGTCCTGGGACGTTCCCAGCGCACAAAGTGAGTTCAAACGCGCGCTCGAACTGGATCCGAACTCCGTGCGCGCGCATCACTGGTACGCCACGTTTTTGCTGCATTTGGGCCGCTTCCCGGAATCGCTGGAGGAAATTGAGAGAGCGCAGAAGCTGGACCCGGAATCTAAGTCCGTACTCGCGGATAAAGGCTTGATTCTATTTTATGCCGGCAGCACCGATCAGGCCGTCGCCCTGTTGAAGCAACTGGAGGCCAGCGAGCCCGATTTTCTTTCCCCTCATACTTATTTGGCGATTATCTATTCCTCGCAAGGAAATTGGCCGCAATATCTGGCGGAGTCCAGAAAATCGGCGGTACTGCTGCACGACGACCATCGCCTAGCCATCGTCGCGGCCGGAGAGAAGGGCTTCGCTCGCGGCGGTTCTCACGGCATGTTGATTGCAATTCTGAAAGAACAGCAAAAGCTGTACGCCAACGGGCAGGAACGAGCGTATAACCTGGCGCAGACATCCGCGTTACTCGGGGATAAGGAGCAAGCGCTGAAAGACTTGCAGGATTCCTACCTGAAACGCGACACGTACCTTACTCAATTGAGAATCGACCCGATGATGTCCACTCTCCACGATGAACCCCGCTTCCGCGAAATCCTGGCCCAAATCGGCCTGCCTCCCCTGCCATAAAAATCCTCCTATGAGTTGATAGGCTAAGCCAGGAGACGAAAGGACGAAACTAGGGACGGCTGAAGAATTTGCGGAGGCCAGCGAGGAAAACTCCAAGCAGGCCGCGGGGAGTATTTCTCGGCGGAACCGGAGGGTCTAAAACGCCAACTGCTGCCTTTCTTGGAGGCGAGCCGCCGAATCTGCCCGAAGATTGCGCCTCGGGCTCGGCATCATACTTTGAAAAGCTGTGCGGCATAATCAGATTTTACCACTTACGGTGACGGCATCCCACAAAGGGATTGCCGGGCTACTGCCAGCCGTTGCGTTCGCGCAGGGCGGTTATGTGCGCGACGTGATGTTTTCCGTGCCAGGCATAGAGCGCGAGCGTGTCGTCGAGCGACATGGGCTTAGGCCAGTCGGGGTGGCCGTATTTTCGCGACCAGTCCGCGGCGGAGAGCGACTTCAGCAGGAGCACCCAGCGCTTGTGCAGACTTTCCAGGATTGCCAGGGACGGTTCGATGGGCGAGCTCTTGCCGTCAGGTAACTCGGCCCAGCGGGCCTCGTCATACGGCTTGATCGTAGGTTCATCTTCGGTCAGCGCGAGCTTCATGCGCACGTAGGCGTTCATGTGGCTGTCGGGAAGATGATGCACAACTTGGCGCACGGTCCATCCACCGGGACGATACGGCGTCTCGAGTTGGCCGGCCGAGAGATTTTTCAGAGCGGAGGCCAGTCGCTGAGGCGTCTGGTCGATAGCGCTAATGAATTCGAGACGCTGGTCGTTGGTCAGCTCTCCGGGACGACGATATTTTCCGATGGGGTAACGCAGGTCGGCTTCCATTCGAGTTTCCTCCTAACGTGAGGACCGGCTTCGTGGCTATTGCTGGCTGTCTTGAAATTCCTCGTGCCATGCCATTTGGATGGCTTCGAGCTTTCCCTCGTTCGACAGCTTGGGATCGCCGGTAAAACCCGGCAGCTCGATGATCCATTTATGCAAGTCGGTGAAGCGGATGGTGAGCGGATCGACGCCGGGGTGTTTTTCGGCAAGCTGGAGTCCGATTTCTTCCGGGTCGTCCCAATCAAATGTGTGGGGCACGATTACCTCTCGACTTCGTTCCGTGAGATGAGAGCTAGACCAGAATCTAGTGCTCGGCTTCCTTCGCGTAATTTTTGTTCCACTCGGGAATTTCGATGACGACGTCTTTCGTGCCGTCGGGGACGCATTGGCAGCCCAGGCGCGATTTCGGTGTGACGCCGGGGGCTTCGTCGAGCTGATCAAGTTCGGCGTCGGTGGCTTCGTTGCACGTATCCAGACCCTCGTGAACGATCACGTGGCAGGTGGAACAGGCGCAGACGCCACCGCAGGCGTGGTCCAGTCCCTTGTGAAAGCCCTGAGAAATATCGAGGATGCTGCCGGGCAAACCGTCGTGCCCGTACGGGATTTTTTCAGGATCGACTTCGACCGGTTGGCCATCCTTGACGAAGGTGATCTTATATTTCTTCGTCGCCGGCGTGTACTTGGTTTCTTCAATGTAGGGGTTCTTGCCGCCCATTCTTAAACGCTCCTTCCGCTACAACTTAAACATCTTCGAGGCGCTTGCCTTCGAGCGCGGTTTGCAACGCGCCATTCATCAGTATTTCGGCTAGATGCATTGTCGCTTCATTCAGAGCATCGATACGCTCACGCATTAGTTTGTAATCCGAACCGGCCATCGCGGCGCGCAGTTGCGCTGCGGATTCATCGATGGCGCGGCGCTCTTCAGGCGCAAGCTCGCCGGCGCGGGGATTCAGCAGGGTCTTCTCCGTCGCTGCGAGGATGGTTTCGGCTTCGGTGCGCGATTCGATTACCTGGCGCTCGGAGAAATCCTGCTCGGCAAATTCGATGGACTCTTCCAGCATGCGTTCAACTTCTTCATCGGAGAGGCCGTAACTAGGCTGCACTTCGATGGTGTGCTCCGCGTTCGTTCGCAGATCGCGAGCGGCCACCTGAAGGATTCCGTTGGCGTCGATTAGAAATTTTACTTCAATGCGCGCCAGGCCCGCGGGCCCGGGCGGAACTTTCAGCTGAAACTTTGCGAGCGAGCGGCAATCTTTTGCGAGCTCGCGTTCGCCTTGAAGGACGTGCACGTCGATTCCGGTCTGATTTTCCACGCCGGTGGTGAAAAGCTCCTGAGCGCTCGCAGGGATCGTCGAGTTCCGCGGAATAATTTTTGCCACCACGCCACCCATGGTTTCGATGCCGAGCGAAAGAGGCGTTACGTCGAGAAGCAGCATGGTCTTGACGCCGGACTCGAGGATGTCCGCTTGAACTGCCGCACCCAGAGCGACAACTTCGTCGGGGTTGAGTTCGCAATGTGGAGCGCGGCCGAAATAATCGCCGACTGTCTTGCGCACGAGAGGAATGCGCGTGGAACCGCCGACCAAAACAACTTCCTCGATTTGGCCTGGAGTGAGTTTTGCGTCAGCGAGAGCCATTTTCACGGGCGCCATAGTGCGCGCGACGATGGGCTGAATCCATTTTTCGAATTCGGTTCGCGTAAGAAGCTCTTCGAATATCTTGCCACCGGAAAGATTGAAACGAAGCATCACGCTGTCTTCCGCGGAAAGCGCGTGCTTCGCAGCGATCAGAATTTGGCGCAACTCCTGGATGTCTTTCGGGCGATTCGCGAGCTCGGTCTGAAACAGCTTGAGAATTGTTTCACGCGTTCTGCGCTGCATTTCGTTGTCGATGTCATCGCCGCCAAGATGGGTGTCGCCGTTGGTGGAAAGGACCTGGTAGATGTCGCCTTCGGTGGTGGAGACGAGCTTGAGGATGGAGATGTCGAACGTGCCGCCGCCAAAGTCGTAAACGGCTACGTAACCGCGTTTTTGTTTGTGCAATCCGTAGGCGAGCGCGGCAGCGGTGGGCTCGTTTACGAGACGCAAGACTTCGAGGCCCGCGATCTTGCCGGCGTCCTTGGTGGCTTGGCGCTGCGCGTCGTTAAAATACGCCGGAACGGTGATGACCGCGCGGTCAACCGGCTCCTTGAAATAATCGTCGGCCCAGGATTTTAGTTCGCGCAAGATGAACGCGGAAATTTCCGGCGGCGTGAACCATTTGTCACCCAAGCCGACTCGGATTACGCTGCGGCCGGCGGGATCGATGCGAAACGGAAAGATTTTCAGTTCTTCTTGGACGTCAGCGACGCCGCGGCCCATCAGTCGTTTGACTGAGTAAATCGTGCGATCGGGTTTCGTGAGGAGGAGCGCGCGTGCCGGCTCACCGACAATTACTTTGCCGTCTTCATCGACACTGACGACAGATGGGCACAGCGTGGAACCGTAAGGGCCCGGGATACACTTCGGCGCGCCCGTTTGCGGATCGAGATACGCAATCAAACTGAAAGTTGTGCCGAGATCGATGCCTACAACGCGTCCCATTGGTCCTCTGAGTAAAACTTTTCTGCTAAAAGTTTCAACCGCGATTCATCAACAAAGAACAGATCGGCTTAAGGCTCTTAGGCCTAAGCTTCGGCCAGTTCTTTTTGCACGCCCGCTACGAGATTGCGGATGTAGCTTCGGCGATTCAGCACTTCGTTCATACGAGCGAGCAAAGCTTGCCTCTTTGCTTCATCCGCGCCGCCATCGAGGGCCGCATCCCATTCCTGACCGATCCCCGCGAGCTCGGCGTCCACTTCTTCGAGCTTTCCCTGAAAATTCTTTTGCGCGGCGTCGAGCGGTTCACGCAATGCGGCCAAGTCGCCGCCTTCGGCGCGCGCCTCCCGCAACTCGTCGAGCGATTCGTTCAACTCAAAAACTTCTTCGAGCAATTCGGGCGGCGCCTGCTGCTTGGTGGTGCCTTCCTTCCTAAGACCGCGGCGCAACAGCAGATATTCCACGCGCGAGATGGGTTCGCGCAGCGTGCGGTAGGCGTCGTTCAATTCCGAAGAGCGGTTTAGCGAAAGTTCGCGTTCGAAATCGCCGGCGCGCACGAAATTATCCGGGTGAAGCTTCCAGCTCAACTTGTGAAATTGCTCTTCGAGCTGTGTTGAATCGAGCGACAATTTTTCCTGCAAACCGAAGAATGCAAAATAATCGGTGCCTTCGGGCAGCGGCTGAATCTTGCCGCACGCGGCACAAAAATGGGTCTCGGCAACGGGAGCCTGGCAATTCCAGCACTTCGTGCCGGCAGACCGGCCGGTTTCGTCGCGTCGTGTTTGCGTCACACTCATGTTCGTTTGGCTTTGCCTGGATGCGGGCCGGAATCGGGCTGCAGCGCGCAGGAGGAAACTTCGCGAGTGCCGCTCATCAGAAATCTCAAGCGGTGAAGGAACTGCCGCAACCGCAACTCCGCGTGGCCTGCGGATTCTGGAACACGAAGCCCTGCTTCATCAAGTCTTCGAGATAATCGAGCGTGGTGTTGTGAAGGTAGAGGTAGCTTTTCGCGTCCACGAAAATACGAGCGCCATTCTCTTCAAAGACTTTGTCGCGATTGCGCGCTTCCGTATCGAGCCGCATCGCGTACGTCAGCCCAGAACAGCCGCCTCCTTGCACACCGACACGCAATCCACCGGAGTCAGCGGGTACGCCCTCTTTCGCCAACAACTCGCGGATTTTTGCCGCCGCTTTTTCACTCACATGAATCATAAGTCAGTGTCCTGTTTGAACCTTTGCGCCGCGGAGTCGAGCGCGAATGCAGCGCCCCTGCAATATCGCCACGGCCGCTGAAGACAGCAGGCCAGAAGCCTGCGTCGCCAAAAATTAGTGGCTTGCTGCTGTCGCTGGTTCTGCCGGCTTTGCCTCGGCGTCGCCCTGCTTTTTCTTCCAGTCGGACAGCGCGGCCTTGATGGCGTCTTCAGCCAACACCGAGCAATGGATTTTCACCGGAGGAAGTGACAGCTCGCGCACGATGTCTGTATTCTTGATTGCGAGAGCTTCTTCCACGGTCTTGCCCTTCACCCATTCGGTGGCGAGCGAGGAGCTGGCGATGGCCGAGCCGCAGCCGAAGGTCTTGAATTTCGCTTCTTCGATGATGCGGGTATCGGGGTTCACTTTCATCTGCAGCTTCATCACGTCGCCGCATTCGGGCGCGCCGACCAAGCCGGTGCCGACGTTGGGGTCTTTCTTGTCGAGCGAGCCGACGTTACGCGGATTGTTGTAATGCTCGATCACTTTATCGCTGTAAGCCATTAGTTGATTCTCCTGTTCAAAGTAACAGTGCTGTCCAACCCTTGATCAAAAATCACTTCGTCCGACAAAACAATATTTTCGATGGACGCCGAACGCCCTTTGCGAAGTTCCTCGAGGGTCTTCGCGACCACTTCATGCTGTACTTCCAGGGTTTCCAGGAATTCACCCAGCTCCTGCAGCTCGCGAAACCTTCGGGAGTTGCAGGCGCTTTTGTCCACATTGGGCGCAAAGAACACGTCGAACACCGGCGTGTCTTCGCTCACCGTGGCATGAACTCCGAGTGTGCCCTGATATTTCATCTTTTTAGTGTTCGGCCGCCGTCTGCCAAGTCATTTTGCTGACGTCCACGCCCTCTTTGGCCATTTCATATAGAGGAGAAAGCTCGCGCAAACGTTGCACGGTTTCCACCACGCGATCGGCGACGTAGTCAACTTCCTCGGCGGTGTTGAACCGGCCGATACCGAAACGGATGGAAGTGTGCGCCAGGTCTTCGCCCACGCCGAGGGCCTTGAGCACGTAGCTCGGTTCGAGCGTGGCGGAAGTGCAGGCGGAGCCGCTGGAAACTGCGATGTCGTTGATGCCCATCAAGAGCGATTCGCCTTCAACGAAGGCGAAGCTGATATTGATGTTGTGCGGCAAGCGATGTTCCATCGAGCCGTTGATGAACGTTTCATCCAGGCGCGACATGATACGTTCGGTCAGACGTTCACGAAGCTTGCGGAGTTTCTCGCTTTCCGCGGCCATTTCGTTCTGGCAAAGCTCGCAGGCTTTGCCGAGTCCGACGATGCCGGTGACGTTGAGCGTGCCGGAGCGCATACCGCGCTCGTGGCCGCCGCCGTCAATGATGGCAGCAAGTTGCACGCGCGGATTCTTTCTGCGCACGTACAGCGCGCCGATACCCTTCGGGCCGTAGATTTTGTGGCCGGAAATCGACATCAAGTCGATGCCGTCTTTTTGGACGTCCACCGGAATTTTTCCTACGGCTTGCACGCCGTCCACATGGAAGAAGACGCCTTTTTCTTTTGCGATCTTGCCGATCTCCGCGATGGGCTGTATCACGCCGATTTCGTTATTGGCGTACATGATCGAGATCAGGATCGTCTTAGGCGTAATGGCTTTGCGCAATTCGTCCAGGCTGATGCGGCCGTCTTTCTGCACTGGAAGATAGGTAACTTCGTAACCGTATTTTTCGAGGCGCTTGCAGGTGTCGAGCGTAGCCTTGTGCTCGGTGACCTGCGTAATAATATGATTGCCCTTCTCGCGATACATTTCCGCCGCGCCCTTGATGGCGAGGTTGGTGGATTCGGTCGCGCCGCTGGTGAAAATGATTTCCTTCGGCGTGGCGTTGATAAGCTTCGCTATTTGGCCACGCGCATTTTCTACGGCTTCTTCCGCGACCCAACCGAATTCGTGGTTGCGGCTGGCGGAATTGCCGAACTTCTCCGTGAAATAGGGCAGCATTGCTTCGACGACGCGAGGATCGACGGGCGTGGTCGCGTGATTGTCCATATAAATCGGGAGCTTGATTGCCATTCTATTCTCCTAAACTCTTAACTCGACGACCTCAGACATTGGGGCTTCGTCGGTCATCTGTGAAATTGTCACTTTCCCAAGAACTTCCAAAATACTGTCGTTCACTCGCCGGAGCGGCTCGCGAATCGAACAAGTGGTAGTGACGCCGCAAGCGCCGCGCGAGGTGATGCAGGACGTGATGAACAAAGGTCCGTCAATCGCGCGAATCACATCCAGCGCAGTGATCAGGGAAGCATCGCGCGCCAGTGTGTATCCCCCACTCGAACCATGCCGCGCGGCGACCAATCCACCCTTGGCCAGCTTCTGAAGGACTTTAGCCATCAGCGGCGTGGACATCTTATATACCTCAGCGATATCGGACGCGCTGCAGGAGCCGTGGCCGTTGTGCATCGCCAAATGCTTCAGAGCGATAAGGCCGTAATCCGCCTTTTTCGAGAGCTTCATCATTAGAGTCAAATACGACTGAATTAGTCGCACTTGAATTGTAAGTCTGACGCTTATGGCTTGTCAAGGCTAGATGCACCCACAAGGCTATAAGACACAATAGCTTAAACAACGACCATTCTAGTCGCCTTAGTCAAATCTGACGCAGCCAATGGCTGGAAAGCACCTGTGAATGGCAGTTATGAAGGCTCAATGGTTTTCGAGCGTCTTTGCGCGTATACGGCCGGCCCGGCATTGAGCGCTTCAAACTACGATGGCCGCAGGAGGCGTTTCCAGCGTGGATCACACCATCGCTGCAACCACGGTTTGCACTCGGGATTTTTGTCGCGGCAGTGCGGGAAAATGTAGGTTAGAATGGCGCACGAAATGCCTTCTGAAGGCAATAACAAGTGATCGCTATCTATCCCGGGTCTTTCGACCCCGTTACCAACGGCCACCTCGATTTAATTGCGCGTGGCGCGATGATCTTCGACAAACTGATCGTCGCCGTTGCGCACAACCTGGAAAAAGATCCATTATTCGAAGTGAAGGAACGCATTGAGCTGCTGGAAGCTGTTACCTTCGATTGGAAAAATGTGGAAGTGGACGTGTTCGACGGGTTGCTGATGGAATACGCCAACACCAAGAACGCGCGCGTAGTGGTTCGAGGGATACGCGCCGTTTCCGACTACGAGTATGAGTTGCAGATGGCGATGATGAACCGCCATATCGAGCCGCAAGTGGAAACGGTATTCATGCTGCCGGCGCAACAGTACAGCTACTTGAGTTCGCGGCTGGTGAAAGAACTCGCGCGACTGGGTGGCTCGGTGAAGGATTTGGTGCCGCCGATTGTGGCGGAGCGGCTGCGCGCGAAAGTCAGTAAAGAGGACGCCTAATGGAACCTGCCACCGGGAGAAAAATGGAAGAGGTATTCCACCTTGCAGACCGCGTGAATCGCATAAGCGTTTCGCAGACGATGGTCGTGCTGCAGGAAGCGGAGCGGCTGAAGGCACAGGGAGTTGACGTGGCCGACTTCGGCCCCGGCGAGCCTGATTTTCCGACGCCGGAACACATCAAACGCGCCGCGATCAAAGCGCTGGAAGAAAATCGAACGAAATACACTTCGGTATTCGGCATTG
>Ga0302324_100002680_pt1 | contig 40655 bp, 35 predicted proteins | sample Palsa_T0_1_FD_201949 | JGI IMG/M metagenome (GOLD analysis project Ga0302324, IMG submission 201949) | Peat permafrost microbial communities from Stordalen Mire near Abisko, Sweden - Palsa_T0_1 | ecosystem: Environmental > Terrestrial > Soil > Palsa > Peat permafrost | place: Sweden: Abisko...
TCAGGGTTTCCCTGATTTTGTTGTAGGGTTTTCCCTTACAGGCTAGACGGTAGTTTTGAGCACCAAGAACCGAGATCCGGGTGTTGCCGGAGGGCAGACACGGTCGCCGATGATTGCGCGGACGGTACGACATTGCAAGGGGGTGGCTTTCACGACTTCGCCTTTATCTGCGTTACTACATCGACGGGTAAGCCGCAGGGCCATGGGCAAGTCGAGGTTTTTTAAGAGCGGGTCGCCACGTGAAGCGCTGTTACCTGAGCGTCGAAAATCTCCCGGCATGCGGAGGTTAGTGACGCCGCGACCGCCATTCGCGCCATGCTATCCGGAAGAAGGCCATATCTTCCTTCAAATACCTGCGCCACAGCCGCCGCGGTTCTTGCCCCAAACGATACAACCATTCCAACCCGCAGTTCTGCATCCAGCGCGGCGCGCGTTTCAGGACGCCGGCCGTCACGTCGAAGCTTCCTCCCACTCCCATCACGAACGGCACCTGCAACTCTTGCTTCCACTTCTGCAGAAACAGCTCCTGTCTCGGCGACCCCATCGCGATGCACAGAATATCCGGCCGCGCTTTCTTGATCTCTTCAATTACCCGGTCTTCTTCCATCGCCAACCAATAACCGTTCCGCCAACCCGCCAGTTCCAGCTTCGGGTATTTGCCTTTCAAAAACTCAACCGTCTTGGCGACCACTTCCTGGCGGGCGCCAAGCAGGTAGGGATGCAGCCCTCGTTCCGCGGAGTGCGCCATCAGCGCGGTGAACAAATCGATCCCTGTGACTCGTTGTTTCAGGGGCGTTCCGAGAAGCTTCGATACCCAAACGATGGGCTGCCCGTCCGTGGTGATCAGGTCGCAATCCAGAATCGTTTTCCGAAGATCCGGGTTCGACTCCATCTTCACGACCTTATCGACGTTGATAACCACATGCTGGTGGACGCCGCCGTCCCGAATCATCTGTTCGATGCGGCTCACGGTCTCCGCCATCGTGAGGTTATCGATGGTCACTCCAAATAACGTGACCTTGTCTGTGGACGGTGGGTTCACGACGGTGGATGCTTCAACAAAGTCTCGACGATTCGCGCAGCGGCCTTCCCATCCCAGAACTTCGGGATGTGTCCACTTTTGCGTTGCCCGCCAATGATCTTATTGGCTTCCGAAACGATCTTCTCGCGGTTGGTTCCCACGATGGTACTCGTGCCTTCGGTCACCGTCACAGGACGATCCGTCGTCTCGCGAAGAGTCAGGCACGGAATACCCAGCGCCGTGGTTTCCTCCTGAATCCCTCCCGAATCGGTCAGCACAAGCTTCGCCCCGGCCATCAGACACAATGAATCCAGATACCCCAGCGGCTCGGTGACTTTCACATTGGGCCATTGACCAATTCGATCCCAGAACCCAAACTCCTTCAGGCGCGCCTGGGTTCGTGGATGCACGGGAAACGCGAGCGGCAACTGTTGCTGCACCGCTTCGAGCGCCGACAGGATTTCTCCCAGGACCGTTTTCGAGTCCACGTTACTCGGGCGGTGCAATGTGAGGTATCCGTATTCGGAGTCGAGATGGAGCCGGTCGCGAATATTCGATTTGAGGCTCTCATCCCGGAGTTTGAGCAACGTGTCAATCATCACGTTGCCAACAAAGAATATCTTTTCCTTGGCCACACCCTCGCGCAGGAGGTTTTCGCCCGCATCGACCGACGGCGTGAAACAGTAATCGCTCAATGTATCCGTCACCAGCCGGTTGATTTCCTCCGGCATGGTGCGGTCGAAGCTGCGCAGGCCTGCTTCCACGTGCGCCAGCGGAATGCACAGCTTGGCCGCCACAATCGCCGCCGCCAGCGTCGAGTTCACGTCGCCGACGACCACAATCAGGTCGGGACGGTCCGCGGTCAGCAATTTTTCCAACTCAATCATGACTCGGGCCGTCTGCTCGGCGTGCGTCCCCGCGCCAATTCCCAGATAGACGTCCGGCTTCGGGAGCCGCAACTGTTCAAAGAACAACCGCGACATGTTGTCGTCGTAATGCTGGCCGGTATGCATCAGCACCGGCGCAAATTCGCCCGGATGCCGCGCATACTCCGTCAGCAGCGGCGCCATCTTCATGAAGTTGGGCCGCGCGCCGACCACGTTGACAATCCGCAGGCTCATTTCGCCATCTCCTTCGCTCGGAGCAATTCCGCCAGCGCGCAATACATCCACGCCTGCGTCCAGCGGATGTAGTTGATGCGGTTCGTGACCCAGCGCCCGCGCTGGTACCAGAAGAAACCCGACTCGTCCCACATGTTCAACGCCGCCCAGCGCGCCACCTGGACAGCCTTGTCGACCTGCCCAAACGCCAAATACGTCAGGATGCCTTGCGCACTGCAATGCGTGTCCAGTGGGTAATCATTGTTGTGGTAATACCGCGGCGCGCCGTCTGCCCGCCAGAATGTCCGGTCCCAAAACGCAAACCCACGTTCCGCGCTGTCCGCAAAACTATGATCACCGGTCCGGCTTTCGTATTCCTTTAGCGCCACGAGATTGTACCCTGTGTGAAAACTATCGATCCACTGCTGGTTCTCCGCTTCGCCGTACGGCCAGGAACCATCCGCCAGTTGTCGTTTCACGGAAAACTCCAGGCAATCGCGCCGCCCCAGCAATGCTGCGCCGAGCAGATTGACATTGTGTACCTGCGAGTCGGTCTGCGGGACGTACGCCACCCAGCGTTCGCCGTTTCGCTCGCGCAACAAATGTTTCTCGATAAAGCTCACGTCACACTTTCGTCCCAGACTCGCGGACGCGCGCGCCGCAAACACCGTGCAAATCAGGTTCGGCGTGCCGCGGGGCGCATAAAACGCCCGCGACTGCCAGCCGAACGGGTAACCCCACCCACCCTCTGGCGTCCGCAGCCTTTCCAGTTCATCCAGCAGTTTCGCATCGCGGCTTCCCAGCGCGGCCAGCGCCAGCGCCTTCGCGTTCAGCGTCGGCTTGATCCCGCATACCGCCCGCAGGTTGATCGGGCTGCGCCGATGCAATTGCGTCCACGCCTGCCGCGCCACCTTCCCCGGCAGCAGCCGCGCCAGCGGCGAGTTCAACCCGTCGTACGGATCGTATCCGCGCCACCCGCACGCCGTCCCCTGCTCGTGCAGCTTCTGCCAGACCTCACGGAGCCGTTCGTGTTCACCGGGCTTCATCAGCGGTTACAGTTCGACCGCCCGTCCCGTCCGCATCGACTCCGCCACGGCCAGCGTCGCCCGCGTGCTTTCCAGAATCTCGTCCAACGCAATCGGCATCGGCCCGCCGGATTTCACCGCCTGCACAAATTCGCGCACTTCTTCGGCCTGACCTTTGTCGCGAAAATCATCCAGAACGACGTGCTGGCCGCCGCCGAACGCCTCGAAATGTTCCTTCGCCAGCGCGGCGTCCGCTACGTCGAAATAATCAATTGATCCCACCGAACCGTCCGCAAACCGCAATGCCACCTGCACATTCCCCACGCCAAACCCCTGCGCGAAGACCGAGACTGTCCGCGACCGCGCCGCGAACCGCAGAAAATCAATGAAGTGGCAGACTTCGCCGAGGATGCGTCCGCCGCCGACGTCGCGATCGTTGACCCAATGCTCCGCCGGCAGCGGCTGGACGCTCACGCGGTATCGCATCACCAACGGACCCGCCAACTCACGCAACTTCGATGCGAACGCCGCAAACCGACGGTTGAACCCGATCATCAGCCGCGAATTCCCGCTCTGCTTGATGGTACTGACGATCTCGTCGAGTTCCTCGACCCGCAAACACAGTGGTTTCTCACAGAACACGGTCTTTCGAGCCCGCAACGCTTCGCCAACAATCGTCGCGTGCAAATCGTGGCGCGTCGCGATCACCACCGTATTTACCGCCTTGTCCGCCAGCACGTCGCGCCAGTTCGTCGTGCTCGTTTGGAAACCAAATTTCTCGCGCGCCTTCTCAGCCTTCACGCCCGTCGCCGTGCACACTGTTCGCAGCGACACGTCCGCATTCGCCTTGAACTGCGGCAACAGGACGCCCTGCGCGTAATTCCCCGCCCCGATGATGCCGAGGCAGACAGAGGACCGAGGATGGACGACCGACGACCGAATCGTTGCCGTTTCGGTTTTCTGTCCTCGGCCTTCTGTCTTCGGATACTCCAGCAGCACTCCCACCACCCGCTCATCGGTCTTGCCCGCGATCAACTCGTACGCCTTCGGCGCATCCGTGACGCCAAATGTGTGCGAGATCAGGGACGCGACGTCGATACGCCGGCCCGCCAACAACTGCACGAACGCTTCCATGTTCCGCTGTTCGGTCCAGCGCACGTAGCCAATCGGATAATCGATCCCCTTCTCCTCGTACACGGGATCGTAGCGGCCCGGGCCGTAGCTCCGCGAGAGTTTGAATTCGAGTTCCTTCGCGAAAAAGACGTCGCGCGGGATTTCCGTCCCCGTCACACCGACCATCACCACCCGTCCCCGCTCCCGGCAAATCTTCGCCGCCAATTCGAGAGGGTCATTGCTCGCCGTTGATGCCGCGATGATCGTGGCGTCGACGCCGAAATTATTCGTCAGTTTCGCGGCGCTGCGCTCGACGTCGGCACTCGTGCGCACGGCAACAGTGTCGCACCCGCAACGTTTCGCCAGTTCAGAAGCTTCCGCGCTCACGTCGATTCCCAGCACGACGCAGCCGGCCGCCTTCAAAATCTGCACCGTCAGTTGCCCCACCAACCCCAGCCCGATCACCGCCACCGATTCGCCGATCCGCGCATCAGCCTGGCGCACTCCCTGCATCGCAATCGCGCCGAGCGTGGTGAACGCCGCGTGTTCGAACGCCACGCCCTCCGGCACTTTCACGCACAGGTTCTGCGGCACGACGACAATCTCGGCGTGGCTCGCGTAATCCTGTCCGCCACACGCCACGCGATCTCCCACCGACAATCCCGTCACGCCTTCGCCAACCTCGATCACCGTACCCGCGCACGAATAGCCGAGCGCTTTCCATTGATCGAGTTGCGACTGAACCTTGCGCACCGCCGCGGACAACCCTTCACGTTTCACGGTTTCAACCACGCGTTTGACGAGGTCGGGCCGCGACCGCGCCTTGCCGATTAGTGACTGCTGCGCGAGATTGACTGTCGCCCGCTCCGTCCCCGTGCTGACCAGCGAGAACGCATTGCGCACGAGCACGAAACCGGGCATCAGCGCCGGTGGCGGCACGTCCACCAGTTTGATGTCGCCGGTCTTAAAGTCCTGGACAAGCTGTTTCACGGTTCCAGCAATCCTTTGGCGCACAACTCTTGCGCGATCCCGAGGAACAGTTTCGACTGTGCGCCGTTACCTACGGTGACGCGCAAACAACCTTTCATCTGCGGCACAGAATCTTTGTTGCTGACATGGACGTTTTGTGCCGCGAGTGCTTTCACCGCGCACCCCGGCTCGCGCACCTGCCAGATAATAAAATTCGCCTGCGTGTCATACGCCACGAACCCGAGTTCCTTCAGCCCGTCCACGATCGATTTTCGCGCGCGACCGCACTCGGCCACGGTCTCGCGCATGTATGGGAGGTCCTCCATCGCCGCCAGCGCGGCGACCTGTGTGAGCCCGCTGACCGCCCACGGCGCGAGCGTACGACCCAGCACTTCCAAGACAGGCCGCTGGGCAACGACATAGCCGCAGCGCATCCCCGCGAGGGAAAATGCCTTGGAGAACGAGCGCAGGACGATGAGGTTCGGATGGCTCTCGATCAATTCGACACTGCTCTGACCAAAATACTCGACGTACGCTTCGTCCACCACCACCAGCGAGTCGCGCCGCTTTCCCAGCAACGCCCGAATGTGCTCGCGCGGATAACCGACTCCCGTCGGATTGTTCGGGTTCGCCAGATAGATGAGCTTGTGCGCGCCGCCTGTCGCGAGCAGTTCGTTGAAATCCGGCGCGAACGGTTTGCTGAACGGGAAGGATTCGATGCGTGCCTGCTGCAGCTTGCATTGCACCGAGAACACCGCGTACACGGGCGTCACAATCAATACCGAATCGTCCTTCGTCAGGAAGGCGCGCGCGATCAATTCCATCGCCATGTTCGACCCGTTCGCCACGAGCACGTCATCCGCGGCAACATTCAGGTAACGACCGATCGCCCCCCGCAGCGCCGAGCACGTGCTGTCGGGGTACCAGTTGAGTGACGCGTCCTGCGCCACTGCCGCGCGCAAGGCCGCCAGCACGTGCGGAGACGGCGGCGCCTGGCATTCGTTCAGGTCCATCTTCAAGACGTTGGGGCCGCTGGCGATGGGCACAGCCGCGTGATAGCCGTCCAGGGCCGCGACATGCGGTGGTATCCATTTATCGAGTGGAAAAGCTGTCATCCCTGGAATTCCTTCCGGACCGGTTCGTGGGCGCGGCGTTCAATCTGGCGCTGCACGCGCAACCAATTCACCCGCTTGGCGCAAGTCCGCAGCGCCTTCGGGAGCAACTTGCGCACGCGCGTGGCCGTGTTCGCCCGGAAGCTTGCGTCCGCCGCGTGCAATAATGCCAGGTCCTGTGTCGGCGCGTACAACTTGCGGGCCGCCTTCCGCAACACCTCCGGTGTCAGGTCGCCGGAAATCTCCGGAAACTCGACGCACGCCCGTCCGATATCCACCGCATAATGGGCGTCGCTCCCAGCCTGCGCCGGCATTCCGCGTTCGCGGGCCAGCCGGGCTGCGGCTTCGTTGCGCTCGGTCGGTTCATAGCCGTTGCAGACCTCGATGGCATCGGCGCACCGCAACAATTCCTCGTCCACCCCCGTACGGAGCAGTCCCGACTTCGGGTTAAACGGATGCGGCAGGACCACGAAACCATGCTGCGCACGAATCTCATCCACCGCTTCCTTCCACTTTCGGGCCGCGATCTTGCGCTCCAGGAACAGCCCGATAATGTGCATGCCGCCTTCCAGCGAGATTTCCGTTCCCACAATGATGCGGACGCCGTGGTTCTTCTTGCGCGCGCGCAACGCGCCCTCGACCTCGTCATGGTCGGTGATGGCGAGATGCGTCAGACCGCGACGCGACGCCTGCTCGAGCACCGCGTCCAGCGCCGCAAAGCTGTCGTGCGAATAACACGTATGGCAATGGAGATCGGCGCGGATCATCGTTTCACCAGGGACACCACATTGCGGATCTTGCCGCTGGGTTCGGGTTGGATGTGGTCAACCAATTCAAAATCGATCTTCACGGCCGCGCCCAGGAAACGCGTGAGTTTCCCGCGCAGTTCGGTCGTCTCCGCCCCGTTGAATGCACCGGCCGGCACGATGCGCACGACCACGGCATCCGGCCCCGTCTGGACGACCTGGAACTGCCGCACCTTGTCGTGGGTCTCGAACAGTGTGTAGAACCGCACGGACGGAACGTATTTCTGCTCGCCGGTGACGATTGTGTCGTTGACGCGCCCGAGGATGCGCTCCACACACGGCAACCCGCGACCGCACGGGCATGGCTCCTTCGCCGGGACCGCGAGGTCGCCCAGGTCATAGCGAATCAACGGCATGGCGTGATTGATCAGGCCCGTGCCGATCATGCGATGGCCGCCCGTCCCCGCGTTGTCCACGGACGGCACGAGCTCGAGAATGCCACCTTCGCCGTTTACATGGAACAATCCCGCGCGCTCGCACTGGCAGGCGGTGACGACGCGCTCGTTGCTGCCCCACCAATCGTAGACGGGACATTGCAGCACACGCTCGATGACCGCGCGCATCTCAGGCGACAGCGTCTCGCTGGAGCTGAGCACGGCGCGCGGTGTGTGGACGCGGAGTCCTTCACTGGCGGCAAACTGCGCGAAAATGTAGATCGAGGATGGATACCCGCGCACGAATTCCGGGCGGAAGCGATTGAACTCCTCCACGTAGGCGCGCAGGTTGGCCGGTTTCATGTCGTACACGCTGAAAAAGAGGGTGTGCGTGCGCCGGTTGTGCTGCCACAACGGGTCGGTGGGGGTCTTGGGGATGTAATGCCGGAACGCCGCGATGCGCGCGCCCGTGCGGTACCCGGCCCACCGCCAGAACCGAATCGCGTACGCCATCTCATACGCCTTCTGTTCGACCGTGAGGAAAAATCGCAGCGGCTGGCCCGTCGAACCGCTGGTGTGATCTTCGATCAGACAACTTCTGTCGGCGCGGCGGTTGAGAAACTGGTCGGGATTGTCTCGAATGTGCTGCTTCTCCAGCACCGGCAGATGTTCGAGGTCGGACAATTCGCGAAAGTCGTCGGGCGTCGCGCCGAGTTTCTGGAACAGTGATTGGTAATACGGCACGTTCTCGGCCGCGTCGCGCAGCAGTTCGCGGAGACGATGCAGTTGCCGCGCGCGGAATTCATCGGCGGACAGCTTCTGGGTGCGTCGCAATTCCCGAAGATAGACCCAGCCGCCCTGCAGGTAGCGGAGCACCATGTGCGGTTGTGCCTGGGAAGCGCTCACGTTAATCTGTTGGATTCCTGGTCGTATCGGTGTTCGGCATGTTTCTCCGGTTCAGTAAGCGCCCTGACCACGTACCACCACCCAGAATGTCCGCGCGATCAGATACAAATCGAGCCAGACGGACCAGTTGCGAATGTAATACGTATCCAATCGCTCTTGAACTCCCAGATCTCCGTCACTGCGGGCGGTTACCTGCCACAGACCGGTCACTCCCGGCAGCACGCGGTGCCGCAGCGTCCGAAATTTTTCGTCGAATGCTTCCAGGTGATAGCTGGGGAACGGTCTCGGTCCGACGACGCTCATCTGACCCACAATCACGTTCCATAGTTGCGGCAATTCATCGAGGCTGAACTTCCGCAAAAACCTTCCCACCATGGGCAGTATCCGCGGATCGTTCTTCAGCTTGAAATACCGTTGCCACTCGGTGTGGGCCTCGGGGTCCCGCTCCAACAGCCTTTCCAGCCGCTCCTCGGCATCGACATACATCGTGCGCAGCTTCCAAATCCGAATGCGCCGGCCATCCAGGCCATCGCGCTCCTGGCCATAGAACGGGTTTCCCGGGCTGACCAGTCGAATCCAGACGGCCAGCAGCAGGAGCAACGGCGAGAGTAGTATGATAAGCGGGATCGCCACCACCAGATCGAGACAGCGTTTGATCCACCGGTTGGTCGCGATGAGCAGATTATGCCGGATTTCCAGGCCCAGAATGCCTCCCACGTCCCGCGCCACGATCCACAGGCTCGCCAGACCCGCCAGATCCGGAATGACCATCATGTGCGGGAAACAATCCCCATATTCTTGATGGATATCGAACATGCGCTTGTTGGATCCTTCGTCCACGGCCACGATACAGTATGGAATCCCGCGCGACCGCCCCAGTTGCCTGGCCCGATCCAGCCCACCCAGAATCGGCACCCCCTTGATCGTCGGTTCGGGGTTTGGCGTGTCGGTCAGAATGGCCACCGGCTTCAGCCCGAGTTCGGGTTGATGTAACAGGATGTCGATCACCCGATGGGCTGTCTGTCCCGAACCAAAAATTACCACGGATGATCCCCACCAGCTTCGTTGTGCGCAGACATACCGCACCAGGGCGCGGCTGCAGGGTACGAGACCCAAGGCGCTGAGCCAGGCGACGATTATCGTGAGACGCGAAAAGAACAATCCTCCCTGAAGAACATACATCGCCACAATCACGGTCATGAATGCCCACGTCGTGCCCACGGTGGTGCGCCGCAATTCTTCCACCGGCGTAATGAAGATCCTCGCCGTCAGACCCGCCCCGCGATACAGGCCCTGAATCCCGAATGCCAAGACCCAGACGAAGAGACCGGGCCACAATCTGAGATATCGGGGATAGTCGTATCCGCCGACCACCAGGAGTCTGAGCACCATGCCGATTCCCCAAGCCACGCTCAGACTAAGAAGATCCGACAGCACCAGCAAACACATCATCGCCCACGGTCTCATCAATCGTACCAACCGGGAAAACAGAGTTGCCTCCGTCCGCTTGAGGTTGGACGACGACACCTCCTGCGGCATTTCGTCGGGATTCTCTTGCAATGATGGTTTCGCGCCGATCATCGTTCGTTCCTACTGTACGCTAGGGCGACCTGTTCCCGCCAGCAATTGCCACGCGGCCAGCCCCAGAAAGCGCGGGTTGTTCTTGAAATAGCGCCGCCATAGCCGACGCGGATCCATTAGCAGACGGAACACCCACTCCAAACCCCACCGTTGCATCCAATGCGGGGCCTGCCTGACCCGGCCCGAGTGAAAATCAAACGCGGCGCCCACCGCCAGCATCACGGCCTGCACCCGGTCCCGATGTTGCGCAACCCAGTATTCCTGTTTGGGACAACCGAGCCCGACCAACAGGACGCGTGCTCCCGAGTCGTTGATCGCCTGCACGACGGCCTCGTCCTCTTCCCGGGTCAACGGCCGAAATGGCGGCGCGTAGGCGTACGCGATTTGCAGTCGCGGAAATTGCGCCCGGTAGCTCTGCTGCAACGCGTCCAATGCCTCTTGTGTTCCACCGTACAACCCCACGGGAATCTCCGCTTCGGCGGCGGCCTCACACACGTGCAGGGTCAGGTCCGGCCCATACACCCGTGTTTGCTCTTTCAGCCCCAGGCGCCGCAACATCCACACCAGCGGCATTCCGTCCGGCGTTACGAGATCGGCGGCGTTCACCAGCTTCTGGAAATCCGGCGAGTCGTGCGCCTCCATCACCATGTGAACATTGCAAATACAGACGTACCGCGAAATATGCTCAGCCGCCCATTGCATGACGCGTTTCGCGGCGTCCGGGTAGCTCGTGCCGTCCAGGCGAGTGCCGAGGACGTACCGACATGGCAACTGCGGCATGGGATTCCTCTCGTTCATGCCCGTGCCCGCTGCATCGCGGTCTGATAAATGTTGAGTAGCATGTCGTGGTTTCGGTCCGCCGTGTACTTCGCCTCAAATTCCTGCCGCGCGGCTTGACGCATCTCTTGGAGCGCCTCCGGGTGCGATCGCGCCCACCGCACTTGCGTGACGAGATCGTCCGCGTCGCCCGCGCGAAAATGAAGTCCCGTTTGCTGGTGGCGTATCAACGAGGACATCGATCCCAAATTGCTCGCCACGACCGGCAACCCCACCGCAAAGGCTTCGACAAAGCTCATCGGGAAGCCCTCATACCAAATCGACGGGAAAATGAGAATCCACGCGCGCTGCATCAACTCCGTCACCTGCTGGCGTTTCATCTGTCCCAACCATTCAATACCCGGCGATTCTTTCGTTGCCGATTTCACAAGTTCAGCCAGCGGCCCGTCGCCGACGATTTTCAACGGGATTTCCCTCGCAAGCTGTTTCCAGGCAGCAAGTAACGTGCTGACGCCCTTTTCTTCTGATAGTCGGCCAACAAACAGGGCGTAGCCGCCCACGCCATTCCCAATAGCGGGAGCAGGATGCACAAAATTGGGCTTCACCGTCACTTTTTCAGCCGGAACCCCCCCCGCAACCAGTTTGGCCCGAGCGAATTCCGTCAGCGCGATGTAAACATCAACCTTGTTGTTCCATGTACCCAGGGCACGATGGATCGTCAGCATCGCGACGATCGCCGCGGTAGCCACGCGGCTCTCCCGGTAACAGGCGTGACGGATCGCCGGCAGTGGGAGATGCCCCAGGCAATCCTCGCATACGTGGCCATCGCGAAAGAATACCGCTTTGGGACACGCCAACCGGTAATTATGCAAGGTCTGAACAACGGGCACACCCTTCTCGCGCGCCGCGAAATACACCGACGGCGAGAACAACAGGATGAAATTATGCACGTGCATCACGTCCGGGCGAAACCGTTCGATCTCCGCCGCGACACGCCGCTTCCCGTCTCGCGAGTACACCGTCCCGACGCCGACCTTGAGTTGGTTGAACGCGCCGGAGATATCCGTGTTGTCGCTCTCCAACAGCGCGACCTCGTGCCCGTGCTCTTCCAGCATCAACTTCTCGGCCTGCACCACGGTATCCTCGCCTCCAGCGATTCGGTAGTGATTATGTACCAACAGAACCCTCATTAGGCGTGCCTTACGGAATACGGTACCATAAATTCCGCCGTCGGGTACCGATAAATGTCGTGCGTAAGATGGGCGAAGGCTTAGCGGTTATCGTTTGCGCGCCAGACAAGCGATGGAGATTCCAAAGGGCGCGTCCACATAGTTGACAAGGAACCGCTCCCAAGAGAACAAGTGCAGCAACAACGCATTCAAGGGCGCCGGTGTTTCCGCGTAATCAAGTCTCGGGTGCGGGGAAGGCTGGAACCGGTGCTTCAGCTTGCCGATGGCGCGCACGAGAACGATGGGTGGGCTGAGAAGAAAATTGAAGTGTGTGAGCTTGACCAGGTCCACGTCCTGGCCGGTGAACAGTTTTTGCAGCCGGGGGCGCGTGTAGCGGCGTTTGTGCAGATTGGCGTCGTCATGCTCGCTCCAGAGCCATTCATAGGCGGGCACGGTAATCAATAGCGTGCCTCCCGGTCGGCAAATGCGCACCAACTCGCGCACAGCGGCGGCATCGTCGTCAATATGCTCGATTACGTCGATGGCGCACACGAGACCAAAAGTCCCGTCGGGAAACGGCAACTGGGGTAGGCTACCAACCAAACATTTCGGGAACCCGCGCTCACGGCAGTACCAAACCGCCTTTGGAAAGGTATCCACACCGATGACGCTCCCGTATTGCGCGAGCATTTTCAAATTGGCGCCCGTGCCGCAGCCAATGTCTGCGATGCGCAGGGGGCGAGAAGCGAAACGGTCAACCAGACCCTGCAAAACACGGCGCCGACCGCTGGGAAACCAGTGGGTCAAATCCAATTGGTAAAACTTCTCGTAGGTATCTTCTAGCATCCACGCCGTACACTGGGAGAAGTTTCTATTGTGCCGTCCCAGTCAACACAGTATAAGTCTGCCGAAAACTCGAAGGAACACAACAAGTATTTGAAAATCCTTGTTACAGGAGGCGCTGGTTTTATTGGCTCACACGTCGTCGACCGGTTTATCCGGGACGGCCATGAGGTGGTTGTGCTGGACAATCTGGTGACCGGCTCGCGGCACAATCTTAATCCGTCCGCCCGCTTTGTCGAGCTGGACATCCGCGACCAAAAGGGAACCGCGAGTCTGTTCGCGGCAGAACGTTTCGACGTTGTGGACCACCACGCCGCCCAAATGGACGTTCGCAAGTCCACGGAAGATCCGCTGTACGACGCGGAAGTCAACATCCTGGGGTCATTGAATCTCATCACCAATGCCGCACGCCATGGAGTGAAGAAATTCATTTATATTTCAACGGGTGGCGCCGTGTACGGCGAACCCAGGCGGTTGCCGGTGGAGGAAGGCGACGCAATCAACCCGGAATGCCAGTACGGGATCAGCAAACATACCGTCGAGCACTACCTATACCTCTATCGCCTGTTGTACAAACTCAACTACGTCGTGCTGCGTTATCCCAACGTGTTCGGGCCGCGGCAGAATCCAAGCGGCGAGGCGGGAGTAATCGCGATCTTTGCCAGCAAGATGATGGACGGTGAAACGCCGACGATTTTCGGCGACGGAAAGCAACTGCGCGATTATGTTTTCGTCACGGACATTGCCGAAGCCAACGCATCGGCGCTGGACCGCGGGAACGGCGAGATCATCAACATCGGCAGCGAGCGCGGCACATCGGTGCTGGAATTGTTCGAGCATCTGGCGCAGCTGACGGCAGCAAAGAGCCAGCCGAAGTTTGCCCCGTTGCGACCAGGGGAGATTTGCAAGATATACCTCTCGGGTCGTAAGGCGAGGGAGATTCTGGGATGGGCACCGGCGGTCCGTATTGACGAAGGACTACGCCACACCGTGGAGTGGATGCAACAATTCCGTCACACGGGACAATGGCGCTAGATGAGCTTGGCGTTGTCAATCGTCGTGCCGATGTACAATGAAGAGGCCAATGTCGACGCGCTGCTCGCGAGCATCGCGGAGGTCACGCCGACGCTCCCTTCGCCGCTGGAGGTCATCATTGTGGACGACGGCAGCCACGATTCTACCGTCAACAAGCTCGTTGCTGCCCGTGTCAGGTATCCCTGGCTGAAGGTCATCGAATTGCGCCGGAATTTCGGCCAGCACGCCGCCACGTACGCAGGCTTCGACAAAGCGGCGGGCGACATCGTGGTGACACTCGACGGCGACCTCCAGAATAATCCCGCAGATATCCCAAAGCTGGTCGACAAGATGAGGGAAGGTTATGACGTGGTTTGCGGTTGGCGCATGGAACGCAAGGACCCGCTGCTCTCGCGCAAACTGCCGTCGCTTATTACCAATCATATCATTCGCACTGACGCCCCCACGCCGATCCACGATTACGGTTGCTTCTTGCGCGCCTATACAAACGCCGCAGCCAAGGAGCTTTCCTTCTACTCGACCTCACGGGGGTGGTTTCCGGTGCTCTTCGGCAAGCTGGGCTTTCGCGTCGGTGAGGTGGCGGTCAGTCATCGCCAGCGCCCCGGCGGCGAGCAGTCCAAGCACAGCGTCTTCACGCGCCTCGACCAGTTCATGTCGGTGTTCATGGGGACGACCACGAAGCCGTTCCAGTTCGTCGAGATCATCGGTTTCAGTGCCGTGGGACTCGGCGGTCTCGGAATATTGGTCGCGGTGGCCATGAGACGCTGGCTCTGGGCGCTCCTGGGGCTGTCCTTCGGATTGTGGGGCTTGACCACGACAATTATCGGCATGGTCGGAGAATACCTCGTACGGATGAACTACGAGATTGGTCGAAAGCCGAAATACCTCATCCGCCAGACACATGAATGAGCGCTAATCCACGCGTCTTCAACGCCGTGCTGGGAACGCTTGTACTGGCGACGTGCGTTTTCTATCTCGCCTTCGGCCTGTATTACGTAACGAAACTGACTCCGTCGGACAAAACCTCGTTGGGGCTCAGCGGCGAGGCATTCCTGCAATCATTCCCGACCTGGGGTACGGTGCGCGAGACCGACTCGGCGATTGGCAATCGCACCGCCATCGAAATACTGAAAACCGGCGTGCCGCGCACGATATCGGGTCGACTCTTCCTGCACTCGCCCGTGTACTCGTACTTTGTGGCTGCGTGTTATTGGGCCGGGGGCATTCGGCTGTTATCGCTGGCGCTGCCGCAAGCGGCTCTCGGTGGGTTGATCGGCCTGCTTTTGGCAGTCACAGCGCGTCGCATAGCGCTGCAGCATCAGCAACTCGCCGCACTCTTCACTGCGATTCTGGTACTCGTCAACGTGCGGCTCGCAATGTACGTTGCGTATATTATTCCCACAATTCCCGTTATGTTTCTGCTGGCGCTGGCGCTTTTCTGCGCAACTCATCTCAATACTGCCCGAGGTTCTGCGGGCTTTGCTGTCGCGATGATTCTGGGAACCTACACCCAGGCCACGTTTTTTGTGGCTGCCGTCCCCGCCGCCGCGTGGATCCTCATTCGCTCATGGAAACAGAAACACCGCGCGCCCCTGATTGGCGCGCTGTGCATTATCTGCTTTGCAATCCTCAAGGTGGTTCTGGGTCTGGTGGACCAGCCAACAGCCACCTACGATTTTCAACATGATGCGGAGCGGAACATGGCCTGGTATGCGAACAACCCGCAGTACGACGACATGACCTGGCGCAGTTGGTGGGAGTGGCAACGCAAACAGCCCGCTACCGAAGAACAAATGTCCCGCTACAACGACTATCTCGCACGCTCGCACAATCGGCCCATGCGTGCCATGTGGCTGTGGATCTCGGAGAATCCCACTAAGTATGCCATGCTCTGTTTCGTGCGGCTGAAATCCGAACTCGGCCCGTTCACAGGACAGATGTCCACCCGCAACCGCGAAATCTCCTCGGCGGTTTGGCTGCTGATTTTTCCGGCTGGATTCTATGGATTATGGACGTATCGCCGCCATGAACTGACGCATTTGGCGGCAGTGATTGTGTTGGCAGTCATGGCGTTCGGAACGTTCGTGATCGAAGAACCCTACCTCCGCTACCGCCTGCCCGTCGATTTACTCCTGACAGTATTCGCCGGCGTGGCGTACAGTGAGTGGTTGTCCCGCAAGCTTGGTGCGAGTAGTGTTTGATCGTGAATCCGTGGTTCGTCTCCAAAACCCGTTCTTTGGCGCTCATGACTCCCCTACGCGTTTGCTCCGCGCCACCAATTCGTCGAATACTGCAGCCATGCGCTGGCCGTAGTGTTCGATGGTATACGTGTTGGCGTACTTCTGCTTGTTGGTGGCGGACATGCGGGCGCGGAGGGCGGGGTCGTTGGCCAAGGCGATGATTTTTTCGGCAAGATCGGCGGGGTCTTGTTCGGCGACGAAGAGGCCGTTGACGCCTTCCTCCACGATCTCGGGAATCGCGGCGCGGCGGGTGGCGATCACGGGCAACCCGCAACCCATCGCTTCCAGCAGCACCTGGCCGAGCGTTTCGTAGTGGAAAAAAGTGGGGAAGACCAGCACGTCGCCACGGCAGATCGCTTCCCATTTCTGCGCGCCGGACACCGTCCCGGTAAACTCCGTGCAGGACGACAAATTGCGCTCCTGCACGATCCGCTCGCCAACGGCGCGGTCTTTGTCACTCCACCACGCGCCCGCGAAAACGAAATACGCTTCGGGACAACGCGCCTTCACGAGCGGGATGGCGTCGAGGATGACAAACACGCCTTTCTCGCGCACGAGATTGCCGAGGTACAGCACGGTGAATCGGCCCGGCGGCTTGGTCACTGCGGGTAATTTTGCAGGGACTTCGATTCCATTGGTGACGGCGAACACCTGATCTTCGCGGAGATGACCGAGGAAATTAAATCGCAGGTTCTTGCCCGGCACCGTCGCCGCCGTTGCGCTGCGGATTGTCCAGTCGATCAGGCGTTGCAACCACCGGGGCGATTTCTCGCGGAACTCCGGCAGGTTGTTGCCATGGCCGTAGAGCACGATCGGCACGCGAAAGATACGAGCGATGGCAACGAACAGCGTGTCCTTCAAAAACGCATTGCGGTTGAGTGAAATCGGGTAGAACACGAAATCGAATCGCTGGCTCGCAAGGTGCCATTTTTCGAGGGCGAGTTGGCGGAGCAGCAGTCCCAGCTTGCGCCACCGAAACACCTCCAGCTCGCGGTAGTCGCGCACCACGGTCAGGTTGACGAACGTCACATCGAACCGTTCGGGAAACGACGACCGCAACAACGCCTGATACGTGATGGCCGGGCCGTAGATGGGCGGCGGCAGATAACCGAACATCAGGATCCGGGCGTGCCGGCTTGTGCGCGACGCCTTCCGAATTTCGTGGAGGCGTTTGTGCCGGTAGTACCAGTTGACCAGCCGAAAGAATGGCTTCCATCCCAGAAATGCCGGCAGCCCGCCTGTCTTCCAATATTCACGACGGATCCGTTCCGTTTCCGCCCACGTCCGCGTGGCGAGCGCGACCGACTTGGCGGCATCGTGGCGGCGGATTTGTCCCCGCAATTCCGGCACGTACACCAGCCGCCCATTCCGGGCGAAACGCAGCCAGAGTTCGAAATCAAACGCGTTGTCAAACTCCGTGCGCAACGGCCCGGCCTTTTCGAGCAGCGTGCGACGGAAGAAAACGGATTGTTGGCCGATATAATAAATGCCGTAGAGCAGCACGCGGTAGTCGAACGGGATTCCATAAAACATCCGCTCGTGGGTGCCATCCTGGTCGATGATGCGCAAGTCGCCGTACACGAGATCGGCGCCCGTGCGTTGCAAAGCCTCCACGGCGATCCGCGCCGCATCCGGGCTGATCGTATCGTCGGAGTTGACCCACGCCAGGATTTCGCCCGTGGCCATGGCAAACCCCTTGTCGATGGCGTCCACCTGGCCCTTGTCCGGCTCGGAGACCCAGCGGATGTTGGGCGCCGCGCGCAACAGATCCACCGACCCGTCCGTCGAACCGCCATCGACCACGATATGCTCAATATTTGGATAATCCTGCGCGCGAACACTCTGGAGCGTCTGGCCCAGGAAGGCCGCCTGATTGAACGACGGGGTCACGATGGAAACCTTGGGCGTGGCCATGACGGATTCAGTCTAGGCAAATGACGTGCCGGATGTCGAGGCTGACCATAGAGGGGCGTCGGGAACAAGCCGGCGGTGCCCGCCATCATAGTTAGTACACTTGGAGAAGGTGCAGTTTTCATGGAGTTTTTGTGTTGAAAATCGGGGCGCTTCAGGTGTATTGTCGCGGGGGCTGGAAGGGTACGCGACCAATTCAAGCGATCCGGCTCCCGTTGCTTCTGAGAAGTGAATGACGCGTGATATGTATGTCGTGAGGGTCAAGCGGTTAACCAGCCGGTTTCAGCGCCCGTTGCGGGCGTTCGTTTTGGCAGGGATTCAGGTCTTCGGCATTTCCTGCCTGGAGCAATCGACTCGCGAAGCATTTGCCGACGTGTGTGCCCCACCTCCATCCGATTTGACCGGGGTGGACATTTCGACTGCGGTTGCGACCAATGCGCTGACACCGCTGCTGATTCCCGAACCCAGCGGTCGGAATGAGGCATTGCATCCCTCGGTCGTGTTTGTTCCGGACGGCTGGAATGGCTTCCGCTACTGGATGCTGTATACGCCATATGATTTCAGCATCGGCTCCAATGAAAACCCCCATGTCGACGTCTCGAATGACGGCCAGACGTGGATCCAGGCGCCGGGCGTTTCCAATCCCATCGAACCCTGGCCGGGTGTCGGGTATAACTCGGATACGGACCTGGTTCTCGGCCCCAACAACACAATGTACGCTTTCTGGCGGGAGGGGATCGGCGTTTTCGAAGAGACCTACTATCGCACCTCCGTGGATGGCACCAACTGGATCAACAAGACCTTGGCGTTGGAGGCCCCCGTGGCCCAGCGGCGGCTCCTGTCTCCCGCCATTATATTCGACGGAACTAATTGGTGGGAGTGGACGGTGAATTCCATACCCTCACCGAACGTTCTGGAGATGTGGATGTGGACCAACTCCACACCACCAGTCTATAACACCAACGTAACTTATGGAGGGTGGACGGGACCGATACAAACCGACCTCACCGCCCCCGCAGGCGGAGACCTGTGGCATACCGAGGTGCGGCGCGTTGGCGACAAGTTCATTCAGCTTATGCTGGTGACGAGCACCGGCTCCAACACCAACGGGGTGTTGTACCTGACTTCGAGCACGAACGGCGTGAACTGGACGCCCCTGGGCGCGCCGGTGCTTTCGGGCACATACAAAGGGACGTGGGACAACACGCTATACCGGTCCGCGTTTGTTCCCATCTTGTGCAGCAATTCGCTCAAGTTGGCCATCTGGTATACCGGCCGGTACAACGAGAACATGGTGGGATACACCGAGGCCACGTTCACCGGCGTCATTCCGCCAAACGCCACGACATATCAGGTCAGCGCCGGCGATCTCCAGGACGGATCTGGAAATCTCGCGCCAACCAGCAGCGTTGCCGTCCTTGTCGCGGATACGGATAACAACGGGTTCACGAGTCCGCAGCCGAACTTTCCCTTGAGTCTCGGCGCCACCTGGGGGAGTGGCAATATCATCGTTGGTCTGTGGGATTTGAGCGCCGATGGAATCGCCGGCTTCCTCGACGGCGCAACCACTGTGACAAACTTCGATGGTTTCGCACCGGGCCAGAAATTGCAATTATACTGGTTTCCGTCGCTTACACTGTCTTCCAACGTTGTCGGTTTCACATACTACGGGCAGTATACCGACACGAACAGCCCGCCCCTTGACGGCAGCGATCCGTGGGCTCTGACAACCAACGCGAGCGCGCATCTATGGTTCAAGACCGCGAGCGAAAGCGGCTCGAACTCTAATGGAGCAGGACAAGCTACATTTTTCACGGCGCCGCCACCGGTGGCCAGCTTCGCCTCCAGTCCGGCCAACAATACGTCGCCGGTGACGCTCAGCGACACGTCGACAGGTCTTATCACAAACCGGTTTTGGAGCTTTGGCGACGGCACCACGCTCAACACCATGACGACCACCGTGGTGCATACCTACGCCCCGGGCACCTACACGGTGACGTTGGTGGAGAGTGGCCCCGCCGGAACCAGTACGAACGTCGAGGCGAATTTCATTACAGTGCTGACCCCATTTCAGAACTGGCAGATGCAGTATTTCCACTGCACCAATTGTCCCCAAGCCGCTGCTGGCGCGGACCCCGATGGAGATGGGTTCACCAACCAGGAGGAATTTCAGGCGGGCTCTGACCCGACCACCCCGAATTCATCGCCATTGCGGATCACAGCGATTGCGCGGCAGGGCAATGATATCCTGCTGACGTGGACGACGGCCGGAGGCAAGACCAACGTGGTCCAAGTGGCAGCCGGCCCACCGGGCATGTGCTCCAGCAACTTCACCGACCTCAGTTCGATCATTGTCCCGAGTGGCTATGGTCTCACGAGCACCAACTACCTGGACGCCGGCGCCGCGACCAACACGCCGCCGCGCTACTACCGCGTGCGCCTCGTGCCCTGAAGCGAAATGTGCCGGGAGTGCGGTCGCATTCACGTCTCGGTAAACCAATCGACCGCGGTTCGGACCAACGCCACAGTTACGGATTCCCGCCAACTCCCAGTTGATGTTTCACTGGAATTCCGAGAGTCTCGTGGTATTTTCGGCAGCGTGCAATTCTCCATCATTACGCCCAGTTTCAATCAGGGCCGTTTCATTCGGGACTGCATCGAAAGCGTGAAGACCCAGGAGGGAGTGGATTTCGAGCATATCGTCATCGATGCCTGCTCGACGGACGAAACAATTTCGGTTTTACAGAAATACCCCCATCTCCAGTGGGTTTCCGAACCGGACAAGGGCCAGACGGACGCCATCAACAAGGGATTTCGCAGGGCCCAGGGCGATTGGCTGATGTGGCTGAACGCCGACGACTATCTGCTGCCGGGGACCCTGTCCAAGGTGGCGCAGTTTGCGGCGCAACATCCCGATGCCGACGTGGTTTACGGCGACCTGTTTTATGTCCGGGAAGACCGGAGCGTCTTGCGCGCCAAGCGCGAACCGGTGTTCAGCTTCAACATGCTCCTGCTGTATGGCTGTTTCGTTCCCTCGACCTCAACATTCTACCGCCGCCGCGTGGTGGACAAGGGGTTTCTTCTCGACGCCCAATACAAAGTTTGCATGGATTACGAATACTACGTCCGCCTCGCCCACGCCGGGTTCCGGTTCATCAATCTTCCTGAACCGCTTGCCTGTTTCCGCTGGCATGGCAACAATATCAGCACCACCTACGTCGATCGGTGTTACCAGGAGCGGCTCCAGGTCCAACGACAATTCCTAGAGCTGACCCACCGCGCCTATCTGGGCAACGAATGGGTTCTGAAGGCCTTATTCTACAGCTATCAGGGCCGCCGGATGATCCGGCGTATCGTTCGGAGATCGTTGGGCCAATGACGGCAATGCCCGCAGAAATATTCGAGCGATATTTCAACGAATTGGAACGCCGCCACATCGCGTACGCCATTCTGCATTCGTACGAAGACTTTCCCAACCGATTCCCGTCGGACGTGGACTATGCGGTGTTGGATACCGACCTGCCAAAGGTGTGGGCGATCCAGGCGGAGGTGGCCGAACTGTGTGGGTGGACATTGGCGCTGACGATCCGTCACCAAAGCCGCGCGTTTCACACGGTGCTGATGAACACGGCCAACCCGGCCGAGTACCTGCAATTGGACGTGTGCTCCCATTACCTGAGCCACGGATGCCTGCTGGTTCGTGACCGCGACCTTTTGGAAGGACGACGAAAGCACAAGGGGTTCTATGTCCCGGGCCCGGCGTCGGAATTCATCTACCGGGTAGCGCGGGCGCTGATCAAGAAAAGGGATGTGACCGAGTATCTTCCCCGTTGGCACGTGCTCTGGAACGAAGACCGCGAACGCGCGGCTCGACTATGGGAATCGCTTCTCGGCACTGATGCCGGCTCGTTCGAGGATTGGTGCCGACGGCGTCCCGAAGAGTGGGACCGGTTGCGATCCCGGCTGGTTTCCCGGAACCGCTTCCATCTCGGCTACCGTTTGTCAGAATACAAACGACTCTGGCACCGGATCGTCCACCCCATCGGAATTCGCCTGGCGCTGCTGGGGCCGGACGGGGCCGGCAAATCCACCCTCCTTCCACGTCTCGAAGCGCTCCTGCGACCGTGCGCACGAGGCCAACGAGTCGTCCACTTTTGTCCGCTGATTTTTCGAAAGGCGTCACCTGCTGTCGTGATCGAACCACACGCCAAGCATCCGCGAACCACGCTGGCCAGTTGGCTCAAGGTGCTCTACTACTTTCTCAATCACTGGCTCGGCTTTCTGGTACAGGAGTTACCGGGCCGGGTTCGGGGTGCATGCACGATATTCGACCGGGACTTCGACGACCTGCTGATCGACTTGAAACGCTATCGAATTCAGCATGTCGTTCCGCTCATCAGATTCCTCCGTCCGGCCTTGCCCCGCATGGACCTGACGATTGTCCTCGACGCTTCCCCCGAGGTATCCCATCAACGGAAGCCGGAACTCACCATCGAAGAACTCGGTCGCCAGCGTGCCGCCTACAACACGCTGGCCAACGGCGACAGTTCGTTCGCCATCGTTTCCGCCGAACAACCTCCCGAACTTGTGGCCCGAGAAGCCGCCCGAGCCGTGGTTCTGGCTCTCGGAGCCCGGGAAAAACGCCGCGCCGGTTCGCATGGCTGGTAGCCCTATGTCTCTCCCTCGTAATCCTTCCTGGGCGGAACTTTTCGCAGACGATGAGACGACGGGGTTTCCGGTCCTTCTGCACTTGAGACTGTTGCGCCGGGCCGGCGAGCCGCTGTTGCTTGTGCCAACCAATCCCAGGCTCGCGGCTGAGGCTTTGAGCCTGTATCCAGCCCAGCGCGCCAGGGCACGGCTGTTCCGCAAGTGCCTGCACCAGGTATGGCGCCTTGGAATCCGGGTCAACTTCGAGACTGTCGTCGTTTCCCTCGTTCCCGACGCACCGTTCCCAAAATTCCTCGCGCAGGGAGTGGCCGCAACGCCCGGCGCATTCCCGCCGCTCGCCATTCTTTGCGGGAATCCGGAGGCGAGTGGTCGCCGGTTCGTCATCCTGGTGTTTGCACCTGACAGAACTCCCGCTATTGTCGTCAAAGCCGGCGTCGGCGAAGCGGCCTGGCGACTCATCGACCAGGAGGCGACGTTCCTGCAATCGGTGCCACGCGCGATGCCCGCCATTCCCGAATTGCGCGGCGTTTTCCACGGACGGAATGTTCACGCACTGGCGATGAACTTCATGCATGGCAGCACGCCGGCGGCGGAAGATTACGAGGCGATCGGCAAGCTCCTTACATCCTGGCTGAATCGCGGCGAGTTGCGGCAACTCGGAGACCTGCCAGCCTGGCGGGTTGTGGAGGAAACGTGCATCTCGCACCCGCTGTGGGAGAGCGTGGCCGGGTCCTTACGGAACCGTCCGGTGCGGCCAACGATCTTTCACGGCGATTTTGCGCCGTGGAACATCAAAGTTTCGCCGCAAGACGGTTCATGGACTGTGCTGGATTGGGAGAGGGGTGAAATTGTGGGGATACCGGGCTGGGACTGGTTTCATTACGTGTTCCAATACGCCGTTCTCGTGTCGCGTCTGCCTCTGGCAGGCGCCGTGCAACGGGTCCGTGAACTGCTCTATCATAAGGCATTTGACCCCTACGCATCGGCGGCAGCCATCGACGGCGTCGAGCGAGAATTATTCTTGGCGTACCTGATCTGTTACAGTAAGAAATTTGGTTCCCCAAAAGGTGGGGCTGACCTCGAGGAATTACTCACGCGACTGGCTGGATCATGGCCGAAAGACTAAAGGTACTGCTCTCCGCATATGCCTGCGAGCCGGGGCGAGGCTCGGAACCCACGGTTGGGTGGAACTGGGCCATACAAATGCAACGGCACCATGACATGTGGGTGCTGACCCGCCAAAACAACCGAGACCCGATTGAACAAGCTGGCGCCGAAGGAGCCGGCATCCACTGGGTCTATGTGGATCTGCCCCAGTGGCTGCGGTTTTGGAAACGGGGCGGGCGCGGAGTTCAGTTGTACTATTATCTTTGGCAGATCGCCGCGTACTTCGCAGGTCGACGGCTGCATCGCCAACACCGGTTTGCTATCATCCACCATGTGACATTTGGAAGATACTGGGTGCCAAGTTTTCTGGGATTGTTGCCGACCCGCTTCATCTTCGGGCCGGTCGGCGGCGGTGAGTCAACCCCCAGGAGCTTTATGGCGACATACAGTTTCCGGGGCCGCCTCTACGAATACAGCCGGAACATCGCCCGAGGATGGGCCGGTCTGGACCCGTTTTCACGCGCGATGATTCGGCGGGCAGCCTTGCTTCTGGGCACAACCGAGGAAACTGCCGAGCGCTTGCGAAGACTGGGCGGAACTCGTGTAATCGTCCAGCCACAAGTGGCCATGAATCAGAAGGAAGTGCGGTTTTTCTCCGACTTTTCCTTGCGGCGCGAGAGACCGTTCCGCCTCATCAGCATCGCCCGCTTGCTCCACTGGAAGGGAACGCATCTGGGGATCCGCGCGTTTGCCGAGTTCGCCAAGAAGTGTCCCGAGAGTGAGTATTGGATCATCAACACCGGGCCCGAGATCGACCGCCTGAAAAAACTGGCGGCGGAACTCGGCGTGGGCGATAAGGTTGTCTTCTGGGGCAAATTGCCAAAACTCAAGGATGTCTTCGAAAAACTCGCGGCGAGCGACGCGCTGGTCCATCCCGCGCTCCACGAAGCGTTCGGCAATGTCTGTCTGGAAGCAATGGCGGCGGGTCGGCCGGTGATCTGTCTGGACATCGGCGGGCCGGCGCTGCAGGTGACCAACGAAACCGGGTTCCGCGCCACCACTCGTTCTCCCGCATTGGCCATTCAGGAACTGGCCGACGCCATGCAGCGGCTCTACGACGATCCAGATCTCTGCCTGCGCATGGGTCAGGCTTGCCGGGAGCGGGTCCGCCGTGACTTCTCGTGGGAGGAATACGGGAAGCGGATGAGCGAACGGTACATCGAGATCGCCTCCGCCTCCGCCGGTGGTCATTCATGACTCAATCGCCACTCCAGCCAGTTCACGTTTTCCCGTATTGCCACAAGATATCGGGCGGACACTCCAACGCCATCCACGGGATGGTTCTGGCGGAAATCTCCCAAGGACTGGATTCGCTGATGTTCTGTCCCTTTTGCGACGACCCGTCGCTGGAGAAACTGCGCCGCGGCATCATTGTTGCCCGACGCCACGGACCGGCGGGCGATTTATCGAATGAGCAGGTGTTCGAGGTGCCGGTGGGAGGGCCGCGCCAGATTTTTCATGTGCACGGAGTGAATGGGGACATCATCCATACCGCCCACCGCCTCCGCGAGAGATCCGTTCCATATGTGATGACCTCGCACGGCGCACTGAGCTACCGGGGCCCAGTGCACTTCCTGAAGAAGTTCATTGTCCTGAATTTCTTCACGGGTCTTGTCAGAAAAGCCAGGGGCATTCACTTTCTGAGCGAGCTGGGCCGCCGTCGCTTCCACCGGCTGATGCCGACCTGGTCGGGGGCCACCCTCGTCGCGCCTCACTCCTTGCACGTGCCCGACCCGTCCCAATTCACGGCCATGTCGCGAGCGGATTTCGGCGTGCCGGCCGACGGCTTCTTGTTCCTGTTTCTCGGGAGAATCGACGTCCACACCAAAGGGTTGGACATACTGGTGCACGCGTTCTCACAAGTGTCTGCCGCCGGCACCGTCAGGTTGGCCCTTGTCGGTCCTGACTGGCAGGGCGGGCGAGCGCAATTGGAAGCGCTGACACGAACGCTGGGTTGCGCCGACCGGGTCCATTTTCTCGGACCGCGGTATGGTGCGGAGAAGTGGGCCGCGCTGCGACTGGCTGATGTCTTCGTCTCACCATCTCGCTGGGATGCCGGCCCGGTCGCACTGCTGGAGGCCATTGGGGTTGGAATCCCCGCCATCACGACCACTGTGATCAATCCGGCCCACGAACTGGCCGAACATAACGCTGCGCATCTGTGCGCCCCCACGGTATCAGGAGTGGCCCACGCCATGACCACCTTGATGGGCAATACGGCGTTGCGCAAGCAACTCGGCGCTGACGGCCAGACCTGGGTTCTACACGATTGCTCGCGGGCTGTCGTGGGACAAGCTCATGCCGATTTCTACGAGCGGGTACTCGCCGGCCGCCCGTGAGCACTACGGCTTCCGGCTACTATCAGACGCCACCAGCCGGAGCGCATCCATCACCATCAGGCCTCCATTCCAATCCACATGATGGTTCCCGATCGTCCCGGTCTCCCAGTCGGGCCGCACGCTATGAACGAGCCGCTCCGTATAGTGCTTGTCATCAAGGCGCGTGATCTCGTTTATGTTCAGACTGTGGCCATACCCGCGCAAACAGTCTTGGGAGGGACGATACAGGCGACCATCCAGCTCAAACAGCCGCCCCGCCGGCCGCGCCCGTTCAAAGCTCTGGACCACGGGGCTCCGCGGATGCTCCTGCCACGCGCCATCCAGCAGTGAATCCGTGTGGGATGCAAACAGGTCGTGGTTGGCGTGATACCGTCCGCCATGCACCGTAAAGAACAACCACCATCGTCCTAGATGTTGATGTAACGTCGCGTCGCAGACACAGATTCCCTGCAACAACGTTCGCGCTTTGACCCAGCGCTCTGGAAAGCTCTCACACCGGTAGACATCAACGGTCAGGTTCGCGTTGCTGTCCGGCATCATGTACAACTCGCCGCCAAATTCAAAGAGAAAGGGGTATGCCAGATGGTACGGTTGGGTCAGCGCCTGACGTGGTTCCGCTTTCAGCCGACCGTCTTTGTCCAGTTGCAACACCGAAATGTGGGCATGGGGTCGGCCCTTCGGCCACTCTTCCATGAAAATGAAGTAGTCAGTTCCCCGTTTCCAAACGAACGGGTCTGACCAGGAATAACCAATCGGCGGCAGCAGCTTGGTCAATGCGGATGGATCGGGGTTCAGCAGTCGCGATCGGTCCGTCAAGCCTGCCAGCAAATACCACTGCGCGTCGCGATCACCGCGCTCGCGTTGTGCCCGCCGCTTATATACCCAGCGGCGCGCATAGCCGATGGTTCTCCCAAGCCGGTCGATCAACATAATACCCGCTCGCGCGCTCCCAAGTGTTTTGCTGTCAAATTCACCGCGCCCAGCGGGCGATCAAGTGCGGGTGCGCGCCGTAGCGAGCGGGACGGGTCACTTCGTATCCGCAAGCGCGCAGTTGATCGGTGATGGGTTTCTCATTTTGATGGTCGTCGCACTCGATGAACAACAGGCCGGGGGGGCGTTCTTGGAGCAGCTTTGCCGCGCCGCGGATCACCGCCAGTTCGGACCCTTCGACGTCAATCTTGATGGCGTCGACCCGCGCCAGCTTGTGACGGGAGATATACTCGTCCAAACTGGTGATGGGGACCTCCACGGTAGGATAGGGCTGTCGATCGGACGTGACCACGGACGCCGCGATGGGGTCGGGACAAAGAAGGAACAGCGTCGTCCCGTTCTTATCGCCCACCGCAGCATGGTTCAGCGTCACGCGCTGCAGCCCATTGCGTTTGGCGTTCGCTTGCAGACACTGAAACATCCCGGGATGAGGTTCAAACGCATGCACCTGACCCTCCTCCCCGACCAGTTTGGCAAAGATCAGCGTGTATTCGCCGATATGGGCCCCGCAATCGACGGCCACCATGCCCGGCCGCAGGAATTCCACGAACAGATCGGCGCAATCGCGGTCGGTGAACCCCCGGTTGAGCACGATCCCCAGCGACGCGCCCGATTTCGCAAGCTGAATGGTCATGCCGCCGTAGAATGGATAGAGAAGTTCCCTTTCCGGATGCCAGTGCCAATGGATCCACCACCGCACTCGCACCCAGATGCCACGGGCCCCGCGTATGGGATGACGCAACAACTGCTCTCGGCGGGCAAATTGGATTAACCTCCGAACCATCAGCCCATCCTACCACACCGCTTCAACGCCCAGCAACAAGGGACGAGCACCCGTATGACACTCACGCCGGCTTCTGAAAGACGAAATAGGGCCATCGGTCAATGAGGCAAAGTAGCGATAAAGGCAGGGACAGCCCTGATAGCCCGAAGGCCTCCACCAATTTGAGTCCCGTACTTGCAGTTACCTGTTCCACAATCGTTTGGGGCGAAGCATGATATAACAGCAAGCCAGCAGGGCTGTGGAAATACGTCTGACGGATTGACCGCCAAGCGCTCTGGCGCAAATGCCAATATCCGGCTGTCCAGAATCGCCCCCTTGGCGAAAAGACCGCGCCCAACGGATTATGCGAGGAGAAAATGAAAAGCCCCCCACCCTTCAGCACATCGGCGATGGCACTGATGGCTTCATTTCTCGCAGTTTCCGGATGGATGTAATCCAACCCATTGAACGCAAACAGCACAACGTCAACCGAACCGTTCTTAAACGGCAGGCACCGAGCATCGAACTGCAAATGGCGGACGCCATCGCCCGCGGTAAGATCCCTGCATGCTTGGACTGCTTTATAATCCAGATCGCCGGCGACCACACGTAGCCCGTGTCGTCCCATCGCGCTGGTTACCCGACCGGCTCCGCAACCGAGTTCCAGAATGCTCATGGACGGGCGCAGGTATCGATTGATGATCCGCTGCTCAGGCGCGTACAAGGAGAAGGACGCCACTCCCTGATACCGGTCAACATTTTCGCGTGTAATATCCATACAGGCACCCTGCCATCCAAGAGTCTACCGAAACAAGGATCCGAGCTTCGGATGCTTCTTGATGGCGCGTAGCAAGCCCGTCGGCCACGGCGCCTTTCGCAAGCTGGATCGAAGGTTGTCCATCATCCGCAGCGCCATCCGCAGCGACGGGTTCTTCGCCAGGAATAGCATTGGTTCTTCAACAGGCTGGGCCCCGAACGACAGTTTGAATTCAGTGACCGGATAGCTCGGTGAGCTCTTGTCCAGCTCGCAGCCGCCGAAATCGTAATACCGGAATCCTTTGGCCTTATAGTGCTGAAACTCCGCCCAATGCAAGAGCCGGTTGAGCGGGCCGACGACGTTGTGAAACCGGGGATCGCCACGGTCCGCAGTACCGCTTAAGAGTAGTCGGGCTCGTCCGGGGTGATCCGGCAGAATCACATGGGCCGCAACCGTCGCCCCATCCCACTGGCAGATAAACACTTCATGAGGCGGGAACAAGTTTCCCCATTCGGCCGGGCCCAGCTCCGCTCGATACTGGAGCCGTCGCACGGAACTGTTGATGAGCAAACGGGCGGATTCCATCTCTTCGTTGTGCAGAATTTTCGTTTCCATCTTCCGTGCTTTGCGGATTTCGTAGCGACAGGACTTGGCATCCAGTTGCTGCAAAAGTTCGTCTTCGCTCAGGGATAAATCCACCAACGGCGTCCAAAATGGGAGGGCCCGAAATACATAGGGCTGTAACTCCTCGATTATCGTTTTGGGGCACTGCCATACGATGACGACCGGACACTGATCCAAGAGGGGATAAATCGCCGTGGCCGAATCCGGCCACCACACTTGCAGAGCCTTGAAACAAAGGTGCTTGAAGTTCAAAACCAGCATGGTCGCAATTCTGCCCTCCGGACGGCTCAGTCGTCAACGAGAATGCAGGCTGTTTGGCGCCCCCAGCTTTAGAATCAAGAGTGACAAACTTCCGGCAGCGGATCGCGCGGGTCAGGGCTTCACGAAGTGGATCACGGGATCGCGGTGGTTGACACACATGTCAGGCTCGACCACGCGGTAGCCGAGCGATTCGAGCATCGCGCACGCTTCTTTGGTTCCCAAATGGTACCACCGGCCGGGGCTGGGGTCCGGGCCTTGATTCTTGCTCCGAGGGACCGTCACTTTGCGCGGGTCAAACCAATTGGCAATGCGGGCCATGATCACTGCGGGTATGTGGATGCACAGCCGCCGGCTCAAATACCGGGAGGGCTGCAGGTGTTTTTTGAATTGATCGACCGCCACGTTGTATTTGTCGTAGTCCGCGACCATCAGGAAGCCGTGCGCCCCATTCTTCAGTTTCGGGTACATGTTTTGCAGGTAGGCGTGTATGCCCTGCGGCGAGATGTGACAAAAACAGCCGAAGGAGAAAAAGTAATCAAAGCGGTTGTCCGGCAGCGCGCGGCAACTGAAATCCTCGACCTGAATGTACTTCACATGATCGTGCCGCCCCACATACTCATAAAAGCTGTTGTGCTCCGCCGACAACGCGTCCATGCACCACACCTCTTTGGCCCCCAAAAAACACTTGGTCCAGGCTCCCCGTCCCGGACCGATCTCCAACACCGCCGTGTTCTCATGAATGTACGGCTTGATGCACATGAGATAAGTCACGTGCAACATGTTCATGAAACCGAAGACGCTGTAGCCGGAAAATCCGAACGGATCCAGCGGGTCCCCTTCATAAAACCCGCCCTTCCACAGATTCCGAAATCCGCCGATCTCTTTCTTCAGCCGCGAATCATCCTGGTTCTCTGGCATCGCAAAACTCTCCTACGCGGTCGACAAACAGATATGGCAGACCTGTACCCTTACGGATTGACCCCCTCTTCGGGTTCGGCCAATCGTCACATTCTTGGAAAACTTCCCGCAGATTCGATACACTGGCCATCCGCTTGTTCGCACAGCCAAAATACAGGCTGGCGTGGGCGGACGCTACACTGTCCAGGCTGAAAATGTCAATGACCAAGGCCCATACGCCTCCTGGCGGCAAGTTGCCACTTGCGAACTTGCAGTAATGGGGATAAGTTGGGGCCTCAACCAGTGATTGTTTTCCGAGAATTCAAACCCAGTCGTTGTCGACCGCGTAGTGTGACCGGAACCCATTCCGGAGCGACGGCCCGGTCTGTCGGGAGACCGTACGAATGAAGCTGCCGGACGCAAAGGAAAACCCGGCGCTGGTGATAGCGTTCGTCCGGCGTGCGGTCACGATCTGTATTTGCCTGGCCATAGCGTTGGTCATCGCTTATTGGATCGGCTCGGGCCAGACGGGATACCTGAAGATCGCCGCCGGGGCGGCGATTGTGATCTTTGTCGCCGCAGGGCTGCGGGAACGCGCGTGGATACTAATTCCACTGGGGTGGATGCTGATTGGCAATTGTTTCTTCATCCCGTTCCATTTCTCGTTCCGCGACGTTTCGGTCTTGCTGGCCGGTTGCGCCTACGTCTCATTCCGCGTGCTGACGCACAAGGATATGCGCCGGCCGATTCAAATCCTCGATTGCATTCTGGTCCTGATTGTGGTCAATACGATCGTCGATTTTGTGCGCCATCCTGCCGGACTCCTGGTTTTCGGCTCGGAGACGATTGGCGGACGAGGGTATTTCACTTTCGCACTGGCCATGCTGGCCTATTGGGTAATTGTACGGCTCCCTGACTCCCTGAGACCCGTGTCGTGGATTCCGTACTTTGTCCTGGCGGGAGGGTCTGTCGTCGCCCTGCTGAACCTCATTGTCTATATTGCACCCTCGACCACACCGTATGTGTACACGCTATATGGCGGCGTGGATTACAGCGGCTACGTCGCCTCCTCACTGGACACCACGGACATTGTCCGTCTGACCGGGCTGGGAAGCTTCGGCTACACACTGGCCCTCGTATTGTGCGCCTTGTATCCACCCCAAACGCTGTTTAATCCGTTGCGCCCCAGGTTCTACTTTCTGTTGCTCGGTCTCGTCGCCGTGCTGCTGTCTGGATTCCGCAGCACGCTCCTCTCCATCATGGCAGCGCTGGCCATTGCTTCCGTGATGCGCCAGGGTTGGCGCGGACTGACCATGCTATCGCTGATCGGTGGTCTCGCGTTGGGCATACTCTGCTTTGGACAAGGCCGCGTGTACGACCTGCCGCGACCGGTACAGCGCGCGTTATCGTTCCTCCCAGGTCACTGGTCTGACACTGTGGTAGCCAACGCTGAGGATAGCAGTCAAAGTCGCTTCGAGTGGTGGATCCGGATCATTAAGGAAGGTGTCATCAAGGATTGGGTGTTCGGCGACGGCATGGGACTCGCCGAGAAGGAGATGGAGAACATAACCAGTAAAACGACCTTTCACGAGTGGTACGAGTTGACCGGCGGCTTTCACAGCGGCCCGTTGACTGCCGTCCGTTTCGCCGGTTGTATTGGGCTGGTTCTGTTTTACTGGTTTATGATCGTCGCGGCTTTCCAAGGGGTGAAGTGCCTGCGGCTCTGCCGGGGGACTTCCTTGGAACCGGCTGCGATTTTCGTGGCGATTCAACTGATCTGGTTTCCCATTAACTTCACGTTCGTATTCGGCGCCTATGACCAGGATTTGCCAGGGGAGGTTTTCCTCGTGGCTCTGTTGATGCTGCTCTTGCGCATGGTGCCACAGGCACGGGCGGCCGCCGCCGAACCGCGTCTGAGTCAGACTCTGCCCTTCCCGCCAGCGGTGGCGACGGCTCTTCGATGAATTTAATTTACTTGGTCACATCTCGCATGGTCAACCTGCGGACAAATCGCTAAATCACCCGGCATGAAACCTAAAGTGGCGTGGTTGGCTCCGTACCCCGTTTCGCCTCTGTCCCCTGCCATCCAACTGCTACGGCCCCACGCTCCGTTTCACCCTGCAGGCTGGTTGGTTAATCTTTCCAGGGCATTGGCCGCCAGGGGAGACATTGACCTGCATATCCTGGTGGAAAGCACACTGGTGGTGTCCGATCAAACCGCCCGACAGGATGGCATCACCTTCCATGTGATCAAGAGCAGCCTACCCATCCTGAACCGCGGCTACCCGCCTTTCTTTCCGGTCGATGTGCTCACTGGATTCGCTCCAGTCGTGTATAAATTACGGAGGAAACTGCGCGCCCTCCAACCTGATGTGGTCCATGCCCACGGGACGGAAGCATCGTATGCGTTGGCCGCGGTCAAGTCGCACATCCCCTGCCTCATTTCCATCCAGGGCATTATCACCGAGTATTTCAAAACCAATCCCTGTTTCCGCTTTCGCGTGGTGCGCCACTATGAGCAGTCCGCCGTGCGGCGGGCGCATTTCTTCACCTGCCGTACGGATTTCGATACCGGCTTCGTCCGCTCTCAGAACCCGCAAGCGCGGATTTTCACAATTCACGAGGCCATGAACCCCGTGTACTTCCACAACGATTGGCAGGTCGCTTCGTCCGAGACGATTATGTTCGTGGGATCTCTCGCGGCTCGGAAGGGTCTTCCGGTGCTGCTTGACGCCCTGGCGCTCGTCAAACAACGGCGACCTCAAGTCGCGCTGATCGTGGTGGGTGCTGGTGGCAGTGATGCCGACGACCCGGTCGTGCAACAGTGTCAGCGCCTGGGGATCACGGCCAACGTGACGTTTCGCGGCTTCCAACCGGCGGAGGAAATTGCCAAGCTCCACCCTCAGGCACAGGTGTTCGTATTGCCCTCGCAAAACGAGAATAGTCCCAACGCTCTGGCCGAAGCCATGGTTTCAGGACTGCCGGTTATCGCCACGCGTGTCGGCGGCATCCCGTCGATGGTGGAAGACGGGCAAACCGGTCTGCTGGTTCCGTGGGGTGACCCGCAGGCGTTGGCGGACAAGATCGAATGGCTCCTGGCTCACCCCGCAGAGCGGGAGCGCCTCGGAAACAACGCCCGCCGGGTTTCCCGAGCGCGCCATGCCCCCGAGACCGTTGCCATGGAGACCATCCAGGCGTATAAAGAAATCCTCATGGCGCACCGATAAGCAGGCAACGACGTGTCGAACACTCCAGAAACCAGGCAACCGCGAATGCGCTCCGGACCAGTCGAAATCCCCGTGGGGACGATGCTCCTGATGGACACTCTGGTTTGTTGGGTGGTTCGACCGGTATCCACGTGGCGCTTAAAGCTCGCGCTGCTCTGGTTGGGTTGCTCGTATGGTCGCGGCTTGCACGCGGATGGGAGGGTCGTCGTTCGTGTCCGCTATCGGGGTTCGATCACGATCGGCCAGAACGTGATGATCAACTCCCGTTTCCTGTCCAATTTGGTCGGGATGACCGGCCCGACGATCTTCCACTGTATCCGCGACGGTCGCATCAGTATTGGGGACAACACTGGTTGTTCATCCACCGTGTTTTCCTCACGAAACAGCATCCGCGTGGGCTCGAACGTCAAGATCGGCGGCAACGTCCGCATCTACGACCACGACTTCCATTCCACGGATCACCTCGTCCGCCGTGATTCTCAACAGGACATGAACCAGGAGAAATCGGACCCCGTGGCGATTGGGGACGATGTATTTATCGGCGCCAATTCGATCATCTTGAAGGGGGTCACCATTGGCGACCGCAGTATCATCGGTGCCGGGAGCGTGGTCGCCATTAAGAGCATCCCTCCCGATTCGTTGGTCGCTGGTAACCCTGCCCGCGTCATCCGAAATCTTGCGGGGGGATCACCCGGGAGCAACTGAAGCTGCTTCAGGTACTAGCGACGAGTACACCAGACCGAGCCATACCCCGGCAGTTCTTGTCGTTGGCCAATAATAGAGAAGTCGTTGTCCCCCAACCAATGCAGGCACTGGGTCCTGAGTTCTGCGCCGTGCGTTTCCAGATGGATTGCCTTGACCGAAGCGACGTGGCTGCCAATACCCTTCAGAACTTCAAGTTCAGCCCCTTCCACGTCAATTTTCAACAACTCCGGGGGGCTGAGCTGTTTCTCCCGGATCACGTCGGCAATCGTGAACACCTCCACCGCAACGCTCTGTCTGGAACTCTGTGCATTGGCAGACGACGACGCAGCGAGCCGCCCTCCCCGGTTGTCGTTCGCTTCAAATTCGAAAGTCGCGGTACCGGTAGACGATCCCAGCGCCCATGGAAACGCGCGGGCCTGACACAGATTCTGGAAGTTCAGCGAGCAGACTTCATAATTGGACGGCAACGGCTCGAATCCATAGATCGTGGCCTGCGGGTATCGCGCGCCAAAAAACAGGGATGCAACGCCGATATTCGCGCCGATATCGTAGATGACGGCCGGCCCGCGATCAGGAAATTCATCCGCAATGAAGGTTTCCGGAGAAAAGAATTCCGCGAGCGTCACAACATCCAACCCGTTATCGCGCAGGCACACTTCCCAAACCTTGTTTTCAGAAGCGTGGAACGGGATGCGAAGAATTCGATCGTCGCGAAACCCCGCCATCCCCCGGGCCGCCAGAGGAGACTTGAGTCCGGCGTAGTAAAACAGTCGTGCGGCTCCGGCGAACGAGCCCCCCCGCAGCCGGGCAAACGCCAGCGGTTCCTTTAGTTTATTGATGATTTTTGACAAGGATCGGCCTTAAGTTCGTGCGGCCCCGAACTTCATTATTTCCCGCATCTGGCTCTGTCATTCAAATACCCTGGGGTCATGTGGAATGGCAGGATGATTTCCGCATGTCCTGCGCCCTGTCAAGCTCGTCTTGCCACAATGAATTGCTCGCGAGCAGTTCCGCGCCGATCTCCACGGCAAAAATGTTGGCTTGGAAAACCAAACCAGTGACGCTACAAAGCATCTGTCAACTGTCGTGGTCCCAACAAACAATTGATGAAAATCTGCGTTCGAAGAAACAGGTGATGACTGATGCATCCGCTACTTAGGTTCGCGGCGAGAGCCGTCCCGAGCTCGCTGAAACAGCGCCTCAAAGACGATCTGGCGCGCTACTTCCAGGCCCCGTCGATGGAATTGAGTCTGAAGAACATGCGCCGTCTCGGTTTCAGACCAGCCGCCATCGTCGACATCGGCGCGCATGTCGGCGAATGGAGCCTGCTGGTGCATACGGTTTTCCCGGAGGCTTCCGTCCTGATGCTCGAAGCTCAGGAAAGTAAAGCGCCGGCGTTGGACAAAATCGGGCGCGCCCATCCGGGAAAGATCAGCCATCGAATCGCGCTGCTGGGCCCCGAAAACCGCGATAGTGTGCCGTTTAATGAATGCGATAACGCCCCCACCGGCTCGTCAGTCCTCGCCTTTACGTCTCGTGAACCCCTGAAGTTCCATGTAGTCCAGCGGCGCATGGAGGCGTTGGACAGCGTGTTGGCCAGCACCGGTCTTGCCCGGCCCGATTTTCTCAAACTCGATGTGCAGGGTTTTGAACTTGAGATCCTGAAGGGTGCCCCGAATGCACTCGCCACGGCGGAAGCGGTGTTGCTCGAGCTTTCGACGATTGCCCAATACGAAGCTGCGCCCCTGTTTCACGAAGTTGTCGCCTTCATGAACTCGCAAGGATATCACGTCTTCGACATTTGCACCCTGATGCGGCAACGGACCGAAAACACTCTTGTGCAAGTGGACGTGATCTTTGTCAAGGTGACTTCCCCTCTTTTCACCAAAGCGATCGAACAACTATGAACGACGCCCATTTCATATTGCCTTGGTGCAGGTGTTCTCGATACTCTTGATTACTTGGGTCGCGCCGCACTGTGAAATCTGGCGTAGCGCATTGACCTGAAGCCGCTGGCGAGCCTCGTGCCAGCCACCTTACTGGCGGGACGTCAGGTAGCGATAGCCGACCGGATCCATAAAATTAGCATCTCGAATCTCGTGGTCCAGTTCGCTCTGCCAGCGAGTACTGGCGAAACACTAATTCCAAGCCAGCCACTGACGAAACAGTTGGCGCACCCACGGTGGCAAGGCACGGGAAATATCAGTTTGCAGGCCTATGGGAACGCCGTAGCGTAATAACAAGCCTGCGCCGGTTACCCCCACGAACGCGAAATTCACCGGGAAGCGCAGGATCGGCGACCACCCACGCGTGATCCACCACGCGGCCACGGCGACCGGAGCCAGAAATAGCACCAATTTGGCCATGGGCCGTTGCCACCCGAACGCGACTTCAAGCAACGGGAACTTGCAGTACCGGGCTGTGTGAAAGACCCCATAGAGACCGCTGACAAAGGTGGTACACAGGACCGAGGCGGCAATGATCGCCGTCATGCCCGCCACCTGTGAGCCGAGGTTTGCCAGAACAACAAACACCGCGCCTTCGATAAAATACACATACCGCATGGTCCCGATCTTTCCCGTAGCGCCGACGAAAGCGCAATGGGCATGGGCCACCGTGTTCACCACGATCCAAGCGGCCAACAGCATGTCATTGGGAGTGGGCCACGAGATTCTTCCGTGCGTCCAGACCGCGACAAACGATTGGTTGCAGGCCGCAAAGACAATCGCCCCTACGCCGGTGATCGCGCCGATGAACATGGTCAGATCCCGCCAGCGCCGACGAAGTTGGTCCGTCTCCTTACGGACAATCATTTCCGAAAACCCCGGAATTGAGTAATCAGCGATCCGCCAGAGCAATTGGTAGACAAGTGAATAGGCCTTGGTACAAATCGCCCATGTCGCTGATGCAGCCAGCCCCAGATTTCGCGTGACGATGACGGTCTGGCTCGCCATCATCAATTGCAGCCCGATCGAGACGAGGAACGCGTCCTTGCCAAAGCTGAATAGTTCACGGAACCGGGCCCAACTGGGACGCCCCCATGCTCCGCGCCGCGGCAGTAACTTCAGGCGCAGACAACTCGTTCCTAAAATGACCATGTCCATCGCCCACTGGATCCCCAAGGGCCACAGGTAGCTGTACACCCCGTGCCCGGCGCGCAGGCTCATCCAGAGAACGACAAAGCTGATCGGCTGTTGCACCATCGCTGAATAGTTGACCACGTCAGACCGCTGGTGCGCGTATAGAACCTGGGGCGTGACCCGCGTAGTGAGCACCAACGCTTGGAAGAGACACAGCCACCGCATCAAAACCGGAAAATCCTTGTGAAATTCGGGCGCAATCCTCAGCCCGCTCTCGATCTGCGGACTCAGGCCGATGCCGAGGCACAGGACAACCACTGCCTGGATCGCCAACACCAGCCAGCCGGTCTGCAGCAGGCTTCCGTAGTCGCCGCCATCGCGATGATCTTTATAGTCGATCAACAACCGCGCGATGGCGAAGGTGATGCCAAAGTCGATCATCAGCAGGTATCCGGCAATCTGCGTCATCAACACCCACAAGCCAAATTGCTCCTTGCTCAGGTAGCGCAGCGCCAGGGGAATCGAGCCGAGTTGATAGAGCATCGATACGACGAGTGTCGCGTAACTGGAGACGACCGAGCCAACAAAGCGTTTCAGTCTTGTCACGGTAAGCCGTCAGGTGCTGGAGGTGGGGCTTGCCAACCGGCGTTCGTATTCCACCAATAGTCGATCCCCATAATCCTGCCAGGTATTGCGCGCGGCCCCCTTCCGATACGCGGCATCGCCCATTCGTTGGTTGAGTTCCGGGTCCCGCGCCAGCCTGATCATGGCCTCTGCGATTTGCTGCGGGTCACGCCCGTTGACGATGAAGCCTTCGACGCCGTCTTCCACAATTGTGGTGGCCCCGCCTTCGTGCGTGCCGATGACAGGCAGACCGGCCGCCAAAGCTTCAATCTGAGCGCGAGCGATGCCCTCCTCTTGGGATGGAAAAACAAAAGCTGTGCTTGTCTGCAACAATTCCGCGACCTTGCTCTGGGGAAGATCTTGATAGTGTGTGAATGTCCCTTCCCACTGCCGCCGTTCCTTTCGGAAGTCATACTTGTATATTCCAACACAGATGAGTTCCGCATCCGGTATCTCCTTCTTAACCAACTTGAAGGCGCGGAACAGGTACTGGTAACCTTTTCGCAACGTGATGGCGCCGCCCACGGAAATGAATCGCGGTGTTGATGGAATCTCTGTCCTCCTCTTGAAGAGGGTCGAGTCCACGCCCATGACATTGACGAACACTTTGCGTTCGGGGATGCCATTGTAAATCATTGACTCCCGGGCAAACCTGGATTGCACGATGATTAAATCTGCCCGCTCCAACTCACGATTCATACGGGCGTACATCCATCGTGGCACAATCACCTTCGCGCCGGGATACCACAGGTCGCACTCGCGCTGCCAGAAGCCAAAATAGCTGGTCGGGTGACTGTTCGGACAGTCCACCACTTTGAGCGCTCCCGTCTTTTCGGCGCGATCGAAAATTTCTGTCCCAAACCCCATGATGGCTTGCACCACATTACACGGAGGAAGCGGCTGCGACCGGATCCACCGGCTCCAGATGGGAACAAAGGCATAGAACGCGTGTTCCCAATAATGTTTGGGCATCAATTCATAAAACGGCTTCACCGCCACGTGAAACGGCCAGCACCGGCGGTACTTGTCGGTCGGCACGCCGCTGCTGTTCCGGTTAGCCATCCACAGCCCCGCCAACGCATCACGAGCGGCAAAGGCTTTCGCCGTCTTGTCCATATGCCACGTACCCGTGCTTACCAAAAGGACCTGAGGGTTGTTCATTGCCGGGCCAGAACGTAGGGGATTGCCCTGGAGATTTCAACGGGATTCGTGGCCCCGCCAGACCGTGCAGGCAGATGCCTCCATCACCACCCATATTTCCCGCAGGAGGGCTTTCGGGACAGCAACTTTCGGCGGGTGATGTCCGAGGCGACGCCCCGAGCGAAACGATTGTTACCCCAATTCCGATGTGGTTTGGGCGGGTGGAACTATCGCGGTCTTGCGATTTTCCAAGGCAGGATTGCGTGGTGGGTTTCAACTCTGCGAGACCTACCGGTCGGATTCTTACTTTCGAAGGCCCGATCCGCAACCTCCACCTGTGGCGTATCAATTGCTAATTGAAAGGCTGTCGTTGCAGGTGCAGATGAAGTTATTCAGCATTCGTGTCTTGCCAGCCGGTCGCTGGCGCATCCTACGGACCATCTGGTTCCTGGTCACCATACTTTTCTTCTCCGTGGCGGCTTCCACCACCCACGCCCAAACCAACACCGGTTTTTCAGGGTTCACACAGTCGTTCAATCCAGCCACCTCGAACATCCTGTTCACCACCGCCAACTCTTGGAACTTCTTCCACGTCGGCGATCCCGTCGGGTAGGCCACAGTCGACGGCTCCAACCTCAACGTCTTCGCGTGGTACGGCGCCCTTGTCTACAGTGGCCCGGCCACGAACCTCTATTTGCCAGCCGGCCATTATTTCGTGGAGGCCCCCGGCGACCGCAACCAGTTCGCCGTGGTCCCGGCGGATTGGTCACCGCTTTCCACCGTCGGGTGGTCGGGTGACCCCGACTCCGATCCGGGCCTTATGGGCACCGCCAGCTTCTTGAAACTCGGCTGGGTCCGCATCCCCTGCAATTGGGACAGCATCCAAGCTGGCGGCTCCAATAGCTGGGACTGGACGACCACCGATCAGTACGTCGCCGCCCACTATGGCCTGCGCAAGATCGAATTGACTCTCCAAGGGCCGCCCCTTTGGACCCGTGACCCCGTCATTGACGTCAACAACCCGATCTGGCTGGTTTCTCCCTCCCAGTTTGCTCAGGCCTTCGCCCAATTCGTCCAAGCAGCCGCCCAGCGCTACTCCAACCTCGTCGATGTCGTCGAGGTCTGGAACGAACCAGGCCCTACCGTCCTGCCCACGACCAACCTGACCGACGAGGCCAATCTTTTCGTCACCATGCTGGCGGCCGCACGTGCCGCTTTTCCACCCTCCGTCAAGCTCTCCGGGCCGACGTTCAATAGCCCGTTCCTGTATAGTTGGGCCCAGGTCTTCGCCAATGCCGGGGCCAGCCCGTATCTGGACTATGATACCTACCACGATTATGAGGAGAGCGGTGGCTCGCCCGATGTCGATGTGGCCACCAATCCCGCCTGGAGCACCATCCCCCAGCGGGTCCAGGACAACTTCGCTGTCTT
>Ga0302324_100002682_pt1 | contig 40639 bp, 39 predicted proteins | sample Palsa_T0_1_FD_201949 | JGI IMG/M metagenome (GOLD analysis project Ga0302324, IMG submission 201949) | Peat permafrost microbial communities from Stordalen Mire near Abisko, Sweden - Palsa_T0_1 | ecosystem: Environmental > Terrestrial > Soil > Palsa > Peat permafrost | place: Sweden: Abisko...
CGCGATACCGAAAGTCGTCATCAACAACCTTTACAAGCACACCGCCATGGAGTCTTCCTTCGCGGCATCGATGCTCGCCATCGACCATGGCCGGCCCAAGCTCCTGTCCCTCAAGGAAGCCATCCAGTGCTACATCGAGCATCGGCGGGAAGTCGTCATCCGCCGGACCCGCTTCCAACTGAAACAGGCCGAGGAACGCGCCGAAACGCTCGAAGGCTACCTCATCGCCCTGGCCAACATGGATGAATTCATCCGGATCATCCGCGAATCGGCCAATCGCGACGAAGCGCGGGTAAAACTGCTGGCGTTCGATTTCACCCGGCGGCAAGTCGAGCAAATCGGAGTCCTGATCCGCAACGAAGCGCGCCTGGTCGAGGGGAGATACGCCTTCGGAGAACACCAGGCAAACCAAATTCTCGAGCTCCGGCTCTATCAACTCACCGGGCTCGAGCGCGAAAAAGTCATCTCCGAATACAAGGCTCTCCTCGAGCGAATCAAAGACCTTGTCGATATCCTCGCCAGGGAATCGCGCGTCTTCACCATCGTCAAAGAAGAATTGCGCGAAATCCAAAAGAAGCACGCCGGCCCGCGCCTGACGCAGATCGTCCCCGACGAAGGCGAGATCAACATGGAAGACCTCATAGCCAACGAAGGGTGCATCATCAGCATCACCCACGGCGGCTTCATCAAACGCACCGCCGTCAGCAACTTCCGCGCGCAACGCCGGGGCGGCAAAGGCGTCATCGGCATGCAAACCCGCGAGGGCGCCACCGAGCAGGAGGAAGGCGATTTCGTCGAGCACCTCTTCACCGCCACCACGCATGATTACCTCATGTTCTTCACGCAGAGCGGCCGCTGTTACGTCGAGAAAGTGTACGAAATCCCCGAGATGGGCCGCGCCGCGAAAGGCCGGTCCATCGCCAACCTTCTCGAACTCCGTCCCGAAGAAAAGATCGCCGCCACCATTCGCATCCAGAGCAAAACAAGCGGCACCGGCCCCGCCGCCGTGGATGAAACCTGGGACCCCTCCCTCCACATAGTTTTCGGCACTCAAAGCGGTATCGTAAAAAAGACTAACCTTTCCGAGTACAGCAACCTTAGGAAAGGCGGCATCATCGCCATAAAGATCGAGGAAGGCGACCGCCTCATCGACGCCAAACTGACCCTCGGCCACGACCAAATCGTCCTCATAACAAAGGAGGGGATGAGCCTGCGTTTCGACGAAGATCAACTGCGCGACCAGGGCCGCGACACGGTAGGCGTCTGGGGCATCCGGCCCGAACCCGGCGACCTCGTCATGGCCATAGCCATCGTCAACCCCGACTCCATGCTGCTAGTCGCCGGTGAAAACGGAATAGGCAAGCGCACCCATTTCGACGAGTACCGCCTGCAATCGCGCGGAGGCAAAGGCATCATCACCATGAAAACCGGCGAAAAAACCGGCAACGTCGTCGGCGCCCTCACAGTCACCGACAAAGACGAGCTCATGCTCATCACCACCAAGGGCCAAATGGTGCGCACCCGCGTAGGCGAAATCCGCGAAACCAGCCGGAACGCCATGGGCGTAAAACTCATCAACCTCCCCGAAGGCGAAAAGCTCCAAGCCATCGCCCCCGTAGTCAGCGACGCCGAGGAAGACGCCGCGGAAGCCGACAGTTAGTCTACTCATAGAAGATTAGTAGATATGCCAGCCACTTTTAGAAAAAAGCCATGACAAGCGATACAGAAAAATCTCAAGAAGACTCTTCTCAGGAAGAGAGCTTCGTCTCTGTAAAGAAGGCTCGCTCATCAAAGAACCGTAAAAAGCGAAAAGGAGCTAAACCGGCGAGAAGAAAGGTAAGCAATGAAGCTATTTTCGCAAAGTACCCCCGTCATTCAGTAGACAAGGTGTTGCGGATTCCGAAGGCGATTCTCGAGCAAAATGCGGGAAAGGACTGCTCGGAGCAGGAAACTGCACAGTTTGTAGGCGTCGGTCTTAATGGTCCATTTCGGAGTGAAATCAGTTCCGCGATTAAATACGGGTTTTTGACACGACCGTCCCCGGGACGCGTCAAGGTTACGGAACTCGCAAAAACTGTTCTTCGACCCCAACAACCGAACGACTCGCTGACAGGACTCCGCCAAGCTGTTATGAATGCCCCAGAGTTTGGGGAGGTTTATAACCACTATCGTGGAGAGAACCTGCCGGACCGTCAATTTTTTGAGAATGCTCTGGTTGATAAGTTCCATCTTCCAAAAGAAAAGGTCTCCGAATTTATAGACCTTTTTCTATCGAGCCTTGAAGCTGCGGGGCTAAGTGAGAACATTGGGGGCAAAACGAGAATCATCGACGTTTCGAAAGATGCCTCCACGTTGGGCCAAGAGGATACCCCGGCCCTTCGGAAGCTCAGTTGGCTGGGGTCAACTCTGCACACTTGACGGAATGACCGTCAGCGGCAAGCCGCGTTCGGCCCGGACTTCCAGACAGGCGGCGATGGCCTCGCGGATGTTGGCGAGGGCTTCGTCGCGGGTGTCTCCCTGGCTGATACAGCCGGGGATGGGAGGGCATTCGGCGATCCAAACGCCGTCTTCATCCCGCTCAAGTGTGGTCACGAACTTCATGCGAATTATGCTACCCCCGTTTTTCGTTTTTGGAAAGCCGTTCGCATCTGGAAGTTTCGCGTTTCAGCGGTAAACCTCGCGGCGGTGGCGAATGCGATTCACGCGAACGATGCGGATCGTGTCAGCGATTTCGTAGATCACACGATAATCGCCAACACGAATGCGCCAGTCATTCCCCGCGCCAGACAATTTCCGGCAACTCGTCGGACGAGGATCATCTCCGAGTTTGCGAATCGCGGCGACGATGCGGTCGTGAACTTGGGCGGAAAGTCGGGCAAGGTCCTTTTCGGCTGCACGCTCCAGCAGGATTTTATACACGCCTCTTCGCCTTGCGCTCGCGGAGGTAATCCTCTAGGGGCCGGTATTGGAGGGGCTTGGCGCGCGCGCGCTTCAAGGAAGCGACATCTTCCGCGTCTTCGACCCGTTCGAGAAGCTCTTCGTAATGCTTGATCGGCAGAATGACGGAAACAGGCTTGCCCTTGCGAGTAATGATTTCTGGCTCCGGTAAATTCGCTTTCATGAAACAACAGTATCACGCCCCAGCCCGTCGCGTAAACCCCCGCGCGATCCGTTAGCTTCAGGCGGTCGTCGAAAGGGCCGCGCGGGAGCGCAATCTTTCCCTATTCGGATTTTGTAAAGATCGCGATTGGGCAATCTTTTGCTCGCGTCTCGAAAAACCCCCACGCAGGGGGGATGGCAGTGGTGACTTGTCGCGCAAAGCGAATGGAGGTAGAATCTCACGATGAGCACGATTCAGGATATCGAACAGGCAATCGAACTGCTGTCGTCCATCGAGCGCGAGGTTCTGGAGTCGCGCTGCTAGCTCGCCGTTTTGGTTTGAACGCGTTGGATGATTCTGAGCGCGCCGAGTTGATATCCTCGTTGGAGGAAGCGGAGCGCGACATCCAGGAGGGACGCACTCACACCGCCGAGGAACTCCGCCGAGCCGTGAGCGAATGGGCTGGCGGGTAGTCTTTTTTCCCTACTCGGGAAAGGGGTCATGCTGAGCGCGCGAAGCATCTCGCTCGTAGTCTGGGCGATCCTTCGCAGGCTCAGGATGCCCCGCGCGGAAGGCCATCCCACCGCCCCACTGTTTCCGTGCGCACTTGGGCACCACTCTCAATCACACCCGGCGAGGCAGCCCCTTACGTCTTGCCTTGAATGATCCGACAGATGAGCGACAATCCGCTTTGCCGGGGGCGGCGAAACAACGCTCACAAAGGAAGAAACCATGCCAAACGATAACCAATATGACGTCATCATTATCGGAAGCGGGGCGGGCGGGGGGACTCTGGCGCTCAAGCTGGCCGGCTCGGGGAAGAGCATTCTGATCCTCGAACGCGGCGATTATCTCCCGCGCGAAAAGGAGAATTGGGATCCGACCGAGGTCTTCGTCAACAACCGCTATGTCTCCGACGACAAATGGCACGATATGAACGGGAAGGAATTCCAGCCCGGTATTCATTACGTGGTGGGCGGGGCCACCAAAATGTATGGCGCGGCTCTCTTTCGCCTGCGCAAGGAGGATTTCGGCGAAGTCCGGCATTACGAGGGGGTCACGCCCGGCTGGCCTGTTTCCTACGAAGATTTCGAGCCGTATTACACCGAGGCGGAGGAACTTTACCAGGTGCATGGATTGCGGGGAGAAGATCCCACCGAACCTCCGGCCAGCAAGCCGTATCCGTATCCGCCGATAGCCCACGAGCCGCGTATCCAGCGATTGAACGACGATCTTCTCGCGGCGGGTTATCATCCTTTTCACGCCCCCACCGCGGTGATGCTCAACGAAGCGCACCGCGCGGAAAGCCACTGTCTCAAATGCGATACGTGCGACGGCTATCCGTGCCTGGTGCACGCGAAGGCCGACGCGGAAGTCATAGCGGTTCGTCCCGCGCTGAAGCATTCCAATGTCACGCTCCTTACGAACGCGGAGGTGATCCATCTCAAGACGAGCCCATCGGGCCGCGAAGTGACGGAGGTGATGATCCGCCGCGGCGCGAACACCGAGTCGTATCGCGCAAACATCGTCGTCGTCTCGGCGGGAGCGGCCAATAGCGCGCGCATCCTGCTGCTCTCGGCCAACGACAAGCACCCGAAAGGATTGGCGAATGGATCGGATCAGGTCGGGCGCAATTACATGTTTCACAACAGCCAGGCGGTCGTGGCGCTGGCTCTTGAACCAAATCTCACGCAGTTCCAAAAGACGATCTCGCTCAATGACTTTTATTTTAAAGACAAGGATTTCGATTTCCCAATGGGCAACATTCAGATGATCGGAAAGTCCAAGGGCCCGATGTTCCGGGATGATGCGCCCTCCTTCGCCCCGGGGTTTGCATTGGATGAAATGGCCCGGCACGCCGTCGATTTCTGGCTGACGACCGAAGACATCCCCGATCCCAACAATCGGGTGACCCTCGACCGCGAGAAAAAAATCATCCTTAGCTACACATTCAATAATCAGACGCCAACGAAACGGCTCTATCAGCGCCTAAAGTCGATGCTTGAATTCCTGGGCATGCACAAGCATCTCATTCCGAATTCGGCTTACATGGGAAAGGAGATCCCGATCGCGGGTGTGGGACATCAGTCGGGCACGTGCCGCTTCGGTGTGGACCCCGGGACATCGGTTCTGGATATCCATTGCAAGGCCCACGAGTTGGATAATCTCTACGTAGTCGATACGAGTTTCTTTTGCAGCATCGGAGCCGTGAACCCGTCGCTGACGGCGATGGCGAACGCGCTCCGCGTGGGCGACCACCTGCTGGAGCGGCTCAAGTGAGCGAATTGCAGGACGGCTTCAAGATTTCGTTTCGCCGGATCAACCACGTCACCGTGGCCGTTCCCGCCCGCGAACAGGAGAAAGTCCGCGCGTTCTACGGCGGCCTGCTTGGGCTCAAGGAGCTGCCTCAAAACAACTCTCTTCAAGGCCACTACACGCTCATCTGGTATGACTTGCTCGACATTCAGCTTCATCTCGATTTCAGCCCGCCGTGGGTTACCCCCGCCTTGAACCGCCACGTCGCACTGGAAGTGAACGACCTCGAAGAGGTCCGCAAGTTTCTTGAATCGAGGGGAGCCACCATCCGCGAAGCGGTCCTCATGCCGGATCGTGTTCGCTTCTATTTGCTCGATCCATTTGGGAACTATTTTGAATTCATTGAATTCAAATGAAGGCCAGCAAGAGACACGACAGCATAGAACTCCGGAAGTTATCCTTCGCCGAATCTTTCACGCAGCACTGGCCGGAATATTTGATGGAGGCGGCCGCTCTCGGCATCTTCATGGTCTCCGCGGGAGTTTTCACCGCTCTCCTCGAGTGGCCCGGTTCCCCCGCGCATGCGGCAATCCCTGACGGAAATACGCGCCGCGCGCTGATCGGCCTGGCAATGGGCGGCACCGCCATGGGACTCATCTATTCGCCCTGGGGCAAACGTTCGGGAGCCCACATGAATCCCGCGGTCACGCTCACTTTTCTGCGGCTTGGCAAAATCCCGCCCTGGGACGCCTTTTTTTATATCGTGTTTCAATTCCTCGGCGGCTTGGCGGGCGTGCTTCTAACCGCTCTCGCGCTCGGGAAGAGCTTTACGCAGCCGCCGGTAAACTATGTGGCGACCGTCCCGGGCCACGCCGGAAATCTGGCCGCGTTCCTAGGCGAGTTGATCATCGCGTTCATCATGATGGCCATGATCGTTTATGTCTCGAATAAACCGGCGGTCGCCCGCTACACCGGCTTGTTTGCGGGATTACTCATCGTCTGCTACGTGACCTTCGAGGCTCCGCTTTCCGGCTTCGGGATGAACCCGGCGCGAACCTTCGCCTCTGCCCTGCCAAGCGGTATCTGGACGGCTATCTGGATTTACTTCACAGCCCCTCTGGCCGGCATGCTGCTTGGCGCCCAGGCATATCTTTTCCTGAAAGATCACAGTTCCATCCGGTGCTGCAAGCTGCACCATTATTCGGACCGGCACTGCATATTCTGCGGCAGCCTTCTCCCCTTGGAGGTGCCTTTGTGAAAATCGTTCTCGCCGGCGGCAGCGGTCATGTCGGCTCCCTGTTGGCGCGGGCATTTCACCAGGACGCTCACGAAGTGGTCGTGCTCAGCCGGACACAGCGGCCCATGCCATGGCGTGTCGTTACCTGGGATGCCAGATCATCGGGCGAATGGGCAAACGAGTTGGAGGGTGTGGACGCCGTCATCAACCTCGCGGGCCGCAGTGTGAATTGCCGCTACAATTCCGGGAATCGCCGCGAAATCAAAGAATCCCGCGTCGATTCGACAAAGGCGATCGGCGCCGCCATTGCGCGGGCGAAAATCCCTCCGCGACTTTGGCTGCAAGCAAGCACGGCGACTATCTATGCCCATCGGTACGACGCCCCTAACGACGAACTGACCGGTGTCCTTGGCGGGCTCGAACCGAACGCCCCCGATACATGGCGTTTCAGCATCGATGTGGCCAGGTCGTGGGAACGCACGGTGGAAGAGGCGGGCCCGCTGCCCAATACGCGAACGCTTCTGCTTCGTTCCGCCATCATCATGAGCCCGGACGATGGCGGCGCGTTCGACATGCTGCTGCGGCTCGTCCGTTTTGGCCTGGGCGGTCAATCCGGAAACGGGCGTCAATACGTTTCCTGGATTCATGAGGCCGATTTTGTCCGATCGATTTATTGGCTGATCGCAAACGAGGCGATAAGCGGCGCGGTCAACCTCGCGGCTCCGAACCCGTTGCCGAACGCGGAATTCATGCGCGCGCTTCGCGAGGCGTGGGGGATGCCTCTCGGATTGCCCGCCACTGAATGGATGCTGGAAATCGGCGCGTTCTTTCTGCGAACGGAAACCGAACTGATCCTCAAAAGCCGCCGTGTGATTCCCACGCGGCTAATGCAGCACGGTTTCGAGTTCCGATTTCCCGAGTGGCCGGCAGCGGCACGCGACCTCTGCGCTCAATGGCGCCTGCTTCGCGCATGAAAGTCCGCGATCATTTGTTTGCCGCCGGCCCGTGAAACGTGGTTCTGTTAAGCGCATTCATGCGTCGCATTCGCTTCTGGCTGCGTCTCGGGTTCTATCCGATCTTTTTGGCCGCGGTTTTGGCCCTCCTCGCGACATGCTTCGTCGTTGAAGATGTTGCCGGAGTCGTGAGCTGGTTTGCCGCCCGTTCGCTGCCCGGGTTCTCTCTCCATATTGCAAAAGCGGAGTTTGCCGGCGCAACGCGGATCGAGTTTAACCAGATGGAACTCAGGCGGCGGCGCCAGGACAAAGCGGTGCTGACCCTCGGCGCGGCGGCTGTCGATTATTCTGTCGCGGATCTTTGGCGACATCACGTGGCCAATGTCGAGATGGACGGCCTCCGCCTCGCGGTCGACGGCGAGACCCTCCTTGCTTTTTTCGCGTCGAAAAAGAAGGCGGCGACTGTTTCAAGCCGGCCGGGCAAGGGCGAACCGTGGCAGGTGGACCGGTTTTCGATCCACGCGGGCAAGGGCGATATCGATATCCCCGCCTTCCCGAAGGTCCATATTGAATTTGCCGCCGAGTTGCGGGGCCTCCGTCCCGGCCCGGAGACAAGAGAAACGCAGATGATCGAGCTAAAGAATATCCAGGTGGTCAGCCGCGATCCGAAACCGAAGCCGCTCGTGGAAGCAAAAGCCTTCACTGTTCTCTTTACGATGGACCAATTGGCCCGGCAACGTCTCCAAGAGGTGATTATCTCGTCGCCTGCCATCCACTTGCAGCCCGCGTTGTTAACGGCGCTCGCGGCTTTAGCGCCCGCTTCGCAAGCGTCGCCCGCTTCACAAGGGCCGTCCGCGGCGGCGGGATGGCAATTGGGCAGGCTGAACATCAAGGACGGCGAGTTCTTTTCCGAAGGCTTCGGAGCCTCCATCCCGGTGGCATCGGCTAAGTTTGCAATCGACACCACGGACATCGGGTTCGGCGGAACCGGCGAAAAGATGCATACCGTACAGCTTTGGGATGTTCGCTCCGCGCCCCCGTTCGATCCGTTGCACCCATTCCTCGAACTGGATTCGGTCACGATCAGCTTCTCCGACGCCGGGCTGAATCGAAACGAGGTGGCGAAAATCGAGACCACCGGCCTCTGGATAGGGTATGGCCGCAGCCTTCGCTCCTTCGCGGCTCTCTCCGGGAAGAACGACACCAGCCACGCGGCGAACGACCAGCAGCGGCCGTGGATGGTGCGCGACCTGTCTATCCAGAGCGGCTATGTAGCGCTCTCGGATATCGGCCTGGGCATTCCCGACCTCGGGTTTTACGTGAGAACGCAACTCAATGATGTCGCGTTGTCGGGCGATGCGCGCTTCGCCGGCGACCAAATTCAGACTGTCGAGCTTTCAAACATCTCGATCCACTCCCCGCTGGATCCGTTCGTGCCGGTCTTGAGCCTGAAGACAATCTTCGTGCGGTTTTCCATCGCCCGACTCCTTCACGACGAAATCGAGGAGGTGAGCATCCTGAATCCGCAAATCTTCGTCGGCGAAGACCTCTTCTGGTATGCGGATGCGCTCAAAAAGCAGAATCCCGCCGCCGCTTCCAACGCCACGCCCGCCACCCCCGCGTCCACCCCGGCTGCCGCCCACTGGATCGTGAAGAACCTCGGGGCCGACTTTGGTGAAATCGTCATTGCCAATGGCGGAGTGAGCCGCGCCACGCTGCCGCTCACCTTTTCCTGGCGCGCTCAGAACGTGGACTTCAACAATCTCGACGATCTCCAATTGAAGCTCAAACTCGTGATACCCGAAGGGGATTACCGGCTCCCGGCGTATCAGTTGGAACTGACGGATCTCTCGGGAAAAATCGAGTTCGGGTTGCCTCCCGAGGCCCATAAGGACAATCTCGTCCACACCCTCCAGGCGAAGGAGGTCCGCTGGCAGCAGTTCGTCGCGCAACGGGTTTTCACCTCCGTCACCTACGACAAACAAGGAATCTATGGAGAAGTGGGCGGCGCGGCTTATGGCGGCTACCTCGCCGGCGGATTCAGCTTTTTTACCCAGCCCGATTCGCCTTGGACGGGATGGATCTCCGGCTCGAAGGTCAACCTCCGGGGAGTGACCGATGCCCTCGCTCCGCAGAGCCTTCAATTGAGCGGCCCCGCTGATTTCAAACTGGAGGTCAACGGGCTGAACCACGAGATCGAGCGCCTGAAAGGGAGTTACACCATGCGGACACCGGGCAAGCTGAGAGTAACGAAAGTGGACGACTTGCTCGGGCGTCTGCCGCGGGACTGGACAGTTCTCAAGAGCAGCCTTGCCCGGATCGGACTGGAGACTCTGCGGGATTTCGATTATGACAGCGGAAATGGTTCTTTCTGGTTTGCAAATGACGAAGGGGATATCCAACTCGCTCTCGAAGGCCCTTCCGGCTCCCGCAAGCTGGAAGCGGTGCTGCACGGCGCTAGGGAGCCAACGCGATAAGAGATCGGCTTCGGCTGCCCGCGTCGCGCTCGCCTGCATTCTCCTGGCTTGCGCCGGCTGTTCCCTTCCCCCGGTGAGCCTCTCGACGCCTCAACCGCTCAAGGTGGACATCGACATGAAGCTGGACGTCTATCAGCACGGCCAATCGCCACCCCAGAAAACGGCTACCGTCGCGGAAACCGGCACGCCCGAGGCCATCCAGGACCGCCGCCGGCTCCGGCTGGGTGAACTCCAGCCGTTGAAGAATTCGCGGCTGATCGGAGAAAATCACCTCGGCTTGCTCGAGGTCCGCAATCCCACCCCCGGAGAATATGGCGATTACGTCAGCAAGCTGGTCGCGTCCGAGAACAAAGACCGCCTGGCATTGATGGAAAGCATGGCCAAAACCCAAAACATCTCCCTTGCAGCCGTGGAAAAGCAGCAGGCGGAGAACGCCCAGCACAGCGCCTTCAACGGCGAGTGGATCGAAATCCAGAAACCGGACGGCACCTACGCGTGGACCCAGAAAGGAAAAGAATAGGGGTCGGATGCCCGAGTCACTTTGCAGAGAGCTACCGCAGAGACCGCAAATAGCTCACCAAGGCCGCGATATGGGCAGCATCATATTTTCTCGCAAAGGTGGGCATTTCCCCCTTGATCCCCTTTTTGATGGTTACGGCGGTGCGGGCGTTGCTGATGGGCAAGTTGTGCAGGTCCGGGCCTTCATCCCCGTGCGCATCATCGCCGTGACACTCCGAGCAACTCATGCCGAAAAGCTCGCGCCCTTGGTCCACGAGTTTGGGCGACACCGCGATTTCCGAGGATGACCCTGCGGAAGATGTGGGCGCTGCGCCGAAACTCGGCATCGCTTTGATTGAAATGGCCGCCAGCCAGGCGCTGCCCAAGGAAAGCAGCGCAACCAGCACGGCCCATCCGAGAGCCCTCATTTCGAGCGGGAATTGCATTCTCGTTATCTAGGAATTCAGGATCAGCTCGCCGCCCCAGTAACCCGCTCCTGCCATCAGGGCCGCCGTGAGAAAGAGCACGACGAGATAAACGGCAAAACCGCGCGGGGAGGAGGCCTTGTCGTTTGCCAGCGCGCGCCAGACACCCAGCCCGACCAGCCCGGCAAACGCGGGCCATACGAAAAGGTGATGGAAGCGCAAGGCGTCATGTCCCAGTAATTGACCCCTTGTCATGAACAGCCCGGAAAGCACGGCGGGGAACGTGCCGAGCGCACCGAGGATGATCGTGTAGTAACCGGCGGCATGGAACTGCGCCTTGCGCGGCGACGACTTGGGCCAAACAAAGCCCAAGCCGTCGAACAGCGCCGCGGCCATGGTCAGCGCCATCGGGAAATGGGTGCTGGCTCCGTGCAGTTTCGGCCAAATAGTGGGATCGATTCGCATGGCAAAGAAGCGATTTGAATTTCAGGCCAGGGACGAATCGATGAGGGCGAGATGATGATCGACCTCGGTGTATTTGACGCTCGTCAGGCCCAGCACGCTCCGCAATTGCGTGGCGGGAACGACCATCGGCCCAGGCTTGGCAGCGGTGCCCGGCGCGGGCTGGAGGAAGGCGGTTGAACGCGCCGTGTGAAAAGTCATGTTCCCCTCGATCTTTTGTATTGTCTGGTGGATGTGACCGTTGAGGACGGTCACGGAACCGAAGCGCTTCAGCACGGCGAGCGCCTGCGTGGCGTCGCTCGTGCCCCAGCCCCATTTCGGATAAATTTCCCAGAGCGGCACGTGGGCAAAGACCACGACCGGCGTGCTGTTTGAAAGCGGGGCGAGGTCTTTTTGCAGCCAATCGAGCTGGTCCTGCCCCAGGACGCCCAAGCCTAGCTCGCTCTTTCCGAAAACGTTGACCAGGCCGACGAAGTGGACGCCCTTTTGATCGAAGCTATACCAGCCGTGCCCCAGGGTTCCCTTGCCGAACCGTTCCAGGTATTGCGCCCCGTCATCGCTGAAATCGTGCTCGCCGGGCACATAGAAAACCTTCGAGGCCTTCGCGCTCTTGAGGATCTGTTCCACCGTGTCGAACTCATCCGCCTGGCAAAGGTGGGTCAGATCGCCGGTGTGAAGCATGAACTCCGGCGCTTTGGGCAGGGCATTGATCCGGTTGATCGCTTCCTGAAAAGTGCCTGTGACATCCGTGTTCGCGGCCTTTTTGAAACCGATGTGGCTATCGCTGACCTGGACGAAATTGAGTTCCGCCGCCGCAATCGATCCCGGATTGGCCAGCGCATCCCCCAGGGCCCGCGAGGTAAGGATGCCGCCGGAGATGGAGCAGACCACCGCCGTGCCGGCCCAGCCCATGCATTTGAGGAAGCCGCGGCGGTCGATGCCATCGCGGCTGGTGTCGTTTACGATAATGTTGTTGGTCATATGATTCGTCCTTTTTTGTGGTTGGATGTTCTTGTGAAGAGAAAAGCCTGCAATGTGCCCTTCCTGATGCCTTACCTGCCGCGGGCGGCATTTATTCCCATGAACAAAAAAATTTGTGGGAATAAATTGCGGGAATAAAACCGGCTGAAATCGGGTATCTATGATGGAGCAACATCGCGATGCCGGAGGAAATCTGAGTCAGCAGGATTTTGAGCGGGTCTTCCTGCCCCATCTCGATGCCGCCTATAACCTTGCCCGCTGGCTCCTGCGTAACGACCAGGATGCCGAGGACGCCGTGCAAGAGGCTTATATGCGCGCTTACAAGGCCTTCGCCCGCTTTCGCGGCGGGGATGGCAAGGCTTGGTTTATGACGATCTTACGAAATGTCTGTTATACGATGATCAAAAAGTTGCGGAGTCACGAGACGCCCGAACCTTTTGACGAAGAAATCCACCAGCCGGTGGGTGAATCGGACATGCAGGAAGCGTTTCGACAGAAAGCCAATGCCGAAAGCCTGCATGATGCGCTGGAGAAACTGCCGGACGAGTTTCGGGAAATCATCGTGCTGCACGATCTGGAAGGGCTCGCGTACAAGGAAATTGCCGCCGTCGTGGGCATTCCGATTGGCACGGTCATGTCGCGGCTCGCCCGGGCGCGGGGACGATTGCGCGCCGAGATCATCGCCTCAAATGCCAGGGAGTCCCTATCATGAATCACGACGAAGCTGTGCGACTGCTTGGGCCTTACCGGGACGGCGAACTGGATCTGACCACCTGCCTGAAGCTGGAAGAACACCTGGCAGGCTGCCCGTCCTGTCAGCAAAAATTGGCGGAAGAACAGGAGCTTGTCGGCCTTATCCAGTCGGAAGCGCCCCGTTTCAAGGCCTCACCCTTCTTGAAAACCCGCATCCGGGCCGCTTTGCGGGAAGAGAAATCTTTGACTATTCCATGGTGGAAACACTTTTCCTCCGTGTGGACATATTCCGGTTTGGCCGGAGCCGCCGTTATGTTTGCCCTTCTGGCTGCCGGCGTTTTTTGGACGCAGAGAATTCCGGCGCTGGCTCAGGAAGCGGTAGCGGATCATGTCCGCTCGTTGCAGGTCAGTCACCTGATGGATGTTGCCTCGACCGACCAGCACACGGTGAAACCGTGGTTCGCGGGCAAGCTCGATTACTCGCCGCAAGTGGTCGATCTCGCTCAGTCCGGCTATCCCCTGATTGGCGGCCGGCTCGATGTTTTAGACCGCCGCAATGTTGCGGCCATTGTTTACCAGCGCCGCAAACATTATATCAACCTGTTCATCTGGCCGTCGGACGCTGAATCGCTTCATGGCCGGTTATACGAGCAAAACGGTTATCACGTTCTTGGCTGGACAAAATCCGGCATGAATTATCTCGCGGTCTCGGAATTGGGGGAAAAGGAATTGAGGGAGTTTGTGAAAATGATCCAGGCCCAAACCATCGAGTCGCGGCCCGGGGAATGACTCAGGGAGATCAGTCAATACTGCGCGTCGTCGCAGTCGATCTCGAACCTGCCAGGGCCAAGTTCCCGTATGAAGGGAACCTTTTTTCTGCGCGCTCTCACCGGTGGCCCTTGAAACGCGGGCGCCGGGGAGTCCGTTTTGACCCTGGAAACGGGTCTTTTCCTCATTTTATAGCGCACAGTGAGAGCTAAAAGCACGACCGACGTGGAAACCAAAAGCCCGACGGGGTCCGACGGCAGCGGCAGACCTTCCGGGGTGTGAATCTGCAACGGAGGCGATATCTCGGGGGCGGCGTTCTTCGCGGTCACTGCCGAGACACGGATGCTGTATACCGTGTCCGGGCTCAGTTCCTCGATCAATGCGCTTAGGATGGGCGGCGCGGCGCCTTTCCCGGTTGTGTTCGCGCGCGCCGACGCCCAATCGTCAACCTTGACGCCGTGCGACACCCACTCCTCTCCCAACGCTTTGCCCGGATTGCGCGGGTCGTGAATGACGACATTCGGGATCGGACGCCACGTCGGTCGTCCCTGTGTATCGGGAGAGGCGGCGAGGCTCTCCACCTTGTATCCGAGCGGATCGTTCGGCGGAACCTGCCAGTCGATCTCGCACGTAGTGGCGGTGATCCGCTTGATGCGGAGGGGGCCGAGCCGCGGCGCGCCCACAGACGCCAGGATCGGTCCGAAGGCGGCTATTTCCCCCGGCGCATTCTTCCTGAAAGGGCGGGAGACAAGAGTCGGAGCCGAGGCGCGTCCCCGAGTTACCTCGGCCTGGACTGGAATCTCAAACTCGCTCCCGTCCGACTTGATTGTCAGCCGTTCCCGATACGTTCCGGCATTCCACGGGTCGATTGAAACGGCGATGTCCCTGGTTGCCCCCGCCTCGAGCCAAAACGAAGTATCAGCAACCGCGATGACGACATGCTCGGAAGGTTCGGCCCGCACAAAGGTGCCCGTCCCCCCGGTGTTCCTGATCCGCAATGTCCCGCCCGGTTGTTTTTCGGTGTCGATCCTGCCAAGCGACAGGGATTCCGGACTGACGCGGAGGACCGGTCCGACAGCGAAAGCATGGAGGGGGACGCTGGTCGTGAAATTGGGCGACTCGACCCGAACGACGTCGTCGATCGACCCCGGATCGTCCGCCGATGCCTCGATGACGACCGAAACCTCGCCTCCGGGAAGCAAGGTGGCGCGCTCCGGCCCCTTCAATCGGCCGCCCAGGCGGAGGCGCACCGTCACCTCCCCGGTGGTCCGGTTCCCAATCGTCAAAACTCCGGAGCGAGTGCCATCCTGCGCGGGTTTTAACTCCAGGCGTCGCGGGGAGATCGCAATGGCAGCCTCGCCGACGGCGCGCAGCGATGTCTTCTGGTCCGGAGCGCTGCTATAGCGCACTTCGCCCTGAAAGGCTTCATCGAGTTGAGGCGCGAACCTCAGCCTGATCTTCTGCGTCTCGCCGACGCGCAGGTTATAGGTTGCCTTGCCAACGATCTTCCATGGCTCGTCCACGGACGCGCGACCCTTCAGCACCCCCCCGCCGCGGTTTTCGATCGTGATCTCCTCTATCATGCTCGAGCCGATGGTTACCGTGCCAAAATCGACATCGTCTCGAACGTCCAGCTTCGGCGGAATCTCGACCGCCCCGCCGCGCGGCACGCGGACATTTACCGGCGCCGCTTCCTGGAGCAGCGGAGCCGCTCCGCCGCTTTTTGCTCCTTTCGCCGATGCAGGCAACGTAATATCCGCGTTCGCCGTGAGCGTTGCGCACAGCAAAAGGACTCCTGCCGCTCGAAAAGGGATTTTCGTATTCGTCGCCCGGATTATTGCTCCGTTCCAAGCCGTATGTCCACGCTCTTTTGTCGAGCTTCTCCGGTTTGACGCAGCCCGTTGCAAGGCTTAGGGTTGCTGTGAGGATAAGGCATGAAGCGCTGCTTAATGATCGCGTGGTTGGTTGGCGCCATCTGCCTCGCGAACGACGGGGCGGCGGGCAGTCCGTTAATGATCTCCAGCCCATACGCGCTTTCCGGCATGGGGCGAAGTATGTCGGGCTTTCGGGCGACGTACGGCGGGCAGTCTTTCGGGGCCGGGACACGCCGAGCCGGCTTTCCGAACTCCCCTATTTGGTGGCAAAATACATTGGCCAACGAAGCGACATCTCTCGCTCTCGCTCAGCAGGCGTTATTCGCCAGTGACGTGGGAACTTCGTTCGCGACCAGCGAGCCCGCTCTTTACAGCCCGCTGCCGGGTGCGCAAGCGATTTCGACCGGCAGTAACTCTTCAAACGCTTCGGCTGTGACCGCGCCGCCCGCCACGCCTGGCCATGTATCGATGGTGAGCCGCACGATCACAGCGGCTTCCGGCACGGCAGGGGTCAATGGCGCGGCCGCGGCGTTTTGGAATTCCGCCTCCGACCCTCGTCTGCGCCGCGTGTTTCGATGGAATGAAGGCCACGTCCTGATCCTCGTGGAAGATGCAGCCCCAGTTCCCATTTCGGAGTCCCCGGCCAACTACGGCGATTCGTTTGACGCGCCCTTGGTCGTGCAAGTAAAGCAGATTTTGTCGAAGCAGCGATACTACGGCGGGCCGATGGACGGCATTATAGGGCCCAGTCTGCACCAGGCTATTGAAGATTATCAGGCCGATCACAATCTGGTTGTCACCGGCGGCCTCGATGCCGGGTTTCTGCAATCGCTGGGGATGCTCGAAAACGCCTCCGAGATCGACGAGAGTTCCGTCCCGGCCAGCGGCGACTGAGGACACGTTCTCGAGCGGCAGACGAGATGCACATTGGCGTATGCGCCGGGGAAGAGGCGCCCGTCAGGATTGGGAACCCGCACCTCGATCGTTATATATGACCGGTCGTCTCCATTCTTGTAAAATCAAAAATCCTGACATACAGCCGCGCTCAAGGTGGCCCGCCACTTAAATTATAGAAATTGTTTTCGATCCTCACGGAGAGAAACAGGAAGGATGGGAAAATCTCTTCCGTCCCGACTTTCGTTGACGGATTTTTGTGATAGTCTGGCTGATTCTCGCCATGAAGTTTGCACGGTTATTTTGTCTCTTTCTCCTCGCCTGGGCGCCGCTGGAGGGGTCTGCCAGGGATGTGGATTCCGGGCAGGTCGTCAGCACTGTCGGGCATTTGCTGAAGGAGGACCATTATAGCGGGCGCGCGTTCGATGAAGCGCTGTCGCGCCGCGTTTTGAGGAATTACATGGATGATCTCGACTACGATCATCTCTATTTCACCCAGGGCGACATCGAGGCTTTGGAATCCGCTTGCGCTCCCTCGCTCGGAAGCGAGGTGCTTTCGGGGAAAATCGACCCGGCTTTCAAAATTTTTGAGGTCTATAGGCATCGGGTCGAGGAACGGGTGGCGAAAATCCGTGCGGTATTGAAGGAGACGTTCGACTTCCAGGGGAGTGGCTCGGTGGAAGCGAGCCGGGAGCATTCGCCATGGCCGAAGGACGACGCCGAGGCGGACGTTCTCTGGCACGACCGGATCGAGGGCGACCTTCTGGACGAAAAATTAAGCGATCACCCGGCCGGGACGGGCGCGGCGGTTCTCGAAAAATACTGCGGGGAGACACTTCGGGATCTCCACGACGAGACACGCAAGGATATCGTCGCCGCGTTTCTCTCGGCGCTCGCGCGGAGTTACGATCCTCATTCGGAGTATCTTACAAAGGAAGACCTTGATGACCTGGACAGCGACATGCGGCTGTCGATGGTCGGAATCGGCGCGGTGCTCACTTCGGAGGATGGTTACGTGAAGGTGGTCGATCTCCTGCCGGGGAGTCCGGCGCTGGCGGACGGACATCTGAAGATCGACGATCGCATCACGGGGATCGCGCAAGGGCAGGGCGAATTCATCGATGTCGGCGGGATGCGGCTGGACAAGGTGCTCGATAAAATCCGGGGAAAGGCCGGGACGCTGGTGCGCCTCGAGGTTATGCCGTCGCGCGCGACCGATCCTTCGCAGCGAAAGGTCGTGGCGATCGTGCGCCGGGAGATCCGGTTGAAGGATGAGGAAGCGAAGGCGGAAATCGTGCAACCCGACGGCGAGGGCGGGACTGCGCAACGCCTGGGGTGGATCAGCATTCCCTCCTTTTATGGGGACGACGATCCGGCGGATTCCAAACATGCAAAGAGCCTCACCCGCGACGTCCATAAACTTTTGAAGCGGCTCGAAGAGGAGAATATCCGCGGCCTCGTTTTGGACCTGCGGGGAGATGGCGGCGGTTTGCTCGCGGAGGCCGTGAGCCTCTCGGGACTCTTCGTCGGGAAGGGCCCCATCGTGCAGGTGAAAGGCGGGGACGGGAGGATCGAGATCGCAAAGTCCTCCGGCTCCGTGGTTTACGATGGTCCGCTGGTTGTTTTGACCGACCGCCTGACCGCGTCCGCGGCGGAACTCTTTTCCGGCGCGCTCCAGGATTATGGCCGGGCTGTCATCGCCGGCGGCGAGCGCACGTTCGGAAAGGGGACCGTGCAGGCGGTGCTCGAGATTGGCGATTACATGCGCGCACGGAGCCGTGACAAGGATCAAGCCGGGGCGTTGCAACTCACGATCGCCAAATTCTACCGGGTGGCCGGCGGCTCGCCGCAGTTGCTCGGCATCATTCCTGATGTCCATATGCCTTCGCCCGAGGATCTTCCCAACTCGGGCGAGAGCGCGGAAAAAGATCCGCTTCCCTATGATGAGATACTGCCTGTGCCGTTCAAGAAGATCGCCGCGCATCCGCTTTTCGTTCCTGAACTGCAAGCGCGTTCCATAGCCCGGGTCGCGGCCAGCCCCGAGTTCGCCTGCCTCCTGGAAGATTGGCGGAGCGACGCGCGGAACCTGACTCTCAATCGGACGTCGTTGAATGAAGCCGTGCGCCGGGCGGCCTTGGCGGAAGACCGGGCGCGCGAGTCGCAACGGGCGGTCGAGCGCGCCAAAAGGGGGCCTCTCCCTGAGAAGACGTATCTGGTGACGCTGGACAATGTTCGGAAACCCGGGCTGCAGCTCGTGAGCAGCGGCCAGCTTGCAGGCCCGCTGGACGACGAGCGAAAGACGACGGATCGTTCCACGGAGGGAGACGCGGGCAAAGCGCTGGCTGTGGATGCCGTTCGCGAGGAGACCCTCCACGTTTTGTCGGATCTGATCGCGCTCTCGCATTCGCAGAAGAGCGCCAGCGAGGCCACGCATCCCGTTCCCTGAGAGGGTGTGAAAGAAGCAGGGCTGGGGCGTGACAAATATGCAAATTAGAACCCGGCGGTAACAAACCGGTAACATACTGCTGTTAGCTTTCGTTATCGGGGAGAAGAACAGCCGGGCTGGTCCGCCTGTTCCGCGAACCAGGAGGAATCGTTGATTAAATGGATAAATGGGTTTCGACACGGCTTCACCGCCATGGAGAAAACAAGCGATCACTGCCACAGCCGGGGAGTTCCCGGCAGAGGCAGTCAACGCTTCGGAGATAACGGCGCGTCGTCCCCCCTTTCCCGGAGATTGGGGAGACGAACTCGATTTTAACGAAACGGCATTCGAGCAAAAACGCGGCGTATCTTCGTCCATTTATCCATTTAACCAGCGATTCGTTTCCCTCTAGCCCGTCAGAGCCCTTCCCTACTTTTTCGCAGTCTCTCTAAATAGAGATCCCCTTGGCAAACTGCGGTTTTGCCATAAAATTTGGCGTTGATGAGCGTCTCCCAACTAAAGCCGCCGCAGATCAGGGCGCTTCTGGTATTGCTCGTCCTGCTCCCGTTCCTCCCGACTGTGTTGATGCTCCGCTTGATGCTGGGCGCGGTCGAGAGCGAGCGCGAAATCTCGAAGGAGAGGATGGTCGATTTCTATCAACGCTCCCTGGTGACGGTCGGTTCCTATTTGCCGAGCCATTTGAACGCGGTTTCCATCGAACGGGGTGAGACGCCCCCGGAGCAATTTCAGCAATTGGTCCTCGATCATTCGGTGGACGGCGCTTTGATCTACGACGAGAAGAGGCGGCTCGTCTTTCCTCCGCCGTCCCAGCCCGTTGCCGGCCAGGAGACCGAGGAGGCGTTTACCCCGGCGGAAAAGCAGGCCGAGGAACTCTCGCAGACGGTCGCCTGGCTTCATCCGGGGAAAATCACTCTTGCATCCTCCGTTTCGTGGGAGTTGATTCCCGGTATTCCCGGCAGGCTGTATGCGATACGGACCCGGAATCAAGGTTTGACCATCATCCTGCTCAGGCGGGAGAATACGCTCTGTTCCCTGGCACAAGCGTTTTATTCGCAAACATTCGACCCGCTTGTTTCGATTCGCATCCGGAGTGAATCGGGCGAGTTCTTCCCGCGAATCGAGCACCTGAATGAGGAGCCTGTCGTTCAATCTTCCATCGGCGATTGCCTCCCCGGCTGGCAGGTGCAGCTCTTTCTTGTGAAACCGAAGGCGGTGGCGGACGCAGGGATTCGAGATGAAGTGAAGTCCTATGCCGGGATCGCGGGGGCGGCCATCGTGGCAGACCTCCTTATCGCAGGCATGGCGGCCTTCGCCGTGAGCCAGCAGTTGAAAATCAATGAACTGCGAAACAGTTCACTCGCCACGGTTTCGCACGAATTGAAAACGCCGATAGCCGCCGCCCGCGTGCTGATCGATACCATTCTGGAGGGGCGCTGCCAGCATCCCGGGCAGGCGCGTGAATATATCGAATTGATCTCCGGCGAGAACTACCGGCTGGGGCGGCTCGTCGAGAATTTCCTCGCGGCTTCCCGCATCGAGAGCAGCGCGTACGCCTTCAAGCCTGTCGATACGCAGCCCGCGCAAATCCTCGACTCCGCCCTCGAAGCGATGGGCTCGCGCCTAAAGGAGGAAAACTGCCGGCTCGACTTGAACGTGGCGTCCGATCTCAGGCCGATTTCCGTCGAACGGGACGCCATGGTCGTCGTCCTGGTCAACCTGCTGGAGAATGCCCTTAAATACTCGGGCGACAGCAAACGGATCGGCCTCGGCGCCCATTCGAAAGGGGATTTCGTTGTCTTCGAGGTAAGCGATAACGGCATCGGAATCCCGAGAACACAGCAAAAAAAAATATTCGAGCGCTTCTATCGGATCGACCAGAAACTGTCGCGCCGCAAGGAAGGTACTGGACTCGGTCTGAGTATCGTCAAATATATCGTCGAAGCGCACGGAGGCTCGGTGAGAGTCCGCAGCCGCCGGGGCGAAGGAAGCGTCTTCACCGTAAGCCTGCCATCCATCATCGCGGCCGGCTCCTGAGAGATTGGTTCTGATATGGAAACCGTCCTGATCATAGAAGATGACGCCGCCATGATGCGCGGCTTGAAGGATAATTTCCAATTCCAGGGGTATCTGGTAAAGACCGCGGCCGATGGAGAACAAGGCCTCCAGGAAGCCCTGAAGACTTCTCCCGACCTCATCATCCTGGACCTCATGCTGCCGGGGATAAATGGCTATGAAATCTGCCGCTTCCTGCGCGAGGAGAAAATGGAGATGCCCATCATCATGCTTACCGCCAAGGGCGACGAGTCGGATGTCGTTCTCGGTTTGAAGCTTGGGGCGGACGACTACGTTACAAAACCGTTCAGCATCAAGGAACTGCTGGCCCGCAGTGAAGCCTTCCTGCGCCGCCGCCGGGAAAAGGAACCCTCTCTTTACGCCTTTGGCGACTGCCTCTTGAACGTCGCCGCCCGCAGCCTTGCCCGGGCTGGAGAAGAGGTGAAACTCTCCCCGAAGGAATTCGACCTGCTCCATTTCTTCCTGAAGAAATCGGGACAAGCCGTTAACCGCGACCAGATTCTGAACACCGTCTGGGGCTATGAATGCCTCGTCACGCCCCGGAGCATAGATCGGTTTGTGAACGCATTGAGACAGAAGATTGAGCCGGACCCCCAGCGGCCGCTCTATTTGCAGACCGTTCGCGAGTTCGGGTATAAGTTCGTCATCGAGCAAACGGCGTAAAAACCCGTTGAAAAAAGCAGGAAAGTGTTGGGCGACCGCAAAAACCTGAGAACTCGTTCTTCTTGCGCGCAAGCGCGGCTATGCGATAGAAAATGTTTATGGCGCGGACTGGGCCACGTGAAAATCGAAGTCTCCTATTCGCGCTGCTGTTTTTCTATGCCGCCACTTCAAGCATGGCGCAGGACCCCCGCGTCGTCGCCCTCTTGCAGCAAGGGGATGAGCAGGAGAGCCGCATGGATTCACACGCGGCGCTTTCGACCTTCCTCGCCGCCGAAACGCTGGAACCGAATAACGCGGCGATCCTCCTCCGAATCGCGAAGGAATATTCCGACCTGATCGCGGAAACAAAACCTCCGCGCGAGGCGGAAAGGATGGGGGAGATCGCCCTGGACTACGCCAAACGCGCCCTGTCGCTCGATCCTTCCAGCGCCAAGGCGCATCTTTGCGTCGCGGTCTGCTACGGAAAGCTCGCCGATTTCGCCGACAACAGGACAAAGATCGAATACGCCCGAGTCATAAAGGACGAGGCGGTCAAATCGCTTTCGCTCGATCCCACCGACGACTACGCATACCACGTCCTGGGACGCTGGAACTACAGCGTCGCCAACCTCAACCCCTTCGTCAAGTGGCTGGCGCGGATCAGCTATGGCGGCCTGCCGGACGCCTCGAACGAGGAAGCGGAGAAATACTACAAGAAAGCGGCCGAGATCGCCCCGTGGCGGATCATGCACCATAACGAGCTTGCCCGCGTTTACGTTGCCTTGGGCAAAAGCGATCTGGCGCGCAAGGAATGGCAGACCGTGCTCGACCTGCCCGTCGCAAGCAAGGAGGACGAAGCCGCAAAGCAAGCAGCCAGGGAAGCCCTGGGCCGCGAGCCTTGAAGGGAGGACAGGCCTACTTGTACGGCTCAGAGCGTTTTTAGAAATGGCGATTTGATCAGTCCGCGACGGCAAACTGCATCTCGCTCGTTTTTTCCACGACGCTGGATGCCTTCATAATCTCGAAACCCACCACGCCGCCGTCGTAGCCGAAATCGGCGATGACGCCGGGGCGCACCTCGTCGCTCTCACGAACAGGCGCCTCGCGCAGCGTGATGGTAATGGTATCCGTCTCTCTGTCGAATTCGATCTTCATGCGCTCAAGCCTTTCTCATACTTCCCGAACTTTGACGTTTTGTAGAGGGTGACAACGACACGCTCGCTCTCCGTTTCCTCCATTAATGACGCGCAGCAGCATTTCCGTTTGCAGGACGAAATCGACATATCGGCGCATGTAACACGAGCGCGGCACCACGCGCTCCTGGATTTTGGTTTCGATTTCAACAGCCGGATTCAATTCAACCGAAAGCACGGCATTAAAAATCGGGGAAGCAATGCTCTCAACAAATTGTGAATTCGCAATTTCAGTGGAAGGAGTCGAATGGGGACCGGTTCCATTTTCTGCCTTCGTCCTTCTTACTTCATCCTTTGCAGTTCCTCCCGAGCCTGGGGATTTACAAGGGCGCGGTGGCGAGCGCCCTTGTTCCAAAATAAGAAAGGGCGACGGCGCGCTTCGATTCGCTTTTCGTCAAATCACCGAGGATACCAAGCGGTTACTATCGGCATTCAGAAATTATTCGCCGAAGCTGCCTTTCGGTGTTAGAAGGAGAGCAAGTTGAGCGTTTTCAAACCTCCAGAGAAAGATTTTAGGGTGGCGGAAGTCGATGGGAAGAAGTACAGACTACTTCAAAAAAGGGTCTACGACCTTTTCAATACGTCGCTGTTGGGCTTGGGTGATATTAGTCAACAATCTGTGCCCGTAGACGCGATCGCAGCCGTCTTCGACCTTCAAGGGTTCACAAACTTTTGTAAACAGATCGAGCCGCACCTTTCAGTGCCTCGGTTCTTGAATGAATTTCTCGGCTGGCTGTTAGGTCAGATTAAGGAAGAGATGACACACAAGCAATATGGTGAAGAGGTCCATCTTTATGGCCCACTACCATTCTTGGTAAAGTTTTTAGGCGACGGCCTGCTCGTCATCTGGGACGCTTCCGCGATGAGAGATGTCGCCAGAAGAAACGTTCTGCTTGCCGCGAAGGAGATTTGCACGGCATATGCCCGTAACTTTTTACCAACTATCTTGAAGGAGATAGTTGACCCACCGCCTGCTCTGCGCTGCGGTCTGGCTCGAGGGACGGTCTATTCTGTCGGTGACGGCAATGATTTCGTTGGATCGTGCATCAACATGGCAGCACGGCTTGAAAAGCTTCCCGGAGTGACGTTTGCTTTTAACAAGCGCGGTTTCGAGTTAAAAGAGCCGGAGTTGGAATCGACAGAGTTTTTCTGCAAAGCGATTGTCGTGAAAAAAGTTGCGATCCGCGGTATCGGTCACGGAGAGCTCATCGGGATATTGAAAAAGGAATTTGAAAGTTTGAAATCCGCTGACAAGAAACTATTCCTTGATCCGTGAACGGAGACGTTTCGCATCGGCAAATGAGCCGTCAGGATTGCCTCCGATTCATCTCGACGCTCCCTAGGTTCCGCAGTTTCCTATGGTCTAGGTATGCCATATAAAGCTGACGTCTTTAAGGTCATGATTGCCTCCCCGGGCGACGTAGCCGGTGAACGCGCGGTCATCCGCGAAGTATTGGCTGAATGGAATGTCATCCATTCTTATACTCGCAAAGTAGTATTGCTTCCAATCGGTTGGGAGACGCACACCGCGCCGGAGATGGGCGACCGTCCGCAGGCTATTATCAACAAGCAAATTCTTAAGGATTGCGACCTATTGGTCGGCGTCTTTTGGACGCGTATCGGCACTGCGACCGACGATTACGCGAGCGGCACCGTAGAGGAGATTGAAGAACATCTCAAGATGAAGAAACCGGCGATGCTCTATTTTTCCGATGCGCCTGTCCATCCCGACAGCGTCGAGGCCACTCAATACGCCGCTCTTAAAAAGTTCAAGGACTCTTGCAAATCACGTGGGCTTTACGAGACATACGCAAATATCAACGATTTTAAAGATAAATTCAACAGACAGCTTCAACTAAAGCTCAACCAAGACCCGTATTTTGCTGAGCACTCCTCCCCCCCCAGTAACGCAACACCTTCCATTAGTTCCGTTCCAGACGTTCCGCGCCTCTCCCGGGAAGCACAAACCTTATTGAAGGAAGCCGCTAAGGATCCAACCGGCGCGGTGCTTAGGGTTAGGGTTATGGGCGGTCTTATTATCCAAACAAATGGAAAGTCATTCGCAGGACAAGGCGGTGACCCTCGTATACGCGCTCGCTGGGAGGGTGCGATCGAAGAGTTAAAATCATTGGGTTTGATCGTCGACCGCGGCCACAAGAATGAAGTCTTCTCCGTCACGCGTCAGGGTTACGAGATCGCTGAACTACTTAACCCGTGAGCAAACGCCGCATAATCGATGCGCCAGAGCGCGGCGGATCGAGATAGATAGGGCGATTGAGGTGCAAAAAAGGTGAGTCAAAAACGTAAGTCCATCCAAAAATTTGGGATGATTCGGGAGGACTCGGGATGAAATGCGATTCGGTGCAAGTGCCTCTCTAAGAGGGCTTTGAGGACTGGTGACAACGCGGGAGGATTCAGGCAAAAAGCGCGTTTCGGATTTAGCAAAGCGCTGCTTTCGACTGCCACCTCATCAACGGCGATCAGCATTTTCCGGCTGACCGTAGATCGCGGCCATTGCTTGACCGAGAAGCCTTTCTCGCTCCGCGTCCGTCAGCTTGTTCATCCGGGGACGATACTTTTCTACGGCTACAGTTCCGGACGATTTCTTTTCCCTGTTTTTAGCGTCGGTTTTTTTCATCAGGGTTTCAGCCGGTCTGTACCCCGAACTCGGTCGCATTTCAAGCGATGCTTCGTTTCGATACAACGCACTTTCAATTGCCCTTTTTCGGCGCTGCCGGATACAGTTTCCAAATGAACCTGACCTCGGAAACTGCTCTCACACGCCATCTCGCGCGGATAACGTTTACCACGTTCCTGCTCACGTTCATCGCTTCGCGGGTGCTGGTGATTCTCATCATGGCCCGCAGGATACCGGACCTTTTTCTCCACATGGGCGGGACGCACGTCCACCACTTGAACTATGGGATATTTACCCTCTCCGCGGTCGGGGGCATCCTGCTTTTCATGGAAGTGACCGACCGGCAGCGCAGCGTGTGCGCTGTTCTTTACGGCTTTGGCATGGCGCTGACGTTCGATGAATTCGGCATGTGGCTGCACCTGGGCGGCAGCTATTGGCAGCGGGCCAGTTTCGATGCGATCATCGTCGTGCTGAGCTTGTTCGGCATGATCGCCTTCTTCCCGAAGCCCTCGCGAATGCGGGCGCACCATTGGGCGACAGGAGGGATCGCGTTGGTGAGCGTGGTTGTTTTCTATGTCATGCTGTTCAAGTCGCTCCAGTTCGCGGGGAAACGGGTGAGCCCGCGTCTCCTAGAGATCGAGAAATCCGGGCCGTCGTAGGGAATCGCTGATTAATCACACGAGGAGTTTTTCATCCGCAGATTCACGCAGATTTCCACAGATTTTAGATGAACTTCCCGGTCTTCACAGATCAGCGGGGAACCGTGCTTCCCGAATCTGCGTCAATCTTTGTTAATCTGCGGATTAAATCAGCGTTTTCCTAGGCGGCGGGCGCCGGAAAGAGGCCGTGAGAAGAAGCGCCAAGAAAAGCTATTTTTCATTTCGAGTCTGGCGTAAATTTGGGACGCGATGCCTCCCTCCTCCAAAGTCACGCTCGGTCTGGTCCAGATGCGCTGCTCGCCGAGCCCCCAGGAGAATTTCGCGAATGCGATGGAAAAAATCCGCGAAGCGGCGGATCGCGGCGCGAGCATCGTCTGCCTGCCGGAGCTCTTCCGCTCGCAGTATTTTTGCCAGACGGAAGATCACGCCCATTTCGCACTGGCCGAAGAGATCCCCGGCCCCTCGACGGAAGCGCTCGCGGCGCTCGCCCGTGAACGCGGGGTGGCGATTGTCGCCTCGCTTTTCGAGAAACGCGCTCCGGGCATCTACCACAACACGGCGGCCGTGCTGGATGCCGATGGAACATTCCTTGGCAAATACCGCAAGATGCATATCCCCGATGACCCGCTGTATTACGAGAAATTCTATTTCACTCCGGGCGACCTCGGGTTCCGTTCCTGGAAGACGGCTCATGGAAAAGTGGGTGTCTGCGTCTGCTGGGACCAATGGTATCCCGAAGCGGCGCGGTTGACGGCGTTGCAAGGCGCCGAGATGCTTTTCTACCCCACGGCGATCGGGTGGCACCCGTCCGAGAGGGAACAGGTCGGAGACCAGCAGCACGACGCATGGGAGACGATCCAGCGCAGCCATGCGATTGCCAACGGCTGTTACGTGGCGGCGTCGAATCGGGTCGGGCACGAGACGCCCAACGGCGCTCCCGGCATCGTCTTCTGGGGCCAGAGTTTTGTGTGCGACCCTTCGGGGAAAATCGTTGCCAGGGCGAGCGCCGAGCGCGAGGAAGTGCTCGTTGTCGAGATCGACCTTGCGCGCGTCGACGAGCAGCGCACGCACTGGCCTTTTTTTCGCGATCGCAGAATCGACGCCTATGGCGGGCTCGGGAAACGATTTCTTGATTGAATTTATGACGGAAGACACCGTCGATAGGAAACTGTCTCCGGCCCGGATGGGGTTTCGCATGCCGGCCGAATGGGAACGCCACGAGGCCACATGGATTTCCTGGCCGCGCCCGGAGGGGATCAGTTTTCCGGATTCCTATGCCGCGGTCACGCCCGTCCTGGCGAAGATGGTCAAGGCTCTCACCGAGTCGGAGAAAGTCTGCATCAACGTCAACGGCGCCGAACAGGAGAACGAAGTGCGCGTTCATCTCAAAGAGGGGCGGGTGGAACTGGAAAGGATCACGTTCTTTGCCATCCGGACCAATGAGCCGTGGTGCCGCGACCACGGCCCCATCTTCCTGGTGCGTTCGTCCGAACCGAAACTCGCCGTTGTGGATTGGGATTATAATGCGTGGGGTTGGAAGTACCCTCCCTTTGACTTCGACGACGAGGTCCCGGCGCACGTCGCAAGAGAGTTGAATCTTCCCTGTTTTCACCCGGGGATGGTGCTCGAGGGAGGATCGATCGATGTGAACGGCGCGGGCACTCTCCTCACGACCAAGTCGTGCCTTCTCAACCCGAACCGGAATCCGGACCTGACCAAAGCGGAGATCGAGCAGCGGCTCATGGATTTTCTCGGTGTGCGCCATATTCTCTGGCTTGGCGACGGGATCGAGGGGGACGACACGGACGGGCACATCGATGACATTACGCGTTTCGTAAGCCGCACACGGGTCGTGACCGCGGTCGAGGAAGATCCGGAGGATCCGAATCACCTGCCGCTTCAGGAGAACCTGGCGAAATTGCGCGGGATGCATACCGAGGACGGAACTCCCCTCGAGGTGATGACGCTGCCGATGCCGGGCAGGATCGTCCGCGAAGGCCGGCGGCTCCCCGCCAGCTACGCGAATTTCTACATCGGCAACGCGGTCGTCCTGCTGCCCTCCTTTTCGGACAACTGCGACGCATGGGCCGTGGCTGTGTTGCAGACCGCGTTTCCACACCACAAGGTCGTGCCCATCGACTGCCGCGAGTTGATCTGGGGCCTCGGCGCGTTCCATTGTCTTACCCAGCAGCAACCATGCGTTTAACGATATTCCTCCTGCTCCTGACCGGTTTCGCCCGGGCGGCTGATCCCGGCCCGAGCCCAAGCGCCGCACCGCCGGAGAGGCCTCTGGACCCGCTCCTCGAGGCCGATGCGCTCTGGGAAACACCGGCCCAATCCAGCCCCCATTACGCGAACCTCGGGTTCCACTGGAACTCCGCGGCGATGGACAGCCTCCAGACAACGCTGCCGGGAGTTTCCCTCTTTCATATTCCCATCTCGGGGGCGCTTGTCCGGTTCGCGGCGGGCAAGCCGAAGGAAGTCGATGTTCTCTTTTACGACCGGGGCGATAACGGGGAGCTTTCCAAGGAGGAATTCGATGCCCTTTTGCAGAGGTGCGAGGCGGCGATCTCCGCATTTTCGAACGCGGCCATGACTCCACTCGGCAAGGATGCCGCGAGCGCGGTCAAAGCCGACGCGAACGAATGGCAGACGCAAAAGACGAAGTTCCTCCTCGAATTCAGCAGCACCCGCGAATTGAAATCGCGGGGTATTCCGTTTCGGGCCGAGTTCGTCCGGCTCGAGATGACCCCGGTGGAAAAGCCGCGCACCCTGCTCGATGAAGCGCTCGGGACAACGGGCTCCGGCCCATTCTCCGGCCCTTCCCACGTGAAGAAAACCGCGTCCGGCGACGTCCTCATCGAAGGAATCCCGATGGTTGACCAGGGCCGGAAGGGGTACTGTGTCGTCGCCAGCGTCGAGCGCGTGCTTCGTTACTATGGCGGGAAGGTGGACCAAAATGAACTGGCGGAGATCGCCAACTCTTCGGCGGCCAAGGGCACCAACTACGAGGAAATGTTCGACGCGTTGAAGAAATTGACGGCGCGCTTGCAGATAAAGACGAGAGTCGAGGAACCGTTCGACTCCAGGACATTCCTGACCATTGTCACCGAATACAATCGGGCCGCGAAAAAGGAAAAGGCGGACCAGGTCGATATCTACGAGCCGGATTCGGACATCGGGTCGGTTTACCATCAGATGAATTTCGACATCCTCCGCAAGGCGCGGACGAAAAATCCGGCGGAGATGGATCGGTTCCAAAAGCTCGTTCAGGCGCATATCGACGACGGCATTCCGCTTTTGTGGAGCGTCATCGTCGGCCTCGCCCCGGAGAATCCTCCCATCCACGGCTTTGGCGGCCACATGCGCCTGGTGATCGGTTACAACGAGCAGAACGCGGAAATCCTCTATTCGGATTCCTGGGGGCCGGGGCACGAATTGAAGCGGATGCCCGCCGCGGACGCATGGGCCATCACGACGGGAATCAGCACGGTGGAGCCGCTATAGTCCAAGAGACTGTGAAAGAAGTAACGAAAAACATCACGCGGCGTCCCCGCAGGCTTCGCTCTTCGGCGTCCATACGCGACATGGTGCGCGAATCGTCGATTCAGGCGAAGGATTTCATCCTGCCGCTCTTCGTCAGCGAAAAGGCCGGCTCGAAAACGCCCATCCCAAGCATGCCGGGCGTCTTTCAATTCACCAGCGGCGAATTGATAGCGCACGCGCTCGACGCGGCGGAAGGCGGCATCCGAAGCGTGCTGCTTTTTGGAATTCCCGCCGACAAGGACGAAGCGGCCCGGGCGGCCTACGCCGAGAATGGAATCATCCAGCGCACCGTCCGCGCCTTGAAAAAGGAAGTCCCGGACCTGATCGTCATCACGGATGTCTGCCTTTGCGAATACATGAGCCACGGACATTGCGGTGTCGTGGAGAGTGGAGTTGTTCTCAACGATGAATCGCTCGATCTGCTCGCCAAAACCGCCGTTTCACACGCGGCGGCGGGGGCGGACATCGTCGCGCCGAGCGATATGATGGACGGGCGGGTAGCCGCGATCCGGGCGGCGCTGGATGGAGCGGGGTTCCAAAATGCGATCATCATGAGTTACGCCGCGAAATTCTGCTCTTCCTTCTACGGCCCTTTCCGGGATGCGGCGGAGAGCGCGCCGGCGTTCGGCGACCGCCGGTCGTATCAGATGGATTTTGCCAACGCGCGGGAAGCGCTGCGCGAAGTCGAGCAGGATATCGCGGAATCGGCGGACATGATCCTGGTCAAGCCGGGACTGGCATACCTCGACATCCTGTGGAGAGTCAAGGAGCGATTCCAGATGCCCACGGCCGTTTATAATGTCAGCGGCGAATACGCGATGATCAAGGCGGCGGCGGCAAACGGCTGGCTCGATGAACGCGAAACGGTGCTGGAGATCATGACCGCTTTCAAGAGGGCCGGCGCGGACTTGATCGTGACGTATTGGGCCAGGGAGATCCTCGAATGGCTTCGGTAGCATGGCCGCAAATTGCGATTGGACTGCCGGCGATCTTGCGGAGATGATCGAGGAAATGGCAAAAATCGAAAATCTTCAATCGGCAGTCGAGGCGATGCACAAATGCAAGGCTCGCCATGTCGCATCAACCGTCGTGGATCTTTTCCGCGACCAAGTGCAGTGGAATGGCGTCGTGGAGACTTTCGAGTTGAAGAGGCATCGCAAGGCGAAACGATGCTATGCGTGGTCCTATATCGACGGGGACGAGCATCAATATGTGGCCGTGTTGGAAATTCCGCCTGTCGATTCCCCGGAAACAGCGGTGAAGCTCTCGATGGGGAACCAATTAAAAAAGGAGTGAACCGTATAAATTGCAGGGTTTGATTCGAGATGGGACCTCGCCGGCCTTCAGGTCATTTGACACCGGGTGGAGATTCTCCTAGCATCGGATGATGCAGGAGTCCTCCCGAAAGAAGACCCCGCTCTACGACGAGCACGTGCGCCGGGGTGCGCGGATCGTCGAATTCTCCGGCTGGATGATGCCCGTGCAATATTCGGGGATCGTGGACGAGCATCACACGGTGCGGAAGGCGGTCGGCGTCTTCGACATCTCGCACATGGGCCAGTTGCACGTCTGCGGCGAGAACGCCCGGGATTGGCTCAACTACATGCTGACGAATAACGTCGAGCGGATGGACGCCGGGGAAAGCCAATACACCTTTTTGCTGAACGAAGAGGGCGGGGTGATCGATGACCTGATCGTTTACCATTACGGCGACGGCCAGTATCTCCTCGTAGTCAACGCTTCCATGACGCCGAAGGACTTTGAATGGATGCAGGCGCATCTCCGGCCCGGGGTGGAATTGGAAAACCGCAGCGCCCACTACGCCGGGTTGGCGGTTCAGGGCCCGAAGTCCATCCAGCTCTTCGATCTGTTTTTCGGGGCCGGCATTTCGAGGCCGGCCCGCAATGAGATCAAGCAGGTAAAGCGCGATGGGAAAACGATGGTTGTCTCGAGCACCGGTTATACCGGCGAAAGCGGTTTCGAAATATTTTTCCCGGCCGAGTTCGCCGCCGAACTCTGGAACGAGATACTCGAACGCGGGACCGGGCTGGGCATCAAGCCGTGCGGTCTCGGCGCGCGCGACACTTTGCGCCTGGAGATGTGCTATCCGTTGAACGGCTCGGACCTTTCCCCTGCCCGGACGCCGCTGGAGGCTGGACTTTCGATTTTCGTCGATTTGGCAAAGGGCGATTTCATCGGCAAGAAGCCGCTTGAAAAACAGCGCCAGGACGGGGTGAAAGAGCGCCTGGTCCCCTTCAAGATGAAAGAAAAGAGCCCTCCTCCCAGGGCGCACTACCCCGTTTTCAAGGATGGAGAGAAAATCGGCGAGATCGCCAGCGGCACGCTCTCGCCGACGTTGAATATCGGCATCGGCATGGTATATGTGCCGGCGAAATACGCGCGGATCAATGAGGAGATAGAGATTGATATTCGAGGAAACCGATTTTCCGCCACCATCGAAAAGAAACCACTGCACAAATGAACGTCCCGGACGATTTGCAATACACCGCCACCCACGAGTGGATTCGGATGGAGGGGGAGGACGCCCGGGTCGGAATAACCGACCACGCCCAGGCGGAGTTGACGGATATCGTCTATGTCGAGCTTCCTAAAGTCGGCGCGGTCGTCGCCCCGAAGCAAGCCGTGGCCGTTGTCGAATCGGTAAAGGCCGCCAGCGACATCTATTCCCCCATCGGAGGAACGATCACCGAGGTCAACCACGCCCTCGATTCCAACCCGGCCCTGGTCAATACCGACCCCTACGGCGAGGGGTGGTTGTTCCGTGTCCGCATGGAAGCGGGCGAAGAGATCGAGCTTCTCAAAGACCCGAGCGCCTACCGCAAGCAGATCGACAACGCCGGAGAAGCTTCCCTGTAAACGGGGCTCTCCGTTTTCACCTCTCCCTTGAGGATCGGCTCGATGATGCCGATCTGGTCGTCGAGAAAGCGGTCGATCGCCCCCGTGACCCGATTCATGAAGGCGCGCAGCGGAGATTCCACCGTGTAATCGAGCGTCAGGGTCACTTCCGTCAGCCGTGGCTTGATGGGGGTGAACTCGATCATCCCCATCACCGCGACATTTCCTTCGCATGAGTGGAAAAGGAGTTCGTCCGGGTTTTCCGAGCGAAGATTTTCGATCAATGCCTGGACGACAACGCCCAACCCGGCTTGGAATTCCATTTTCATCTCCTTGCCGCGGAATTCGATTCGATCCAACCCTTCCCAAGCGCGGCGGTAGAACGGCAGAGCCGAGAATCTCGTTTTCGTTTCGTCCAGCGTGCGATTAACGTGAAGTATTTTTTGAATAAACATACGTGTGTGTCACTGCTCCAGATTGATGAAAGAATGTCGTCACCTCTCCTTCTAGCAATGCATGTGCCAAGGGCGATTTACAGAGGGGAACGGCGGCTTTTCCGCTGGATGGACGACGGGAAGCGAACACTTGTGTCAAAAAGCTGACACCCCCGTGTTTACACGACTCCCAATGGGAGGGAGGTTTGGCCGGGACCGATCTCGAAAAGGATGGGCGCTTGCAACAGGTCTTCGAGAACGGCGCGGTTTGTGGTCGTCGCCGCTCCATCCGGCGGCTCCGCGTTATTGAGGATAATCCCACCGCATTTCAATCCATCTGCCAGAATTCGCTCCACCGTCAGCAGGGTGTGATTCAGCGCCCCGAGGCGGTTGCGCACGACGACCAGAACCGGGAGACCGAACTCGCGCGCGAGATCACCCATGAAAAAGTCCTTGCCGATGGGCGTTCGCCATCCGCCCACCCCCTCGACGAGCAGAGACCGATGCGTTGCCCGGAGGCGCGCGAAAGCCCGCCGGATAAGCTCGAGGTCAATGGCGGCCAGTCCCGAACGCACCGCCGCGTAGGGGGCGGCCGGCGTTTCCAGCCAGACCGGGTTTATCTCATCCAACGCCAGACCCGGCCCCGAAGCTTCCAGGAGCAACTCCGCGTCCGAACGTTCTCCGCAGCAGATCGGTTTCATTCCCACGGTATCCAGCCCGGCCCGGCGAAGGCTGCGCACCAGGAGGCAAGTCACATACGTTTTTCCCACGCCGGTGTCGGTCCCGGTCACGAAATAGTTCATCGCATGAACCGTGATACGCGAAAATTTCGATGGAGGGAACGCCTGAAATAATGTCTCCTGCTCACTCCCGCCGATGAGCACGAACATAAAGCAGGTGACGATCTATACGGATGGAGCGTGCCTTGGCAATCCGGGCCCGGGCGGCTTTGGGGTCGTCCTGCTCTGCGGCGGGCGTCGCAAGGAATTTTCGGGCGGATACCGGCGGACTACCAACAACCGCATGGAGATCATGGCTGCGATTGCGGGTTTGGAGGCGCTCAAGCAGAAATGTTCCGTCAAAATCCATACAGACTCCAGGTATCTCCAGAAGAGCATCACTCTCGGTTGGGCGCGGCAATGGCGCGCCAAAAACTGGAAGAAAAGGAATGGCAAGCGCCCGAGTTGGGATCTATGGGAGCGCCTTCTCGACCTCTGCGCGCGGCAGGACGTGGAGTTCGTCTGGGTGCGCGGCCACGCCGGCGACACCGAGAACGAGCGTTGCGATTTTCTATCTGTCCAAGCCGCCCAGCAGAAGGACCTGCCGGCGGACGGCGGTTATGAGCAGTCACTCGCGCCAGAGTCTTTGTTTGAGTAGCTGGGTGCGGTCTTGCGGGATGACGCGAACGTGGCCTGACAGTGACCTATCTATTCCGCCCCGATGTATTGCGCGATGGAGCCGGCGATGCGGTCCGCGTGCGCGTTGATGCGCGCGCCGTCGCGGCCTTCTATCAGGAGGCGGATTTTGGGCTCCGTCCCCGAGTAACGCAACAGGACGCGTCCGCGGCCCGCGAGATCGTCTTCGACTTCCCGGATGAGCTTTGCGACTTGCGGCAAGGTATCGAGCGGCGGCTTCTCCTTGACTGTCAAGTTGCGCTGGGCCTGCGGATACTTCGAGAGGCATTTCTTCAACTCGCTCAATGGTTTTCCGGTTTCAACCATGATGCGGAGTATCTGCAGCGCGCTGATGATCCCGTCTCCCGTGGTTGTGTAGTCGCGGAAGATCATGTGCCCGCTCTGCTCGCCGCCGAGGTTGAGATCGCCCTTCATCATTTCCTCGATGACGTAGCGGTCGCCTACTTTCGTGCGGACGACTTGTCCGCCATGGGCGCGGAGGGCTTCATCGAGGCCGAAATTGCTCATCACGGTGGCGACGAGGGTATTGCGCGCGAGACATCCGCGCTGGAGAAGATCGATGGCGCAGATGGCCATGATTTCGTCGCCATCGACGATCTCGCCGGTTTCGTCGCAGAGCAGCACGCGATCCGCGTCGCCGTCGTGCGTTATGCCGACCTGGGCGCGGGTTTCCTTGACCAGCCGCCGAATTTCCTCCGGGTAGGTGCTGCCGCAGTCGCGATTGATATTGCGTCCATTCGGCGTGTCGTGGGAGAGGACGGCAAAATTGGCGCCCAGTTCCCGAAGGACGAACGGTGTGGATTTGTAGGCCGCGCCGTTGGCGACGTCGACCGCCACGCGAAGGCTTTCGAGGGTCAGCCCGCGCGGGAAGCTGCGCTTGGCGAACTCGACATATCTTCCCAGCGCGTCGTCGATGCGCGTGGCGCGGCCGATCTTGCCGGCTGTCGGGCGGATGGATTCGATCTTTCCGCTGAAGACCAGGTTCTCGATGCGCGACTCGATTTCGTCGTCCAGCTTGTAACCGTCGTGGCGGAAGAACTTGATGCCGTTGTCCTCGTAGGGATTGTGCGAAGCGGAGAGGACGATGCCGGCGTCCGCGCGCAGGGACCGCGTGATGTAGGCCACGCCGGGCGTCGGGAGCGGGCCGATGAGGAGGACATCCACTCCGAGCGACATGATCCCCGCGGCAAGCGCGTTTTCCAGCATATAACCGGAGAGCCGCGTGTCCTTGCCCAGCACGATCTTCGCGCGGTGCGCCGGGCGCGAGCCGCTACCGAGTTGGGTGATGACGTGGGCGGCCGCGCGGCCCAGCTTGAGCGCCGTCTCCGCGGTGACCGGCTCGATGTTGGCCACGCCGCGGACGCCGTCCGTCCCGAAGATTCTTCGCTCCGGATTCGCTCCGTTGGACGAATTTGGCGCTTTTCTCACGTCCGAAGGTTAGTGAGCGGTTGTTCCATGGTAACGGACGTCTTCGAACCTAGAAGGCGAGGGTGTCTCTTCCATCTTTTTGATGAGGAACCAAAGGATTATCGCGAGTATGAGGGATCCGATCTTCGCCGCCGGGTTCTGAAGGATCAGTTTTTTCATATTTCTCGAGCAAGAGCAAGCGCGCAAGCCGCCGCCTGAAACTCTCCGGATCAAAGTTACGTTCTATCTTACCCCGGTGACAAATCGAAACTATGCCTGTCTCCTCCGAGACGACAACGGCCACGGCGTCCGATTCTTCGGTGATGCCGAGCCCGGCCCGGTGCCGCAGGCCGAGGTTCCGGTCGAGATCTTCGCGCTGGCTCACCGGGAAGATGGACGCGGCGGCCAGGATGCGGTCGTTGCGGATGATGAGGCCTCCGTCGTGAAGGGGAGTCTTTGGCTGAAAGATGGTGATGATGAGTTCGGGCGAGAGCAGGCAGTCGATGGCAACACCGCTTTCGGCGAAAACATTCAGGTTGGTCTCCTGCTCGAGCGCGATGAGCGAGCCGAATTCGCGATTGGAAAGCTCGAAGACCGCCTCGGTGATCATCTCGACCGTCTCCCGGCTCTGGCTGGCGCTGGAAAAAATGTGCTGGCTTCCCAGCGCGGCGAGCGCCCGCCGCAGCTCGGGTTGGAATATCACCACGAGCGCGATCGCAAAGAAGGCCGTCAGGCCGCGGATGAGCCAGCTGATGACCTCCAGTTTCAAAAGCTGGGAGGTGAGCGTAAGCGCGACGAAAATGACCACGAGTCCCGTCAACACCTTGGCGCCGCGGGTGCCCCGGAAGTAGAGGTATCCGTAGTAGATCGGCACGTACAGGATGGCGATTTCGACCACCGACCGCCAGTGATCCCCGATGAGGTTATAGAAGAAATCGATCATGCTTGCTCCAGGATCGCCTCGGTCATGCGAAGCGCTTCGAGGTGCTCCTTCACGTCATGGACGCGAAAGATCGAACCGCCGTGTTCGCGGCAGTAGCTGGTTGTGGCGACTGCCGGCCAGAGGCGATCCGCCATCGCCGCGCTGCCGATCACCTTGCCGAGAAACGATTTTCGCGATACGCCGACGGCGAGCGGACGGCCTTCGGTTCGCAGCCGGTCAAGGTTCCGCAAGAGGAGGAGGTTGTGGGCGACTGATTTCCCGAAACCAATGCCCGGATCAAAGGCGATACACATCGAGTCAATCCCCGACCCTAGGGCGAGAGCGAAGGATTGTCTAAAAAAAAGACCGACTTCGGCCACGACATCTTCGTAGCGCGGAGAAATTTGCATGTCGCGCGGCGTGCCCTGCATGTGAGTGATGATGACCCCGGCTCCCGAGGAGCGCGCCACCCCGGCCATTTCGGGATCGCCGCGAAGGCCCGTGACGTCATTGATGATGGCCGCGCCGCGCTCGACCGCCTCGCGGGCAACGTCCGCCTTGCTGGTGTCGATGGAAAGGAGACAACCGGGGAGCGCGGCGAGACGTTCGATGACCGGCAGGACTCGCGCCCGCTCGATTTCCGCCGGAACCGGCACGGCTCCGGGACGGGTGGATTCGCCTCCCACGTCGATGATGTCCGCGCCCTCCGCGAGCATCCGCCGCCCGTGCTCCACCGCGTCGGAGACGGCCAGATACTTGCCGCCATCCGAAAAGGAATCTAGCGTTACGTTTAACACGCCCATGATGAGCGCCCGCCGCCCGAGATCGACATCCCCTTTCTTTGTTCGCCAGATCATCTATTGTGCAACCATCGTCGTCGTGTTGACGTAGATTCTTAGGCCGGCATTCGACATTTTTTAAAATCAACGACAAACGAAAGCAGAGATCATGCAAACACTCACCATCCCGCAACCGGTCACCAAACGCGTCTTTCCACCCTTTGACCTTGTTCGGCTTCTCCGGACGGTCTTCGCCCCTCGCGCGGGCGAAAAGATATGCATTCTCATCGACCTCGACAACCCGGGGGATGTGACCCATTTCGGCTTTCTGAAAAACCGGCATTTATCCATCCAGCGGCACGCTTATGAATCGTTTTACCAGACTCTGCACAACGGGGCCATGGCGGAACTGGGGCTGCGCGGCGGCGAACTCTTCGCCTATAAGATCACCGGCGGCAGCAACCTCGACCTCCCGGACGAAGCCGTGGCGACGGACGGGAAAGTCCTCAGCCTGTCGAAGGACATATATCCCGCTTACGATCTCATCCTTTGCATCTCGACCTACTCAGCGACCGCGCCCCTGACGGCGTTTGCGAAGAAATACGGGTTCCGGGGGGCGACGCTGCACGGGTTGAACGAGATCATCCTAAGGTCGGGTCTCGCCGTCGATTACGAGGAGGTCAGCCGCCAGGCGGAAAAGCTCCGGCTCGGAATGACGCGCGCCGACTTTGCGGAGATCGATTTTGAAATCGATAACCAGGTTCACACATTGCGGCTCGAACTCGGGCGCCAGGAGGCGCAAAAAAGCCACGGGCTCTGTCGCGGCGGTCCGGACGTGGCCAACCTGCCCGCCGGCGAGATTTATTACGTGCCCAAAGGCGCGGAAGGCGCATTCCCGATGAAATACGAGGACGGGACAATCGGCCTGATGGAAGTTTCCAAAGGCCGGATTCAGAACGTGTCGCTGATCAAAGGCAGCCAGGCGACCATCGAGACGCACCGGTCCAGACTCGCCTCCGATCCCGTCACCGGGGAACTGGGCGAGTTGGGCTTCGGGACGCAGGAGCTTCCCGTCTCGGGCCGCGACATCCAGGACGAAAAAATTCTCGGCACCTTGCATGTCGCCACCGGGCGCAGCGATCATCTGGGAGGAAACCTCACGCCCGACAAATTCGCCAACCGCCTCAACGCGACCCACGACGACATCCTCTTCTCACCGAGCAAGACGCCCGAGATCGATGTGCCGGAAGTCCGCCTGTTCCGGAACGGGGCGACCGAGGTTCTCATCGAGCATTACGAGCCGAGATACATGAGGAAACTCCTCGACGCATAGGAGGCCATCCGTTCTTTCACGGTGAACGCCTACGAGTCCGAGCGGCTCCTCTCCGAGTATCTCCTCCTTCACTACGGCGCGCCTTCGGACATTCTGCCGTATGATTTCGCTCCGCGCGACGCCCTCGGGTTTCCGGCCCGCTGCGTGACGAGTTGCCTCGATGCCTCGCGCCTCGGGGAACATTCCCGCGCCCTCGATGTGGGTTGCGCCGTAGGCCGCTCCGCGTTTGAACTGGCCCGATTCTGCGAGCAGGTAATCGGCATCGACTATTCCCACCGTTTCATCGAAGCCGCGCGCCTGCTGCGCCGGTCGGGAACCCTGCTTTTCGAGCGCATCGACGAGGGAACGCTCACCACGCAATGCGTAGCCGCGGTCCCCTCCGGGATCGACCGCGAACGGGTTCAGTTCGAAACGGGCGACGCGATGAATCTCCCCGACTTGGGAGCGTTCGACATCGTTCTTGCCGCGAATCTGATTTGCCGGCTGTCCGATCCCGCCCGGTTCCTGCTCGCAACGCCCCGATTGGTCAAACCCGGCGGCCAGTTCATTCTGACCTCGCCCTACACCTGGCTCGACGAGTTCACCCCGCGAGAAAACTGGCTGGGCGGCTTCGAGCGCGAAGGGAACCGCGTGACGACTTTGGAAGCGCTACAAGGGCTCTTGGAACCCCATTTCACGCTCACAGGTCGCCGCGATCTACCCTTCCTCATCCGCGAGCATCAGCGCAAATTCCAATGGAGCGTCTCGGAAGCGACCGTCTGGATTCGGCGCCCACTGTGATGATGCCCTTCCATAAACCCTACCGCTCGAAGAGCGGCTCGGCGGCCAGGAGCGCCTTTAGGTAAACGCGGTGTTTGCCGCCTTGCATCAACTCCTGGTCCAGGAGCGCGATTTTTTCCTCCCGCCCCGCGGGGAGCAGGTAATGGCGCTCGCATCCGTCCGGCAGATTGAAGTCGGCGTGGAAGAAATCCGAGCCGGGATCGCGCGCGAACCGGAAAACGGCGTCGTTGCACGCCAGGACGCATTCGCTGATGGGCGCCCCTTCTTTCTGGTCGAGCTTCCCCTGCACCTGCTGGCCGGAAGCGCTTTTGTAAACGAAAAGGTCTTTCCCGGCCTCGACAAGCTCCCAGCCGAGTTGCGCGGCGAGCCAGCCGACGAAGAGGAGGGCGGTCAATTGAAATCCCGGCGCGTAGGTGGCGTTCCACTTTTGAACGCAGTCGAGGTACGGCAGGTTCACCGGGTCATCGAAGAGTTGCGCGAGCGCCTGGCGCAGGTAGAGCGTGCGCGTCCAGTTCAGGTCGCAAAGCGTGAGGCGGGATCCCTTCAGCGAGTCGTTCAAAAAAGCGAAGGGTTCCCTCCAGCCGCTCCAGGAGGCACTGTCGAAGATGAGACGGTCCACCCACGTCCGAAGCTGCGCTTCGAGAGGTTCCCGGAATTCGCTCTGCCACCAAAGGTAAAGCGGCAGGTCCGAGTCGAGATGAGAGAAGAGGATGTTTGGGAAGACACCCTTGGAACTGCCCTCGAGGAGGAAGGAAATCTGCTCGCAGCAGACCTGCTTTTCACCGGCGCGGCTCATGTGGCAGTGCGCGCTGATCCACGCCTGGACGCGGTTGGCGGAAGAGGCCGGCTCGACGGCGATGACAATGGAGCGGCAGGCGTGGTCGGCGGTGAACGACGA
>Ga0302324_100002684_pt1 | contig 40634 bp, 38 predicted proteins | sample Palsa_T0_1_FD_201949 | JGI IMG/M metagenome (GOLD analysis project Ga0302324, IMG submission 201949) | Peat permafrost microbial communities from Stordalen Mire near Abisko, Sweden - Palsa_T0_1 | ecosystem: Environmental > Terrestrial > Soil > Palsa > Peat permafrost | place: Sweden: Abisko...
CGGGAGCTAGACGCCCAGAGTGCCGATCCCGCGGTGGGCAGTGCCCGGAGCGAAGCCCCGACCTGCCGCCGATTCTGTCCGAATCCGACCAGGCGCCTGCGTCTCGTTGGGGTAGGTTGAGAGGATGACCGCGAAGGAGACAGTGCGGGCCCTCTACGCGGCCTACGCGACGGGAGACCCGGATCGCATCGCAGCGCTGCTGCATCCCGATGTCATCTGGGTGGCTCCCGCGGGCAACGCCACGCAGATTGCGCTCGGGCTGGGAAGTGCCGAAGACGCAGGGCCGCCGCGGGGACTCAATGACCTCGACCGTGATGCGATCGTGGCCTTCATGGCCTTTGACTACCCGCGATTCTTTGCAAACGTGGCATTCGAGCCTCGCTCGATGGTTGGCGAGGGGAATGTCGTGCTGGCCGAGCACAGGATGTCGGCGACGCTTCCCAACGGTCGCCCCTACGTCAACGACTACTGCTTCGCCTACGAGGTCGCCGACGGCCGCGTCACGGCGATTCGCGAGTACATGGACACGCGCGGCGGCTGGCTGCAGGTCTTCGGCGGCGATCCTCCGGAGATCCTGCTGGAGGGCACGCGCGCGTGAAGCTCAGCGCGCTCGCCGCTGCCGGCGCGTGCGCGTTTGCCGCTTTCGCATCGGTGTGCGCCATCGGAGCGCAGGCCTCCTCGCAGACGTGCGCCACGCTGAGGGGTAAGCGCCTGCTGAGCAGCAATTCGATCAAGCTCGTGGAGCACACCGACGAAGAGCAGGGCGTCGTCTACGCCTGCGTTCGCCCGCGGGGGCGCGTGCACCTGCTGGGTGTGGCCGGCGACGACACCGGCAGCAGCGCCTACGCAGTGACGGTGCTCGGGGTCGCGGGCAGGTGGTTGGCGCTGGACTTCAGAAACCAGATCGGCGCCCACACGTTCGAAGAAATCGGCAAGGCTTGCCAGGTCGCCAGCGGCAGGTGCTACCGCTTCTACGCGGAAGGCTTTCCGGAACCCAGCCTCGAAGCAGAAGTCCCGCAGCTGCGGTACTCCCTGCAGCGGGTGGTAATCAACAAGTTCGGCCAGCTCGCCGTGGCGCTCGCGAACTACGACACCGTGCAGATCGTCGGCTTTGGCTCCGGCGGCGCGCGGCGGCTGCTCGACAGCGGACCGCAGGCGCAGATACCTCCCGCGTCGTTACAGCTGGAAGGCCACACAGTGCGCTGGCTCGAGGCGGGAGTGCCGCGCAGCGCCGCGCCGTAGGGCGCGCGGTGGCGAAGCGCGCTACTTCTCGCTTATCCGGGCCCGAGCAGTTCGGTCCGATAACGAGGCGCGAGCTCCTGTGCCTTGGCGATGAATGCCGCCTGGGCCGCCGGGTCAAGCGGGGGCGGCGCTTCACGACGATCTTTGACGGGCGTGCCGACGGCCTGGAAGAACAGCTCCTGACCGGCCGGCGTGCACATGCAGAGAACGCGTGCAGGCGTGTCGGTGGCGTTGCGGAATCTGTGCGGTGCGTTGGCGGGCACGTTGACGGTCTCGCCCGCTCGCGCCACGCTCTGCTCGCCGCGAAAGGTGAGCTCGATCTCGCCCTCGAGAACCGTGAACATCTCCTCGAAATCGTGACGGTGCGGGGGCGGCCCGCCACCGGGGGGCACATGCATATCGATCAGCGCGTATCGACCCGCCGTGTCCTCACCGCTCACCAGGATCGTGTACGTATCACCGACCAGCCCCAGATGGGGCAACGCTGCGTCGCTGTCAGGTCGCGCTACGGCAAGCTGCCTTCCGGGGTCATCCGGCGGGATTGCCAGCGGAACTTCAGAGCCTGGCGACGAGACGTCATGCATAGTGACCTCTTTGGTTGGCAATTCGCTTGGTCGCCGAATGTGCATCATTGGGCGACACTCATTTCGACCCTAGCACCCCGGATTTCGCTCACATTGGCGGGACCGTCATCGCACGGAGGACTTGACCCGCGACCTGTCGCCGCGGCTGTCAGCTGCCCGATGGGGCCACAGGCGGCTGCGGTGATTGGGCGCCGAGCCTGAGCTCGATCGCGAGGTGCATGACCTGCTCGACATCGCGCAGGTCATACCCAGTTCGCGCGGCGAGACGTCGCAGTCGGTCATGAACAGTGTTGGGGTGGGCCGGCAGCGCGGCGGCCGTATGCCGTACATTCAGCCCGCTGGCGAGGTACACCTCGAACGTTCGGATGAGGGCTGCGTCTACGTCGCGGGTGCTGAGGGCCAGCGATCGGACGCTTGCGGGAACCAACGAGCTGGCGATTTGATCGGCTCCGGCGACCAGGTATTCAAGCGCAGGCATCTGACCGAGGGCGATGACCGGCCTGGTCGAGGAGGTCAGACGCAGAGCGCTGTCAGCCTGCGCGTTTGCGCGACCGAGGTCGGCCAAGTCGTTCGTCTCCAGGCTGATGCCGATCTGCGCCCCGGCGCTGCGGCGCAAGAGATATCGCTCAACGACCTGTCGCGCCGCATCGACGACATCCGAGCTGTCCACCCTCACCAGGCCGGTTACGACGCCGTGGCGGATGACGACCAGCACGGCAGCTGACCCGAAGACGAGGGCGATCTCCTCGGCAAGCACTCGCAGGCCGTCCCGGTCCTCCGACGGGCTCACGGTGGCAGCGAGCAGGACGTGATCGACACCGGCCTCAAGGGCGATCCCGGCATCCTGGGCGAGAATGGCCGCACGTGGTCCGCCGGCGAGTAGCAGCTCGAGCACGTCCCGGCGGACTCGGTCCGCCTCCGCCAGCGCCGACTGCTGCTCACGCAGGAATACTTCGGCCACGCGATTGCTGACCGTGTCGATGTAGCGAATCGACGGCTGAACCATCAGCAACGCCGCCGATCTCCCGCCGTCGACCGCGCTGGCGTAGTCGATGGCTGCGGTCCACGCGACCTGGTGGCCTATCCGGAAGGCATGCAGAATCGCGTCCAGCGTGATGCCTTGGCGCACACGTCGCGTGATTGCGTCATCGACGAATCCGAGATCCAGTTCGCCGGCTGGGATCTCCTCCTGCAGGCTCGTGAAGAAACTCTTCAGGTGCACGGTGCAGTGCGCTTGCAGATCCTCGAGCACCAACGAGGCGTTATCCGCGCTTCCGTACTCCATCACCTCGCGGTTGATCGTCGAGACCATGTGAGTGACGATTCGCTCGTGATCGCGCAGTAGCGCGCCGGCAATTCCGTAAGCGGTAGCTACTTCTGTTTCGTCTGTCACGGTCATGCGCGAGCCCCGGCTTGCTGCGAGCGTCGTCCGTCGCCGCCCGTGCCGTGTGCACACGGCTCGAGGGTCATGCCGGGCGGAGTGCCGGTTGGCTGACGCGACATCGACGTAGATTCGCACCAGCGGCACGCAACCGCAAGCCCGGCCCGGATCGACGCCGTCACGAAATCGTGCCCGACAGCGGGCACGCAGCTTCGTGCCTGTGCGGGGTGCACATGCCCGGCGGATCATTCTGGGGACATTGTCCGTTGAGCCGGGCACCGACCCTATATAGGCTCGCGGCACGTTACACACTCGCACAAGGGGGGCCACGTGTCGCAGCTGAAAGCGTCATGTGTGAGGGTTCTACGTCAACTGGGGAGGAACCCCACGAGAGGGAACCACAACACGGGGAAGGACTGAGCCACCAGCTCTGGACGGGGACCGCAGGTCACCGCCTGGCTGATCGCGTGCTCTGTCGTTGCGTCAACTTCCGGCGTGGCTTCGCTTGGATACCAAAGGAGGAGAATATGGTTCATGACCTACTGACTGGTGACGGAACTTCGCGACCGCGACGGTGGCGGTCCAAGCTCGGCATTCTGGTGACGATCGCGGCGAGTCTCGCTATCGCGGCGCCTGGAGTGGCTTCGGCAGCCAAGTACCACGTCCCCTATGGCAACGAAGCGTTGACGGAATTCTTCGGTCGCGAGCTCCTTGCCCCCACGTACGTCGTGGGCGCCAACAACGGCTGCAAGCCGAGCACTGCACACCCATACCCGATCGTGCTGGTCCACGGCACGGGGGCGAATGAGGGCTCGACCTGGGTGAGCATCGCGCCGCTTCTGGCCAACGAAGGCTACTGCGTCTACACCTTCAACTACGGTGCAGACACGGTGTCGCTCGGCTTCCTTGACGGGATCAACCACATCACCAAATCCGCCGAAGAATTGTCGAGTTTCGTCAACACGGTGCTTTCCGAGACGAAAGCCTCGAAGGTCGACCTCGTGGGTCATTCCCAGGGCGGGATGATGCCGAACTATTACATCCACTTCCTGGGTGGAGCCTCCAAGGTGAACGAGTTGATCGGGCTGGCGCCCAGCAACCACGGTTCGACACTGGACGGACTGACCGGGCTGCTGACGTTCCTCAAGGAGGTCCCCGGGGTGGGCCTCGTGATCGATGGACTCGAAGGGTCTCTCGAAACGCTGGCGCCCGCATTTCCTGAACAGGAGGAAAACTCCGCGTTCATGAAAAAGCTCTTCGGCTCCGGCGAACCGCTCTCCCCGTCAGTGCGCTACGTGGTGATCGAATCCAGCCACGACGAGATCGTCACACCGTACACAAACGCATTCCTGCACGCGGGAAGCACTGGCGCCAGCGTGACGAATATCCTGATTCAGGAACAGTGCCCGTCAGACCCAGTCGGTCACATCGGCATGATCTGGGACTCGCCGGTACTCCAGAACATCCTTAACCAGCTAGGCGCGTCGCCGAACCCAAGCTTCAAAGCGACGTGCACCAACTACGGGCTTGACCTCTAGGTTGACCTGAATTCGATGCTCTCCCGGCGCTTCCCGGGGAGCACCAGCGCCTCAAGTGAGATGGCCTCGACCCCAGATGGGTCGGGGCCGTTCGCGCTGCGACTCGGGCTCTCAATTCATGCAGTGTGACGACTGCCCTCTCCCTCCTCGGTGATGGCATCGTGAAGCGCCTGATCGAAGGATCTGGGCAAGAAGTCGAACAGTTCCATTCCTGACGGGTCGGTGACGGTCGTGTCGGTGGAGAGCCCCTCAATCAGGGGCCTCGCGACGCCCGCGTCGACCGGTGTGACGAGCCCGATCCAATGCGACGATAGCCACGGCGTCAGCAGCGGCACCGGGATGCGTGGGCGGCGGCGCAATCCCAGCGCATCGGCCATCCGGTCGAGCATCTCACCGTAGGTGAGTATCTCTGCCGACCCGATCTGGATTTCGCGGGAGCGCGTCGCAGCGATGCGGGGAGCTTCGAGGAGGTAGCGCAGCACGTCGCCGATGGCGATCGCCTGGGTGGGTGTGCTGAGCCACGACGGCGCGAGCATCACCGGTAGGCGTTCGACAAGCGATCGGAGCGTTCGGTAGCTCTCCGAGCCCGCGCCGACCACCATGCCGGCGCGAAACCAGGTTAACGGTGGTCCCTCATCGCGGAGGATTTCTCCGACGCGCAAGCGGGAGCGCAGATGCTCAGAGGCGGGACGATCACCCAAACCGCCGAGGTACACGATCCGGTCGATCTTGGCGGCCGTCGCGAATCTGGCGAAGTTCGAGGCGGCCGTGGCGTCGCGTTCCTCATAATTGGCATCGCCTCCGCGTCCCATCGAGTGCACGAGGTAGTAGGCGGTCGTATAGCCCTCTCCGATCGCGCGCAGGGACTCTGGGTCAAGCATGTCGGCGCGGTGGACGCTGACCGCCGGGTCGAAGCTCACGCGGCTCGGGTCGCGCGCGACGCACCCGACCGGCTCGCCGAGCTCATGAAGCTCACGAACGAGTTGGCTGCCTACGTAACCGGAAGCTCCGGTGACCAGCGCGCGGGTCATCAACAACGAGTGAGCATACGCCGCGTGCAAGGATGCCGGCTACCGCGAGGATCGACAACTAGGGAGGATCTGTGGCCGAGAGGCGGGATGCGAGCGATTTCACGAAGGCTGTCAACGATGAGCTGCTGGGCCTGCTGCCCTTCGAGGACCGGCAGGACTTCGAGGACGCGGCCCGCGGCCATGTGGCCGACATCAGCGGCTCGGTCGTGCGCGCGCCGGATGGCCGCGTGACGTGGGACCCGAACAAATTCGCATTCGTCGGAGAGGACAGGCCTTGCCCCCCAACGGTGAATCCAAGCCTATGGCGCCAGTCGCAGCTGTGCGCAAAGGGGGGCCTGTTCAAGGTCGTGGACCGCTTGTTTCAGGTGCGTAACCACGACATCTCCAACCTCACGATCGTCGAGGGCGATACCGGCCTGATCCTCTTCGATCCGCTCATCTCCGCCGAGTGCTCCAAGGCAGCACTCGATCTGTACTTCGAGCACCGGCCACGCAAGCCGATCATCGCCGTGGTCTATTCGCACAGCCACGTTGATCACTACGGCGGCGTCAAGGGCGTCATCTCCGAGGAGGACGTAGCGGCCGGGAAGGTCCGCGTGATCGCCCCGGAGGGCTTTCTGGAGGCCGCCGTTTCGGAGAACATCATGGCCGGCAACGTAATGACCCGCCGGGCGCTCTACCAGTACGGCTCGCTCATTCCCTTCGATGAGAAGGGCAACGTAGGCCTGGGCCTGGGCACGGCGATCTCGCTGGGAACGATCACGTTGATCGCGCCGACGGAGACGATCACCGAGACAGGGCAGAAGCTCGACATCGACGGCCTGACGTTCGAGTTCATGCTCGCACCGGACACCGAGGCTCCGTCGGAGATGCACTGGTTCATCGAGGAGCTCGGCGCGCTCACGGCGGCCGAGAACTGCTGTCACACGCTGCACAACACCTACACGCTCCGTGGCGCACCAATCCGCGACCCGCACGCCTGGTCGCAGTACCTCGGCGAGACGATCGAGCGCTGGGGTTCAAAGACCGAGGTGCTCTACGGCATGCACCACTGGCCTGTGTGGGGTTCTGATCGTGCGGTCGACCTGCTGAGCAAGGGCCGCGATGCATACGGCTTCATCAATGACGAGACCCTGCGGCTTGCCAACCACGGCTTCGGCCCCGCCGAGATTGCAGAGATGGTCAAACTGCCCGACGTGCTGGACCGGCACTGGGCCCTGCGCGGCTACTACGGCACGCTCAACCACAACGTCAAGGCGACCTACGTCAAGTACCTAGGCTGGTTCGACGGCAACCCCGCCACGTTGCACCCCCTGCCGCCCGAGGACGGCGCGAAGAAGTACCTGGAGTTCATGGGTGGCGCTGACGCGGTGCTCGAGAAGGCTCGAGACGCCTATGAACGAGGCGAGTACCGCTGGGTCGCCGAGGTCGTCAACCACGTCGTCTTCGCCGAGCCGGGCAACACTGCGGCTCGCGAGCTCCAAGCGGACACTCTCGAGCAACTCGGCTATCAGTCCGAGGCCGGCACCTGGCGCAACCTCTACCTGACCGGTGCGCAGGAGCTGCGCCAGGGCACCCCGAACGTGAAGCTTCCCTCGAGCGCCTCGCAGGACAGCATCAAGGCGATGGGTCTCGACCTGTTCTTCAACTACCTGGGCGTACGGCTGAACGGCGAGAAGGCAGCAGGGACCGATGTCGTGCTCAACTGGCTGTTCACGGACACCAACGAGCAGGTCGTGCTGCGCCTCTCCAACGGTGCGCTGAACCATGTCATCGGGCGCACCGACGACCGTGCTGACGCGACGATCACGCTCACACGCAGCGCCTTGAACCGATTCATCCTCGGGGAGACCACGCTCGACGCTGAGGCGGCGGCCGGTGAGATCAGCGTCAGCCCTGACATCGCCCCCCTGGATAGCCTGCTGCGCCTGCTCGACGACTTCGAACTCTGGTTCAACATCGTTGAGCCCTGACGACCGCGTCGCGTTATGCTCGGCCCCATGCCCAGGCCGGAACCGGAGCTGGTCTGCGTCGTCGAGATTCCCAAGCGCGGGCGCAACAAGTACGAGTACGATCCGCAACTGGGTGGGATCAAGTTCGACCGCTTGCTGATGAGCGCCGCCACCTATCCCACCGACTACGGCTACCTACGCGACACGCTCGGTCAGGACGGCGATCCACTTGACGCTCTGGTGTGCCTGCATGAGCCCACGTTTCCCGGGTGCCTGATCCCGGTCAAGCCGGTCGGCATGTTCAAGATGACCGACGAGAAGGGCGTTGACGACAAGATCATCTGCGTGCCGCTCCACGACCCCTACTGGAATCAGAACGAAACGCTGGAGGATCTGCCGCTGCTATTGCGCCAGGAGATCGACCAGTTTTTCTCGATCTACAAGGACCTCGAGGGAAAGACCGTCACGGTCGAAGGATGGCGCTCCGTTGAGGAGGCGACGTTGGAGATCAAGGCCGCGAGGGTGCGAGCCGGCCAGCACTGAGCCCAGAAACCCTGAGTTCCAGGGGCTTCCTGAATAGCGGGGGCGGGATTCGAACCCGCGACCTTGGGTAATGATCGGGCTCTGCCCAGACACATCGGCGATTGCCACCGCGACGGCAACGCGCGGTTCATCAGCTCGGCGATCCGGTGCCCGGAGGGCTCGACCTCGGAGGTCGCGCAGTCCTCCTTGCGATGCAGCGTCCGCCTGCTAAAACGCCGGTGACCACATGGGGTGTCGGAATGCGACGGGAATCGATCATCACGATATGACAAGAAGGTCCTGCCCCACAGTTTTCAGCAGCCGAAAGCGGGCGCGTGGCGGGCGCCGCCCCAGCTTCGAAACGCTCCCCCTCAGATGGCGAGCGCCGTGCGATCTCGACCCGCTGGATCGTCGCTGCTGATGCGCCAGGGCCCGCTCGCCGGCCGGTATCCCGCGGTCGCGGCCATGGTGATGTTCGCGCTGATTCCCTACCTGGCTCTGTCTGCCGCGCTTGGCCCGCTGACGCCGATAATTGCCAAGCAGCTGCACATGAGCCTGCAGACGATGAGCCTGAGCTCCGGGCTTGCCAATGCCGCATACGCGGTTGGCACGGTACTGGCGGTCCAGTTCGCGCAGCACCTTCCGCAGCGGAGGATGATGATCGCTTACGCCGCGCTGCTCGTGATCGGGTCAGTGCTCGCGGCGGCGGCGCAGAACCCAGGCATGTACATCGCGGGTCACGTCCTTCAGGGCCTTTGCACCAGCCTGCTGCTCATCTCTGCCGTGCCGCCACTGGCGATCGGCTATCCCGCAAGCAAGCTGCGCACCACCGCGATGATCATGAACCTGTGCATCTTCGGGGCCGTTGCACTCGGCCCGACCATCGGCGGGCTGCAGGCGCAGTCGGACGCCTGGCGGCCGCTGTTCTGGGTCATCGCCGGGATCGCGGCCAGCGCGCTGGTACTGGCGGTACTGACGTTCGACGATGCGCCGCCTGCCAATCCTGACTCGCCGCGTGACCTTCCGGCGATTGCGCTGGCGGCCGTCGGCTGCGCGGCCGCGTTCTTCGGTGCCTCAGAGCTGCTGACCCATGCCTTCCTCGACGGCGAGACCTTTGCGCCTCTGCTGGGCGGTCTGGCAACGATCGTCCTGTTGGTCGTCTACCAGTACCGCGCGAAGCGCCCGCTCTTGACAGTCCGCTCGATGCTCACCAGCACCATGCCGGTCGCGGGAATCCTGGTGGCGCTGTTCGCTGCAGCTGCATCGGTTTCGGCGACCGCACTCACCGCGGGGGCCCTGACCGGACGCTATAAGCCACTTCACCTGGGTCTGCTCTATCTACCGGAGGTCGCCGGCGCGGTGATCACCGCGGCTGTGCTTGGCCTGCTCATCACCAGGCGTGCGATCCACTATCTCCCGTTGGCCGGCATGGCCTTCCTCGCGGCGGGGATCGCGGTCTTCCGCATCGACGTGCCATCGACCCAGGCGACCACGCTGCTCGGCTCCGGTCTGACCGGCATAGGTCTGGGTGCGACGGTCGCGCCCGCGCTCTTCGTCGCCGGCTTCTCGCTGCCCTCCGCCAACCTTCAGCGGGTGTTCGCGATCGTGGAGCTATTGCGAGCGGTGGCGGCGTTCATGATCGCGCCGATCTTCGCCCATTTCGCCTCTACGGTCGGCGGCAACCTCGATGCCGGAGCCGGTACCGCTTTGTGGATCGGCCTCGGGATCGCGGTCGGCGGTGGCGTAATCGGCGTCGCGCTCTACGCGCTCGGCGGCGCCCACCCTCAGACGCCCGATATCGACCGCTTCCTGGACGGCGACTACCCCGCCTGGTACTCACCCCCGCTGCTGGCGAGACTCCGCCCGGGCTCATCCGCGTCGAGCCCCGCGACCGAAGGCGCGGGCTGATATGGCCTCGACCAAGGCCGACGGGAGAATGGCCCCGACGTCCGCCGGCCCGGTGCTGTTCGCCTACGACGGCTCCGAGCTCGCGCAGTTCGCGATCGAGCAGGCAGGCCACCAGCTTGCGCATGGGCGCGACGCGCTGATCGTCTGCGTCTGGCAGCCCGGCGATGTCGGCTTCGTGCCCGTCGGCGGACAGCACTTCGACGCTGCGGCAGCCGGCGAGGTACGGAAAGCCGCCGAAGAGACAGCCGCGAACGGCGCGTCGCTTGCAGAGAAGGCGGGCTTCCAGACGCAGAGCATGGCGGTGGAGGCAGCGCCAACCTGGAAGGGGATCGCCCAGGCTGCGGAGGAGCACGGGTCCAGCCTCATCGTGCTCGGCCCCCACCGGCGTAGCGGGATCAAGGGGCACCTGCTCGGCAGCGTCAGCGCCGCCGTCGCGGCCCACTCGGCATGCTCGCTGCTGATCGTCCAGCAGCCGTCCTGACGCACCGTGACCCGCTCAGCGCTTGATCCCAATGCTCTTCCCCTCCGTGTAGCGGATCGCGGGCTCGATGCCTTCGACCAGGAACTGGTCGCGTTCGCCGCGGTCCCAGGCCTCGCGCAGCCCGTCGGCGTGTAAATCGAAATCCGGTCGGATCTTCTTCAACACCTCGCGCAGATCCAGGTGCAGCTCGTCCAGCGTCGGGCGGCCCCAGTACCAGTAGCCGTTGTAGATCGAGTAGATCCGCAGGCCCGGCTCGAGTACGAACGTGTGCGGAACCATCGGATCGTGCGGGTCGGTGTACTCCTGGATGTCGAGATCCTTCTGCACAGTGCGCTCGGGATCTGCAAGGAAAGGCCACTCACCTCCGACCGCGTCTCGAAACTCGTTGATGTCGAGCTGGTTGTCGGTGGTGATCACGACCAGACGGGTGTACGCAGCCTTGAACTCCGGATAGGCGTCGGCGAAGTGGCGGAGGAACCGATGCTCCTTTGGGTCATAGCCCCCGCGCGCGAGATGGAGAACCAGCGGATTTGTTCCCTGAATCTCCGAAAGCTTGCGCTGCTTGCCCGTGTGGTCGGAGAGCTGGTAGTCCGGAAATACAGCACCCACTTCGATGTCGCTCCTCACGGCGGTCTCCTAGCGCTCGATGACTGGCGCTGGCCACAGTAGCTCGCGGCCCGCGGAGACGTAGCGTGATCACGCGACCGCCGTCCGCAAGTCTCAGGCGACCGGTTCGCGGGCCTGCATCGGCAGCCGGAAGATGAGCGCAAAGGCGGCGGCGACGGGGACCAGGCACGCCCAGGCGGTGATTGCCAGTGCGTGCGTCGGCGGAGGACTGGCAAAGGCTGAGAAGAAGATCGTTCCCAGAACGGCGACGCCGACCGCGCTCGAGAGTTGCTGCACGGCCTCGAGTACGCCTGAGGCGGAGCCGACTTCGTCCATCCCGACGCTTGCGAGGATGAAGTCGAACAGCTGTCCCATCGACATGCCGGCGCCGGCGCCAATCAGGAACAGTCCGGGAGCGAGGTCCAGCGTCGAGGCCGTGTGCGCGCCGGTCACGGTCAGGGCTAGAACGATGGCCCCCGCACCGACGATCGCGACGCCAACGTGCAGCAGATGGCGGCCGAGGCGTCCGACGAGCGCCATCCCCCCGCCCATCCCGACGATCAGCCCGACGACCATCGCCAGCAGCGTCAAGCCCGCGTGGATCGGGGAGAATCCCTCGCCGAGCTGGCCGAACAGTGATACGCACAGCAGCAGTCCGCTGAAGGCGCCGAAGAACGCGAGCGCGACGAGGATTCCGCTTGTGTAGGTCCGGTTGGCCAGCAATCCCGGCTCGATCAGCGGATCGCCGTGGTAATGGCGCTCCCACATCACGAACGCGCCGAGCAGTGCCGCTCCGGCGCCGAGCATGATGAACGTCCAGGCCGGCCAGCCGGCCGCGCGGCCCTGAATCAGCGGGTAGATGATGGTGGTCAGCGCGAGTCCAACGAGGATCATCCCGCCGGTGTCCAGCCGGATTCCGGGGTGGGCGACGGTCCGCGGAAGGACTCGCACGGCCCCGGCGAATGTGGTGATGCCGATCGGGACGTTGATCAGAAACACCAGCCGCCATCCGACCCCCCACAGATTCGCCTCGACCAGCGCGCCGGCGAGGATCGGCGCGGCAAGCATCGACAATCCCATCATCGGCCCGAAGGCGCCGAACACCTTGCTCATCTCATCCTCGGCGAAGACCTCCTTGAGCATCCCGAACCCCTGGGGAATCATCAGCGCGCCGAACGCGCCCTGCAGCACCCGGAAGCCGATCAGCACCGACGGTGAGGGGGCCGCAGCGCAGGCGGCGGACATCACGGTGAACCCGGCTGAGCCGATCAGGAACAAGCGGCGGCGACCGAACATGTCTCCGAGCCGCGCGCCCGTGATCAGGAATACGGCGAACGCGAGCGTGTAGCCGGCACTCAACCACAGCAGCGTGGATGCGCTGCCGCCGAGGGCGTGCCGAATCGATGGACCGGCGATGTTGACGATCGTCGCGTCCATCAGGTCCATCACGTTCGCGGCAAGGACGACCGCGAACACCAGCCAGCGCAGCGGGTTGGGAGCGGCGGGCTGGGTGGTGATGACGGGGTGAGGTGGGGCGACGGTTGCGGCCATCGAGCTCCTGATCTGTGCGAACGACGTTCGTTACGAACACTGTACGGTACGAACGCCGTTCGTGTCAAGTAAGATCTCCGGATATGGAAGCCCCGACCCGCCCCCGGTCGACCCGTGGCCGTCCGGCCAAGGCTCCGCTGAGCGAGGACGCCATCGTCGATGCTGCCCTGTCGATCACCCGCGTCGAGGCGCTGGATGCGGTGACGATGCGACGGGTCGCGGCCGAGCTCGACACGGGGGCTGCCTCGCTCTATGTGTACGTGCGCAATCGCGACGAGCTGCTGCGCGCGATGCTGGACCGCGTCGCCGGCACGGTGCCGCGGGTCGCGCCCGATCCGGAGCGCTGGCGTGAGCAGGTTCACGACCTCATGCGCGGGTTTCGCGACGCGCTGGAGGCCCACCCCGGGCTGGCATCGGTCCTTACGGGCGACGTGCCGACCACCGAGCACGTGCTCGCCGGTGCCGAGAGCCTGCTCGGGATCCTGCTCGCGGGCGGGATCGCCTCTCAGGATGCCTCGTGGGCCGTCGACATCCTGATGCTGATCATGACCGCGACGGCGACTGAGGCCGACGTCCGCCGCGCCGCCGGGCGCACCACCGACGCCGACCGCGAAGATGCAGTCGCTCGGATCCGTGACACCTTCGCCGGGCTTCCGGCCACGCGCTTCCCGCTCCTCAGAAGCCACGCCTCCGAGCTCATCGCCGGAGCCGGCGATGAGCGATTTCGCTTCGCCATCGACACTTTCCTCGACGGCCTTGTCGCCCGCGCCGCCCTCTCCTGATACCCGCCCTCGACGCCGCGAGCGGCTCACGACGGGGAGGTTTCGATCAGCTGGTGCCCTGCCTGATGGCGGCGGCTGCGGACGCGAGCGTCGGGGTTGAGAAGCAGTTCGCCTCGGCATACTCCTCCAGGGCGAGTGACTGCTCCCATGGGGCGTCGACCGCGGCGCGCAACAATGGCTTGGTCATCTCGAACGCGTGCGGGGGTAGCTGTTCGATGCGCTCACACCATGTAGCGGCAGTCGCGAGCAGCTCGTCGTGTGGGCAGACCTCTTGGATGATGCCGAGGCGCAGCGCCTCGTCGGCCTCCAGATGGCGGCCACGGACGTATAACGCGAGCGCTCCCTGGTAGCCGAGGCGCCGAGTCAGCAGCCAGCTCGTTCCTACCTCGGGCACGAGTCCGAGACGTCCGAAGGCCGGGACGAGGACAGCCTCCTCGGACGCGACAAGAATGTCGCAGGCGAGCGCGAATGCGAGGCCGACGCCTGCGGCAGCGCCGTTGATCGCTGCGATGAACGGCTTGTCGGTCGAGGCGATGGTCCTTACAACACCGCCGAACTGGCGCCTGATCCAGCGCCACGCGTCGGTCGTATCGGCAGGCTCATCGGGCGTGCGGATCCGCGTCGAGCCCGTCTCGATCATCTGCAGGTCACCACCCGCCGAGAACGCCGGATCCTCCCCCGTGATCACGATCGCACGGACGCTCGGGTCCTCCGCCAACTCAGCCAGCCGCGATCGCAGCTGCAGCACCAAACCCGTCGTAAGGGAGTTCAGGCGCGCCGGGTCCGCCAACGTGATCAACGCCCTCCCCGTGTTGCGCTCCACCGTGACGAGCACGCGCTCCTCGGTGGCTCCGCTTTCGAGCAGCTGCGGATATGTGCTCATCTTGACCGGCCTCCTTTCACGATGCCCCAGGCGGCGTCTGCGAGTGTGCGGACGCGCTCCTCAGGCACCTCGTTTTGTTCGCTTGTCACCCACTGACGGCAGTACGCATCGGCCGGGCCGAGCCACAGCGCGTGCAACAGCTCGGGCTCCAGGTCGCGCAACGAGCCGTAGCCGACGTGCAGGCGCCACCATCGCAGCACCTCGCTGAAGAAGGCCCGGTTCTGTGCGTCCATGCGCTCATCGGTGGGCTTACCGCTCGGGCGCCCGCTGTAGAGCAGGATCGCCTCCGCGCGGTGCGCGACCACCCATCGGAGCTGATGCTCGACCGCTTCCCTGACGCCCTGCTCCGCTCCTGAGCTTGCGCGGAGCACCTCCACGAGGCCGGCCTGGTAGGAGCCCAACGCCCGCGACCAGGCCTCTGCGTGCAGGGCCTCCTTGTCAGCGAAGTGATGGTAGATCGCTCCCACGCTGACATCGGCGTCACGGCGGATGTCCTCCAGGCGTGATCCGAGCGCGCCTTCGCGAGCGAAGGTCTGGGTTGCCGCGAGCACGATCCGGTCGCGCATCATCGGCACAGAATAACGTTCTGTCTATCCCGAGTAATTATCGGGCTGGCTGCTTAGTTGGAAGAGCAGCAGCGGCAGTCACGTGCGCACGCGAGCGCGGGTCTGAGCGCAGCCCCCGGAGCGTCCACATCGGCAGCGTGTCCACGAGCGTTTCACTTGAGCTTCCACGCGGAGCCGGCTGTTTGCGTTCTAATCTTCCGGCATGGCTGTGCCGGAGCGTATCGAGGTGGCTGACGCGCCTGAGCGTGATCGCTATGAGCTGTCGATCGACGGCGAGGTGGTTGGCTACAGCACCTATCGCGCACGCCCAGGCCTGATCGCGTTCGTCCACACCGAGGTCGACGAGGGCTTCGAGGGTCGCGGCCTCGCTGATCAGCTGATCCGGTTCGCTCTGGAAGACGCCCGCGCACGAGGTCTTGAGGTCCTGCCGTTCTGTCCGTTCGTCAACGCATTCATCGAACGTCATCGGGAGTTCGAGGCGCTGGTGCCCGACACCTACAGGGAGCAGTTCGGCTTGTGAAACGCTGCGAGGGCGAGCACCTCAAGGTGCAGGCCCGCGCTGCGGCCGAGCGCGTCGCGGAGGACCGGGGGTAGGCGATGTCCCAGGAGAGTGTGGAGACCGTCAAGCGATTGGTCGACGCGTTCAACAAGCGCGACGTCGATGCCTTCGCCGAGATCACGACGCCGGACTTCGAATGGACCACGTCGATGGCGGCGGTCGAGGGAGAGATCTTCTGGGGACGGGAGGGCATCGAAACCTACTTCGGACGCATGCAAGAGTCGTGGGACGAGTTCATCGCACTCGCGGACGAGTACCGCGATCTCGGCGATCGTGTCCTGTGGCTCGGGCGGCTTGAAGGACGAGGGCGGAGCAGCGGCGTGCCTGTCAGCGCATCGCTCGACATCCTCTATGACCTTCGCGACGGGAAGATCTCGCGGATGCACTCCTATCTCGATCACGGCGAGGCGTTGCGGGCGGCAGGACTCTCGGAGTAAGGGTCAGATGCCGGCGTCCGGTGACGAGCGCTCGCTCACGGAAGGGCAGCTGATGGGCCCGGCGCGGTGACCGCCGCCTCAGACGCAAGTTGGCCTGCTGCATCCAGCTGCTTCAGCCGCTCGACCGCTGCGCTGACGTGCGTGAGATATCGCTTGACTGCCGTTTGCACGGACGGCTCGTCGGCATGGTCGGGAAGCGCACGCAGCAGGTTGAGCCGGCTCTCGGCCATCCACGCTGAGAGGTCGGGGTCGCTCAACCACCGCCCCTCCGTTCTCCAGGTGCGGCCGACCATGCGCGGCCAGTCCTCGACGCTGCTGGGGTAAGGGTTCGGTGGACAGAGCCGGTTCTTGTCCACATCGTCGTCGCGGTGGGCCTCGATGAAGCCGACGACGGCTGCGTTGAAACAGGGCGAGAGGTGCCGCACCTGCTGGAGCACGATCCGATCGCGCTGGAAGATCGGGGTGGCGGGGGCGTTGTTCAGGCCGAGCGCGGTGCAGTCCACGTGCAGGACGTCAGGCCCGGTCTTGGTCTCCCCGCGCTCGAACACGATCCGGTCGACCTCGATCCGCAGCACTCGGCCGAGCCTGACGACGTCTTCGATCTGACGCAGGGCTGCCAGCTCAGGCGCGCTGAGCATCGTGCCGCGGAACATCGTCGCCGGCGACGCCGTGTCGATGCGCGTCATTCGCCCCGAGGCCTCGAGCCGCTCGAAGAGGTCATCGAGGTTCGTCGCATCGGCGCCCGCCTCAGCATCGAGAGCGTTGCCCTCCATGATCGCGCTGACCTGCTCCAGCGGTTGAAAGTGCCTGCGGTCGTAGAACCAGGCGTCGCGGGGCCGGATCCAACGGATCCGATCCGGTTGCACGTCGTTGTCCAGGAGCCAGATGCAGGCGTCGGCGGCCGTCTTGCCTGACCCGAGGACGGCGTAGGAGCAGTCTGCTTGCGCGGCCGCCGGTAGGTCGTTGATGGGGACAAGCCGAACGCCCGATGCCACCTGAAACGGGGTGGTGTGGGTCGCCGGGATCTCGGCCTCCAGATATCGAGCATCAACAACCTTGCGACGTACAGCGACATCGTGAAGCTCTCCGGTGCTCAGGTCCCTGACCTGGGCAGAATCACCGCCGCCGCCCACGTACTCGTGACCGGTGAGCACGCGGCCCCGGCCTGTTTGCGTGAGCCGCGCGGCCGCCTCGGCGAAGTACTCCAAGACCTCATCGCCCGTCGCCCGCTCGTAGTACCCGGCGTTCTCCCCGACCTGGTCGACGCGATCCTCGCCGAGCGCCAGCGAATTCACGCCGTAAAGCGCGGAGGGAATGTGTAGGCGAACGAACGGGTACGCATCCGCCCAGTGACCGCCCGGGGCCTCTCGCCGGTCGATCACCGTCACCTCAACATCCGCCTCGGCCACCAGCGCATCGGCGAAGGCAAGGCCACTCGCACCCGCCCCTACGACCAGATAATCGGTGCTGACGAGCATGTACTCCCCTCTGGTTCTGCGCTGAAGAGCGGTCCTCCTTGGACTAGGAAGACCATAGCCGAGGGTTGCGTCTAGTGAGGGAAGCGCCTGGCGTGCAGGTCATGGCCGCTCGACCCGAACACGGCCGAGGTAACGGCAGACCGCTCTCGGACAACCTCAGCCTCGCCGGACCTTGCAGCGTGCTCAGAGCGGGCGGCACGCGCCGCTCGTGCCGCTCTCCCCTATCCAGCGACCGTGAAGCTGAGCCGGGCGGGCGCCGAGCTCTGGCCGGCCGAATTCTTGGCTGTGATCACGAGCGTGTAGGTTCCTGGTTTGAGCTTCAGCGCGTGCGAGATGCGCCCCTGGAAGACCGCCTTGTTGGTCCCGGCGTGGGCGGGGAAAGAAAGCCCGCCACGCGTGACCGTGCGTTTGCAAGCGTGCTGGTGGCGATTCTTCTTCGTCTGCGCCGCGCACTTGCCTTTGACCGTGCGCCCACCCACGATCTGGGTGAACGAGAAGCTGATGCTCGCCGCCTGGTTGAGCGTGAAGGAGAATGTCGTTCCCACCGGCGGTCGTTTGGCCTTGCGTGCGAAGCTCGCCAGCCGGGTTCCGTCCCGCCATCTGTGGTTGGACTCGGCGACGTTGGTGAGGACCGGTGCCCCCGCCGCGGCTGTCAACGTTCGATTCCCGGCGGTCGTGAACGTCCGATCCGCGCTGGTGCTCGTTCCGTCCGGGCTGGTCGCGATCACGCGGAAGTGGTACGTAGTCCCGGGCGAGAGCGAGGAGACCTGTGCGAGCAGCGCGACCGGACTGAATCCGAACGCCGACTGCGGCGTCGTGCTGGCACCGTACGCGGTCGTCGTCCCGTACTGGAACTGGACCGTCGCATCGGGAGCGTTGGCGGTGACCGTAGCGGAGAGCGTCGCGGTGTTAGTGCTGGTTGGGCTTCCCGCGACATTCGTGATCGCTGGCGCGACGACCTCATAGGCGCCGATGTCGCAAGCCGTGCCGCCGGGGCGAGCGACGCCGCGCTGATCGGTCGCCGAGCAGCCGGCGCCGGAGGCGGGCACCTGATCGATCGCTGCGCTGCCCGCCTGCAAGCGCATCGTCTGCGTCGGACCGCCGTTGAAGGCGAGCGGCGCGAGCTTCGGATCTTCGCTGGTGACGGCCGAGAATACGCATGGGTCGGTCACGAGGCCTTTGAGGCTCGGCTTGGAGAAGACGAGGTTGTGCCCGCCGTCAACGATCGCCCCGCGACAGTCGCCACCCGGTTCGTTTTCGTACAGGATCGTGTTCTGCAGCGTCGGCGGAGAGGACAGGCCATATACGCCGCCACCATGCCCGGCCGTGCCGTTAGTTCCCGCCGGGAAGCTGGCGGAAGCCGCACCTCCGAGTCCGGCGTGTCCGGTGGAGTTTTCGGCGATCGTCAGGTTCACGAGCTGGGTCGCCACGTCCAGCACGTTCTCTACCCCGCCGCCATAACCGCCGTTGCCGCCGTTGCCGGCTTTGCCGGCTTGGAAGATGTCGCTCGCGGCGGCGCCCGGGTTTCCCCCGTTCGCTCCGTCTCCCGCGATGTTTCCCTGGATCGTGTCATCGGTGGCCTGCAGCGCCGCGTGTTTGATGATCGATCCGGCGATCGCGATGCCCGCTCCGTTGCCGCCGAAGCCACCGTCGCCGCCGCTGCCGCCGTTGCCTTCTTCTGTAGAGCTGTTCATGCCGGACGAGCCGGCGCCACCCTTCCCGGCGGTGTTCGCGGTGATGGTGCTCTTTTCGACCGTTGCCGTACCGCCGAAGTTGGCGATCCCAGCCCCTCCGCCGCCGTCGGCGCCGCTTGCACCCGAACCGCCGTTGCCTTTCTGCCCAGCCGTCGTGCTGCCCGCGGTCGCTTCGCCGCCTCCGCCGCCGTCGCCCGCGGTGTTGCCGCTGATCGTGGATTCGGTGACCGTCAGCGTGCCCGTCGAGGCGATTGCGCCGCCGCTACCACCCTCGCCTCCTGGTCCGCCGCTACCGCCGAGCGGACCGCCCCTGCCGCCCGTGCCGCCGGAGCCCGCGTGGTTACCGGTGATCGTGGTGTCGGTGACGGTCAGGTTTCCTTCATTGAGGATCGCGCCACCTTCCGCACCGGGGTTTGCTGCGCCGCCCTGACTGCCGTTGGCGGAGCCGGGTGTTCCTTCGCTTCCGTCCTGTGCGTTGGCGTTCGTGATGGTGACGCCCTTCAGCGTCACGCTGGCTTCGGGCATCACCTGCAGCGCACGATCGCCGAGCCTGCAAGCTTCGAGCACCGTCTGTCCTGGACCGGCGCCTTCGATCGTCAGGTCCTTCACGGTGCCCGAAACGGACAGCTCGCCCCAGCTGTTATCGGACGGCCGGGATTTGGATGTCGAGATGCACCCCGACGGCGGACCTCCAAGGAAGAGAAAAAACTCGCGTGTAAGCGGATACGTCGTCGCGGCGAGCACGATCGTGTTGCCACTGGGGCTCGCCGTGCCGCAGTTCCCGTGTCCCGTGCCGTCCACGGTCGCGATCGCTTCTCGCAGCGAGCAGCCTCCTTCGTTCAGCTGATCCGCCGTCGTGTTGACGGTAATCGTGGCCGCGCCAGCCGGCGCCGCCACGGCGAGGCTCGCGAGGATCGCCGCGCCGAATACCTTTCTCACCCCCATCTGCGCGATTCTATGCCAGTGAGCAGGCTTATTGTCAACCGTGCGGTGAGAACAAGCGGTCCACAAAGCAGCCGCGCCGCTCGCGAGACCGTATCCTGGCACGATGGAGGGGAGCACGGTTCGGCGTACGGGGGTGTTTGTTGCTCTGCTGATGCTTGTCGTCGCTCCGGTAGCGCTCGCGGCTGAAGGTCCGCTTGAGGTGCCGCTTCCGAAGGGCGAACTCGGCGCCATCGCTTACGGCGGCGGGCACGTCGTGTGGGCGACAAGTCCGCCGACCGGGCCTGTCCGGATCTACAGTGCGACCGTTGGAGGCGGCAGGCCGCAGCTGCTCGCCAGCGTCCCTCGCGAGCGGCCCGAGGCCGCGCTGACCGTCTCGCTCGCGGCCAGCGCAGCCGGCTACATCGTCAGCCTCCGCGACAGCAGCAGCGTCAACAGCGACCCGTACGGCGGTGAGATCTTCGAAGGCGAAGTCGTCGCGGTCGGTGGCTTTGACGGCGCGCTTCATACGGTCCTGCGCTGCCACCCCGGGAAGGCCAGCCGCGAAGGTGAATTTCCCCCCGTCGGGACTGCGGCCGGAGATCAGCTGTTCGCGTTCGCCGGGGTCGCGTGCGGCGCGCCCGCGTCGATCGACACCGTCACACCGCGAGGCACCGTAACACCGCTGCCGCATGCACCTCGTTTCAGCTTCACCGAAGAACACGAAGTCCAGCACGTCAACCTGACGCTCGCCGGCAGCACGCTCGCGTATACCGCCAGCGATCCGCACGAAGCTCCGTTGGTCGGCATCGACGATCTAGCTTCTGGCGGCTATCGGCAGATCGACCCTGTGTTCGGCGCGATCACGAGCCTGGCGGCACGAGCGGACGGGACGGTGTTCGCAACCGGGACGGTCTTCGCGAACGGGAGCGCTAAACGGGCGGAGCCCGCATCCGTGTTCGCGGTTGACCCCGGTCAGAGCGTTCTGCGGCCGCTGACGGGGCTCCCCCTCGAAGGAACGATCACCGTGCTCGCGGGCGGCGAACGGCTCCTGCTCGACTCAGGCGACGACTTCCCCGATCTGGCGCTTGCCTCCGCATCAGGACAACGGCTCGGACCGGTCGGTGCTCCGGGCGTGAGCGGTACTCATGAGCTGCTCGCGTTCAGCGGCGAACAGGCCGTCTACACCAGCAGCACCTGTACCGGGGCGGCCGAGGTGACGGTGCTCACGCTGCCGGCCGCTGGGCCGGCCGGCTCCGGCGCAGACGGCTGCCCGATGAGTATCACTTCGAGCAAGATCACCGTCGGCCCCAGAGGCCGAGCCGCCGTGCGCGTCAGCTGTCCGCTCGGGTGCAAGGGACGCTTGAGCCTTGAAGTCTCAGCTTCCGCCGCGACCCACCGCGAACTCGCGCGCCTGCTCAACCACCAGGGATTCCAGGGCCTCGCGATGGGCGAATTCAAACTCCCGGCGGGGCAAGGTCTCGTGCACATGCGCCTTGACCGCTACGCCCGACAGTTCCTCGCCCACCACCACGGACGCCTGACCGCCGAACTCTCGAGCGAAGAGGACGACCCGGAAACGACCGCGTCGATCGGCCGACCCGTCAAGATCCTCGTCAGACAATGATTTAGGGCCTTTTCTACGCCGACCGGCGGGCGCGCTAAGCATCTAGTTCAGTGGAAGCGGGACCTGAGTCGTGGTCAGCGTCAGAGGTAAGGAAACGCCACCCCTAGGGTGCCTTTCGGGGAGCGCGGTCCGGGGCGAGGATGGTCTTACAAACCAACTTCGCCCAGGAGGCAAACGAAATGCTCAGCAAGACACGCACCACGATTATCGCCCTCGTCGCTTCGGCGAGCCTCGCAGCCCTAGCCCCAGCCGTCTCGCAGGCCAGGCCCAAGCCCATCAGCGCCGGAACCAAAGCGGCGATGTGCGAAGTGCTCAGGCACAGTGCGGAAATCTCGCACGAAAACGGCGAAGCCGCCGAAGGAAAAGGCGAAAACGACTGGGCTAAGTACTACTACGACCAGGAGGAAAAAGCCCAAGGTGAAGCGGGAAACCTGGGCTGCGTGTGGGAGATCGAAATCGACGCCACGAAAGTCGCCACCAAAGTGAAAGCAATCAAAGTCCCAGGCGCAACGGCTCCGGTCAAGGGCAAGACGACAACATCCACATCCGTCATCACGGTTTCCTCCGTTTCGGCTAAATAGCCCCCCAGCCTCGACGGACTCGAGAACCCCAGCACTGCGCTGGGGTTCTCGGCCGTCGGCACCGCTACGGCGGTACGGCGGCCCCTCGCTCCAACCAGCGCGGGACCGACGTGTGAGGCGGTCAGCGTGAGCCCTCCTCGCTCAGCCGGCCTTCCACACGATCGGGTTTTCGCTGTAGGCGTCTCCACCGCTTCCCGTCCACTTCTCCGAAACGATCGAGCCACCGCCGCCCACCATGTAGATCACACAGGTCTGATAGGTCACGCCCTTGGTGAACTGTTTTGGCTGATTGCCGGATGGACACGGCCGGAAGTTGCCGATGACGCTCAGTTCTTGGCCCTGCTCTCCACGATCGTCGGTGGCCTGGAAGGCAGCGGCCGGGACGCCCTCTTCGGCGCTCGCATTGCCGGCGCCTTCGTTGCGGATCCGCAGCGTCACGTAATAGGGGGTCTGGCCCTGCTGGGACTTTTCGAGTTCGACGCCGTTGAGGTCGGCCTTCGAGCCTCGCTGAATGCTGAGAACGCTGATTTGGAGACGATAGGTAGGGCTCTTGGGCTCATCTCCGGGCTGGTAGTTCACGAGCGCCGTCGCCCCTGGCGTCAGCGTCGTGCCCGCAGCCGTTGTGCCACCGTTCGCGGCGCTGGCCGTCGAGGAGGAGCTCGTTGTCGTTTGCGCCGAGGATGTCGACGCTGTCGCCGGCGCGGCTGCGGTCGAGCTGCTGGAGCTTGTTCCCGACCCACCGCACCCAGCGGCTATGAGCGTAAGCAACGCGGCGATCACCAGAGCCGTTGCCGGCCTCCCGTGTCGCGTCGTTGACGGCGTCGTTGACGTGAGTCCCATGATCAGTCCCCTTGTTTCTGTGACGGTTGGCTCGCCCGTTCGCCGAGCGATCGCGTGCGTACGTGGCCGCGCGTTAGCCGCTCGACAACGGCCCCGTCATGCCCGCGTACCTGTTCGCCCGGTAGCCTACCAATCGGGACTTCACACTTCGGGCGCCCGAACCCGTGCCTTTCGGGCGAGCAACTAGCGGGAGACCGAGACGGGCACGCCCTTCTTCGTGCGCCATTTGACGGTCGTGTCGTTGATCGCGATCGAGTCAGGATCCAGCCTGGACGGCAGACGTAGGAGGTCTTGTATTCACTGCCCTCCCGGCTGCGCGGTGCTTCGAAGCGGGCGATCACGAATGCGCGAATTCCGCCGTGGCGGGAGACCGCTCTGCCCGAGCGGCAGTTGAGCTTCGCAGAACTGCCGGAGGACGCCCGCGCGGCCGCTGACAGTCCGAACGAGGCGCATAGCGCGATGGCGATGATGTGCGTGACTGGCGATGGGTCCCGCAGGCGCAAGTTCTTGTCTCTCCGTGGGCGGGCTCGCGGATCGCTGGGACGCTAGGACGGTGAAGCTTCGAGCGCCGCGACAACCGCGTTGGCGGTCTTCTTGTCCGTCCGCGGTATGTCGAATTGCCAGACGTGGCCGTTGCTGAAGTGCAACGTCAGATGGGAGACCATCCTGCCCTCATCCCAATCCACGGACGCGAGTTCGCTGCGGGCCGCCCGCACGATCACCTCTTCAGTGGGTGTCATCTTCCAGCCCGTTTTCGTTTTCAGCACCGCCACGTCGGCCTCGCTGACGGCGACGTAGCCGACGCGTCCGAAGTCGGGTAGGTCGGGCGCACCTGCGTCGCCCGCGGCGAGTCCCGCCGCGACCGAACCGACAAGCCCGGCGACCTCACGGCCGGCCACGCGGGCAACGGTCTTCTTCGCATAGCCCTTGGGGTTGACGAGGGTGCCGGCGATCTCCGGAGCGCCCAACGCGTTGGAGACCTTGTCGGCCACTTATGCCCCCCCGGCGCCGAGGTGGCGCGCGACGTCGGTGGGGTCCACGGGCGCTGAGAGCAGCGTTCCGATCCCGGAGGGCGTCAGTGCATGGCGGTTGCGTGCGCTCGTGAGGCTCGCAAGCCGTTCGGTCATCGTGTGAAATGCACCCGTTGACCGCGCGAGCGAAAAGCCCTGCTTGGACTTGATCGTCGCGATGCTCTGCTTCAGCCCCGAGATCAAGATCGCCTGGTTGGCGCGTTCGAATGCCTGGCGTTCTGTGTCGAGCGTTTCATAGAACTTGAGCTGAGCGGATTCGGGGCCGGTGAGTGCGCTGCGCGCCGCCGCGAGCCCGGCTTCCAGGCGTTCGCGTACGAGCTTTGCCTGGGCGAGCTTGGTGGCGAGCACCGACGGCTGGATCAGATTTTCGATTCCCGCCACGCAGTGGCCCTGAATGCACCTGCCAGGGCTCAGCGCACGTGTCCGTACGAGCGCCATTCGCCGCGACATTTTGCTGATCGCCTGCGACTCGGCTGTGATCTGCCCTTCCGAGCTCGCCAACAGCGGCGCGAAGGCGATCGTGTTCTCGGCTGCCTCAACGCTTTTCAGCGAGGCTATGAAGCAGGCCGCAGGACCGACGATGCTGAGCCACTTCGCACGAAACTGGCTGTAGCTGTGGATCGCTTCGGGGCTTTCTCGCAGCACCCGCACCATCGTCTGGCGGTTTGAGCATTTTTCAAGGCCGGTGAGGGCGCTTGCGACGTTGCCCTCCTGGTTGAAGTTCGTGCCGTCGCCACAGGTGTCCGGCGTGTGCGCCCAGAACTCGGCCCAGCCCTCGTTGAATGCGAATCCTTCATTGCTGACGAGACAGAATTCGTGGTTTTTCAGATAGCTGTACCTCACGACGTCCGCGAGGAAATGGAGCGTGCCCCCGTCGAGGCTCTGCCGCACGGAATGGCCGAACTCGTGGGTGTTGACCGAGTAGCCACCATCCGGATCTCCGCGGTATCCGGTGGGGTAGTTGGAGGGCCAGTGGGTGGCGTCGGTCGTGGTGAACGGCACGCCGCAGCACGGGAAGTCCGCATCGATCGTGTACTGCTTGTCGGGCGGTGGGCTACCGATCACCTGCTTGTAGTTCTGATAGGCGTTGTGAGCACCCTGCCAGACCGCGCACTTGGGCGTGCCCTTACCGCCTTCTCGAGAGATTTCGTAGGTGCCGAGGTTCACGAGACCCGAATGGCTGCCCGTGGTTTCCGTTTCGGTGCTCCAGTCTGAAAACGAGTACCACTCGCCGAGGTTGACCCCCTGGTCGTCGTTGAGCACGACCTGCGCGTAGAGGTCGAAGTTTTCATCAGAGCGGACGCTGAAGCTGTAGGAACCGGTGCTGGACGTGTGGGTGCTGCCGAGCTTGTCGTCGAACCACAACGTGTTGTTTTTCCACAGCTCGACGCGGGCACCCACGAGCGGGGTCACGATGCCCTGGTTGTTGCAGAGCCACTGCCCCTTGACTTCGAAGTTGACCGACGCACTCGCGCTGGCGGGAGCCAGTGCGATTAGCGCCACGAGACCCAGCAGGGTAAGAGTCAGAAGGCGGCGGGATAGGCCTTGGGACTTCCGACGGCGTGGCGTCCTCAGACTGCGTATCACGCTGCTCTCCCTTCGCGGATTGGTTCCCGCGCCCCCCCGGGCGTGGATAACACGTCGTGCAGCAGACCGGTTCGCCGATGTCCTATCAGGTAGGTCACCTGCCGAACATATTTTCGCGCGCTACTGTAGCATCGCGGACCGGCATGCGTCGGCTTATGACAGCAGGGGGCGTCGGAGGGCTGGTGTTGAGTCTCGGCCTGATGCTCGGCTCTGCCCCCGCCCTTGCGTGCCCCGAGCCTTCCTTGCCGTGCGTCTCGGAGCTGGATGCGCACCAATGGCACGTTGCCAAACCCGAAGCGAGCACCTACGACGCCGACTACGCCCTATACAACTGGGCCAACGGCGGCAGCAAGCACGACCTGATCGACCACCACCGGACGTTCGGTGCCGACCTCGACTTTGGCAATGGCGAAAAAGTCTCAACGGGCCTGCGTCAGTTCAGCTTCAAGCGCGCAAGCGGGAAGCCGGGACCGATCAGCGCGACAGAAACCGTGGCGATCTATGACAACTTCACGCACAAATATCTCGTCAATGCCCATCAGCGCTTTGGTATCGACCTGAACTGGGTCGAAGGCGCCTCCTACCAGTGGCGCATCGTGCCGGGGACCACGCCGGGGTCGGTCGGCCTGTTCAACACGCGCAGGGACGACTACGTCGTCTACGGCCAGGAGACCTTCGGCATCGACCTGGTGTGGTTCAAAGAACTCCAGGAGAAAGAATCCAGAAATTTCGCGATTCGAAACGCCACGGTCACCCTCGCCGCACAACCGGTCGAGGAAGGCTTCGTTCCCTTCTTCGGCAGCTTTGGGGGCGGCGTCGGAGCGCAGGGCGAGACGTTGCGCTCGATCACCAACCCGTTTCCCAACGTCGCCATTCTCTTCGTCAAGAACGGTCACAGCACCAACCAGTGCGACGAAGCCAGCGCGGTCATGACGCTCGGACCCTCCTCGACGTTCTCGGGACCTCAGCTCGCATCCCTGTATGGATCATCCACACCGGCCCTCCCGCTCGAGATAGTCGCCTGCGTCGCCGCCTCCTCGAACGTCACGAGCGTCCCGCTCAACATCGTCTATTACGGCCTCTCCTAAATGGGCGCGGAAGGCGGGGGCGTGCCGCGGGCGTGCCGAGTCCGGCACGGAGCCATCTTGGTCAAAGTCGGCTCGTACCATGGCAGCGCCCGCTACGCTGGGATCGCGACGATCCCGGGTAGGTCAGCGACCTGTCAAACGGGAGAGCCGGCCACAGCCCGCACGCGCTGATCCTGTGGTTTTGGCCGTCGAGCGGTTGCCGGCTATCCGACCAGGAGACTAGTGATGGAGCGTTTGAGCGATGAGCCCTTCGGAGACGCACTCCGCGCGCTGATGGAGGAACGCGGCCTGACCTACCGCAGCCTCGCCGAGGCCACGCGGCAACTCGACGGCAGAGGCATGACCCATGCGCACATCAACATGCTCGCCAACCGGCACGACAGGCCGTCGATGCGCGCGATGGAGCTGATCGCAAAGGCATGCGGCGTTCAGCCGGCCTATTTCGCCGAATATCGCCTGGCCCTTGCGATGCGTGAGCTCGACCCGGCGGAGGTGGGCCTCGAGCAGGCGCTTGAGAACCTCAACGCCCGGCTCGGCGCTCGGCGATCGTCCGCCGCCAAAGCACGCCCGCGGCGAGCGCCCCGAGCAAGACCTCGTCCCACCGGCTAGAAATCGGATCCAACGGGCTGATCGCGATACCGAACAAGACCGCCCACACGAGCCACGCCATCTGCACACCGGGACGCACCACCTCGGGATAGCGCCAGACCATCCGGTTCAGACGCCGGGCGAAGAAACCGAGCTCATGCTCGTCGCCGAGAATGGTCGCGGCCGCGGAGAGCGCCCCGAGCGACACCACGAACGCGAGGTATCCGAAGGGTCGAATGCATGCGAGGCAGAGCGCGCGCAGACGACGTACCTGGATGAGGGGAGCCTCCCCTTCCGAACATCCTGTGATGCGTCTGGAGCGCTCCATCGGTGTCCCTCCAAGCCGGCAGTTGCTTGTCTTGATGCGACTGAGCGGTCGCGCTTTCAGCAGTAGGCTCCGTCAAGTTTCCCACGTCAGGCAAAGTGAGTCGAGCTCGCGACTGCCCGGCATTATTCCGGGGCGCCGGCTGCGATCCCTCATGCGGCGAGGAGTGACGACGCACGCGGGGTCGTGGTCAGCGAAGCTCGCGGACCCTATCGGTGCGAGCCCGACGCCGGCTAGAGTCGGGGAGCATTGCCAACACTCGGGCTTCGATGCGCATGCGCGCCCGCCATGGGTCGGACGGTAAGTGGTCGAGGGCGATGGCGCGTCCGTCGCTGAACCGCTCGAATACTCGAGGGTCGATGTAGGACTGCCGCGCGACGGCGGGAGTATTACCGAGCGCGGCGGCGACGGCGTCCGACGCAACAGTGGCTGCGCGCGACGGGCGAGGTTCGAGCGCAGCGAGCGTCGCGGCGGCGATCACGGTGGCATTCCAAGTCCGGTACTCCTTTGCGGAGAACGGACCGCCCGATTCGGCGCGCAAGAAGTTGTTGACATCCTCACGATGGATGCGTGTCCAGGTGTGAGCCGAACGGAACACGAGGAGCTCGCGCGGGCCCCGACGGCGGCGCTTGAGAGCTCCGAGCACATCCAGGGCTGGTGCGTCTGCGATCGCAAGCCGCTGTCGCTTCCCAGCCTTGCCGACATAATCGAACACCGCCTGATCCGGACGGACAGTCACCTGCTCGCGAAGCAACGTCGTCAGGCCATAGTGCTTGTTGTCACGGGCGTAGCGGTCGGAGCCCACGCGGAGCAGACCGATGTCGAGCAGACGGAGCGAGAGCGACAACACCCGGCGATGACCAAGCGGTTCGCCCTTATCGAGGAGTCCGAGCTCGATCCGCCGGCGCAGAGGCCGTTGAGCGCGGCCGAACGCCTCCATGTCGTGGAACTTCACCTGATCGCGCTCATGCTGCCACGAGGCGTGATAGCGATACTGCTTCCGGCCGCGGCTATCGAAACCCGTCGCCTGTAGATGAGCGTCGGCGCTGGGCGCGATCCAAACCGTGCTCCATGCGGGCGGTATCGCCAGCCGTCGGATGCGGTCCAGTACGACCGAGTCCTCAATCGGCGCCCCGCGCTCGTCCAGATAAACGAAGCCCCGAGCCCCGCGCGCGCGATGCAGTCCCGGTTGAAAGTCATGCACGAACGCGAGCGCGACGGCGCTTTGCTGACGATTGGTCGACGCCGTCATGGCGCGTCGCCGGTCAACCGCGAAGACCCCGCGACTCGCACCGCGGCCGTCCTACCCGTCGGGGGGTGTGACGTTCTCGAAGATGGCGGTCATCCCCTGACCACCGCCGATACACATCGTCTCGAGTCCGTAACGGGCCCCGCGTCGGCGCAACTCGCGCAGCAAGGTCGCCAGGATCCTCGCCCCCGTCGCGCCGACGGGGTGGCCGAGTGAGATACCTGACCCGTGTACGTTGACACGCTCGAGCGCGTCAGGCAGGTCCCACTCACGCAGGACCGCGAGCGCCTGCGCCGCAAACGCCTCGTTCAGCTCGATCAGGTCGATGTCGTCCATCGTCAACCCGGCCCGCTCCAAGGCCATCTGAGTCGAGGGGACAGGGCCGATGCCCATCGTCGCCGGCGCCACACCTGCGACCGACCACGACACCAGACGCGCGAACGGCCTCAATCCGAGCTCTGCCGCCTTCTCGGAATGGGTGACGATGCATACCGACGCCGCGTCGTTCTGACCGCTCGCATTCCCGGCGGTCACGGTCGCTTCCGGATCGGTGCGCGCCATCAGCGGTCGCAGGGCGCCGAGCCGCTCGAGCGTCGTCTCCGAGCGCGGGTGCTCGTCGTGCTCGATCAGTCGTTCTTCCCCACGGCCCTTGACGGCCACGGCGACGATCTCCTCTGCGAACGTGCCGCTCTGCTGGGCGGCGAGGGCTCGGTGGTGTGAGCGCAGCGCGAATTCGTCCTGCTCCGCTCGCGAGATGCCGTACTGCCGGCGCAGGTTCTCCGCCGTCTCGATCATGCCCCCGGGCACCAGATGGTGACTGCCGCCGGCCGTGACGCGCGGTCGCGCCAACCGATCCTCAAGCGTCACGCCACCACCCTTGATGCCCCAACGCAGACCCATTGCATAGAACTCGGCCTGGCTCATGCTCTCGGCACCGCCCGCGAGAACGAGATCCGCGACGCCGGTCTGGACCTGCATGCAGCCGAGCATGACCGCCTGCAGACCAGAGCCGCAGCGCCGGTCCAGCTGAAGCCCCGGCACCTCGATTGGCAGACCCGCGTCGAGAGCGGCCACCCGCCCGATCGCCGGCGCCTCGCCGTTCGGGTAGCACTGACCGAGGATCACATCGTCGATCTCCGCGGGCGGCAGCGACGTCCGCCGCGAGAGCTCTCGGATCACCGTCGCGGCCAGCGCTGTAGGGGGCAGGTCCCGGAAGACACCCCCAAAGCCGCCCACGGCGGTTCTCAACGGCTCGCAGATCACGGCGTCGCGCACGTCTTGAGAGCCTGCCACAGATTGCACTCCGACACGCGTTGAGAGAGCTAGGCGAGCCCTCCGAAGGACGGATGGTGGACGCATAGTCTTCACTGCATGGAGACCGTGTCGGGCGTGGAGAACCGATTCGGCCGGGTGATTGGAGTGGTCGCGCGCAACCACGTCCTGGCCCGGTTGCTTCTGGCTTACCTGGTGATGATCGTCGCCGAGTTCGGTGAGTGGCTCGCCGTTATTGTCTATGCGTACATTCGCGGTGGCGCCTCTGCGGCGGGACTGGTGGTGATCCTGCAGCTGATCCCGTCGATGCTCCTCGCCCCGCTGATCAGCGCCAAGCTGGCGCACATCGGCGTCGCCAGACTGCTCGCCGGCGCCTATGCCGCTGCGGCAGTGACCCTCGGGTGCTGCGGCGTGGCGATCCTCGCAGGTGCGCCCGTGTCCGTCGTGTACCTCGGCGCGATGGCATTCTCACTCTCACTCGGGGTGAGCCGGCCTCTGCACCACGTCCTGATGCCACTCGTCGTGCGCCACCCGGATGAGCTCACCTCGGCCAACATCGCCACTAGCTGGATCGAGGGCGTGGGAGCGCTGGTCGGCCCCGCGCTCGCGGGCGTGCTGATCAGTACTGACGGATCCGGCCTCGCTTGTACGGCACTTGCCGGGCTGTGTCTCTGCACCCCCCTGCTGGCTCACGTGCGTCCGCTGCGAGCCGACGCTCAGGAGCCCGGAGAGGAAGGGGGCGGTCTCTCCGATCTGCTTGCCGCCGCCAGGGTTATCTTCTCCCGGGCGAATACGCGGGCGCTGATCGCCTTCCCCGCCGGAGCGGCTGCGATCGAGGGCGCGATCGACCTGCTCGTCGTCGTGCTCGCGGTGCAGATCCTCGCAATCGGACCAGGTGCTGCCGGCTACCTGAGCGCTGCCTTCGGGGCAGGCGGCCTGCTCGGCGCCACCACAGCGGTGCTGTTCGCGGGCCGCCGGCTCGCACTGCCTCTAGCTGCCGCCACCCTCATAGGCGGTCTGGCTCTCGGCGCACTTGCACTGGCCTCTACGGTGCTCGTCGCGGTGCTGCTGCTGGTGCTCGTCGGCGCTTCGCGCACCATACAAAGCGTCACGGCCCAGACGCTGCTACAGCGTTCCACGCCCCTGGATGTGATCGTCTGCGCGTTTGCCTTGATCGAGTCGATGCGCGATCTTGGCATGGTCTTCAGCGCGTTGTTCATTCCGCTGCTTATCGGTCTCGGTGGTGCCAAGGCGGCCTTCCTCGGGATGGCCTGCTTCGCCCTGATCGCGCTACTCGCAACCGCGCGGCAGATCCGGCAGATCGACTCAGAGGCTTCGATCCCGGTCGTCGAGATGGGGATGCTCCGCAACACGGGGATCTTCTCAGCCCTCCCCGCTGCCCCGCTCGAGACGCTCGCCCGCGAAGCACACTATGTAAGCGTCCACCCAGGCACCGCGATCATCAGCGAGGGCGAGGAGGGCGACAGCTACTACGCGATCGCGCACGGGGCAGTTCGTGTGACTAAAGGCAAGGACGAGATCAGACAGTTGGGAAGCGGAGACGGCTTCGGGGAGATCGCGCTGCTCTACCCCGTCAGGCGCACCGCCACCGTCACAGCGATGATCGAGACGACCCTGCTGCGGATAGGCCGCGAGGCCTTCCTCACGGCGATGCGGGCGCACCTCGTCACGTCTGCGGCCGCCGAGAGGACAGCCAGAGTCCTGCTCGAGGAGGCTTCCTGAGCCGACCCGCCTGGCCGGCAAGAACAGGCGGCGCGACGCGCCTGCTTCCTGAGCGACGCGAGCGCCCGGCTTCCTCTTCGCTTCGCTTGCGACTGCTTGCCTCCTCTCGGCTGGCCGGCCAACCTTCGGCCGGACAGCCGACCGTAACCATTCAGGCGACCTTCGGGCTATGGCCGACGAAAGGGATCTACTCTCGGTACTTGTGCTGTAATCTTGTCGTATGACAATAGATAAAGGGTCTAGCCAGACAGAAAGCTCGACCGGCGATTCGGGGCCTACCTCGGGCGGATCGGCATCGCCGATCGAGTTCCGGCTCGACGCCGCCTCGGGCGTGCCGACCTACCTGCAACTGGTGCATCAGGTCGAGCACGCGCTGCGGCTTGGTTATCTCAAGCCCGGCGACCAGCTTCCCAAGGTCCGGGACGTGGTCGCCTCGCTGGCGATTAATCCGAACACGGTGCTGAAGGCCTACCGCGAGCTGGAAACGAAGGGCCTGACTGCCGGACGACCCGGCCAAGGGACGTTCATCCAAGCCACACTCAACAAGGTCGCGCTGCCCGAACTAACCACGCTGCACCGTTCGCTGCTGCGCTGGCTGACCGCCGCGGACGGCGCCGGTCTGGACGAGGACGGGATGGTGGCCCTGTTTAGCAGCGCGCTGCGGGACTTCTATGAGCGCCGCAGCGGGTCAGGGACCGGCGGCGACGCGGCGAGAGGCGCAACGGAGGGCGCCGCATGAACATCCTCGAGGCAAGCGGCCTGGGCAAGCGGTACGGAGGCACGTGGGCGCTGCGCGGGTGCTCGCTCGCGATCCCCGCCGGTCATGTGGCTGCGCTGGTCGGCCCGAACGGCGCCGGCAAGAGCACACTGCTGAACCTGGCCGTCGGCCTGGCCGCGCCCTCCGCCGGCGTCGTAACAGTCCTCGACGGCCAGCCGCCCGGGTCACCGGGGGCGCTAGACGGCATCGCGTTCGTCGCCCAGGATACGCCGCTGTATAAGAACCTGTCGGCCGCAGACATGCTTCACCTGACGGGCAACCTGAACCGACGCTTTGACCAGGCCTCTGCCGAGGCCCGGCTTGCCGAGTTGGGCATCCCGCTCAAGGAGAAGGCGGGCAAGATGTCGGGCGGCCAGCAGGCGCAGCTCGCGCTGACACTGGCGCTCGCCAGGCGCCCGCGACTGCTCGTGCTCGATGAGCCGATGGCAATGCTCGATCCGCTCGCGCGACACGACTTCATGGCAACGGTGATGGCGGCAGTCGCGGAAGACAGCGTGTCGGTGCTGCTGTCCTCGCACGTGCTCGCCGAGCTCGACCGGGTGGCCGACTACCTCATCCTGATGTCGCGGGGCCGGGTCCAGGTATCCGGTGAGGTCGACGACCTGCTGGCCAGCCACCGCATACTGACCGGCCCAGCCGCCGAGGCGGACGAGTATGCACAGCGGCCGGTCGTGCATGTCCGTCGCGCGGCGGCACAGGCTCACTTGGTTGTGCGGGGCGCGGGGGACCATCCGGTCCCTGCGGGCTGGGAGGCGCATCCGGTCGGCATGGAGGAACTCGCTCTCGCCTACCTGCGCGAGCCAGGGGCCGCAGCTTTCCCCGGGCCGACGCGCGCTTCGACAGGCGTGGTCGAATGAGCACGGTTGCGGCGTCCACTCGCCGGCAGAGCGACACGAGGCTACGGCCGCTGCCGTGGCGGCGGATGGTGTGGGTCATCTGGCGCCAGCACCGCTTCGCGCTCACCGGCGTCGTCGCGTCACTGAGCGCGCTCGGTCTGGCCGTGTGGCTTGTCGGGATCCACCTGCATCACGCCTACGCCGCCGCTGCGGCCTGCCGGCCCGAGGGCTCATCGTTCTGCGCCGGCCTGGCCAACGCGTTCGGCGACACCGATCGCCTCCTGTCCGACGGCTACGTACTGCAGATCGTGCCCGCGCTCGTCGGCGCGTTCCTCGGAGCGCCATTGCTGGCGCGTGAGCTGGAGAGCGGGACGTTCCGTTACGCCTGGACCCAGGGCTTCGGGAGGTCGCGCTGGACGGTGGCCAAGCTCGTGGCGCTGGCAGTATTCGTGGCGGTAGCTGCAGGAGTCTTCAGCCTGCTGCTCTCCTGGTATTACCACCCGTACTTCGCCGCCGGCGCGGGGAACCTGTCGTTCTACGAGACGTCGCCGCTCGCTGCAGGAGTGTTCGACCTGCGCGGGGTCGCGCTCTCCGCCTGGGCGCTGGCGGCGTTCTCGATCGGCTGCCTGGCGGGCGTGGTGATCCGCCGGGTCGTCCCCGCGATCATCGCCACGCTGGCTGTCTACACCGGACTGGCCCTCGCAACCGGCCTGTTCCTGCGACAGCGCTACGTGACGTCGCTGATCACCAGCCACCTCCAACTCGTGGAAGGCCCCAAAATCAGCCCGCTCGGGACGAACTGGATCCTCAGCCAGGGGTATGCCAAGGCCGGGCAACCGGTCGGCCAGTCTGCCGTCGAACGGTTCCTTCGTACAGCTCCGATCGGCGGTCCGGAAAAGGGCTTCGACCCCACGCAGTACCTCCTCCAACATGGGTACACCGTGTTGACCCACTACCAGCCGGCCGGCCGCTTCTGGACATTTCAGTGGATCGAGGGCGGCTGGCTGCTCGCGCTATCGCTCCTGCTCATCGCCGTGACCGTTTGGCTCGTCCGCCGCCGCGCGAACTGAGCGCCCTCGCAACGTCGTGACACTGCCTTTCGGCGTCCCCCGCGACTTGTCGCTGCCAGAGTTGCGACCCGGCGCGGGCGGGTCACTTGCCTTCGAAATTGCACCCCGCTTGACACCCCACCTCAGCCCCCAAACCGACGGCACCAACGAAAAGCCCCTCGATTTACCGCAGGGTCCCTCCATAGCGGGGGCGGGAAAGGACAGCAGCTAGCGGGGCAGCAGCTGGACGATCGGGATGACCCGTCCTGTCTTCGCCGCCCATTCTCGGTAGTCGGCGAACTGGGGAAAGACTCGGTCGGCAAGATCCCAGAGGCGTTGCTGCTCCGCTTCGTCCTCCACGGTTTCGGCGTGGAACGGCAGCCCCCCGTACACGACGTCGGGATCCTTGCGGAGGTTGTAGTACCAAGCTGGGTTTTTGGGCCACCCCCGCTTCGATGCGACGATCGTGACGCGCTCGCCATCGTGGAAGTAGAGGGTGGCATTTCGCCGCGGCCGACCTGTCCGCGCGCCTCGCGTTTCGAGCACTGCTGCTGCTACCGGCCCCGTGGTGTTGAGGCGGCCCCTGGTTAGCTTGAGGAGAAGGGGATCGAGCTTCCAGGCGACGTTGGCGGCGAGCCAAAGGCCTACTTTGGTCGTCGAGAAGCGACAGATCGCGAGGTACAGACGCCCGCGCCTCTCGTACGGATCGATGTAGCGGAGCTTGGGAACCTGGTCCATCACGGGTCGATGGCGCTTCGCTCGGCGGCGCCAGCGCACGAGAAGACGATACGGCACGCCTCGTGCGATTCCCGAGCCGCCTTGCTGCCCGTGCGAAGGAGGGCCATCGCCGATGCGGCAGTTTGAGCGGCGTCCTCCGACACGCTCGCGTCCAGGGAAGACGAGTTGTCTGAGCGGATCTGGTGCTCGTCCCCGTGGCGTCGACCGAGGGCGGACGCTAGAAGGCGAGCTTGGGTTGCCCGAGTCCCTGGCGCTTCGATTCATACATCGCGGCGTCGGCCTTCGCGACCATCGCGTCGGCGTCGTCGCCTTCGCCTGTTGACCAGGCCACGCCGATGCTCGCCTGGACGACGATCGCGCCCCCGCCCGCAAGAGCGACCGCCTCGCGCTGGGCCAGGGCAAGGCGCCCGGCGAGCTTCATCGCCTGCTCGGGGCTTTCGATGTTCGGGCACACCGCGAGGAACTCGTCGCCGCCGATGCGCCCGACCATGTCTCCGTCTCGTACGACATCCTGCAGGCGCAGGGCGACGTTCTTGAGCAGTTCGTCGCCGGCGGCGTGACCCTGCTCGTCGTTGATCGTCTTGAACAGGTCGAGATCGATGAACACCACCGCGCGTCCGGCCTGGCGCTGGCCGCTTGAGATGTCGTCCTCGAGCGCCTGCATGATCGACGCGCGGTTGTAGCCACCGGTCAGCTCGTCGAACGTCGCCCGTCGTTTGAGCTCATCGCGCATGCGTGCGCTATCGGTTATGTCCGCCACGCAGGCGATCGCTCCCTCGATCGTCCCGTCCTCCCGACTGAGGGAGCGCAGGCTGATCGTGCAGAAGCGCAGCTCGCCGGTCGAAGGCAGGTGCAGTTCGACCTCGATATCGGCCGAGGACCCCTCACCGAGGGCCTCGGCAACCGCGCCGTCGACCCGCGAGCGATCGGCCTCGGTGAGCGTGGCCAGCTGCGCCAGCACCTTCTCGGCCGGCTCGACCGCGAGGATCTCGTGAAGGCGGTCGTTGGTGTAGACGATCTCACCGTCCTCGTCGACCTGGAACAGCCCGACCGGGATCGCCTCGGCGAGTCCATCAAGCAGCCGCTCGCGCGCTTTGAGTTCCTCCTGTGCGGCCATCTCCACCGAGATGTCGACCATCTCCGCGACGACACACCCGTAGTCGGGGTCCCCGAGCAGGTTGTGGTTGATGACCTCGAGCCACACCCACGAGTCGTCCTTGCGATGGTGACGCAGGCGCACGCGCCTGCCGTGACCTGCGGACGCCGGCATCTCCAGCCAGTTCTCGACCGCCAGCGCCTGGTCGTCGGGATGGATGAACTCGAGCGAGCGATGACCCACCATCTCCTCGCTGCTCCAGCCAAGGATCTCCGTCAACGCCTCGTCGATCTGCACGATGACCGCCGTCTCGTCCTTGCGCATGGTCGCGAACCGGGGCGTGAGCTCTCCCAGCGGGGGGAGTTCGCCGGAAGCATCGGAGGCGTCGGGCGTCCAGAACACTGTCAGCGTGAAGATCACGCCGTGGGTCTCGCGCAGATCGAGTGCGTAGACCATGCCCCTGAGGTTGGGATCGGTCAGCGGCTGGATCGTGTAACGCGAGGCCCCCTTACGGACGACTCGTTCCCAGCCTTTCAGGATCGTGTCCTGCATGAGCAGATCGAGCGTGGAGTTGGCCTCGAGCACGGGGTTTCGAAGCAGCGGCACGGAGTCCGGCATCTCGACGATCAGGCCCTCCAACTTGTGGGCGGCGACCGGTGCTTCCGGATAGATCTCAAGCAGCGAGCCAAGTGCGGCCTCCAGCGTGTCCGCGTCCAGATGCTCGTCGTGGTCGCGATCGAACACATCGGCGTCGAGATCTGTTGTCTCGGGCCGAACGCTCAGCGGCGTTACAGCTTGGATTTGGGCTGGGGTCACAGGATCAGGCCGGTGGATGCCCACAGCTCGTGCTGCACGCAGGCTCTAACTTTCCAGTACAAACCTATGATCGGCCGCAGCCCGCGCAAGCTGGACCGATCCAGCTTGACGTGGACGTTCGGAGTCACGCCATAGGGGCTCGCTCGGCCCGCGGGGGCGAAGACATTAGAGCCCGAGCTTGCGAACGCCCGTCTCGTCGAAGCCGAGGTGATGACCAACCTCGTGACGCACCGTCTTGATTACCTGCTGCCGGAGGCGCGCGGGATCGTCGCCGAAGTCGCGTACGAGTGTGTCGCGAAAAATCAGGATCTCGTCCGGCAGACCACCGCCCCCGAAGAAAGGCACACCACCCGACCTGGAGCCGACGTACATGCCGTATGCATGGTTCTCGGCACCTCGGTCGGAAACGACGACCGCCACTTGCTCCAACGCTCGTTGGAACTCGACCGGCAGCTCGTCGAGTGCTGAACCAACGAGATCCTCAAACTCCTGCTCGCTGTAGTGTCGGTGTTTGCTCATAGCCTCGTGATGCCCTCGAGCGTCGCTCGCCCGCTGGGCTCACGCCTGAGCCTATCTCCGCAAGCCTCGAGACCGGCTCCCTAGCATTCGTCCATGCTTCTGCACGCCAGACGCCACTTCGCACGGTGAAGGAGGCGTCCGCCGAGCCTCAGTCGGGGCTATCGAGATTCGGGGCATGAAACTGCGGCGTTGAGGGTTGCTGTCCGGTCCCGATCCTAGGGTCGACAGACCGGGACAGGGGCCTTCTGGGAGAACGCTGTCGGGCAGGCCGTTTTGGACGATGAGCTTCGCGATTGTCGAGGCGGGAGCGGTTCGCTCGGCGGGGCGGATCGAAACCACGCCGGAGAAGCTCGAGTTGTTCGCGCAGAGCCTCTCGCCGGCAGACCGGGTGGCGCTCGAGGTGACCGGAGCACGTGGGCGATCGCTGAGATCCTCAGGCCACACGTGGCGAAGGTCGTTGTAGTGAGCCCGGCTGATACCGGGATCCGCCAGGCGCGGGCCAAGACCGACCGTCTGGACGCCCGCGCGCTCGCGCGGTTGTTGTGGAGTGGCGAGCTTGACCCGGTGTGGGTGCCCGACGAGCAGACCAGGATGCTGCGCCGGCGTTTGAACCGACGCGAACAGCTGGTGCGCTCGCGCTCGCGCGCAAAGAACGAGATCCACGCCGTGCTGATGCGCTGCCTGAAGGGCAAGCCACCTTTCTTTGACCTGTTCGGCGTCAAGGCCCGCAAGTGGCTTTCCGAGCTAGAGCTTCCGCTCGAGGAGCAAGAGACGGTCTGTGCCGCGATGCGCCACATCGAGTTCCTCGACACGGAGATCGCAGCGGTCGAGGCGCTCGTCGCCGCGGACGCGCTTCAGTCTGCACAGGCGCGCCGGCTGTTGACGGTGCCCGGGGTCAACGTGCTGCGCGCAGACGTTCCTGGCTGCTGTCGGCGACATCCGCCGCTTTCAGACTTCCCGCGAGCTCGTGGGCTACCTGGGCTTGGACTCACGCGTCTACCAGTCCGGCGAGACGCCGGCGAGGGGCGGGCGGATCTCAAAGCAGGGCTCGCCGCAGGCGCGTTGGTCGCTGGTCGAGGCGGCTTGGTCGGTCGTTCAGCAGCCTGGCCCGCTGCACGCCTTCTATGAACGCATCCGCGCCCGACGGGGCGCCAAGATCGCCGTCGTGGCTTGCGCGCGCAAGCTCGCGGTGCTGTTCTGGTGCCTGCTTACCCGAGGTGAGGATTACGCGCACTCCCAGCCGTCGCTGACGGCCAAGAAGCTGCGTCTGCTCGAGATCCGTGCAGGCGCCCCGACCATCAGCGGCACGAATACTGGCACTTGGGCGACCCGCCAGCGGATGCGCACCGCCGAGCGCGAACTCGCGAAGCAAGCCGAGGCCTCCTACAGCGCACAGTCGCCGACTGGCAGGCGGCTGCCAAGAAAGTGGGCGCGAGCGCGACACCGGGGCGCGCATCAAACAAGCCCTCGAAGGGCAAAGCCGCGCGGCAGACCACAAGCCCCTGACGTCTGCGCTTCGCTACGTCAGTCACTCGCGCCCAGAGCAACTGTCCCACAGGAGCCGTATTTGAGCAAGAGCATTTGACTTTCATCCGTCGTCCTGGGCGAGCGTCTGCTCGCGCCAGACGTGGACGCTCGCTCGGCTTCGCAAAGCAGCGCTGATGGGCAGTGGGGATACTTGCCTGCGCGATGCCCGAGGAGTCCACGACGCCCGACCCGCTGGAGACACTGCGAGGGGGCGTCGAGGCCTTCAACCGCGGCGACTTCGATGCCTTCCTCGCTATGTGGGCACCGGACGCAGTCTGGGAGTTCTCACAGATCAGGATGGGCGTATTTGAGATGAGCCCACCCACCAGCCGCGGGGCGATACGCAAGGTCGTCGAAGAGTACGCCGGCGCGTTTGACGACTTCCAGACCACTATCGAGGAGGCCCACACGGTCGGAGGCGGCGTGACCTTCGCCGTAATGGTCGAGCGCGCCAGGCCCCATGGAAGCAGCAGCGTCCTCGAAAGACGTTACGGGTTCGTTGCGACCTGGACGGACGGGCGGATCGCACGCGCCAAGAACTACCTCGACCTCGACGAGGCCCGCGCCGCCGCCGAACGGCTCGCCGAGGAGCGAGGGTAGGCGGTGTCGCAGGCTCACTGTCACGCTTGAGTGCACCGGGCGGCGACGTCCGACCGGTCAGGTTGGCTCTCGGGCTGGCGACGGGCTGACTCATGTCGCAGGTGTCGACCGGCTGGTCTGACCAACGTTCGTAGAGTCGCCCGCCGCCGCCCGAGGATCACCGGCGTGACTTGATAGGAGCGTGGCATCGCCCCAAGTGAGCTTTGTCCGCCGGAGGTCCGCTTCAGCGGCTATCGATGAAGGGGACTGGGTACATGATCGTGATCGGAGCGGATACGCACAAGAGGACCCATATGCTCGTGGGAGTCGACGCAGGAACAGGCGAGCTTTTCGAGGGCCGGCAGATCGCCGCCTCAGACGATGGTCACCGCGAGGCGCTGCGCTCGGCCCGCAACCTGCACTCAGAGCGGGTGTGGGCGATCGAGGACTGCAGGCACGTCTCGCGCCGGCTCGAGCAGGCGCTACTCGCCGCCGGTGATCGCGTTGTTCGCGTGCCACCGAAGATGATGGGTCAGAGCCGGCGTGGTGAGCGCAAGGCGGGCAAGTCCGATGAGATCGACGCGCAGGCGGTGGCACGTGCACTCGCGCCTACATGGAACGCAAGCGCGCCGAGGGCAAGACCAGACGC
>Ga0302324_100002685_pt1 | contig 40631 bp, 32 predicted proteins | sample Palsa_T0_1_FD_201949 | JGI IMG/M metagenome (GOLD analysis project Ga0302324, IMG submission 201949) | Peat permafrost microbial communities from Stordalen Mire near Abisko, Sweden - Palsa_T0_1 | ecosystem: Environmental > Terrestrial > Soil > Palsa > Peat permafrost | place: Sweden: Abisko...
CCCTATGCGTCGCCCGTGTTCGCGAACTTCCGCGATTTTCCGCCCATCATGGTGCATGCGGGCAGCAACGAGATCCTGCGCGACGATGCGAGCCGCATCGGCGAACGCGCGGCCGAGGCGGGCGTTTCCGTCAGCGTCGAAATTTATGACGGCATGCAGCACGTATTCCAGGCGAATCCCTATGTGCCGGAGGCGCGCGTGTCGCTTGGGCGGCTGGGCCAGTTCATTCGGGCGCGTACGCCGGAGTCCGCTTATGAGCCCGCCGCGGCAAAAGCGGGCGAGTGAAGAATAAAGAGTTTTTAACGCAGAGGTCGCGGAGGATGCGCAGAGGACGCGGGGCGGTCGGTGTTTTCAGATTTTGCGCGGGTACAACGAGTTTTCCCATCCGGGCGCGCTTTGCGCGCCCAACAACTCACCTGCGAAAATGTCCAGTACAGATACGCAGTTTCCTCTGCGGCCTCTGCGCATCCTCCGCGACCTCTGCGTTAGAATGTTTTATGCCAAGCTCGCGACGGCAAGAGACGGGATCGTTTCCATCACGGTAGTCGGAAGCTTCGCGCCCGTCAGGATCGCGCTTCCGAGATCCGCGTCGCGCAGGTCGGCGTCGCTCAGATTGGCATAGGCAAGATCGGTTTCGGTGAGGCACGCACGACGCAGATCCGAACCGCGCAGATCGGCATAACGGGCCTGTGCGCCGTCCAGTCGCGTCGGGAGGAGTCGCGCGTCGGAGAGCATCAGCGGTCCAAGTTTTGCGTCATGCAGATCGGCATTGTTGAGACGTGCGCCGCTCAGATTGGCGCCGCGCAGATCGGCGCCGGCAAGCCGTGTTGCGCGCAGATCGGCACCTTGCAGATTGCTGCCCTGGAGCGAGGCGCCCTGCAGATCGAGTCCATAAAGGATCGCGCCCGGTGCGATGAGCGCCGTCAGCGAACGATGCGCGAGCGATTTGAGTTCGCGCATGTCCATTCCGGACAGATCGGCGGGTTTGCCGTCGCGGCCGTCGGTTTCGACCCAGCGCGAATGGCTCTCGAGTACATCGGCGATGGGAACGGACAGCCGGGAAAGTTCGCGCCCGGCAGGCTGTTCGGTCAACGCCGTCGAAAGATCGACACCGTCGAATATGGCGCATGCGGTGCGCGCGCCCACAAGAATGGCGCCCGTCATGTCCGCGCCCGTGAGGTTGCATCCCGTCAGATCGGCGTTTTCGAGATTGGCGCCGGTGAAGTTCGCCTGACGAAGATTGGCGCGGGCCAATCGGCAACCGCGCATGATGGCGTCGGTAAAGTCCGCCTGCACGGCGATCGCGCCGGTCATCTTGGCGCGTTCGAGATTGGCCGAATTCAGGAGCGCCGATGTCGTTTCCGAAGGCCCGACATCGTGCTGCATCACGCGCAGATTTCCGAATCGATCCTTCTCGGCGATGGTGCCTTCGCGCAGATCCGCCTCGTAGAGATCGGCGCCGATCAGATTGGCGCCCCTGAGGCATACGCCGCGCATGTCCGCGCGTCTGAGGCTGGCGGCCGCCAGATTGGCGCGGCGCAGATCCGCGCCGAAGAAGCTCGCCGATTCGAGTCTGGCATCGGCCAGATTGGTTTCCTCGAGAATCGCGCCGGTGAAATCGGCATCCGCGAGGTTGCGCCCCGAAAGGTCCAAACCGCTAAGGTCGCAAAATGCGAACACCGCGCGCGCGCCGCCCATACGGCCCGCATACAACATTTCATGGCGGGCCGCGGCCGCCACGGCCTGTTTCTGCGTGAGCTTCGAAAACGTGATGCGAGGCGTGGGCATCATGTGGGCGCCGGTAATCTGCTGTTAAGGTGAAGACCCGTCACCGTTCATCATGCCGAAGCCGCGCTAATAGCTGATTAAAAAGCGAAAAGTGGAGGCAGAATGGCAACTTGCGGCTAGCATCGACCGGCCCTTATTGGCTAAGGTGCCGCCGCTCGCGGCCGCTTTGGGGCGTTTCCGCAACCTGTCGCAGGGTCTTTCGATCCGGCTCCCGGAGCCACCGGTCCAGTAACAATGAGGGGTTCGCCTTGAACAAGCGCGCGTTAATGCTCACCGCCGCCACCGCTGCGTTAATGTCGGGGCCGGCCTTTGCCCAATGCCCGACGACCGCTCCCAACTGGACCGACATCACCACGACGATCAACGTGCCGGTCGATACGGCCTGCGCCGCTTCGAACGCACCCGGCACGATCACGATCGCGACCAACGGGACGATCTCGATCTCGACGAGCCCGTTCACGACGCCCGCCCTCACCATCGATTCGGGCACGACGAGTGCGCCTGGAACCGTCACCAATAACGGCACGATCAGCTATACCGGCGTCGATGATGCGGTGGGCGTGCAATTGACGGCCGCGGGCAACACCGGCGCGTACATCGGCGCCGCCGACAGCGTCATCGATCTGACCGGCGATGGAGACTCCAAGTCGGGAATTCTGATCGCGCTGCCCACGGGTGCAACTGCCGGAACCTTTACCGGCATAACGCCCCCGACAGTCGACACGATTTTGCCATTGCAATATCAATCGGACCTCATCGCGATCGATTTGCAAACCTCCGCGACGCTTAAAGTCCAGGGTACGGCATCCTACGGCATCGAAAGCGTTACCGGCACGACAGTGAACGGCGACATAGATATCGCCGGCTCGATCGTCATGACACCCGCGAGCACGACGTCGACCACGGCGAGCACCAATTATGGCATCAATCTCGCAGGCGCCTTGAACGGAAACCTGATTGTCGAACCCGGCGGCACCGTCGAGTCCACCGGAGCCGGCGCCGTCGCCATCGTCACAACGGGCGCAATCACCAATGGCGGGATCGTCAACTACGGAACGATCGAAGCGATCGGCACGACGACGCCCACCTCGACCAGCAACAATGTCGATCCCGAAGCGTCCGGCGCGCTCGGTGTGGGCGCGAGCGTGTCGGGCGGCATCTACAATGCCGGGCCGACAGGTCTCAGCGGCGACACGACGCAGCGCGCCACGCTCGGCGAAGAAGGCACGTCGCCCGCTCTTATTATTTCAGCGCCCGCAGTCGGCTGCACGACGGTCTGTTATACGACGATCGGCTACTACGCGGATTCCGTGTTTCCCAATCAGTATGGCGTGATCAATCGCGGCAGCATCACAGCCTCGGGCGTCGACCCAAACGTCGCCACCGTCACAGCGTTCAGCATGTCCGGAAACGGGGCAGGGACCGCGATGTCCGGTTCCGACGTAACGATCGCGGGCGGCATCTACAATTCCGGGGCGATCGAGGCGAACGCCTCGAACACCGATTCATTCACGGGCGGCGGCGGCCAGACTGCGACGGCGCTGAACATCGGCCAATTTTCGACTGCTGCGACGATCGAGAACGACGATTTGCAGACGTCGAACGGGAAATCGCCGGGCACCATCTCGGCAAGCGTCACCGGACCGTTCGGCGGCACGGCTATCGCCATCGAGATCGGCGCCAATGGATCGGTGACGACGATCGACAATGCGGGTGTCATCACGGCCGCGGCCTCGACGACGACCCTGACGATCAGCAATCTCAGAGCGGAAGCGATCTACGACGATTCGCCGGCCGGTTCCGTTCCGGGGACGATCCAGACGATCAACAATACGGGCTCGATCCTCGCGGCAACCACGACGCTCGACAACAATTCCCAGATCGCGCGGGCGATCGATCTGCAGGGAAGCACGCAAAACGTGGTGCTCACGAATTCGGGCGCGGGCTTCATCAGTGGCGACATCGTATTCGGCGTGGGCATGAATACTTTGACCGATTCCGGTGTGGGGCCCAGCAGCCTGGGGACGATCAACGGCAACATCTATTTCGGCGGCAATGCGAACGGCGCCGACAAGTTGACTGTCGGCGGGTATGGCGTCGTCAACTCGTCGATTTTCGAGGGCGGCGCCGGAAAGGTGGATATCGATGTACAGGGAAGCGGAACCCTCAACATCCAAAATTCGACTCTGCCCCAAAGGCTTACGGCGTCGCCTGTCATCGCTGGCAATTTCACGATCGAAAACGGCGGCGCGTGGAGCCTCATTGCTTCCGAGCCGTTCAACCTGTTCGGCAATATTCCGGGAACGACGACCCAGAACAGCGGCGTGGGCGCAATCATCCAGGCTCAGATGGTGAATTTGGGCCTTTCGCCCCCATCCAATGCACAGGGAACGGCAGCGGGATTCAGCGTCAACTATGGCAGTTTCATAACTTCGCCAGGCGCGAAGAGCGTGCAATTTGCCCTGATCAGCGCTCCGGCAGGCAACATCGTCGTATCACCACAGGAACTCACGACGATGTCGAACGACATCACCGTACCGTTCCTGTTCCAAGGCAGCGGCACGACCGCGCTGTGCACACAGAACATCGTAAATTCACCGATTCCCTGTGCGGCGGGCTCTGTTATCGCCTCGACAAATTCCGAGATCGATCTTGTCCTGCAGCCGAAAACGGCACCGCAACTCGGCCTGACAGCCTACGCCCTCAAAATGTTCCCCTATGCCAACGAGGCTTTGGCGAACGACACACAACTCGGCGCAGGTGTCGTCGCGGGTGTCGTCAGCGCCCAGACTGCCGAGCAAGTCTATTCGGCTTTCGCCCCCGACGTTTCGGGAGCGACGCGTGCGACGGCGATCTCGCTGACCGATTCCGCGACCGACATCGTCGCGGCGCGCCAACGCGAATTGCGCATGTATGCCAATCAGGAAGGCGATACGACCTTGTGGGGCCAGGAATTCGTCCAGCGGCTCAGCCAGGACAGCACACCCGGCACGATCGGTTACAACGATTCCGGCTTCGGCTTTGCGCTCGGCATGGATAGCGGGGATCCGCTGGACGGTCGCTATGGCGGCGCGTTCACCTTCTTCTCCGGCGGCGCTTCGACTCTCTATCCTGCCGATCAGAAGACGAATTCCGAGTATTACCTGGGCACGTTCTATACCGATTGGCGCGGCCGCGGATTGTTCTTTGATTCCCAGCTATCGGCCGGCTGGATCCATCTGGCGAGCGAGCGCTTCATCGACGTGGGCGGGGTGGACCGCACGGCCGACGGCGACAGGCCGGGCGCGATGCTGGCCGGCGGCCTCACATCCGGCGCGATCTTCAACTTCGGCAGCACCGTCATCACGCCGCAGGTCAGCCTCGACGGCCTGACAATGCGGGAGGACGGTTACACCGAAACCAATGGCGGAGACGTCAGCGGCGGCGACGGCTTCGATCTTCACGTCCAGCCTTACTATGCCAATTCGGCGCGGACGTTTGTGGGCGTCGATTTGCGTCAGGACATCAATTTCGGCGACTTCTACATCCAGCCGCAGGCTCGTGTCGGCTATCGCTACGACTTCCTGAACGGCGCGGTGAAGCTCAACGCGAATTTCGCCGGCGTGACCCCGATCGACCAGTTCACCATCGAGGGGCCGGAACCCGCGAAGGGCAATGTCGTGCTGGGCGGCGGTTTGGCGGTCACGACGGGCGCCTGGTCGATCGGCGGCAGCTTCGATTATCTGCGGGCCAATTCGGGCAACACGCAGATGGACGGCATGCTCACGCTGCTCGGACGTATCTGACGGGTCATCTGCGCGCGATATCGAGAAACTTCCTCACGTCTTCCTCCGGCGTGGCGAAGGAACACACAAGGCGGATCAGCGTGGTTCCGCCCGACGGCGGCGTCCAGTCGAGGAATGTGGCGCCGGCCGCGCGCAAACGCGCGACGACTTCGTCCGGCATCGTGACGAAAACGGCATTCGCTTCGACGGGATAGGCGAGTTCCGCGCCGTCGATCGCGCCGAGCCCTTTCGCCAGAGTCTGCGCAAGCGCATTGGCGCGCGTGGCCGTTGCGAGCCAGCGGCCGTCTTCGAGATAGCTCACAAGCTGGGCCGAGACGAAGCGCATCTTCGACGCGAGATGCCCCGCTTTCTTGCGGCGATATTCGAAATCGCGCACGTCGCCCGCATGAAAAAACACGACGGCTTCCGCGCCGAGCGCGCCGTTCTTGGTCGCGCCGAACGAGAGCGCATCGATGCCCGCGCGCCATGTCGCATCTGCCGGCGAGCAGCCAAGATGGACCAGTGCATTGGCGAAGCGCGCGCCATCCATATGAAATTTGAGATTATGCCTGCGGGCGACTTGCGCGATCGCCGCGATTTCGTCGAGGCTGTAGCAGGTACCTGCTTCCGTGGCTTGCGTCAGGCTGACGGCTGCGGGCTGCTGGCTGTGCACGCTGCCGACCGGGAATCGCCCGACCGCGGCTTCGATCGTGCCGGGATCGAGCTTACCGTTGCACCCTTCGAGCGGCACGAGCCTGGCGCCATGGCTGAAGAATTCGGGCGCGCCGCATTCGTCGACGGCGATATGCGCGAGCGCGTGGCAGAAAATCGCGCCATGGGGCGGGCACAGTGTGGCGAGCGCAAGCGCGTTGGCGGCCGTTCCCGTTACAACGGGATGGACGGTGACGTCATGCTCGAACAGCGCCATCATGCGGCTCCGCAGCTCGGCCGTGATCCCGTCGGCGCCGTACGAGGCGGCGGCGCCCGTGTTTGCTGCCGCGAGCGCCGCAAGGATTTCCGGGCTCGCGCCATAGGCGTTGTCGCTGGTGAAATTCATGGACCTCGTCCCGCTCGCGAAAGCCGAAGCTAGCGGGGAAACCCTCCCGGCCCAATGCGAATCCGATGTGTCACGGGGTCCCGCAGGCACTTCCCAGGGCGCGCGATTGATGCTGGAATCGCGGCGACCGATATCCAGGACTGAATCCCGATGGCCCAAATCGACGAATTCCGCAGCGAAACCCGCAACTGGCTCGAAGCCAACTATCCCTCCTCCTTGCGCGAACCGCTGACCAGCGAAGACGACATGACCTGGGGCGGCAGGCGCGCCGTCTACAAAAACCCGGACTCCAAGCTGTGGCTCGACCGCATGGCCGCACGCGGCTGGACCGCGCCGACCTGGCCCAGGGAATATGGCGGCGGCGGGCTGACACAAGAAGAAGCGCGCGTGCTCAATCAGGAACTCCACCGCATCGATGCGCGCCCGGCACTCGCATCGTTCGGAATATCGATGCTGGGTCCGGTCATGCTCGAATACGGCAATGAGGAGCAGAAGCTCGAGCATCTGCCCAGGATCGTGCGCGGCGAAATCCGCTGGTGCCAGGGCTATTCCGAACCGGGTGCGGGCTCCGACCTCGCAGGCCTGCGCACGCGTTGCGAAGACAAGGGCGGTCATTTTCTCATCAACGGCCAGAAGATCTGGACGTCTTATGCGAACCATGCCGACTGGATCTTCTGCCTCGTGCGCACCGACACGGCGAAGAAGCACGAAGGCATTTCGTTCATCCTGTTCGACATGACGACGCCGGGTATCGAGGCGCGGCCGATCAAGCTGATCTCAGGCAATTCTCCCTTTTGCGAAACCTTTTTCACCGATGTGAAGGTGCCGAAGGCCAATCTCGTGGGACGGCTGAACGGCGGTTGGGAGATCGCCAAGCGCCTGCTGCAATTCGAACGCCAAAGTATTTCGTCGGGCACGCTGGGGAGTTCCGCAGGCGTCGAAGTCGAGGAAGTGGCAAAAGTCTATGTCGGCGAAGAGGACGGCAAGATCGCCGATGCCGACCTGCGTTCGCGCATTGCGCAGCACCGCATGGAAGCGCGCGCTTTCGCGCTCACAATCCGCAGAGTCGAGGAGGAAGCGAAAGCGGGCCGCAATGTGGGACCCGCCACGTCGATCCTCAAATACGAAATGGCGAAGCTCAATCAGGACCGTTGCGAGCTGATGGTCGAGGCACTGGGCACACAGGGCCTCGGCTGGGAAGGCGAGGAATTCAAGCCGCGCGAGGTCGCCGCGACGCGCGGCTGGCTGCGCTCCAAGGGCAATTCCATCGAAGGCGGTACGTCGGAGGTCAATCTCAACGTCGTCGCCAAGCGTGTATTGGGTCTGCTCGATCATCAATAAATTTGGGTGAACGCCGTCGGCAGAGCGGCGAACTCGGGAGGAACACATGTCGGCTGCAGAATCGCTCGACGCCGAGCTCGAATCGTTCCGCGCGGAAGCGCGCGACTGGCTGGCGAAGAATTTTCCGCCGTCGCTCGCCAATGTCGATGTGGCGATGGCGAGCGCAATGGCCGGAGTCAAACTTTCGGGCAACGCGGGGCTCTGGCAGGAGCGTATGGGGGCGAAGGGATGGGGCACTCCGACCTGGCCGAAGCAATATGGCGGCGGCGGACTTTCGCCGGCGGAAGCGCGTGTTCTGACGCAGGAAATGAACAGGATCGGCGCCAGGAATCCCATCGGCGGCATGGGCGTGATGATGTTCGGCCCCACGCTTCTCGAATGCGGCAATGAAGAGCAGAAGGCGCGCCACGCTCCCGGCATCGTCACCGGACAGGTCCGCTGGTGCCAAGGCTATTCCGAGCCCAATGCCGGCTCCGACCTTGCGGCGCTGCGCACGCAGGCCGTCGACATGGGCGACCATTATCTCGTCAACGGCCAGAAGATCTGGACCAGCGGCGCGCAATATGCTGATTGGTGCTTCTGCCTCGTACGCACCGACAATACGAAAAAGCACGAAGGCATTTCGTTCCTGCTGATCGACATGCGCTCGCCCGGAATCGAAGTGCGCCCGATCAAGCTGATTTCCGGTTTCTCGCCGTTCTGCGAAACCTTCTTCACCGATGTGAAGGTACCGAAGGAAAATCTGATGGGGCCGCTGAACGGAGGCTGGACCATCGGCAAGCGCCTGCTGCAATTCGAGCGCGCAGGGCTCGGCTCGGGCGGCGGGAGCGCCGGACGCGGCGGCGATGCGCGGGGGCTGGATCAGATCGCGAAGGACTATGTCGGCGTCGACGACAAGGGTCGCATCGCCGATCCCGATCTGCGCGCCCGCATCGCGCAACACCAGATGGATGCGAAGGCTTTCGCGCTCACCATTCAGCGCGCGCAGGCCGAAGCGAAATCGAACATGAACCCCAGCGCGGTGACATCCATCATGAAAAATGCGGGCTCGCGCCTGCAGCAGGATCGCGCCGAGCTATTGCTCGAAATCATGGGTCAACAGGGATTGGGCTGGGAAGGCGACGGCTTTGCGGGCGACGAAATCGCCGCGACGCGCGCCTGGCTCGGCGGCAAGGCCGTCACGATCTATGGCGGCACTTATGAAATCCAGAACAACATCATCGCCAAGAGAATCCTTGGCTTGCTCGATCATCAATAGAGACCGGTGGGACACGAACAATGGCTATCCTGAACGAAGAACAAACCATGCTGCGCGACGCGGCGAAGTCGTGGGTGAGCGAGAAATCGCCCGTCACCGCGTTCCGCAAACTGCGCGACAGCGGCAACGTCGACGGTTTCGACCGCGCGGCGTGGGCCGAAATGGCCGAGATGGGTTGGGCGGGAATTTTAATTCCGGAGGAATTCGGCGGCTCGGGGCTCGACTATCTGACGCTCGGCCTCGTGCTTGAGGAGACGGGCCGCACCCTGACCGCTTCTCCGTTGCTGTCGAGCGCGCTGGTCGCAACCTCCGCATTGCTGCTCGGCGGCTCCGACGCGCAGAAAAAGGAATGGCTACCGAAATTCGCAAGCGGCAAGGCGATCGGCACGCTCGCGCTGGACGAAGGTCCGCATCACGCGCCCGCGAATACCGCGTTGGCGGCCACACGCGACGGCAAGGGCTGGAAGCTCTCCGGTAAGAAATCCTTCGTGCCGGATGGCGGTGCGGCCGACGTGATCGCCGTGGCCGCGCGCACGAGCGGCAAAGCGGGTGATACCAACGGCATCACGCTGTTTCTCGTTTCCGGCAATTCGCCAGGCCTCACGCGGCACAGGCTCAAGACCGTCGACAGCCGCGGCGTGGCGAATCTCACATTCGAGAATGTTTCCGTGGGCGCGGACGCCGTGCTTGGCGCGGTCGACCAGGGATTCTCCCTTCTCGAGTCGGTGCTCGATCGTGCGCGCGCCGGCCTCGCCTCAGAAATGCTGGGCGCGGCCGTGCAGTCCTTCGACGTGACGCTCGAGTATCTGAAGACCCGCGTGCAGTTCGGCCAGGCGATCGGCACGTTCCAGGCGCTCCAGCACCGGGCCGCCAAGATGTTCACGGAACTCGAACTCACGCGCTCCTGCGTCGAGGCGGCGCTCGTCGGTATCGATCGCGGCGCCAACGATATTCCCGCGCTGGCATCGCTCGCGAAGGCACGCGCCTCGGAGCTCTGGCATCTCGTCTCCAACGAAATGGTGCAGATGCATGGCGGTATCGGCATGACCGATGCGCATGATTCAGGTCTCTACCTGAAACGCGCCCGCGTCGCGGAAGCCACCTTCGGCGGCGCCTCGTTCCATCGCGATCGTTATGCGACGTTGATGGGGTATTGAAGTTCATGTAGGGCGCGGCCCCCATCCGAGCGCAGCGAGGCGGAAGGGGCGACGCCGCAATGCTCTTTTCGTTTCAGCCTCTTCCCGTCACGGGCAGCGAACTCGAGAGGCCGCCGTCGACAGGAATGGCCTGACCGTTGACATAGGAGCTGTCATCGCTTGCGAGAAACAATGCCGTGCGCGCGATTTCTTCCGGTTCGCCATAGCGCTTGAGCGGATTGAGCTGGCCGATTTTGCCTTCGGAGCCGCGCTCGCGGGCGCGGTCGAAGATCGGCTTGGTCATGCCCGTTTCGATCAGGCCCGGGCAGATCGCGTTGACGCGAATCCCGGTGCCCATGAGAAAGTTCGCGCTGGTCGTCACGAGATTGATCACGCCCGCCTTGCTCGCGCTGTAAGGTGCAGGGCCAGCGCCCGAACGAATGCCCGCAACGGAAGCCGTGCAGATGATCGAGCCTTTACCCTTCGGCGTCATCACGCGGGCGGAATGTTTGATCGCAAGGAACACGCCGATCAGATTGACCTGCAAAATCTTTAGCCAGTGGTCGGCCGTGAGTTCGAGAAACGGCGTCCAGTCGCCACTGATGCCGGCATTGGCATAGCATGCATCGAGCCCGCCGAATTCGCTCACCGCGAGATCGACGGCGCGTTTCACGTCGTCCTCCGAACCGGCATCGCCGATCATCGCGATGGCTTGGCCGCCGGCCTCGGTGATGATCGCCGCGGTTTCCTCGACTTCCTTGGCGCGGTCGACGCAGACGACCCAGGCGCCTTCCTCCGCAAATATCTTTGCGCTGGCGCGTCCGATGCCGCTGGCCGCTCCCGTCACGAGCGCCGCGCGCCCTTCAAGTCGTTTCATGTCAGTCCCTCCGGTTACGAAATCAATCTCAGATAGCGGATCGGCCGCCCCTGCACGAGCGATTGCGCCGCATGCAGGATGGCGGGCACGTCGAGCCCGTGATGGGCATAAAGATCGGCGATGCGGCCGCTCTGGCCGAAATGCTCGACGCCGAGCGAGGCGGTGCGATGCCCGAACACGCCGCCAAGCCACGACAAGGTCGCAGGATGCGCGTCGATGGCGGTGATGATCGCGGCGAACGCCGGCAGCTCCGACAGCAGCGTCTCGACATGCGAGCGCGTGTTGCGTTCGCCCCGCATGCGCGCGCGCGTCGCGGCCTGCCAGCCCGCATTGAGCCGGTCGGCGGAGGTGACGGCGAGAACGGCCACGTCGCGCCGATCCTCGGCGAGGAATCCGGCCGCCGCCACCGCTTCGGGTGCGAGTACACCCTGATAGGCGATGACGATTTCGCAATTGGGTCCCGGCGGGCGCAGCCAATACCCGCCGTCGATGATCTGCCGCGCGAGCGGCGCATCCATGGTGCGTTTGGGCTGTTCGAGCGGTCGCGTCGACAGGCGCAGATAGACCGAGCCGCCGGTTTCGTCGCGCAGCCAGCTCTGCTCCTTTTCCTTCTCGGAGTCGCCGCCGCGCTGAATGTAGTCGAAGGCCCAACGCAGGATGATCGCAAGTTCATCGACAAAGGCGGGCTCGAACGAGGCGAGCCCGTCCTGCGCTATGCCGATCAGGGGCGTTGCAATCGATTGATGCGCGCCGCCTTCGGGCGCCAGGCTCACGCCGGATGGCGTCGCCACAAGAATGAAGCGCGCATTCTGATAGCAGGCATAGTTCAGCGCATCGAGGCCGCGCTCGATGAACGGATCGTAGAGCGTGCCGATGGGCAACAGCCTTTCGCCGAACAGCGAATGCGACAGGCCGAGCGCAGCCAGCAGGGTGAACAGATTATTTTCCGCAATACCAAGCTCGATATGCTGGCCCTGCGGCGAGAGCGACCACTTATAGGTCGACGCGATCTTCTGTTCCTTGAAGCGATCCTCCGCTTCTTCGCGATCGAACACGCCGCGCCGATTGACCCAGCCACCCAGATTTGTGGAGACGGTCACGTCGGGCGAGGTGGTCACGATGCGGCGCGCGAAATCCTTCTCCTCGCGGCCGAGGTCGAACAGGATGCGTCCGAAGCCTTCCTGCGTCGACATTTCGGCGGCGGTCGGCGCCGCGAAAGCTTCAGGAATTTCGAGACGCGCACCGTCGAAGCGCCTGCGCCCTTCGCTGTTGAACGGAACCTTGCCCAGGAATTCGCGCAGCTCGCTTTCGTCGCGCGCAAGCCCTTCGAACAATTCCCATTCATGACCTTCGCGCACGCCCATGGCATCGCGGAATCCGGCCATCTGCTGGGGCGTCATCAGGCCGGAGTGATTGTCCTTGTGACCCGCGAGCGGCAGCCCCATGCCCTTGATCGAATAGGCGATGAAGCAGGTCGGCCGCTCGTGATCGATCGAAAGAAACGTGTCAAGCAGCAGCTCGAGATCGTGGCCGCCCAGATTGCACATGAGCGCCGAAAGTGCGTCGTCGTCGTAATCGTCGATCAATCGGCCCGTGGGCGAATTGCGGCCGAAATCGGCGTGGAGCCTCTCCCGCCATGCCTTGCCGCCCTGAAAGGTGAGCGCGGAATAGAGATCGTTCGGCGTCCTGTCGATCCACTCGCGCAGCGGCTCGCCGCCTTCGCGCGCAAACGCTTTTTCCATCTTGCGCCCGTATTTGAGCGTGACGACGTCCCAGCCTACCGCGCGGAACATTTCCTCGAAGCGCATCTTGAGCCCCTCGCGGATCACGCCGTCCAGGCTCTGGCGGTTGTAGTCGATGATCCACCAGGTATTGCGCAGGCCGTGTTTATAGCCCTCGAGCAACGTCTCGTAGATATTGCCTTCGTCGAGTTCGGCGTCGCCTACCAGCGCGATCATGCGTCCAGCGTTCGCTTCGTCGCGCCAGCCTTTAGCGATCAGATAATCCTGCGTGAGGCTGGCAAACGCCGTCATCGCGACGCCGAGGCCGACGGAGCCGGTCGAGATGTCCACGTCGTCGGTGTCCTTGGTGCGCGACGGATAGGATTGCGCGCCGCCGAAGGCGCGGAATGCTTCCAGCTTCTCGCGGGTCTGGTTGCCGAGCAGATACTGGATGGCGTGGAACACCGGGCTCGCATGCGGCTTTACCGCGACGCGATCCTGCGGCTTGAGCACCCCAAAATAGAGCGCGGTCATGATCGACACGAGCGAAGCGGACGAGGCCTGGTGGCCGCCCACCTTGATCGCGTCTTCCTCGGCCCGCAGGTGATTCGCGTTGTGGATCGTCCAGGCGGACAGCCACAGGACCTTGCGTTCCAGATCTCGTAAAATATCGCGCAAAACCCGGGTTTCCTGCCTTTGCCGGTCGCAGTAAAAGCACGCCCGCCCGGAAATTCAAAAACAATTCGGGGGTCTTTGCCGCATGCTTGTTGCGTTCTGGGGATAGCGGTCGCTTTTGCCTCTCGCGACCGCCCGTGCCGGGCTATGGTCCGCCCGCGACACAAGGACCATCCCTATGCCGGAAACCGTTCAAGACCGAACGCATCCCTTCAAATCCGCGCTCGAACTGATCGGGCACACGCCCATGCTGGAACTTACGCAATTCGACGCAGGGCCCTGCCGGCTGTTCGCCAAGCTCGAAAACCAGAATCCGGGAGGCTCCATCAAGGATCGCATCGGCCTTTCCATGATCGAGGCGGCCGAGCGCGACGGACGCCTGAAGCCTGGCGGCACGATCATCGAAGCGACAGCCGGCAATACGGGCCTCGGGCTCGCGCAGGTGGGCGTACTCAAGGGTTACAAGATCCTGCTTTTCGTTCCCGACAAGATGGCGCGCGAGAAGATTCAGCATCTGCGCGCGCTGGGCGCCGAAGTGCGCATCACGCGGTCAGATGTGGGAAAAGGCCATCCCGATTATTACCAGGACATGGCGCAGCGATACGCGAACGAAACCGGCGGATTCTACGTGAACCAGTTCGCCAACCCCGCCAACCCGGCAGCACATGAGAAGACGACGGGTCCCGAAATCTGGGACCAGATGGATCACGATGTCGATGCGGTGGTGGTGGGTGTCGGCTCCGGCGGCACGCTGACCGGCATCGGGCGCTTCTTCAAGCGCGTTTCGCCCAAGACGGAGATGGTGCTGGCCGACCCGCTTGGCTCGATCCTTGCGCCGTACCTTCGCACCGGAAAGATGATCGAGCCGGGCTCGTGGACCATCGAAGGTATCGGCGAAGATTTCATTCCCCCCAATTGCGATCTGTCGCTGGTGGGCCGCGCCTATACCATCTCCGACAGGGAAAGCGTCGAGGCCGCGCGTGCGCTGCTGTCGAAAGAAGGCATTCTTGCGGGCTCGTCCTCCGGCACATTGCTGGCTGCTGCGCTGCGCTATTGCCGCGAGCAGACTGCGCCCAAGCGCGTCGTCACGCTCGTACCCGACAGCGGCAACAAATATCTCTCCAAGCTCTACAACGATTACTGGGTGATCGAGCAGGGGCTTGCCGACCGTAAGCTGCAGGGCGATCTCAGCGATCTGATCGCGCGGCGCTTCGACGCGGGTGGAACGGAGACGGTCGCGCCCGGCGATTCGCTCCTGGTCGCCTATAGTCGCATGCGCTCCGCGGACGTGTCGCAATTGCCGGTGGTCGAGAACGACCGCATCGTAGGTATCCTGGACGAAAGCGATATTCTCGCCTTCGTCGAAGGCGGCGATGCCGAGCGCAACGCGCGTTTCCGCGAATGCGTGAAGAGCGCGATGACGAAGAAGCTGCGCACCGTGCAATCGAGCGATAAATTGAGTGCGCTGCCGCCCCTGTTCGAGCGTAACGAAGTGGCCATCGTGCTGGACGGCGAGAAATTCGTCGGGCTCATCACCCGCGTCGATCTGATCAACCATCTCAGGCTCAATCCATGACCGAAAAGCGCTTGCACAACCGGCTCGCCTTCGCCACCCGCACGATCCATGGCGGCCAGAGCCACGATCCGCTCACGGGCGCGGTGATGGTGCCGATCTATGCGACCTCGACCTACGCGCAAACGAGTCCCGGCGTGCACAAGGGCTATGAATATTCGCGCAGCCAGAACCCGACGCGCGAAGCGTTTCAGCGCTGTATCGCCGATCTCGAAAGCGGGACCGAAGGCTTTGCGTTCGCCTCCGGTCTTGCCGCTATCGCGACGGTGCTCGAACTTCTGTCCAGCGGCGATCATGTGGTGGTCAGCGACGACGTCTATGGCGGCTCGTTTCGCCTGTTCGAGCGCGTCAGGCGGCGTTCGGCAGGTCTCGATTTCAGTCTTGTCGACATGAGCGACGTGGGCGCCATCGAACGCGCGATTCTGCCCAACACGAAGCTGATCTGGGTGGAAACGCCCACCAACCCGCTGCTCAAGCTGGCCGATCTTTCCGCCATAGCGGCGCTGGGCAGGAAACGCGGCATCCTGACCGCGGCGGACAACACTTTTGCGAGCCCCTATGTGCAGCGGCCGCTCGAAGCGGGCATCGACATTGTCGTGCATTCCACGACGAAATATCTCAACGGCCATTCCGACATTGTGAGCGGCTGCGCGGTGGTGGGCGACAATCGCGACTTGGTCGAGCAACTCAAATTTTTGCACAATGCGGTGGGTGCCATTGCCGGTCCGTTCGACAGTTTTCTTGCTCTGCGCGGCTTGAAAACACTCGCACTGCGCATGGAGCGGCATTGCGCGAGCGGTCTGCGGATCGCGCAATGGCTGGAAGCGCGGAACGATGTGGAGCGGGTGATCTATCCCGGGCTCGAAAGCCACCCGCAGCATGCGCTCGCCAAGAAGCAGATGCATGGCTTCGGTGGCATTGTGACCGCGATTCTGAAACGCGATCTCGCAGGCACCAAACGATTCCTGGAGCGCTGCCAATTGTTCACGCTGGCCGAAAGTCTCGGCGGCGTCGAAAGCCTGATCGAGCATCCCGCGATCATGACGCACGCCTCGATTCCCGAAGACCAGCGCGACCGGCTCGGCATTTCGGATTCGCTTGTGCGGCTCTCCATCGGCATCGAAGATGGCGACGACCTGATCGCCGATCTGGAACAGGCGCTGAACTGATCGATGCGCGCCGTTGCGGCCGCCTTGATCTTTGCGCTGTCGTTGATTGCGAGCGCCACGTCGGCAGCGCCTGCGCCCTGCGATGTTCTCGAACGCGCCCTAGCGCAAGCCCCGGCCGGACCGGTGTTTCTTGCGAGCTATCCGACGGCCACAATCGGCGCGCTGCACGGTGCCGCATTTCTTTATGACAACGCGGTCGCAGCAATCGCGCTGGCCGGTTGCGGCCACGCCCGCGATGCGGACCGGATCGGCGATGCCATGCTTCTGGCGCTCGATCACGACCGCTATTGGCATGACGACCGTTTGCGCAACGCCTATCAGCCCGGGTCGGCGACCGACAAACCGATTAAATTGTCCGGCTGGTGGGACGACAAACAGAACCGCTGGGTTGAGGACCCGTATCAGGTCGGCAGCGACACCGGGAACATGGCGTGGGCGATGCTGGCACTGCTCGCTCTCGCGCGCGACGGCCACGGTGGCAAATATCGCGACGGCGCGGTGCGGATCGCGCATTGGGCCGAGATGAATTTCGACACGCGTGACCCCCAGGGTTTCATGGGCGGAACGTTCGGCGACCAACCCACTCCGCAGATCAATCGCTGGAAAGCAACCGAACACAATGCCGACCTCGCAGCTGCGTTTGCGGCGCTCGCCGCCGCCACCGGCGACGCGCATTGGCGCGCGCGCGCGGATCAGGCGTCTTCATTTGTGGGCACGATGTGGGATCGCAAATGCCAATGCTTCGCGGCAGGCACGACCGAATACGGTACGACACGAAACAACACGCTCGCGCTCGATGCGCAGATCTGGCCGCTGCTCGCGATTCCGGGCGCCGCGACGAAGTATCACGCCGTGCTCTCGACGGTCTTCCGGCAGATGTCCGTGAAAGGCGGTCTCGCTTATGGAAAAGCGCGCGGCGGGGTGTGGACGGAAGGCACCGAGCAGGCTGCCTTGCTGATGAAATTATCGGGCCGTTCGCCACAACGCCTGATCGCCGCGGCCGAGCGCAACCGCGCGCCGGACGGGTCCTACTTTGCGACCAATGCGCTGTCGATGTCGACGGGCTTCGATCTCGAAACCGACCCAACCCAGCGCCGCGCCTATTTCCACCTGCCGCACCTGGCAGCGCTCGCCTGGGCGGCGTTGGCCGAGCGGGGCTTCAATCCGTTCGCGGGAACGAAGACGCTTCCGGTCGCTACGCCGGTCCGTTGATTTTCGCTCAACCCAATATTCCCGGCAGATCAAGGTGGTGTTCGCGGGCACAATCGACCGCGATTTCGTAGCCGGCGTCCGCGTGGCGCATGACGCCGGTGGCGGGATCGTTCCACAGCACGCGTGCGATGCGCTTCGATGCTTCCGGCGTGCCGTCGCAGACGATCACCATGCCGGCATGCTGCGAATAGCCGATGCCGACGCCGCCGCCGTGATGGATCGACACCCAGGTCGCGCCGCTCGCGCAATTGAGCAGCGCGTTCAGCAACGGCCAGTCGGAAACCGCATCCGAACCGTCCTTCATCGCTTCTGTTTCGCGATTGGGCGAGGCGACGGAACCGGAATCGAGATGGTCGCGGCCGATCACGATGGGCGCGCTCACTTCGCCTTTCGCCACCATCTCGTTAAACGCGAGGCCCACCCGATCGCGATCGCCGAGCCCGATCCAGCAGATGCGCGCGGGCAGGCCCTGGAATTTGATCTTTTCGCGCGCCATGTCGAGCCAGTGATGCAGATGTGCATCATGGGGCAGCAGCTCTTTCACTTTCGCATCGGTGCGATAGATGTCTTCCGGATCGCCCGATAGCGCACACCAGCGAAACGGTCCGATGCCCTTGCAGAACAGCGGCCGCACATAGGCCGGCACGAAGCCGGGAAAGTCGAACGCGTCCGTCACGCCTTCGTCCTTCGCCATCTGGCGGATATTGTTGCCGTAATCGACGGTCGGAATGCCCATGCGATGGAAATCGAGCATCGCGCGCACCTGGATCGCCATGGATTGCTTGGCGGCGCGCGCAACCGTCTCCGGCGCGCTCGCCCGGCGCGACTCCCATTCGGCCAGAGTCCAGCCCTTCGGCAGATAGCCGTTGGCCGGGTCGTGCGCGGAAGTCTGGTCGGTGACGGCATCCGGCTTTACGCCGCGTTTCACGAGTTCGGGAAAAACATCCGCGGCGTTGCCGAGCAATCCAACCGACACCGGCTTCTTCGTGCGGCGCGACTGCTCGATGATGGCGAGCGCCTCGTCGAGGGACTTCGCCTGTACGTCGAGATATTTCGTGCGCAGCCGCATCTCGATGCGCGAGGGCTGGCATTCGACCGCCAGCATCGACGCGCCTGCCATCACGGCGGCAAGCGGCTGCGCGCCGCCCATGCCGCCGAGGCCGGCTGTCAATATCCAGCGGCCAGCGAGATCGCCGCCATAATGCCGCCGCCCGAGTTCGACGAAAGTTTCGTAGGTGCCCTGGACGATTCCCTGGCTGCCGATATAAATCCAGCTTCCCGCCGTCATCTGGCCGTACATCATCAGACCCTTGCGGTCGAGCTCGTGGAATTTCTCCCACGTTGCCCAATGGGGCACGATGTTCGAATTGGCGATCAGTACGCGCGGCGCGTCGGCATGGGTGCGAAACACGCCGACCGGCTTACCCGACTGCACGAGCAGCGTTTCATCCGCTTCGAGCCGCTTGAGGGTTTCGACGATGCGGTCGTAGCTGTTCCAGTCGCGCGCGGCGCGACCGATGCCGCCATAGACGACGAGCTCCTCCGGCCGCTCGGCCACTTCGGCATCGAGATTGTTCATCAGCATGCGCAGGGGCGCTTCGGTGAGCCAGCTTTTCGCGTTGAGTTCGTTCCCTCGCGGTGCGCGGATTCGGCGCGTATTGTCGAGACGGGTCATGATCGATCCTCGGCGGCAAATGCGATGCAGGCCTGGAGTATGCGCTTGAGTACCACGCGCAGCTTCGCCGCTCGCGATTCATCATAGCGTGTCGGCCAGTTCTCGGGTGACGGTTTTTCCGGTTCGTCCATATACCCACGATCCGCAAGCTCGAGCTGGATGGCGTGGATGCCGTCCGCCGGCTGGCCGTAATGCCGCGTGGTGTAACCGCCCTTGAAACGCCCATTGGTCACGCTCGAAAAGTTTGTACTCGCGCAAATGGTCTCGACAGATCTGGTGAGTTCGGCTGCACAACTCGCACCGCTGTTCGTTCCGATGTTAAAGTTCGGCAGCTCGCCGTCGAACAGACGTGGCACGACGGAGCGGATCGAATGCGCCTCGAACAACGCGATTTTTCCATGCAAACCGCGCAACCGTGCGATCTCGGCATTGAGCGCGGCATGATAAGGTTCGAAATAACGCGCTTGCCGCTCTGCGATCTCGCGCTCATTCGGATACATGCCGTCCCGATAGAGCGGCTCGCCGTCGAAGGTCGTGGTCGGACACAACTCCGTCGTATTTTGGCCGGGATAGAGCGACCTGCCGGACGGGTCGCGGTTCACGTCGATCACGGTGCGCGAAATGGTCGTGCGCAGAACCGTCGCACCCATTCCCGGTGCGAAATCATAGAGCTTCTCGATCCACCAATCCGCATCCTTGCGCGCAAGCCAGGGCGACACGAGACGCTGCTCGATATCTTTGGAGATATCGGTGCCGGTGTGAGGCATCGAGACGATCAAGGGCGCATCGCCGCGCCGGATTTCGAGCCAGCTCATGCGCCGTTATACACCCGCCCATGAAGCGGATTGAATCCCATGCGATAAACAAGTTCTGCGGGGCTCTTGACGTTCCAGATCGCAAGATTGCAGCGCTTGCCGGTTTCCAACGTTCCAATCTCGTTCAGTTTTCCAAGCGCCCGCGCCGCTTCGCGGGTCACCCCTGCGATGCATTCCTCCACCGTCAGGCGGAAGAGAGTCGCGCCCATATTCATCGTCAGCAGCAAAGACGTCAGCGGCGCCGTGCCGGGATTGCAGTCGGTCGCGATCGCGATCGGGACGCCATGCTTGCGAAGCAGGTCGACCGGCGGATGCTTTGTTTCGCGCAGGAAATAGAACGCGCCGGGCAGCAATACGGCGACCGTCTTCGCCTTTGCCATCACGGCGATACCCTCTTCATCGGTCCATTCCAGATGATCGGCCGACAGCGCGCCAAAGCGAGCGGCCAGTTCCGCGCCGTGCGAATTCGAAAGCTGATCGGCGTGCAGTTTCACGCGAAGACCATGAACCGTTGCCGCTTCGAACACGCGTGCGATTTGCTCGGGCGAAAACGCAATGCCTTCGCAAAACGCGTCGACGGCGTCGACCAGCTTTTCGCGCGCGAGCGCAGGAATCATTTCGCGGCACACTCGCTCGATATACGCGTCCTTGTCGCCGGCGGCGTCCGGCGGCAACGCGTGCGCGCCGAGAAATGTTGTGACGATATCGATCTTGCGGTGGCCGGCCAGCGCGCGCGCGGCCTTGAGTATTTTTCGTTCGTGTTCGAGCGAGAGGCCATAGCCCGACTTGATCTCTACCGTTGTTGCGCCTTCCGCGATCAGAGCGTCGAGACGCGGAAGGGCGGTGCCGATGAGCTCTTCTTCGCTCGCCGCGCGAGTCGCGGCGACTGTCGCCACGATCCCGCCGCCCGCGCGCGAGATCTCGTCATAGGTTGCGCCTTTGAGGCGGAGCTCGAATTCCCTGGCCCGGTTGCCGCTATGGACGAGGTGCGTGTGACAGTCGATCAGGCCGGGCGTGATCCAGCGGCCGTCACAATTCATTCGCGCCTGAGCGTCCCATCCGGCCGGCGCCTCCGCAGCCGGTCCGGCATAGGCGATTCGGCCGCCTGAAGCCGCGACCAGCCCGTCTTCGACCACGCCGAGACCGGGCTCGCGCGGCGAGAGCGTGGCGAGGCGGGCATTATGCCAAATCCGGTCGAAGCGCATCGTTTCCTGTGTGCCCCCGCTTGGCGGAAGCGCCGGGAACGTCTCTTATGTCGGCCAGGGAACGCTGGCAACGGGATGCTGGCAACGGGATTCCGGATGACGCTGTGGTTCCAATCCGCGCTGACGACGCAAGGCTGGGCCGACAGTGTACGTATTGTCGTTTCGGATGGTGTCATTTCGCAACTGCAAACGGGCGCTCCGCCCACAGCCGGCGACGAACGCCACGCCGTTGCGATTCCAGGTTTGGGCAATGTTCACAGTCACGCCTTCCAGCGCGGCATGGCGGGACTGGCCGAAATTCGCGGGCCAGCAGACGATAATTTCTGGACCTGGCGCGAGGTAATGTACCGGTTCCTCGACCGGCTCACGCCGGACGATGTCGAAGCGATCGCGGCGCAGGCCTATGTCGAAATGATCGAGCGCGGTTTTACGCGCGTGGGCGAGTTTCATTACCTGCACCACGATCCATCCGGCGCGCCCTATGCCAATGCAGCCGAGCTTGCGGAGCGTGTCGCGGCCGCCACGTGCGAAACCGGAATTGGGCTCACTCTGCTGCCCGTCTTCTATGCACATGCCAATTTCGGTGGCACGCCGCCCGTTCCGGGCCAGCGCCGCTTCCTCAACGACGTCGATCGATTTGCGCGGCTTCTGGAAGCGAGCAGGAAAGCAATCGGCCATTTGGACGATGCGAGGCTGGGCGTAGCGCCGCACAGCCTGCGGGCCGTGACACCAAATGAGTTGTCGCGCGTTGCATCGCTGATGCCGGGGGCCCCGATCCACATTCACGCTGCGGAGCAAACGAAAGAGGTCGACGATTGCGTCGCGTGGTCGGGCGCGCGGCCCGTCGAATGGCTGCTGGACAATGCACCCGTCGACGGGCGCTGGTGTCTCGTCCATGCCACGCATTTGACGCCGACGGAGACGAATCGCCTTGCCGCGAGCGGCGCGGTTGCCGGGCTGTGTCCCATCACGGAAGCCAATCTGGGGGACGGCGTGTTTCCGGCCGAACCCTTTCTCGCGCGCGGCGGAAATTTCGGAATCGGCACCGATTCGAACATCCAGATCGATCCCGCGGCCGAGTTGCGCGCGCTCGAATATGCGCAGCGTCTGATCCACCGGTCGCGGAATGTCCTCGCATCCCGGCCCGGCTGCTCGACCGGCCGGGACCTGTTCGACGGTGCGCTCGCCGGCGGCGCCCAGGCGCTGGGGACACGTCCCGCAGGGATTTGCGACGGTGCCAGCGCGGACATCGTCAGCCTCGATTCCACGCATCCTGCATTGGCGGGCCGCAAAGGCGACGCACTGCTGGACAGCTGGATATTTGCGGGCGGCGAGATCGATTGCGTCTGGCGAAGAGGGCGGAAATGGGTCGGCGGTGGACGTCATTGCGAGCGCGAGCCCATCCGCGAGCGATACGCCCGTGCCATGATGCGGTTGCTCGCGTGATTCGTATCGCAGCGTCCGACCGCAGCGCGTTCCATGCGGCCAGCGCGATCGTGCTAGGGTTTCGGGGCCGATGAGAAATATCGAAGCCAACGTCCATATCGAGAATCCGGCGACCCTGCGCACGGAGGACAAGGGAGGCTTGTTCCGTCTGATCGCGGGTGGCGACTGGGTGATTTCCGAGTCGCCGCGGCTCGATGCGGAACTGGCCCACCTTCGATTGACCGACGCGCGCGATGTCGAGATCGACGGTTCCGGCATCGAACTGCTGGACAGCGCTGGCGCGTGGCTGTTGCTGCGAACCCGGCGCATCTTCGAAGAAAGCGGCCGGCGAATAAAATCCTTTTCGATCCCGCCGCATTACCAGCCGCTGCTCGATATGATCGAGCGGGATCACACCGGCGGACCGGTCGATCCGCACGGCCATCATCATTCCCTCACTGCGCTTCTGGAACGCATGGGTCGCGCAACAGTCCATACGATGAGGCAGGCCTACGATATTCTGGGCTTTCTCGGCCGCGTGTCGATCGAGGCATTCGAAGCGATCACTTCGCCGCGGCGCGAATTGCCGTTTCCTGCACTGATTCATCAGATCGAGGAAACAGGTCTCACCGCGCTTCCGATCGTGGGGCTGCTCGCCTTTCTGCTCGGCGTGGTGCTCGCCTATCAGGGCGCCGATCAGCTCAAACGCTTCGGCGCGCAGATCTACACGATCGATTTCCTCGGTGTCGGATTCCTGCGCGAGCTGGGCGGCCTCATCACCGCGATCATCATCGCGGGCCGCTCGGGCTCCGCCTTCACCGCCCAGATCGGCACCATGCGCGTCAACGAAGAGATCGATGCGATGCAGACGCTCGGCCTCAACGTCGCCGAAGTGCTGGTTCTGCCGCGCGTGCTGGGACTCGTTATCGCATTGCCGCTGCTGACTTTCTTTGCCGATGTCGTGGGCATCATCGGCGGGTTGGTGATGACCTATTTCGATCTCGGCATCACGATTCCGGCCTTCATGCGCGAACTTCAGGGCGCGATCACGGTCAACACCCTGCTGGTTGGCCTCATCAAGGCTCCCGTCTACGCGTTTCTGATCGCGCTTGTCGGCTGCTTCGAGGGATTGCGGGTCGAGCGCAATGCCGCGAGCGTGGGCAAGCTCACGACGCGCTCCGTCGTCGAGTCGATCTTCCTTGTGATCGCAGTCGATGCGGGCTTCTCCATCCTGTTCTCGGTGTTGGGGATATGACATGAGCGAGGCGGAAAAAAAGGACGACGCCGTCATTCGCATTCGCGGACTGGTCAACGAGTTGGGCGGCAATCTGATTCACGATCATCTCGATCTCGATGTGATGCGCGGCGAAGTGATGGGTGTGGTGGGTGGTTCGGGCACCGGAAAATCCGTGCTGCTGCGGTCGATTATCGGACTGAACCATCCCAAATCCGGCAGCATCAAAGTGTTCGGCGAGGAGACGGGTCATTCCGATGCCGAAGAGATTCGCGGGTTGCAATTGCGCTGGGGCGTGCTGTTCCAGGAAGGCGCGCTGTTCAGCTCCCAGACCGTCGCGCAAAACGTTCAGGTGCCGCTCAGGCGCTGGACGCACATGTCGCAGAGCCTGATGAATGAAGTCGCGGCGATGAAGCTCGCGATCGTGGGCCTGCCCGAGGATGCGGCCAAGAAATTTCCCTCGGAGCTCTCCGGCGGCATGCGCAAGCGGGCAGGCCTTGCCCGCGCGCTCGCGCTCGACCCCGAACTCCTGTTCCTGGACGAACCCACGGCCGGTCTCGACCCCATCTCGGCGGCCCGTTTCGACGAGCTGGTCAAGGACCTGCAGAAAAGTCTGGGCCTCACCGTCTTCATGGTGACCCACGATATCGATACGCTCAGGGCCACGACGGACAGAATCGCGGTCTTGGTCGACCGCAAGATCAAGGTGGGAACCATCAAGACGCTGATCCATGATCCGCACCCATGGATACAGGAATATTTCTCGGGCGTGAGAGGGCGTGCGGCGCTCGAAGCATGAACAGGCTGGACCATGGAAACTAAAGCCAATTACGTCGCAGTAGGCGCCTTCGTGCTGGCCTGCGTTTTGGGTCTGGTGGTGGCGCTGCTCTGGCTCGCGGGCGCGCAATACAGCGAGGAATTCGTCTACTACAAGACTGATTTCGAAGGCGCCGTGACGGGGCTCGGTAACGGTACGACCGTGCGCTACAACGGCATCGACGTCGGCCATGTGAACAAGCTCAATTTCGATCCGGACGATCCGAAAAAGGTCGTCGTGACCATGCAGGTCGATCCCACGCTCCAGGTGCATGAGGATTCGGTCGCGACCATCGCCAGCGAAGGCTTGACCGGCGGCTCCTATGTCGAAATCGACGGCGGTTCCAAAAACACGCCCGTGATCCGGCCTAAATATTGGGGCGACTATCCGACGATCAAATCGAAGCAATCGACCTTGCAGCAACTCGAACAGTCCGCGCCGCTGCTGCTCGCAAAGATCAACAAGATCGCGGACCGTCTCAATCTCGTCCTGAGCGATCAGAATTTGAATTCCATCTCCGGCACGCTCTCCAATCTGCGCGACGTGACGGGCGCGCTCAATCGGCATTCCGGGGACATGGAAAAAATCCTGACCAATGTCGCGTCCGCATCGGGTTCGCTGAATGGCGACCTCACGGACCTTCATTCCGTGCTCACGGATGCCGACGGCACGGTGCACAGGCTCGACCGCCTGAGCGACGACGCGGATGCGGCCGTCAACGGTGCACAACTCAATCAGTTGGTCGCCCAGATGCGCGGCCTGGTGAAAAGCGTGACGCATTTGTCCGATCAACTTGAAAACGAGCCGACGCAACTGATCTTCGGCGACCGCCGCAAGGGATACACTCCGCAATGACGAAATATTCCGCGTATATGCCGCAGTCGCGCCGCGGCCTTCTCGTGAGCAGCACCTTTCTGTTTCTTTTGTCCGGCTGCAGCGGCATCATCGGCCCGTCCGGTCCGCCGCCGCAGATTTATGTGCTGCAGCCCGATTTGCACGTCCTCGACGAGGCGCCCCGGGTGAGCTGGCAGCTCGCGATCGCTGCGCCCGGCGCATCCGAAAGCCTGGACACGCCGCGCATTGCGCTTCATCGCGGTGCAACGTTGGATTACTTTGCGGACGCGCGATGGACCGACGCGGTGCCGCTCTTGGTCCAGGCCAAGCTCGTCGAGGCGTTCGAGAAGAGCGCGCGAATCCCGGCAGTGGCTGCAACTTCGGACGCCGTTCGTGCGGATTATGTCATCGAAACGACGCTGCGGGATTTCGAAGCGCGCTATGACAGCCAGAACGGCGCGCCCACCATCGTTGTGGATATCGTGGTGCATCTCGTGACCGCGGGACGCAACGACGTCATAGCGACGCACGATTTTCACCAGGAGGCGCCGGCCGCGCGAAACGATATTCCCAGCGTCGTTGCCGCATTCAACCAGGCGGCGGGAGCTGCATTCGAAGAGATCGCAGGCTGGACACTGCACGAACCCGCTGTCGAAAAGACGGGCGCCGTTCCGTCGACCACCCCCGCGCCCGTGACGCGCCGGCACAAGATTGCAAGTTGAACTATTTGCAAAATCGGGATACAACCTAAGAGAGAATTATCTCGAACTGCATCCGCGAGCCGGTTGCGCAGGCATTGCAGCACGGGCTACAGCCTGTGTTGCCCGGTTTTCGGAAGATGTTCGGCCGTCGGTCGTCAGCATCGATCATTCAAAAACGGTCCAAGTAGGGATCTCATGTCACCGCGTATCACCGGCGTACTCACCGATGTCGATCCTCAACATCTCCCGCATCCGGTCCTGGTTTTCCTGAAGACCTATTGGGACCAAAAGCGTGCCGGCCGGTCCATGCCGTCGCGGGCCGACATCCGGCCGGCGGACATGAAGGAGCATCTGGGCTGGATCATTCTTCTGGATGCCCTGCCGGACGGCTCAGATTTCCGCTATCGCATGATCGGCACGCGAGTGACGCAATATGTCCTGGCCGACGCCACGGGCAAGACCATCGCAGAGGCTGTCGCGCCCCGGGAGGCTGCGGAGGCCATGCTGGAATTTCATCGAACGGTGGCGGCAGCCAAGGTTCCGGTTCGCGCTTACGGCGCTGCGGACTGGCTCGGGCGCACATTTTTCGAATTCGACGGCATTTTCCTTCCGTTGTCGGATGACGGCGTACGCGTCAACATGATCCTGAGCGCCTTGACATTTGCGGTCTCGAACAGCGCCCAGCCCCGTTCGGCGCCGCAAGCCTGAAGGCCCCTCAATCTTCTATTCCGTTCGCCGGCTGTATTGGCGATGATGGGCGGAGGGTTGCCGCCCGGCGGCCTCAGGCGGGGGAGGTTCCTTGCGTATCCAAAATCGCATCACAGCCATGCTTGGCGTAGAATACCCCATCGTCCAGGCGCCCATGGGGTGGATCGCACGGGCGAAACTGGCGTCGGCCGTATCCAACGCGGGCGGCATGGGAATCATCGAAACCTCGTCCGGGCGGCTCGACGAGATTCGCGAAGAGATCAAGAAGATGCGCTCGCGGACGACGAAGCCGTTCGGCGTGAACATCGCACAGGCCTTCGTGCGCGATCCTGATATCGTCTCTTTCGTGATCGACCAGGGCGTGAAATTCGTCACCACGTCTGCCGGCGATCCGCAGCGCTATTGCGGTGCGTTGAAGAAAGCCGGGCTTACGGTCTTTCACGTCGTGCCGTCGCTCAAGGCGGCATTGCGGGCCATCGATGCCGGCGTCGACGGCCTGGTCGTCGAAGGCGGCGAGGGCGGCGGATTCAAGAATCCGCGTGAAGTGGCTTCGATGGTGTTGTTGCCGCTCGTTTGCGAGAAAGTGAACGTTCCGGTGGTCGCAGCCGGCGGCATCGTCGACGGGCGCACCATGGCAGCCGCATTCGCGCTGGGCGCGGAAGGCGTGCAAATGGGAACGCGCATGGTTTCCGCCAAAGAGTCGCCGGTGCACGAGAATTGGAAAGACGCGATTCTCGCAGCGCAGGAAACCGACACGATCTTCCTCAACCGCTTCGGGCCCGGCCCCGCGTTGCGCGCGCTGCGCACGGAGCGCACGACGCGGCTCGAAAAGGATCCCGGCCCCAACATCATGAGCGAATTCGGCACCGCGCTCGATCTTTATTTCGGCGGCGACATGGAGGCCTCGATCGCGCTCGCGGGTCAGGTCGCGGGTCGCATCGATGCGGTCAAGCCGGTGGCCGACATTATTCGGGAAACGATGGCGGAGTTCGGAGCGACGCTCGGCGCGCTCGCGAAGAAATATTGCGGATAGGGGAGAAACCATGGCCACGCTCAATCGCAGCGGCGTCAAAATTCACTACGAGACATATGGCGAAGGCCCGGCCGTCCTGCTTACGCATGGCTATTCCGCAACGTCGGAAATGTGGGAAGGACAGATCGACGTCTTGTCGCGCCATCACACGCTGATCCTGTGGGACATGCGCGGGCACGGGCAATCCGACACGCCGGACGATCCGGCCGCCTACAGCGAAGAGGCAACGGTCGCGGACATGGCGGCCATTCTCGATGCGGCAGGTGCAAATCGCGCCGTCATCGGAGGCCTGTCTTTGGGCGGCTACATGTCGCTCGCATTTCACCTCACCTATCCCGAACGCGTGCGGGCCCTCCTGATCGTCGACACGGGGCCCGGCTTCCGCAACGACGAAGCACGCAAGGGATGGAACGATACGGCGCTGCGCACCGCGGAGAAATTCGAGAGAGACGGGCTGGCCTCGCTGCGTTCGCTGAGCCGCGAGCGGTCGCAAAGCACGCACAAATCCGCCAAAGGGCTCGCGCTTGCGGGGCGTGGGATGTTGACACAGCGCGACGGCCGGGTGATCGCGTCCCTGCCGGAGATCAGGACCCCAACCCTGGTGATCGTGGGGGCGAACGACACGCCGTTTCTCAAGGCAGCCGATTACATGGCTGCCAAGATTCCGCATGCCGAAAAAATCGTCCTCCCCGATGCCGGCCACGCCGCCAATATCGATCAGCCGGCCGGCTTCAATGAGGCCGTCATGCACTTCCTGAGGACGGTTGACGGCCACGCCTGACTGCCCCGACCCGCCGCGACCCCTGCGTGCAGTCGCGAAATGAGCGACCGCGGGCATGCCGCGCAACTCAATATTGCCAGCCATGCGGAAGTGGAGGATCGAAATTCGCGCTAGGCCGTTAACATTTGGCAGCCTCCGGTACCGCGAGCAGTATGATCATGGACCAGCGTACGCCAGCGGCGCCTCCGTCGGACATCCTGGTCCGCAGGCTGTCGCTCTATGCCCAGCTTTCGCCCGCAGAAATCGCTCTTCTGGAGACGCTCCCGCTCGCGCCGCAGGATGTAGGTGCGGGAACTGAATTGATCGTCGAGGGGCGCTTGCTCGACACGCCGCGCCTCCTTGTGTCCGGCTGGGCTTGCCGGTTCCGCATGCTGCCGGACGGCCGACGGCAGATTTTCGACTTCATTCTGCCCGGCGATATGTATGGTCTCTGCCTTCGCCCCCAGGCGATCGCGTTGACGACCGCCATTACGTTGACTCAGGCGCAGATCGCCGATGCGTCCGCGTTGTGGGTCGCCATCAAAGAACGGCCCGACGAGTTCCCGGGACTCTCCGACGCCTGCCACAACACGGCTAGTCTCGAGGAAGCCTATTTGCTGAACCAGCTCGTGCGGGTCGGCCGCCAGACGGCATATGAGCGCACCGCGCATCTGATTCTCGAGATTCACGACCGGCTGAACGCAGTGGGACTTGCGGACGGTCCCACGATCCCCATGCCGCTGACGCAGGAAACCATCGCCGATGCGTTGGGCCTGAGCGTGGTCCACTTGAATCGCACGCTGCAGCTGTTGCGGCGCGATCATTTGATCGAATCGCGAGCGGGTTTCGTCAAGCTGCTGCAGCCCGAGCAACTGGCGGACGTTGCAGATTTCCACCCGCCGGTTATTTCGCAGAAAATGCTGAATACGGCGTGATCACTGCGCCGTTCAGCGCTTCGCGCTTTGGATCCCCGCCATCCGGTACATCTCGGCCAGGAATGTCTTTGCCGCCTTTTCCCGCGAGAAATCCTTCTGGAAGACCGCGTTGAATTTCATGCCGCTGTCGAGCGCTGCGGCCATATAGGCCGCAGCGGCGGGCGTCATGCCGTCCGCGCACCCGGCCCAGCGAAAGAATTCGAGAAATGTCTTGCGGATGAAGTCGTCATATTTCGCCTTGATGCGTGCCAGCTTTGGATTGTGGACGGCAGCCGCAAACACCTCCACCAGAACGGCGACAGCGTCGCGCGTCATGGCCGGGTTGCCGAAGAAATACGCCGTGAAGTCCTCGAGCCACTGCGCGGGCGCGCGGCGCGCAATCGCGCCGATTTCCCGCGTGATTTCCTCGCAGGTCGCCTCAAGATAAAATTCGAGAATTTCCTCCTTGCCGTCGAAATAATAGCGGATATGGCTGGGGGACATGCCCGCCTCGACCGCGATGTCGGTCAGGGTGGTCGCCGCATAGCCCTTGTCCCGGATGCAATTGTCCATCGCATTGGCGATGAGAACACGGCGGTCCGAGCCGCCGTCGGATCCCTTTCCGGCGAGGAACGACAGCTTCGCGGCGCTGGCAACGCGTTTTTCCATCTGGCTGGCGGCCCCGCCCCCGGTCCGAGAAGTATTGCTGACATCCCACGGTCGAACACTGCCCCGGAACTCGAGTTCGGAGCCGGATTCGAAGTACCTGTAAAGACACGCCGAATAATCGCCGGTGTCAATATTGCCGGGATTTTCGCCCGAATCTCGTGTTTTCGGAAGTCTTTCCGGCCTGGGGTGCGAGCATGTCAAATGAATGACAGTGTCCGAATGGCTACCGCGGGAGCGCCGGATAGCCGCCCTTCAGGTAGTCGTCGACTTCGACCCCAAAGCTGTTCAACATCATCGAGACCAGCGTGTACTGGCCGACAGCGAAGACGATATCCATCAGTTGTTTTCGGTCGTAATGCGACGCGAGCTCGTTCCACAGCGCGTCGCCGATGCGCGAGTTGCGCTGCAAATCATCGGCGGTCCGCAACAGAAGCCGGTCGCCCGGGGTCAGATTGGGTGCATCCGGACCTGCCATGATGTTGGCGATATCCGTATCCGTCAGCCCGGCTGCCTTGCCGAAGCGCACATGCTGCGCCCATTCGTATTCCGCGCGGCAGAGCCAGCCGGTTCTCAGGATCAGGATTTCGCGGTCGCGCGCCGCCAGCGTCGTCTCGAACATGACATGACGCGCAAAGGGCAGCCAACTCGTCATCAGCGCCGGGTGGTTCAGGAGCGTGCGGCCGACATTGTCGATGCGGGGTGCGCTTCGGAAAGGCGCGATGGCGGCTTGTAGTTCCTCGTCCATGTCCTCGTCCCGGAGGGATGGAATGCGCGGCATGGCTGTTATCTTTCGATGATGGCCGGGATAAATTCTCGCGTCATTTGAGCTTGGCGAGGAGCGCCCGGGCTGCAGCCGGCGCGCGCACCTTGGCCCCGTTGATCATGTAGACGAACACATCGCGTTTCTTCTTCGGCGGCGGGCTCTTGGCGGCATGCGGCAGGTCTTTCGTATCGCCGCCCTCCGCCCAGGCCGTCGCGCGCTCGGCCCATTTCTTGATCGCGGGCGCGGAATAGCCGGTGGCGATATCTTCCTTGGCACTTTGCAGGCGGGCATAGACGAAATCGCCGGTCACATCGGCGATCATGGGATATTTCTCGGAATCGGCGAACACGATCGCCGCGTAATATTGCCGCGCCAGCGCCACGAAGGCGGGCACGACAAAGCTCTCGTGCCGGACCTCGACCGCATGGCGCAATGGGCGCCCGTCGAGAGTCCTGGGAAGCATTTCGAGAAACGTTCCGAAATCGTCGGCGTCGAATTTCTTGGTTGGCGCGAACTGCCAGAGGATGGGTCCGAGCTTCTGCTTCAGCTCGCCGATGCCGCTGCCGATGAACCGCTCGATCGAATCGCCCGCTTCGGCCAGCACGCGGCGATTGGTGGAGAAGCGCGACGCCTTGACCGAGAACATGAAATCGTCCGGCGTGTCGGCCGCCCAGCGGCGGAAGCTTTCCGGTTTCTGCGTGCTGTAGTAGGTGCCGTTGATCTCGATCGACGTGACCTGGCGGCTCGCATGTGAAAGTTCGCGCGTCTGCGGCAGGCCTTTGGGATAGAAAACTCCCCCTCTCCACTCTTCAAACGTCCAGCCGCCGATTCCCACCTTGATCATGTACGTTCCCCGTTTCCGCGACGAAGTGTTGCACGACTCGCCGCACTCTGTGCAGCCCCTCACTGTTCGCATCCTTGCAGATTGATTAGGCTCGCGCGACCGGCCCGGAGGAAACATGCTCACACTGCTTGGCGTTGCGGTCGTGATCGTCGGATTTCTGATCCGGCTTAATCCGCTGCTCGTGATTGTCGCGGCCGTGTTCGCGACCGGCCTGGCCGCAGGGCTCGATCCTGTCGCAATCGTCAAGACTTTCGGGCATGCCTACAATGAGAACCGCTATGTCAGCGGCGTGTGGGTCGTGCTGCCGGTGATCGGCCTGCTCGAACGTTACGGCCTGCAGGAGCGGGCCCGGATTCTGATCGCCAGGGTTCACGCTGCGACGGTGGGTCGCCTGCTTCTCTTCTACTTTATTGCGCGTCAGTTATTGTCTGCCTTGGGTCTCACCTCCGTGGCCGGCCAGGCGCAGACCGTGAGGCCGTTGGTGGCGCCTATGGCCGAGGCCGCGGCGGAGAAACGCTTCGGTGAGCTGCCGCAGGAAACGCGCTGGCTGATCCGCGCACATGCCGCGGCCGCGGACAATATCTCACTCTTTTTCGGCGAGGATATATTCATCGCGGTAGGTTCCATCCTGCTGATCACGGCCTCGTTGCGCAGCAGCGGCGTGGCGGTGCAGCCCTTCGATTTGTCGCTGTGGGCGATACCGACGGCGGTTCTGGCACTCGTGGTGCATGGCGTAAGACTGATGCTGCTAGATCGCCGTCTCGCGCGCGAACTCAGGGCGGTCTCCGTACCGGAAGCTGCCGAATGATCACGCTGGAATATTTCTATTTTCTCGTGGGCGCGTTGTTCGCGGCGTTCGCCGCTCTCAGCATCGGCGACAGCTCAAATCGCAAACGCCTCGGCAACGCGGCGTTCTGGGGATTGCTGGCAGTCAGTTTCCTCGGCGGCTCCTATATCGGCGATTTTGCCAACGGCCTGATCGTGCTGGCGCTGGTGGTTCTGGGCGGCTTTGGATTGTTGGGAATCGGAAAGCCGGCAACGACCTCTCCCGAACAACGCCTCGAAAGTGCGACGCAGCGCGGCAACGCGATCTTTCTTCCGGCCCTCGTAATTCCGGCTGTGGCCGTGCTCGGCACGCTTTATCTCAAGACGATCCATGTCGCCGGCATGCCGTTGGTCGAGGCCAAGCAGGTGACCTTGATTTCGTTGGCGCTGGGTGCCGTCCTCGCGCTGGCGGCAGCGATGATCTGGCTGCGGCCCCCGGTGCTCGCCCCGCTGCAGGAAAGCCGGCGCATCGTCGATACGATCGGGTGGGCCGTGATTCTGCCGCAGATGCTGGCCTCGCTGGGCACCATCTTCGCGCTCGCCCATGTGGGCGATGCGGTGCGAGAAATCGCGACGCGGTGGATACCGCTCGATCTGCCGCTGGCCGCCGTGTGCGCCTATTGCCTGGGCATGGCGCTGTTCACGATCATCATGGGCAACGCGTTCGCCGCATTCCCGGTCATGACGGCCGCGATCGGACTGCCGCTCATCGTGCACAAATTCGGCGGCAATCCCGCGATCATGGGTGCGATCGGCATGCTGTCGGGTTTCTGCGGCACGCTGATGACGCCGATGGCGGCCAATTTCAACATCGTGCCCGCGGCGCTGCTCGAATTGCCGGACCGGAACGGCGTGATCAAAGCGCAGATCCCCACTGCGATTCCGCTTCTGCTCGCCAACACGGTTCTGATGTATTTTCTCGTTTTCCGCTTCTGAGGCCCCGATGTCGAACAGTCTTTCGTCCGAGCTCGCGTCTCGTTTTGCCCGCACCGCGCTTGGGCATTTGGGCCGGGAATGGCCGAACAAGCTGGATCACGTGTTGTCGGGGCCGCAGGATGTGCGGGGCCCCCGCGATCTGCATCCGATTTTCTTCGGCAGCTTCGACTGGCATTCCTGCGTGCATGGCCATTGGCTGCTGGCGCGGCTTTATCGGCGGTTTCCGAGGTCAGAGGACGCGGCCGCAATCCGCGAATTTCTGGATGCGCAGTTCACGGCAGAAAACGTCGAAGGCGAAGTCGCCTATTTGCGCAATCCGGCGTCGCGCGGCTTCGAGCGGCCCTATGGCTGGGCATGGCTCCTGATGCTCGCGGGCGAACTCGCGCGCCACACGACCGAGGAAGGGCGATGCTGGTCGGATGCGTTGAAGCCTTTGGCCGATGCGTTCGCCGGGCGGTTCCACGCCTTCCTGCCGCTCGCGACCTATCCGGTGCGTGCAGGGGTCCATTCCAATACCGCTTTCGCACTGGTGCTGGCGCTCGATTACGCCGCGGCCGTAAACGATGCGCGACTGGAGCAGATTTGCACCGAAAAAGCGCGTGCGTTGTATGGGCGCGATATAGATTGCCAGGCGTGGGAGCCGTCGCAAGACGAGTTTCTCTCGCCCGCACTGATGGAAGCAGCATGCTTGCGCTGTGTTCTCACGCCGGCAGAATTCCGGGCCTGGTTTGCACGTTTCCTGCCGCGCGCGGCGCAGGGCGAACCTGCGACCTTGTTCAGTCCCGCCACCGTCAGCGATCGTTCGGACGGAAAGATCGCGCATCTCGATGGACTCAACCTGTCCCGCGCGTGGTGCTGGCGGCTGATTGCCGACGGGTTGGACGACGGCGATCCGTTGCTTCCACGCGTGGAGAAGACGGTCGATGTCCACCTTGCGAGCGCGCTCGATCATATCCAGGGCGATTACATGGGCGAGCATTGGCTCGCAAGCTTCGCGCTCCTTGCGCTCGACCCGTTTGCGGATTGAGGGCTTCGGATGAACCGGCTTTTCGCAACCTTCGTTATGGTTCTCGTGACGACGCTCGCGTCGCCTGCGTGGTCGGAGACTGCCGCGGATTTGTCCAAAGTACACTGGAATGAAGGCGCGAAGGACTGCAATGCGAATCCGCAACCGCCTCTTGAAGTGCATGCCTACGATTCAAGGACGTTTGTGTTGCGCGAGAACCTGTGCGCCACATTCGAGGCGCCGTTCATGTATCTGTTGATCGGACCGGAACGGGCCCTGTTGATCGACGACGGCGATATTGCCGAGCCAAAAGTGGTTCCGCTCGTCGATGAAGTGATGAAACTTCTTCCGAAGAAGGGCGGATCAAGGCTTCCTCTGATTGTCGTCCATACACACAGGCATTTGGATCATCGCGCGGGCGATGCGCAGTTTGCGCACCGCCCCGGCGTACAGGTCGTGGGCTACGATATCGACAGCGTCAAGAAATACTATGGATTCACTCGTTGGCCGGACGGCGTTGCGCATATCGATCTCGGCGGACGAACGATCGACGTGATTCCCGCGCCCGGCCATGAAGGGACCCATGTCGTCTATTACGATGAGAACACCGCTCTTTTCTTCTCGGGCGATTTCATGATGCCGGGCCGCCTGCTGATCGCCGATGCTGCAGCCGATCTCGCCAGCGCGAAACGGGTCGTGGCCTTTATTGCCAATCGGCCAATCCGGTATGCCCTCGGCGGACATATCGAAGAAGATGCGAACGGACAACTGCTTCCCTGGGAATCCCAATATCATCCCAATGAACGCGTCCTGCCGATGTCGAAAGCGGATCTGTTGGCGCTGCCTGCCGCACTCGAAGGCTTCAACGGCTTCTATTCGGACAACGGCCGGTTCGTCATGATGAATTCGATGCGCATGCTGGCGGCGATGGCGATCGGCGCGCTCGTGGTTCTGGCTCTGCTTATATTTGCTCTGGTTGCCTTTATCGGACATCGCCGAAGGCTGCGCCGCGCCTGACGCTAATCACGACCGACTCGCCATCAAGGCAAGCAACGCAGGATGCGGCTCCAGCGCAGCCCGGTTCGCCTTCATAGTTTTGAACGCGCCCTCCGCCGCATCGAGAGCGAGGTCGATATCGCCATCGGTCAACGCCGCGCACATGAACATGTTGTGCCAGGGATGGACGTAGATTCCACGCTTCACCATCTCCGACGCAAAGCCATAACCCACGCGGAAATCCTTATCGTCGTCGAACAGAATGAGCGGCATCTGCGCCGGACCGGTTTGACGAATTCCAAAGCCGTGCGCCTGAGCAGAATTTGCGATCCCATCGCGAAGCCGGCTCGCCAAAGCCTGCGTGCGTTCGAGATAGTCGGTGTTCTGAATTTCTTTGAGTGTCGCGAGCGAGGCCGCCATTGCGACCGCCGCAAACCAGTACGACCCCGTGACGTAGAGCTGGCTTGCCGCGGCGCGTGCCTTGTTCGAGCCGAGCAGCGCCGAAATGGGATAGCCGTTGGCAATCGCCTTACCCCAGCACGATAGATCGGGTTGCACGCCGACGAGCGACCAGCTGCAATCGCGCGCCATGCGGAAGCCGGCCCGCACATCATCGACGATCAGGAGTGCATCCTTCTCGTCGCAGATTTCGCGGGCGCGTTTGGCGTAAGCCGCGTGGGGCATCTTCTGATCGACGAATGCATCATGCTTGAACGGCGAGGCGATGATGCCGGCGAGATCGTCGCCTGCCGCAATGACGGCCGCTTCGAGGCTCGATACGTCGTTGTAGACATAAGCCATCGAATGGGCGCGATCTTCCGGCACCGTACCGGTGGGGCGCGGCGTGCACCACGGCGCCGAGCCGTGATAGGCACCCTTCGCGACGAGGATCTTCCGCTTCTTCGCATGGGCACGCGCCGCCATCATCGCCATTGTCGTGGCGTCGGTGCCGTTCTTGCAGAAAAGCGCCCAGTCGGCATGGCCGATCATCGAGACGAATTTCTCGGCCAGTTCCACCATCACCGGCGCGGGTCCCGTCATCGCATCGCCAAGCTGCTGTTGCTTCGCGGCCGCGGCATCGATTTTCGGATGGGCATAACCCAGCAGATTCGGTCCATAGCCGCACATGAAGTCGAGATATTCGTTGCCGTCGGCATCCCACAGGCGCGCACCCCGCGCCCTGGCGAAGAATTGCGGATAATTGTCCGGTAGTGCGCGCACCGATTGATGGCCGTACATGCCGTTGGGAATGACGGCCTCGGCGCGTTCGCGCAGCGCACGGTCGTGGGAATTGGACAACGACATGCTGGTCTCTCCGATCATGTTCTCAAGGCTTGTCTGCGGATTCCTGCAGCAATTCGGCCAGATGATCCTTCCACACCGCGGCCCAGGTGTGCGTGCCGTGACCATGTGTCTGGTCGCTGGCTGGAATGAGCACGAAACGCCCATGGGCGAGCTTCTTTACCTCTTCCTGGGCGATGCCGAGTTCGGGCGGATTGATGAAATCGTCGCCGGAATTGATCCACATCACGGGCGCCTTGATCTTGTCGAGCGCGCCCGAAGGGTCGTAATTGCGCGATGACGCGACCTGATAGAGGAAATCGTTGGCGTCGAGCGTGGCGAGGTCTTTGCTCATGGCGTCGTCGAGCCAGGCGTCTGCGGCGTCGCGCGTGGGAGCGGTTTTTTGCATCTGTATCGGCGCGCTGCCAGCGATGATCAGGAGATCCGTCGCGGCCCGCATCCCTTCGAGCGGTTCGCTCCTGTATTCGCCGCCCATCCATGCCGGATCGTCTCGGATCGCATCGATCGTCATCTTTCGCCAGATGCGGTTGCGGCCTGCGATCTGCACGGGAAGGCAGGCGAGAGGCATCAGCGCGTCCATGAAGTCGGGATAAGTCTCGCCCCACACGAAGGAGTGCATACAGCCCATCGACGTGCCCATCACGAGGCGCAGATGATTGACCTTAAGTCCCTTCGTCACGACGAGATACTCGGCCTGCACCATGTCGTCGTAGTCGTATTGCGGAAAATGCGCGTGCATACCGTCGCTCGGCTTTGACGATTTGCCGTGGCCGATATCGTCGGGCAGTATGATGAAATAACGCGCCGGATCGAGCAGGCCACCGGGTGCAAACAGCACACCGGCAAATTGCGGGCGCAGAAACTGGTGCCCGTCGCCGCCTGTGCCGTGAAGGATCAGTACGGCGTTGGTGACGCGGCCTCTCGCATCGCGGGAAGGAGCACCCAATGTCGTATAGTGCAGCTTCAACTCGTTCAGCGTTTCGTCCGAGCGAAATTTGAAATCATGGACGGTGAGATCGCCTTCATGCGTCGGAAGCGCCGGCGTTTCCTGTGCCGATGCCGCGGTCGCGATGCCGCATAGGAAAAAAGCTGCAACTGTCAATCGCGCGAAACGGAACATCTCGAAAACACCTCCATTGCATACCGTAATTTGCTGCACTGCGATGCACAGGGCCGCTAGATCACTGGCGCGGCGCATCCAACTCCGTTATGGTAACCGTCTATTTTGAACTTTTCGACTCGCCGCAATGCATCCGGAGCGGGCAAAACGGGGGTTACCATGCGTAGTCTGAATCATCCGCAGTCGCGGATTGTGAGCGCGTTTTTCCGTAGCTCGTGGATATTGGGTCTGGCGGCCATCGCGTTGACGGTTTTTGCCGCCTCTGCCCATGCGCAAACGTCCGGGATCATGTCGCCCGGCGCGGCCGCCGTAACCGGCTTTTCCGGCATTCCGAATTATCCCACCGAAGATCGCATCGACCAGAGCGGTCCGTCGGTACGGGTAATCCCGCTGCCGTCCGGTCCCAACGGTCTCGATAATGTGCCCAAGACATTCACGGTCACCGCGCACGACGTGGGCCAGGTATTTGGCGTTGCGCTCGACGATCAGCCCGCCCCCGATATTTTCGTTGCAGCGACGTCCGCCTACGGGCTCGGAATCTATCAGCCCGGCCAGGGCCGCCTGCAGCATGGCGCGACAGGGGCCCAATACACGCCGGGTCTGTTCGGACCGGCCGACCAGGGCGGTGGGCCGAATTCGATCTGGCGCATCGACGGCACGACCGGCCAGGTCACACTGTTCGCGAGTGTCACGTTCAACGGCATCCAGAACACACCCGCCTCGCTGGGCGGCCTCGCCTACGATGCGCACACGCAGCAATTGTTCGTCGCCGATCGCGCGACCGGAATGATTCACCGCTTTGGTCTTGATGGCGGCGATCGCGGCGTCTACGATCACGGCGTCGACGGACGCGGTGCGGCCGGCATGCCGCCGATCCCGTTCGATCCCGCGACGCTCGCCAATATCGCAAGCCCCAGTTTCGACGCGCAGAACCCGAAGAGTTGGGGTTTTGCGCCCGCGCCGCGCCGCATCTTCGGTCTCGCCATGCGGGGCGGCCGGCTGTTCTACGCCGTGGCCGATGGCCCGCAGATATGGTCGGTCGGCATCAGGCCGGATGGCTCATTCGCGCATGATGCGCATTTGGAAGTCGGCGCACCGGCATTGAAGCCGGGCACGGAAATTTCGCAGATCGCATTCGACGGCCATCCGCACATGTATGTGGCCGAGCGCGCCGCGTCCACGGGGGCGCCCGATTTCCGCAACGTGGCCGATGGCGGACAGGATCGCGTCGAGCGTTTCTCGCCGAAGAATTACGGCAATCCGTCTCCCGGCTATTGGCAGCCGCCCGGCGACCAATATGCGATCGGGATGAATCCGCAATTCCAGAACGCCGATGGCGGCGTCGATATCAAATGCGGTTCGACCGTCTGGGCGACAGGCGAGCGCCTGCTTGATCCGGGCAATGCACCCCCGGGAAGTTTCCAGCGAGTCGACGGATTGCAGGGCACGGATGCGAGCCTTGTCGAGCCGGCGAACATGCCGCCGCAGCAAAGCCGTTACGTCAACTATTACGACAATCAGGCCGATCCCGCTTCGCGCGGCCATATGGGCAGTATCGCGATCTGGAACATGTGCTCCGGCTCGGGCGGTGGTTACGGTCCGCCTCCCGCTCCGCCGCCGCAACAGATCGGCTTCGGCTGTCCGCCGGGAACGTTCGCAATTGGCGGTTCGTGCCTCGTGCCGCCGATGTGCCCCGAGGATTCCATCTTCCGCGACGGCGCCTGCATCTATCCGCATTGTCCGGAAGGCTTCATTCATTTGCGCGGTCAGTGCGTGCCGCCGCCGCGCATGTGCCGCTTCGGCGAAGTTTACATTCAGGATCGCTGCGTGCCGATCGGCTGTCCGCGCGGTCTCGATCGCGCCGACAACGGCTATTGTCATTGTCCAGATCGGCTCGACTTCCGCGACGGCCGCTGCATGCCGCCGCCGCCTTGCCCGCGCGATCAAATGGATCGCGACGGCCGCTGCGTGCCCGTCGGGGGTTGCCCGCCGGATCGCGCGCGCATGGACAACGGTCAATGCGGATGTCCGCGCGACGAACAATATCGCGACGGCCGCTGCGTGCCCGTTGGAGGCTGTCCGCGCGATCAGATGCGGATGGACAACGGCCAATGCGGTTGTCCGCGCGACGAAGTCAATCGCGGCGGGCAGTGCGTGCCTGCCGGTGGCTGTCCACGCGACCAGATCTATCGCGACGGTCGTTGCGTGAGCGGAAACAATCCCAATTGTCCGAAGGGCGAAGTGCTGAGGGATGGGCGGTGCATCACCATCGTTCTGCAGCCGGGGGCCTGCCCGCGTGGCGAGATCCTGCGCGACGGCCGTTGCGTGAGCGCCGGCAATTCCAATTGTCCGCCGGTTCTCGGTTGCACCCAGCAACCGACGCATTGTCCGAGAGGCGAAATTCTGCGCGACGGACATTGCGTCCATGTCCACGTCAGCACTTGTCCCTCGGGCGAAACGATGCGCGACGGGCACTGC